>ERZ772772.90-NODE-90-length-51545-cov-10.537269_pt1 | contig 51545 bp, 55 predicted proteins | sample MGYA00511484_ERZ772772 | MGnify/ENA primary metagenome ERZ772772 (study PRJEB29015, sample SAMEA2737913) | human oral metagenome | biome: human oral; feature: human-associated habitat; material: dental | place: China | collected 2088 ... | reverse complement strand
CGCGCCAGGCGCCGTAGATGTCGTTGAAGGGCTGGTGCAGCAGCATCAGGTCGATGTGGCCGCAGTCAAGGCGCGAGAGCGTGCGGTCAAGCGAGGCTTTGGCGGCTTCGTAGCCGTAGTTTTCCACCCAGACTTTGCTGGTGATGAAGATTTCTTCACGCGCCACGCCGCTTTGTTTGACGCCCTGCCCGACTTCGGCCTCGTTCATGTAGGCCTGAGCGGTGTCGATGTGGCGGTAGCCTGCTTTGATCGCCTCCGCCACTGCCTGCGCGGTTTCTGCGGGCGGAATCTGGAAGACGCCGAAACCGAGGACGGGGATTTGTACGCCGTTGTTCAAGGTAAAGGTTTGCATGGTGGTGTTCCCTATAAATGGTCAATTAACGATTCACCATCCGCTGCGAGGCGGCGGTGTAGCGGTGGCCGACGATTTCAATACGGCGCAGGGCATCGTCCAGTTCGCCCAAATCGGCGGCAGTCAGAGCAATGTTTGCGGCGGTAAGGTTTTCTTCCAGGCGGTGTTGCTTGGTCGTGCCGGGAATCGGCACAATCCACGGCTGCTGCGCCAACACCCAGGCCAGCGCAATTTGCGCCTTGGTCGCCCCGTGGCGGCGGGCGACGGCATCCATTACTTCAAGCAGCGCAGCGTTGTGTCGCATGGCATCTTTCTGAAAACGCGGGAGGTTCTTGCGGAAATCATCGTCGGCAAGCGGTGTGTCTGTGGTCATCGCTCCGGTCAGGAAACCCTTGCCGAGCGGGCTGAACGGCACAAAGCCGATGCCCAGTTCACGCAATACGGGGAAAACCGCCGCTTCCGGCTCGCGCCACCACAGCGAATACTCACTTTGCAGGGCGGAAACGGGCTGCACCGCGTGGGCACGGCGGATGGCGTCCGCGCCCGCTTCGGACAGGCCGAAATAGCGCACCTTGCCGGCGGCAATCAGGTCTTTCACCGCACCTGCCACCTCTTCCATCGGCACGGCGGGATCGACGCGGTGTTGGTATAACAGGTCGATGTAGTCGGTATTCATGCGGGCAAGCGACTGCTCAACCACGGCACGGATGCGTTCGGGGCGGCTGTCCAGGCCGTCGGCGACGATGCCGTTTTTGAAACCGAATTTGGTGGCGATGACGACTTCCTCGCGAAACGGCGCCACCGCCTTGCCGAGCAGGCGCTCGTTCGCTTCGCCGTAGGCTTCGGCGGTATCGAAAAACTGTACGCCCAACTCAAAAGCGCGGCGGATCAGGGCGATGCCGTCCGCTTCGGGGATGGCCTTGCCATAGCCGTAAGTCATGTTCATGCAGCCGAGGCCGAGGGCGGAAACAGAGAGGCCTTGCGTGCCGAGGGTTCTGGATTGCATAAGAAATTCCCGGTGGTTGAAAGATAGCGCTAGGATAACGGCCACGTTTGTGCAGATAAACTACCTAAACGCGCACGAACCGTTAAGCAAACGCGGACAATCGCCAGCCGTATCATCACTACGAGAACCCCCATGCGCCACTTCAACGACATCTATCTCTTTCTGCACGTCGCCCGCTGCGGCAGCTTCACCGCAGCCGCGCAACAACTGGGCCTGTCCAAATCCGCCCTCAGCCAAAGCATCGGCAGCCTCGAACAGGCGCTCGGCATCCGCCTCTTTAACCGCAGCACCCGCAGCATTGCCCTCACCGCCGCGGGGGAACGGCTGCTCGCAGCCAGCGCCGCGCCCTTCGCCGCCATCGAAGCGGGGCTGGACCGTCTGCGCGAAGACAGCGATGGCGGCTTGGTGCGCATCAACGCCCCACAACTCGCCTGCGACTGGATACTGCTGCCGAAACTGCAACCGCTACTCGCCGCCAACCCGCACATCCGCGTGGAAATCACGGTGGATAACCGCTTCGTGGATATTGTCGGCGAAGGATACGACCTCGGCGTGCGCCTTGGCGACGACGTGGCAAAAGACATGGTGGCACTGCGCATCTCGCCACCGCTTACCATGACGCTGGTCGCTTCGCCGCAATATTTGCGGGACAACCCGCCGCCGCAGACGGTGGACGATTTGCAGCATCACCGCCTGATCGGCCTGCGCCTGCGCCACGACGACGGCACGCTGCTGCCGTGGGAACTGACGATGGACGGCGAGCGGCGGGAATACCGCCCGGCGGCGCAAGTCGTGGTCAACCAGGGCAGAAAGCAGGCGGCGCTGGCGCACCTAGGCATCACCCAGGTCTCGCTGCCGCTGGTCGCGGACGAACTGGCGCATGGCGCACTGGTGGAAGTGCTGCCTGCCTGCGCCGTGCAGTACCCGCCGCTCTACGCCTACTACCCCAACCGCAAAGGCCACGCGTCAGCGCTCTTACAAGTGCTGGCGGCGATCAGGGAAGGATGAAGCGGCAAACTCAAGCAAAACTTCGCACGAAAAAAATCTCGCCCCGTGGGAACGGGGAGGGTTTGGGTGGGGGCTAGACCAATCGGCGAAGCGACGAAAACCCAGGATTTATCCCGCTTGGCAGCTTCCTCGCCAACGCCGATCTGCCAGAACGCCCCGCTGAACACGCCCGACCGCGCCACCATGTTCAGCGGTGGTGAGAAAGGCTATATCGACATCCGACCTTTAAACGGCAGCGACAAAGCCGCCCTTCAGGGCGGCTTTTTATAGTGGCTGGGCTCCCGCCTGACAGTTCTTCTTACCAAAGAACCTGCCTCGCTGGGGAAGGGGCTTTTATGACAAAACGTCGGCGCAAAAAAAAAGCAGGCAAGAGCCTGCTTTTGCCGTTATTCGGCATTATTCGATGATTTTACCGTGTTGCAGCTGAATAATGCGGTCAGTCTGTTGGCCGAGGTCGGGGTTGTGCGTCACCATCACGATGGTGCGTCCCTGTGCGTGCAGTTCGGCGAAGATGTTGAGGACAATGCGCTCGTTTTCGGCGTCAAGGTTGCCGGTCGGCTCGTCGGCAAAGAGGATTTCCGGTTCATTGATGAGTGCGCGGGCGATGCAGACGCGCTGCTGTTCGCCGCCGGAGAGTTGTTTTGGCAGGTGGCTGCTACGGTGGCCAAGGCCGACGCGTTCGAGCGCGGCCAGCGCCGCTGCCTTGTCGGTCACGCTGTGGTAATACTGCGCCAGCATGACGTTTTCGCAGGCGGTGAGGTAGGGCAGGAGGTGGAATTGCTGGAAGACGAGGCCGATGGTGCGGGCGCGGAAAGTGCGGCGGGCTTCTTCGTCGAGTGCGGCGGCGTCGGTACCGTTCAGAAGAACCTGTCCCTCGCTAGGGGTATCAAGGCAGGTGAGGATGTTCATCAGGGTGGTTTTGCCTGATCCGCTTGAGCCCATGATGGCGACAAATTCGCCGCGTGCGACGGTAATGTTGACATCATCCAGCGCGGTAATGTCGCCAAAGCGTTTATAGAGGTGGACGGTCTGGATGACGGGTTGTGATGACATGGCAGGATTCCTTGATATAAGAGGAAAGGGGGTAGTGACCGTAATATAAAGAGAGATGAGAGAGGGAATGAGAGATAAAGGCGGCGAGTATATATCACGCTCCAATGATGAGCAGCTCTTCATTTTATCGTCTGCCTCCGCTCATCTATCCGGCGCTACAATGCCCGCACTTCAACAACCGGAGCGTATCATGCTGAAAAAACAATGGCTGCTGGCAGCGTTTGCCACAATGGCGCTGGCTATGACCAGTCCGGCAGCACTGGCCAAGAAACACCGCATCAGCGCAGAAGAAGCGGCATTCATCGCCAATTCGGTCGTGCAGGGGCGCGTGGTGGATGTGGATTATGAGCGCCGTGACGGTCGTGGTTATTATGAAGTCGAAATTCGCAAAGGTGGTCGCGATTATGAAGTCTATGTGGATGCCAAAACCGGCCGGATAATAGACAGGTATAACAACGATATTGAGGTATATCCGGATAGCGACAGCGATGTTTATCCCCATACCGACGACAATGTACGAGTTTACCCCGATAGCAATTATGATCCGCACGGTTATTACGGCTATCACGGCAAACATAGGCATGGTGACGGTTATTATCGTGACCGTGACGACGATGATGATGATGACTAATGCCGTGCGGGATAAAAGTGGCGTACCCCATTCACAACGGGCAGTAAATCCCGTATGATTCGCGCCTCTTTTCGGGCCTGTAGCTCAGTCGGTTAGAGCAGGCGACTCATAATCGCTTGGTCGGGGGTTCAAGTCCCTCCGGGCCTACCAGACAATCCGCCGTTTGCATTGTGCAAACGGCTTTTTTATTGCCTGTTCAAGATGTTATGCGGCAGTTGCTGTCCCTTTGCAATCCTCCTGCCCGTCGCTGCTAGAATACCGCCGCTTTCCTTTTGATTACGGAGTCCTCATGCGCAGTGAACGTGTCTGGTTCGGCTTTTTTGTCCTTTTGGCGTTGACCCTTAATTTCGGGTTCGTCTATGGCGAAATTAGCAACCCTGAGCATCACGACAAGCTCGAACTGTTCTTTGCTTTTATCATCAGCCTGGTCTGCACCATCATGAAATTCGGCGACCGCTCGCATCTCGGTTCGCTCATGCTCGCTGCCAGCCTCGTCGCCGATGTCCAGCTTTTCTGCGCTGTCTGCGCCTGGACGTTTTCCGTCTCGCTGCTCGAATCCAGCACGATGGCGACTATCGTCTCTTTCACCGCCGGCGCGCTCATCGCCAATATTATCTCGGTGGTGCTGGTCGTCATCGAAGCCGCCACCCTGCGCCGCTGACGCGCAATGAACGAAGTCGTTTACCTCATCCTGCGGCAGATGCGCCGCCCGGCGCTGATCCTGCTTGTCGCCTACTCCGTCGCCATGCTCGGTATCTCGTTGATTCCAACGATAAACAGCGAGGGCGAGCCTTCGTATCTCACCCTCTTTCAGGCTTTTTACTGGGTCAGCTATACCGCGACCACCATCGGCTACGGCGAGCTGCCGCTGCCGTTTTCCGAGTGGCAGCGGATGTGGGTGGCGCTCAGTATTTATTACACGGTGCCGGCGTGGTTCTACGCCATCGGTAAGGTTATCGCCCTGTTGCAGGATCCGACCTTCCAACACGCCCTCAGCGAGAGCCGCTTCGCCCGCCAGGTGGCAAAGCAGCGGCACAAGTTCTGCATCGTTTGCGGCTTTGGCGAATCGGGGCAGCGCCTTGTCCATCTGCTGCTGAATGCCGGTTACCAGTGCATCGTCATTGATAAAGATCCCGTGCGCATCAGCCGCATGGCGCTTGATCCCGTGATGCACAGCGTGCTTGCCATCAATGGCGACGCGTTCAGCGTCGAACTCTTGCTCAAATCGGGGATTCAGTCGCCTTACTGCCGCGCCGTCATCGCCATCACCGATTCGGAAGCGGTGAATATCAAAGTGGCGCTGGCTGCCCGCCTGCTCACCACTGACCAGACGCGTTTCCAGATTATTTGCCGCACCTACACCCGCGCCGGCAGCGCCAACGCCAAATCTTTTGATACCGACGCCGTCATCAACACCAACCAGATTTTTGCCCTGCGCCTCATCACCGCACTGCGCCGTCCGGCAATCGCCGAACTCGTCACCCGCCTGCAAGGCCGCCCCGGTGAGCGCCACGAATCCCCGCCGCAGCCGCCCGGCGGACACTGGATCATCTGCGGCAACGACGCCCTCGGCAAAACCCTGAAACGTTTCCTCGACTACGAAGGGGTGGACTGCACCATGATTGACCCCGGCCTGCCAAGCGCACCAGGGCAAGTACGCGGTCTCGGCACCGAAGCCGTTACCCTGCGCGAAGCGCGTATCGACCGCGCCCAAGCCATCGTCGCTGCCTACAAATCGGATTCGGACAACCTCTCCATCGCCGTCACCGCCAAAGGCATGCACCCCTCGCTCTTCGTCGTCGGTAAACAGAACCACAGCGCTGATCAACGCCTCTTTGCCGTCGCCGGTTTCGACCGCGTCATGGCCGAGGCTGACCTTATCGTCAGCGAAGTCTTCCCGCGCATCGCCCAGTCCCTACTCAGCCGCTTCATGAAAGTCCTTTGGCATCAAGACGACGCCTGGGGCCAGCGTCTCTTGCAACGCATCACCCTGCTCACCGGCGAGCACAACCCGCATCACTTCGTCCTCAAAGTCGATGCGCAGCGCGCGCCCGCCATCATGAACGAAATGCAGAGTGGCCGCCTGCTGCGCCTGCAAAGCCTGTGGATGCTGCCGAACGACCCACAAACCGCGAACGACGCCATCCCGCTGCTACTGCTGCGCAACCAGCAGGAAATCGTCCTGCCTAACGCCGCCACCTCGCTGCAAGCGGGCGACCAAGTGCTCATCCTTTACCATCGTGAAGAAATCGGCTGGCGGATGCAGCGCGCCGCGCGTGACGAACACGAGCTCTACTACGCCACCCACGGCCGCGACAAACCCATTTCCCACTTTATGAACTACCTGCTGAAAAAACTCGACCCATGATCTACTACCAAACCTACGGCCACGAAGCCTCGCAAGCCGTCGTCCTCCTGCACAGCGGCGGCATGGCCGGCGAAGAATGGCAGCCGCAAATCCCCGCCCTCGCACAGCGTTACTGCGTCCTCGTGCCCGACCTGCCCGGACACGGCAAAAGCCCGCTCGACAGCGAACGCCTCACCATCAGCCTGATGGCCGATGCCGTGCTGGAAATGCTCGACGCCGAAGGCATCCGCGAAGCCAACTTCTGCGGCTCCAGCATGGGTGGCGCTGTCGCCCTGTGGCTGACCCTGAAACACCCCGAACGCGTCAAACGCCTCGCCCTCTACCGCATCAGCTACCGCAGCAATACCGACATCCATGCACAAGTACACAGCATGGCCGACCCCGGCTACTGGGAAAACTTCGGACTCGCCGCCTGGCTATCAAAACTGCACAGCCCGCAAGGCGGAGCGGATGCGTGGAAACAAGTCATTGCCCGCGTCGGCGACGCCCTGCATGCCACCGGCAGCGAACACGCGCACCGCCTGCATGATCTTGCCGCCATCACCTGCCCCGTCCTCATCATTACCGGCGACCGCGACCCCATCGCCCCGCTGACGGACGCCTGCGAGATGTATCGCACCATTCCCGATGCCGATTTGTGGATCATCCCGCATGCTGCACATATCACCGCCAGCAACACTTGGCGCGCTCCGGCCTTTGCCGAAGAATTGCGCCGTTTTTACAGCCGAAGCGCCAAGCACAGCGATGGCTAAAACCACGCGCTGGCTCCATTTTGCGGGCGTCATGTCGGAAAACGGGCACAAAAAACGCCGCCCCTATAACGAAACCGTATAATGCGCGCAAATTTTTACTAAATTTACCCTTAACCCGCCGCTTGCGGCGTCTGACATCCCCCTAAAGATCTAAGGAGAACCAATGGAAGTCATCACTATCACCGCCAACCCTGCTATCGATATGACCGTTCACGTGGATGGCTGGCAACGCGATGCCGTTAACCGTGCGCAAGCAGTGGATATCACCGTCGGCGGTAAAGGCCTCACCGTCGCCATCAACCTCGCTGACGCCGGCATCAGCACCAGTGCCACCGGCTTCATGGGCGCTGATAACGAAGAACGCTTCGTGCGTACCTTCAAACAGCATGGCGTCATTGACCACTGCATCCGCATTCCCGGTGAAACCCGCACCTGCATCAAAATCGTTGACGGCAGCAACGGCGAAACCACCGACATCAATCCAGCCGGCCTCTTCGTCCCCGAAGAATACCAGCAACAACTGTGGGATTACATTGAGCAAAACGTCGGTACCGCGCGTGTGCTGATGATGGGCGGCAGCCTGCCTGCCGGTGTCGATAAAGACCTCTATGCCCGCATCGTCGCCAAATACCACGGCAAATTCGAATACATCGTGGTTGATAGCAGCGGCAAAGCACTGGCAGAAACCATGAAGGCCGACATCCTGCCTGACATGATCAAACCCAACATCCACGAACTGCAAGAAATGTGCGGTCGCGAACTCAGCAGCGACGAAGACATCATCCGCGAAGCGCGCGGCTTTATCGAACGCGGCATGAAAATCGTCGTCGTCTCCATGGGCGGCCAAGGTGCCTGGTTCGTCACCAAAAAAGAAGCCGTACACGCCAAACCGCCACGCGTACGTGTTGCCAGCACCGTCGGCGCTGGTGATGCCATGGTGGCCGGTACCATCCGTGGCCTCCTCCTCGGCCGCGACATGGCGGAAATGGCCCGCACCGCCACCGCATACAGCGCCTCCAACATCGAACACGTTGGCACTTACCTCCCCGGTCAGCAACGCATCGAACAGCTCAAAGGCTGGGTCGTCATCACCCGCGAAGGCGAAAGCCGCGCATGAAGCGAGCCATCATCCATAATCTGTGGACCGCCAGCATCCCCGTGATGCTGGCGGGGTGCGCCTTTTTCCCCAAAAGCGATCCGTCACTAACGCCGGAACAACTGGCCTATGTGCGAACCCACAACATTGTTGTGCAGCCGCTGCAGGTTGGCTATGAAGAACCGCTGCTTGTCCATACCCGCAGCGGCAAAATCGGTGCCGATATCGGCGTCAGTGTCGCGGCCAGCCTGCTGTTTGGTGGTATCGGCTTCTCCACGCAAAGTCAGAATGACGGCCCGCGTGACCGATTCAGCAATACCAACCAATCATTGGCGGAAGCGATCAAGCGCAAGGCACGGCAGAGTGCGGCGGAAGAAATCCACAGCAGTGAACCGACCCGCGTCCTCAACAAGCTGCTGGCTGAACGCTACCCGGTCACCGTTGCCCCGAATAATGACAACCTCACCATCAGCACCACCCCCGTCGCCTGGCATCTCTACTACGGTAAAGGAGACACCTTTACCCTCGAATACGCCGGCGACATTACCTTGAAGCTGCCAGCGGCGAAAATCAAACGCACCCTTTGGTGCGACCGTAAAAGCGAACAGGCGCTGACCCGTGAGCAATGGCTGGAAAACGACGCTGCCCGCATCCGCGACTACGCCCAAGAGACCGCACTGCAATGCGCGAATCAGGCACTGGATTTCCTGCAACTGCCGCGCATTTCAGCCGTGCAAATGCCGTTACCATCGGCAACACCTACCGTTTCACCCACAACACAAAAGGAAGCCCCATGAAAAGCTTTGGCAGCCTGCTCGTCATCCTCGGCCTTCTGGCTATCGGACTGGATTATTTCAATGCCGTACCGAAAGTCCTCTTCTGGATTTACGAATGGGGCGACGGCGTCGCCTGGGGTATCAAGATTGCCATGATCGTTATCGGCGGCCTGCTGTGGCTGATCGGCAATGACGGTGATGACGAGGCTGGCGAAGAATAACCTTCCTGGCACCCTTGAAATCTGCCATCTCGCCGTTCGCAAGCCACGACGCGGCACCATAAAAAATCATGCTCTTGCGGGGCGTTTTTGTGGGTACCCGGCGGAAGGTTGAGATGGGGGCGGCAAATAATCTGCACAGCGGTAAAACCCAGCAACTATGCCGCTTGGCGGTCGTAGGGAGGGCTTCAGCCCGCCGAGCAGACGTAGTCTGCTTTTTGCTGCGTTTGAGCAAACGCGACTGCCAAGTGTCGTCACTGCGCGGCTTTTTATTTTTGAGACGTTGCAGGCAACGTCTCTACGAAACCCGGTAACTACGCCGCTTGGCGGCTCGGTATGAAAAACGCCCCTTGCGGGGCGTTTTTGTTGGGCACTCGTCAGGCCTTTGTAATCTGCGGTTTGCCGTCTGCGATGGTGACGGTTTCGCCGTCATCGTAAGCGGTGAAGATGATAGGCGTGATGAGGCTCGGCACTTTGTCGCGGATGGCGTCCAGATCTACTTGCAGGATGGCTTGGCCGGCGCTGACGTGTTCGCCTTCTTTGACGAGGGCGGTGAAGCCCGCGCCGTCCAGTTTGACGGTGTCGATGCCGAAGTGGATGAGGATTTCCAGGCCGTTATCTGCTTCGATGCCGATGGCGTGGCGGGTTGGGAAGACGGTGGCGATTTGGCCGTTCACTGGCGAACGTACGGTGCCGTCCGTCGGGTTGATGGCGAAGCTCGCGCCCAGTGCGCCGGCAGCAAAGGCCGGGTCGGGGATGTCGCTGGCGGCAAGGATGTCGCCCGTCAGTGGCATGACCCATTCGGCGGGGATGGGGTCGGCAGGTTTTTCGGCTTTTTCTGCCGGGGCAGCGGTGGCAGGGGTTTCAGGCGCGCTTGTAGCGGCTGCCGGGGCGGTTTGCCGTTCCGGGTTGTAGCGGCTGCGCGAGAAGGCGAGGGTGAGGCTGAAGGTGATGGCGAAGGCAATCGCCATGCCGATGATGTACGGCGTGAGGTATTGCGCGCCGATGGAGATGATGCCGGGGATGCCCGCTGCACCGAGGGCGACGGCTTTGGTGTGGTAGAGGGTGATGTAGGCGGAGGCGCAGGCGGTGCCGATGAGGGCGGCGTAGAAGGGGTAACGCAGGCGCAGGTTGACGCCGAACATGGCCGGTTCGGTAATGCCAAGCACGGCAGAGATGCCCGATGCCGAGGCGACGGTTTTGAGTTTGGCGTTTTTGGTGGAGATGAGGGCGCCGAAGGCGGCTGCGCCTTGCGAGATGTTGTTCATCGCTGCGATCGGGAAGATGAAGGTGCCGCCGGTTTTGGCGATGTCGGCGATGAGCTGGGTTTCGACCGGGATGAAGCTGTTGTGCATGCCGGTGATGACCACGGGCGCATAGAGGGCGCCGAGGACAGCGCCTCCGATGACGCCGGCGGTGTTGTAGAGCCATTGCACGGCATCGGTGAAGGCAACACCGGCGTCGCGGGTGAACGGGCCAACGATGGTATAGGTGAGTAGGCCGGTGATGAGCAGTGAGAGTAGTGGGGTGAGCAGCAGGTCAAGGCTCGCCGGGATAATGCGGCGGAAGTAGTTTTCCAGTTTGGCGAGTATCCAGCTTGAGACGAGGATGGGCAGTACGGTGCCCTGGTAACCGATTTGTGCAAATTGGTGACCGAAGAGATCCCAGTAGCGCAGTTCGCCTTTGGCTATTGCTTCTGCGACGTTGTAGTTACTGGTGAGATCGGTATGCACCATCATCATGCCGAGAGCGGCGCCGAGGAAGGGGTTACCGCCGAAGATGCGGGCAGACGAGAAACCGATAAGTACGGGCAGGAAGACGAAGGGCGCGCTCGCCAGTGTGTTAATCATGGAAGCGAGTCCTGCCCATTGCGGGTAGGCATCAATGATAGATTTGTCTTTGATGATGAGGTCGTGCGCGGTCAATACGTTGTTAAGGCCCATCAGTAAACCGCCGGCGACGATGGCGGGGATGATGGGGACGAAGATGTCCGACAGGGTTTTGACGAAGCGTTGCAGCAGGTTGCCTTTGGCGGCGCCGAGGTCTTTGGCTTCCTGGGTACTGACTTGTTTGACGCCGGTGATATCGAGCAGTTCGGCGGTGACTTTGTTCACGGTGCCGGTGCCGAGGATGATCTGGAATTGTCCGGCGGTGAGGAAGTTGCCTTTGGCAAGCGGGATAGCGTTAATGGCGGCTTTGTCGATTTTGTTTTCGTCTTTAAGCACCATGCGCAGGCGGGTGGCGCAGTGCGTCGCGGCGGCGATGTTCTCTTTGCCACCGACGGCCGCGATGATGGCTTCAGCGGTCTGGCGGTATTCATTCATGGGGGTTATCTCCTGGTGATGGGTGATGGGGGCGGAAGGCGGCGGTGGCGCCGCGTTTGGCGAGCGCGGCCAGCAGCGGGGCGGCGAATTTGCGGGCGATGTTGTCGTCGCAGGTAATTTCTGCGGCACGGCTAAGGGCGAGTGCTGCCGCCGGGCTGAGGTTCAGGTAGTGCGCCAGCCATTGCCGCACGGCGGTGGGGTTGGAACCGATGGCGGTGATAACGAGGCTGCCGCGTTCCCAGTCGTAGGGGTCACAGGGCGGTTCGTCCTCTTTTTCTGTGGCGGTTTCTGCGGCTTCGCGCAGTTCGGCGCAGACTTCCTGCCAGTATGAGTTTTCCGCTGCGCAGTGCTGTTCGATATAGGCAGCGGCTTGTGCCAGGTCGTCACCGCAAGCGGCGAGATGGCGCAGGGTGTCGGTAAAGGCAGCGAGGCTGGCAGCGACGGGAAAGGGTTGGGTTGCCAGCTGCCCTGGCCGTGGTAGGCGAAGGCAACGGGATAGCCCGCCGCCGCTTCGTCGAGGTCGATGATGAACGGGTCGGCGAAGTCGTTGGTGCAGATGACGTACTGGCTGGGTTTCAGGTAGCCCGCTGTGCCGTCGTATGCGTCGTCTTTGTAGCCGTCCTGAAAGGCGTCAAGCGCGTCGGCATCGGCATAGGCCTCCGGCAGGCTGCCGCACAGGGCGCCATCCTGCCCAATCCGGGCGTTGAGGAAGTCGCGCAGTGCGGCGGGGCAAGCGATGGTCATTCCGGCTTTCCGGCGGGGAAGTCTTGCAGGCGGGCGCGGTCGGGCATGCTGTTGATGGCGCCGCGTTGCAGGGTGGTGATGGCGCCGACTTTGGCGGCGTGATCAAGCAGGGCATGGATGTGGGCATCGCTCAGGTCGTCACGCACGTTCAGGCCGAGGTGCGCGATTTCGGCGAGCAGACCGCCGATGAAGGCGTCGCCTGCGCCGGTCGCGTCCACGGCGCTCACCCGGTAGGCGTTCGTCCGGCCACGTTCGCCGTGCTGGTCGTAGATGGCCGCGCCGTTCGCGCCGCAGGTATAGACGATGTATTTGACGTGCCCCTGGAAGAGCTGCGGGATGCCGCGCGCGGGGTCGCTTTCGCCGGTGACGAAGGCGAGTTCGTCGTCGGAGATTTTGATGATGTCGGCCAGCGGCAGAAATTCGTGCACGGCGGCGTAGAGGTCAGCCGGGTTTTTCCACAGCGGCAGACGCAGGTTGATGTCGAAGGAAATGGCGGCACCGGCGGCGCGGAATTTGTCAATGGCGACACGGTGCGCTTCGCGCATCGGGCAGGGAATTAGCGACACCGAGCAGTAATGGAGGATATCGCCCGCCTGCGGGGTGATGGCGGCGAGGTTTTCCGGCGCGTAGAGCATGTCCGCCGAGGGATCGCGGTAGAAGGCAAATTCGCGCTCGCCGCCGTCGTGCAGGGTGACGAAGGCCAGCGCGGTTTTGGCTTCGCGTGTGCGTTGCAGGTAGCGGGTGTCCACCCCGGCTGCAGCGGCGGTGGCAGCGATTTGCGCGCCGAAGGCATCGTCGCCGACCTGGCTCAGGATGTAGCTGGTGCCGCCGAGTTTGGCGTAAGCGGCAGCGACGTTGAGCGGCGCGCCACCAACGGCGGGGGTGTAGTGCATGTCGGCGTCGGGTTTGCCGCTGCGGCTGGGAACGAAGTCGATGAGGGCCTCACCGATGGCATAAAGCGCCATGTTTCCTCCTGTGGCTGGTTGTGGTTTGCCGTTAATGGTAGCGGCTGGGCCAGGGATTGACAATTGGTAAGAAGCGGCGGTTTTGCAGGCGTTTTTAGGAACTTAGGTGATGCCGAGCTCACTATGACTGCCAAGGCGTATCAGGGTTACGTTTTCTGCTTCCAAGCGGTAGAGCAAGATAAGGTCGGGTTTGATGTGGCAGTCCCTGATGCCTTTGAGATTGCCCGTCAAGGCATGATCCCGATATTTTGTGGGCAGTGTTAGGCTGCTGGACAGGCAATGCAGGACTTCTGCCCAGGCAGGGGTCAGCAATTCCAGGTATTGTTTTTTGGCGTCCCGCTTGAATTGGCCGGTCAGCTCAATGTTCTTCATGCAGTTCTGCCATGAAGTCGTCGAAGCTGGCGTAGCGGGTTACCTTGCCGTCGCGCGCGTCCTGGACGGCTTGCATGGTGATGGGGTTTTTTTCGTACTCGGCGCTGTGGTCCTGGTCATCCAGCGCAAGCGGTACGTTGTCGGTTTCCGCGATTTGGGTCAGAAACAGGCGCACGGCCTGGGTCGGGGTCAGGCCAAAGCGCTCGATAACGGCAAAGGCGCGCTTCTTCAGGTCATCGTCCAAGGGGATGTGAAAGGTTGTGGTATTCATGTTTGCTCCGTGGTGGTAGTGGGATGTCATGGTAGGAGCGATATGAGATGCAGACAAGCCTCTTTACAGCAGCGGGCTCACCAATCTTGCGCAGCGTTCGATGAAGCGTTGCAGGCGGCGGCGCTGTTCCCATTTTTTCAGCTCGACTGCTTCGCTCTGTTCAAGGTAGCTGTCGAGCAGGGCGCGGATGGCGGCGACGGTGTCCGGGGTATAGACAGCGAGGCTGACTTCGAGGTTGAGGTAGAAGCTGCGCATGTCCATGTTGACCGTGCCGAAGAGGGCGAAGCGGTTATCGATGACCACGGCTTTGGTGTGCAACAGGCCTGCGTCAAAGGTTTTCAGGCACACGCCGGCATCCAGCAGCGGGCGGTAGTAGGCGCGGCTGGCGTAGCGCACCAGTCGCGAATCGACGCGGCGCGGCACGATCAGCGTGACTGCCACGCCACGGCGGGCGGCGATAATCAACGTGTTCAGCAGGGTTTCGTCCGGCACAAAATACGGCGTGCTGATGATGACGCTTTCCTGCGCGATGTTCAGCGCGTTGACCAGCACGTCGTACACTAGCGCGGTATCGCCGCCCGGATGCGAAGGGATGACTTGCAGCAGGGCGCCGCCGGTCGCGCGCGGCAGGGTCGCACGGTCGGGCATTTCGTCGGCGTAGCGGTTCAGGCGTTCGAGGGTGGCGCTGAGATTGTGTTCGTTCTCAACCGCCCAGTCGCCGTAGAACACCGCCGCCAGTTCCTGCGCCACCGCGCCTTCGCAGCGCATGACGGCATCGACCCATTCGCCCACGCCCGCGTCCTGCTTGAAAAGGCGCGGGTCAACGAGGTTGTAGCTGCCGGTGTAGGCGATGCGGTAGTCCACGACGAGGATTTTGCGGTGGTTGCGCAAGTCGCCGCGCACCCACGGCGCATGCCACAGGCTGAAAGGCAGGGCTTCAGTGAGTTCAACCCCGGCTGTGCGCAGTTTGCCCGGCCAGGCCGAGCGCCAGAAACCCTGGCTGCCGAGTGCGTCAGCGAGCAGTTGGCAACGCACCCCGCGCCCTGCCGCCCGTATCAGCGCTTCCAATACGGCATCCACGCGGCCGCCGTCTGCGATGATGTAAAACTCCAGCAGGCAGCAGTGTTGCGCGGCGTCAATATCGGCGGTGAAGGCTTGCAGGATGGCGTCGGTGTCAGCGAGCAGACGGGTGTCGTTGCCGCCGGTTGCGACGTAGCCCGCTTCCACCTGCACCAGGCGGGCAATCTGGCGGAAGCGCGTTTCGCATAGCGGCACGGCTTGCGGCGGCAGGAAGCGGTCGGCAAAGGCGTCGTGAAAGGCGTGCAATTCCGCCTGCCGCTTGGCGCGCGCGCGCCCCAGTTTCGGCTCGCCGATCAACAGGTATAACAGAAGGCCGAAATAGGGGAAGGCGAAGAGCACCGCCAGCCACGCCAGCGCCGCGCTACTGGAACGGCGCGCGTAAATAACGCGCAGGGCGATGGAAATCGTCAGCATAAAGTGGCAGAGGAAAAAGAGTTCGAGCCAGTGCATAGGCGCCTCGTAGTGAAAAAGAGACGGCAAGTATAGCCGCTATAATGGTCGCATCCCCCCAGTCTCACCGACTATGCGCATCCTCAGCTACAACATCCAGGCCGCCATCAACGCCCGCAGCTACCTCAGCTACACCTACCAATGGCACCGTCAATTCCTGCCCGGCCCGGCCAAGCGCAAAACCCTGGCCCGCATCGCCGCCTACATCCGCGATTTTGACCTCGTCTGCCTGCAAGAAATCGACCTCGGCGGCCTGCGCAACGGCTTCAAGAATCATGTCGAACAGCTGCGCGAGCTGACCGGCTTCCACTACCACCTCGCGCAAGTGAACCGCCGCCTTGGCAAACTCTCGCTGCATGGCAACCTGATTCTCAGCAAGCGACCGCTGCGCGAAGTGCTGAATGTGCCGCTGCCCTCGCGCATCCCCGGACGCGGCGTGCTGGCGGCAGCGGTCGCCTGCGACGACGGCGAACTCGTCGTTGCCAATGTCCACCTCAGCCTCGGCGCGCTTGACCAGCACAAACAACTGCGCTTTATCAGGAACCGCCTCAGCGCCTATCCGGACGTGCTGATCACGGGAGACTTCAACTGCACCCCGGATGCGCCGCAACTGCAAATCCTCACCCGCCACGGCTACCGCCGCCTCGGTGACGACGCCCCGACCTTCCCCAGCTGGAAACCGCACAAAGCGCTGGATCACGCCCTGCTCAAAGGCGCCTTTGCCGGCGACTGCCGGGTTAGCCATCATGCAGACAGCGACCATCTGCCGCTTTTGGTGGAAGTGGAATAGGGCATCGCCAGCGACTGCGCCAAGCGGCGTTAATACTGGTCTCGTCAAGCGGGGAAATACCTTGGTTCAGCGGTAATCCACGCACAGCGGGCGGTGATCGGAATGTCGCCACGGCAGCGGGGTGGTGTTGGCAGCCAGGTTTTTCACGAGGGCATGATCCAGGTTGAGAAAGAGCGGGCGCCAGGTCGGGGTGAGATAACGGGTAGTCGCCGTGGTGCCGCTTGTGTGCAGGAAATCGCGGTAATGTGGGGAATAGGGGCTGCTGTTGAGGTCACCTACTGCCAAGGCGCGCGGTTCGATGGCGATGCGCGCGGCGGTGTCATGCAGGTAGGCGATGCGGGCTGCGGCGAGGGTACTGCTAATGGGCGGCGGCGGATGCAGGGCGTAGAGGGCGGTGCCGTCGGTAGTCGTGGCGCGGATGTAGGGGAAATTGCTGCTGTAGGCGATGTCGCAGCTGGCAAGCGGCTCGGTGCTCCACAGGGCTAGGGCAAACGGGCTGGCTTCCTGATGCTGGCAGCCGTGCGGATAGTGTGCGCGCAGGTGTTGCCAGCCGGGGTTATCCAGATCGATTTCCGCCAGGGCGAGGATGTCGGCCTTTTCTGCCAACAGGGCAGCGCTTTCACCGGCAGCGTCGGGGTTATTGAGGTGGACGTTGTACCAGATGAGGAGTTTTCCCGCTTGGGGCGGGTTTGTCAGGGAGAGAGGATGCAGCAGCCACAGGATAGAGGCGAGAGTAGCGGCTACCCAAAATCCGCACCAATACTTGCTGCGCGGCAGGCAGGCGGCGAGGAGGAAGGCTGCGGCGTAATAGGGCAGGAAATGGCTGAACAGTTCAGCAAACCAGTGCAGACCGCCGAGTTGGCCACAGATGAGCGCGGCGAGACTGAGCAGGGCGAAGATATGCAGGGTGCGGGTCATGAGCGTTTTCATGGCGGGTCTTGCGGTATGAAAAAACCGCCTGAGGGCGGTTTTTGGGGTTTAACGGTAAGCAGCGGGGATTTGCCGGTGATGGTCAGTCTGCTGCTGGTACTGGTGTACGCAGTTGAGCAGGCGCGGTTCGGCAAAGTGCGGGCCGATGAGCTGGCAGCCGACCGGCAGGCCGTCAATATTGCCCGCCGGATGGCTGATGGCGGGGAGTCCTGCAAGGTTGACCGGCACGGTGTAGAGGTCGCCGAGGTACATCGCCACCGGATCATTGAGCCGGCTGCCGAGTTTGAAGGCAGGGTACGGCGTGGTCGGGGTGAGGATGATGTCCACTTCGGCAAAGGCGGCTTTGAAGCCGTTAAGGATGGCGTGACGGGCGCGGCGGGCCTGCTCGTAGTAGGCGTCGTAGTAACCGGCGGAGAGGGCGTAGGTGCCGATGAGGATGCGGCGCTGTACTTCGGCACCGAAGGCTTCGCTGCGGCTGCGGTGGTACATGTCTCGCAGGTCTGCAGGGTCGGCGCAGCGGTGACCGTAGCGCACGCCGTCATAACGCGAGAGGTTCGAAGAAGCTTCCGCACAGGCGATGATGTAGTAGCTGGCGATAGCGGCGTCGCTGTTCGCAAGTTCTATGTCCACCAGGGTCGCGCCGAGGCTTTCGTAGGTCTTGGTGGCGGCGTGGATGATGTCGGCCATTGGCGATTTGAGGTCGCGGTAGTAGGCTCGCGGCAGGCCGATGCGGATGCCGGTGAGCGGGCGGTCGAGTTCCTGGTCGAAGATGGTGCGAGTTTGCGGGCTGGAGGTGGAATCGCGCGCATCGTGCCCGGCCATGCCGTTCAGGACGAGGGCGAGGTCATCGGCGCTCGCGGCGAAGGCACCTGCCTGGTCAAGGCTGGAGGCGTAGGCAATCATGCCCCAGCGCGACAGGGTGCCGTAGGTCGGCTTGATGCCGGTAATGCCACACCAGGCAGCAGGCTGGCGGATGGAACCGCCGGTGTCGCTGCCGGTGGTATAGGGCACGAGACGGGCGGCGACGGCAGCGGCGGATGCGCCGGATGAACCGCCAGGGACGTATTCGTGTTGCCACGGGTTTTTCACGGCACCAAAGGCGCTGCGCTCGTTGGACGAGCCCATGGCAAATTCATCCATCGAGAGTTTGCCGGTCATGACGGCGCCGGCATTGGCAAGGTTTTCGACGATGCCGGCATCGTAGGACGGGATGAAGTTGGCGAGCATTTTGCTGCCGGCGGTGGTGCGGATGCCGTTGGTGCAGAAGATGTCTTTATGCGCCATCGGGATGCCGTCCAGTAGGCTGAGTGTCTCGCCTTTGGCGCGGCGGGCATCGCTGGCATCAGCGGCGGCGCGGGCATGGGCAAAGGTCGGGGTAAGGTAGGCGTTGAGCGTCGGGTTGTGTTGTTCGATGCGCGCGATGTGGTAGTCGCAGAGCTCGCGCGCGCTGATGTCGCGGGCGGCGAGTTTGGCGGCGAGTTGGCGTAGGCTGAGGGTGTGCATGGGTTATTCGATGACTTTGGGAACGGTGATGTAGCGGTTTTCAGCGGCAGGCGCGTTTTCTTCGATGCTCGGCATCATGTCGCGCGCGATGGCAGTGTCGGCACGCAGGCGCTGGGTTTCACCAAGCGGGTGGGAGAGCGGGGTGGTGGCGCTGATTTCCGGGGTGTTGATGGTGTTGAAGAGTTCGAAGATTTGGCCGAGTTCTTGCGCGAGTCGGGGCAGGTCAGTTTCGCTGATTTCGAGCTGGGCAAGTGCGGCTGTTTTCGCGATGGTTGCGGGGTCCAATTGGCTCATGGCGGTTAAAAAATCCTTCAAAAAAACGCTTGGGAAGGTATCATACCGCGCTTTGGTTTGCACCGTTTTCGGTGGTTTTCTATTCGCAAGCAGAGGCTTTTTTATGGGTTTTAATTTGTTTCGCGGGATGTTCTCCAGTGATTTGTCGATTGACTTAGGGACGGCTAACACGCTGATTTATGTGCGTGGCGAAGGACTGGTACTGGACGAGCCTTCGGTGGTCGCTATTGCCGAGGATCCGCAGGACGGGCGCAAGAAGATTGTCGCTTATGGTTCGCAAGCGAAGCAGATGCTGGGACGGACGCCGGGAAATCTCACTACGGTGCGGCCAATGCAGGATGGGGTTATCGCTGATTTCAAGATTACGTCGATGATGTTGAAGCATTTTATTCACCGTGTGCACCGCCGTAAGGGCTTTTTCCGCCCGGCACCGCGTATTTTGGTGTGTGTACCGTCCGGGGCGACCCAGGTGGAGAAACGCGCGATTCGTGATGCAGCGGAAGGCGCCGGCGGCAGTGAGGTGTTCTTGATTCAGGAACCGATGGCGGCCGCGATTGGCGCCGGGATTCCGGTTGACGAAGCCTACGGTTCTATGGTCGTCGATATTGGCGGCGGCACGTCGGAAGTGGCGGTGATTTCGCTGAACGGGATTGTGTATTCGACGTCGGTGCGTATCGGCGGCGACCGTTTCGATGGCGCCATTATTGATTATGTGCGCCGCAATTTTGGCATTGTCATCGGCGTGCCGACGGCAGAGCGGATCAAGAAGGAAATCGGCTGCGCTTATCCGTCTTCAGAAATCCGCGAGCTGGAGGTACGCGGCACGAACCAGCAGGAAGGTGCGCCGCGCAGTTTCAGTATTAATTCGAATGAGGTGCTGGAAGCATTACAGGAACCGCTGGGTGGGATTGTACGCGCAATCAAACAGGCGTTGGAGTTGACGCCGCCGGAGCTGGCGGCAGACGTGGCCGATCGCGGTATTGTCTTGACTGGCGGCGGAGCACTGCTGCGTGATCTGGATCGTTTGTTGATGGAAGAGACCCGCTTGAAGGTGATTATTGCCGAGGATCCGTTGACGTGCGTCGCGCGTGGCGGCGGTAAGGTATTGGAATTGTTGGATCAGCGTGGCGTGGCATCGTTTTTGATGTCCTGATTGCACGATGTGGTTTGATTTTTCGCCGGATGCGCCGCAGGAGTTGCGGCTGCGTCCTGTGTTTGGGGCGCTGTTTGTTGCGGTCTTTTTGTTGGTGCTCTCGCAGCGTGGTTGGTTGACGTATCCCTACGCCTGGTTGCATGACGGGGTTTATGCTCCGGTGCGCACGGTGCTGCACACGCCGATGCGCTGGTCGCAGGCGGGTTGGCAGCAGTTGGCAGCGCATCAGGATGAACACGCGTTGTTGTTGCAGGTGCAGCAGGAAAATCAGGAATTGCGTGCGCAGGTGCAGTTGCTGGGGCATTTTCAAGCGGAAAACCGCCGCTTGCGTATGTTGATGGATTCGCTGCTGGATGTGACGGATCCGGTGCTGATTGCCGAGTTGAGCGATACGTCCATTGATGGCTATCGTGAGCTGGTCACGCTGAACAAGGGCACGCAGGATGGCGTGTATGTCAATCAGGCGGTAATTGATCCGTATGGCCTGGTCGGACAGGTGGTCGAGGTCTTCGCGCATGAATCGCGGGTAATGCTAATCACCGATACGCGCAGCCGGGTGCCAGTCTATGTGGCGCGCACGCAGCAGCGCACGCTGGTCTTCGGTAGTACCGGTTATGGCTCGCTGGAAATGCCCACTCTGCGCGCCGACAGCGATATCAAGGTCGGCGATCGCTTGGTCAGTTCAGGTTTGGGCGGGATTTATCCGCGTGGTTATCCGGTCGCTGAAGTTACCGCCGTTGAGCGGGACAGTCGTTCATCATCCATGACGGTGCGCTTGCGGCCGCTGGCGCATTTGCAGTCCATGCTGGAAGTGCTGCTGCTTGATCAGCGGCATATTGCCTATCAGCCGCAGATGGTCGTGCCGGTCGGGCCGCCGCTGCCGGAGACGGTGGCCGCAAAGGAAGAGGCTGGCGAAGGTGATAAGAACGGGAATGTGCCCGAAGGGGGATCCCATGCGAATGCGCAGTAGTTATCCAGTCGGTCTGCTGTTTGTGTTGTTGTGGGCGTTGATGGTGGGGGCAGATTTTTATGCGTCCTGGTTTGTCCTGCCGGATGTTGTTGTGATTGTCGCCCTGTATTTCTTTTTGTTTGTGCCGCAGCTGCCACTGTGGCGCTGGCTACTGCCAGTCAGTCTGTTGATGGATGTCGCTTCCACCGCGCCTTTTGGTTTTCACGCCCTGTTTTATGCACTGGCGGCATTGATGTCGCTGCCGTTTCCCGGGGTGTGGCGTATGGCCGCACCGGCGGTGAGTGTGCTGGTGCTGTGTCTGCTTGCGTTCGCCTTGCAGGTACTGCGTTGCCTGATGCTCTTTGCCTGGCAGGGCGTGCCTGCACCGCCCGGCTGGCTATGGGGTGGGGCGCTGGCGCTGTTCTGTCTGCCTTTTTTACGTTGGCTGGCTGACCGCGCTGTGCGTCGTGTGCTGGGGGATTATGTGTGAAGCCGCAAGATTGGCGCGCCGACCCGCTTAGCGGTGGCGAGCAGGGCGATGAGGAAACCCGCCTGCATCAGTCGTTTTCGCGCCGTATTGTCCTCTCTGCCCTGCTGGTGTTTGCCGGTTTTCTCGGCCTTTTTGCCCGCATGGGGTATTTGCAGGTGCTGCGTTATGATTATTTCCGCACCCGCTCGCAGAGTAACCGGATGCGTCTTAAGGCGATTGTGCCGGAACGCGGCACGATTTTTGACCGCAAGGGACGGGCGCTGACCGAGAATATTCTGCGCTACCGCGTCATCATCAGTCCGTCACAAACGGTGAATGTACGCGAAACGGTGGATGCGGTGGACGAAATCCTGCCGCTCTTGCCGGAAGAGCGTGAGCGCTTTTTCCGCTTGTACAAGCAGACACGGCGCTATGAAGCGGCAGTACTGAAAGCCTCTATCAGCGAGCAGGATTATTACCGCCTGGCCGTGCAGCTTTACCGCTTGCCGGGGGTGTCGGTCGAGGAATATTACGAGCGTTATTATCCCTATGGCGAGATCGCTTCGCATGTTATTGGTTACACCAACCGGATCAGCGAGGAAGATTTGGAAACGCTGGATCCTGAGGCATATCGCGGTCTGCAATATATCGGCCGCTCCGGGATTGAGCAGCAGTATGAAGACCGTTTACGCGGCATGCCCGGTTATCAGCAGGTTGAGACGGACGCTAACGGCAATATTGTCCGCCTGATGCACGAGCAGCCTGCCGTGCGCGGGCAGGATATTTATCTCAGCCTCGACATTGAGTTGCAGGATTTTATTTACCGCATTCTCGGTGATTATCGCGGTTCGTCGGTGCTGATTGACCCGCAGAGCGGCGAAGTGCTGGCGATGGTGAGCAAGCCCGGTTTTGATGCCAACCTGTTCGCGCGTGGTATTACCCAGCGGCAATACCAGCGCTTGCTGGACGACCCGCACGGGCCGATGTATGACCGCGCCTTGAAAGGACGCTATCCGCCCGGTTCGGTTATCAAGCCGTTCATGAGCCTTGCCGGCTATCACTATGGCGTGTTTACTCCTTATACCCGCGTGAACTGCTCCGGTTATTTCCGTGTGCCCGGTGCGGCGCGGCGCTTTCACTGCTGGAACCGGCGTGGGCATGGCTCGGTGAATGCCGACCGCGCCATGGCACAATCCTGCGATGTGTATTACTACACCCTCGGCTACCAGCTCGGTATTGACCGTATCGCCGAGTTTGCCAGCCATTTTCGTCTCGGTATCCCGACCGGTATTGATATGCCGGATGAAGGCAGCGGCATCGTGCCGACGCGTGAGTGGAAGCAAAAGCGTTTCAAAGTGCCGTGGTTTATCGGCGATACCATCAATTGCAGCATCGGTCAGGGCTTTTTTACCACTACACCATTACAACTCGCTTATATGACGGCGCTGATTGCCCGCGACGGCAGCGAATTCACGCCGCGCCTGTTGCAGCGCTATTACGACCCGGAAACCGCGACTTTTACCGCCGTCAAAGCGCCGCTCGATACCGGGAAAGTGGCCGTTTATGAATCCGGCATCTGGAACACAGTGCGCCAAGATATGGTCAACGTTATCCACAGCGCCTACGGCACTGCACGCAATATTTCGCGCGGGCTGACTTACCGCATGGCAGGCAAATCGGGCACGGTGCAGGTGGTTTCGTTCAAAACTGAGCGGCGGGTACACGCACACGAACTCGGCGCAGAAGAGCAGGATAACGCCATGTTCATTGCCTTTGCTCCCGCCGACAAACCGCGTGTCGCTATCAGCATGGTCGTTGAGCGTGGCGGCGGCGGCAGTTCTACTGCCGCGCCGCTGGTGCGGCAAATTACCGATTACTACCTCAAGGGGCAGAACGATGCTAATGCATGACGTACGCAAAAAAAGCGTCCGGCAACTGATCGGCGAATGGCTGCGCCGTGTCGATATCCCGATGTTATTCGGTTTGCTGGTGCTGATGGCGGCAAGCCTGCTGATTCTGCGTAGTGCGGGCAGTGGCGATGAAGACATCCTGATGCGGCAAACCCTGCGCTTCGCTGCGGCCATTGGCGTCTTGCTGGCCATTGTCGCCGTGCCGCCGCGTTACATTCGTCGCCTCACCGCTCCCGCTTATTGGCTGACCCTGGTATTGCTGTTGCTGGTGTTGATCATCGGTACCCGCAGTAACGGCGCGCAGCGCTGGCTCAACTTCGGTATTGTCCGCATCCAGCCGTCCGAACTTGCCAAGCTGACTATCCCGCTGATGGTCGCCTGGCTTGTCACCATCCGCGCTGCCATTCCCAGTCTTGGCAGCGTCATTCTCGCGCTCCTTGTTATTGCCGTGCCGGTCGTTCTGATCTTTATGGAGCCTGACCTCGGCACTGCGTTACTGGTCAGTGCCTCCGGCTTTATCACCCTTTTCCTCGCCGGACTGCCCGGCTGGATTATTGCTCTCAGTGGGGTTCTGGCCGCCATCGGTTTGCCGCTCTTCTGGATGTTTGGTATTAAAGAATATCAGCGTGACCGTGTCCTCACCCTGTTTAATCCCGAAGCAGACCCCTTTGGCAACGGTTACCACATCATTCAGTCGAAAATCGCCATTGGCTCCGGCGGCCTGTCCGGTAAAGGCTATATGCAGGGCACCCAATCCCAGCTCGAATTCCTGCCTGAATCCAGTACCGACTTCATCTTCGCCGTCATCGCTGAAGAAACCGGCCTTATTGGCGTCGGCCTGCTACTGCTTTGCTACGGCCTGATTATTGCGCGCGGGCTCTACCTCGCCCTGCATGTCACAGATCGCTTCGCTCGCATCATGGTGGCGAGCATCCTCCTGACCTTATTTATTAATGTCTTCGTCAACATTGGCATGGTCAGCGGTATCCTGCCGGTGGTTGGGTTGCCATTGGCGATGATCAGTTACGGCGGCAGCTCCATCCTGTCGCTGATGGCAGGTTTTGCCTTGGCGATGAATCTTGCCGGTGGCTTCCGCGAAAAAAAAGATGAGGAACACCTATGACCATACGCCGACTGCTCACACTACTCACTGCCTGCATCCTCAGCGGTCATGCCATAGCCGACAACAGTTACGGCACCAACCCCGCCGCCATCAAAATGATGCAGGAACTCGCTGCCCGCGACGGCTATGACGCCGACTACCTGCAAGCATTGCTATTGGCCGTCGGACGCGATGACGGCGTCCTTGCCAAAATCAGCAAACCGGCAGAAAAAACCAAGCCGTGGTACGAATACCGCAAAATTTTCGAAGATCAGGCGCGCACTGATGACGGCGTCGCCTTTTGGGATGCCAATGCAGCTACTCTGGCACGCGCCGAAGCACAATACGGCGTTGATCCCGCTATCATCGTTGCTATCCTCGGCGTAGAAACCCGCTATGGAAAAGTCACGGGCACCACTCCCGTATGGCAATCGCTACTGACCTTGTGTATTGATTACCCGCCGCGTGCCCCGTTTTTCTGCGAACAAACCGATTACTTCCTCCGCCTCGCCAAGCGGGAAAACCGTAACCCGCTTGCCATCAAAGGTTCATACGCCGGAGCGATGGGCATGGCGCAGTTCATGCCAAGCAGCTACTACAACGATGCAGTGGATTTTGATGGGGACGGACGTATTGACCTTTGGTACAGCCCAGCCGATGCCATCGGCAGTATCGCCAATTACCTGCAAGTACGCGGCTGGCAGAAGGGTGGACGCTACAAATATCGCCTGTCCACGGAACCCTCGCTCCCCGCTTTCGACAATAACCACAAACCGCATTACCAAATTCATACACTTTTGACAGATTCCAGTCTAAAAAATGACATAGATTTAATAAAAGAAATCGGTGATAATGGCACGGAAACCGTCGGAAGCCTTGTCGTTGACGCATCAGAGCAGGAAAAAGCATGGTGGATAACCTATAACAACTTCTACGTTGTCACCCGCTATAATGCGTCTCCGCTTTATGCCATGGCGGTCGGCGATCTTGCCGACCGAATCAGACACAAAAGAGAGAGCAAATTGAGATAATGAACGTAAAACAACTTCTGGTTCTAACTATCGCAGCGGCTGCACTTACCGCACAAGCGGAAGAAACAGCGGCGGATAAAGCCGAACCCGCGTCGGCTACAGCAGAACAGCAGGTGAATATCGTTAAAGTAATCGATTTTACCCAACCGCAAAAAACCCTCGCTTCGCAAGAAGCCAAAACCAAAGCGCTGCTTGCCGGTGAAGACAGAAAAGCCCTGCGCAATATTGACTTTACCCGCCCAAACCTGCGCAACCTCGTAGATAACAACGCCAAAGGCGATGTCATTACCAAAAGCAGTGGTCGCAAAAGCTACAGCTATACCGTTCTCGGTAAACGCTACCAAACCTTGGCTGACAGCAAAGGTTTCGAACAACAAGGTCCCGCTTCTTGGTACGGCAACCCCTTCCATGGTCGCAAAACTGCCAACGGCGAAACCTACAATATGAATGAAATGACAGCAGCACACAAAGAACTACCCTTGGGTACTCGTGTTGAAGTCACCAACCTGTCCAACGGACGTAAAGTCGTCGTTCGTATCAACGATCGTGGACCTTTCCACGGCAACCGCGTCCTTGACTTGTCCCGGGCTGCCGCGCAAGAACTCGGTACCCTCAATGCAGGTGTCGCCCAGGTTCAAATCCGCGCACTACAATAGGAAACGTGATGCGACAGCTGTTCCGTCAACTTATCCTGATCATTGCCGCTGTTTACAGCGGCTTTGTCTTAGCACAAGGCGCTCCTGAGCTGCCCGTCAAAAGTTACATCCTGATCGATGCGGCAAGCGGGCAAATACTGCTCAGCAAAAATCCTAACGAAAAACTGCCGCCGGCGAGCATCACCAAACTGATGACAGCTTATCTTGTGGTCGAAGCGCTGGAAAACGGCAAACTGACCCCGGATACGCCGATTACCGTGAGCCAAAACGCCTACAAACAGGAAGGTTCACGTATGTTTATCGAAGTGAACAAACAAGTTCTTGTGCAGGATTTGTTGCAAGGGCTGATTATCCAGTCCGGCAACGATGCGGCTGTCGCCTTGGCGGAATATCTTGGCGGCTCGATGGATGGTTTTACCGAGATGATGAACCGCAAGGCGGCACAGCTTGGTATGAAGGATACCCACTACACCAATCCGACCGGGCTGCCCGACCCCAAGAATTACACTACAGCGGAAGACATTGCCATCCTCTCGCGCCATATCATCAACGACCATCCGCAGTACTACCATCTCTACGGGCAAAAAAACTACACCTATAACAAAATCAAGCAGGACAACCGTAACCGTCTGCTGTGGCGTAATGCCAGCATTGATGGGTTAAAAACCGGGCATACCAAAGAAGCGGGCTATTGCCTCGCCAGCTCGGAAAAACGCGGTAACATCCGCTTCATTGCAGTTGTTCTTGGCGCTGACAAAGAGAGTGATCGTTACGATGCATCTCAGGCACTCTTCAACTACGGTTTCGCCCAATTTGAAGAAACCGTTGTCATCAAAGAAGGGCAGAATCTGTCCGCTGTTCCCGTTTACAAAGGCACAGTGAATGAAATTAACGTCCGCCCACAGCACGATGTCAAACTCATGCTGCCGGTGAGCGATAAAAGCAAAGTCGTAGTCTCGCTTGACCTGAATAAGCCCATCATTGCCCCGCTTACTGCCGGGCAAGAAATTGGTACCATCCGCGTCAAAATTGGGGATAAAGTCTATGCCACCCTGCCCGCAGTTGCAGGCGAAGCCGTAGATAAAGCGGGTTTCTTCAAACGTTCTTGGCATAGCATCAAACTACTTTTCTAAACCTCATGCATATCCGCCATCTTGGTCTGCGTCCCTATTTGGAAACATGGGACGCGATGCGGACTTATACCGCTTCGCGTGACACAGACAGTGTGGATGAACTGTGGTTGGTACAGCATCCGCCTGTGTTTACGCAAGGACAGGCGGGTAAGACTGAACATCTGCTCGCCCCCGGCGATATTCCCGTCATTCACATAGACCGGGGGGGGCAAATTACCTACCACGGACCCGGACAAATCATCATGTACCTGCTGCTTGACATCCGCCGTAGCAATATTGGTATCCGTTCCCTGGTCAGCATGATTGAAAACAGCGTCATCACCCTTTTGCAGACGCACGGTATTAACGCTGCAGCTCGTCCCGATGCCCCTGGTGTATACGTTGCAGGCGATAAAATTGCCTCGCTCGGCCTGAAAGTAAGTAACGGCCGTACCTATCACGGTGTTGCCCTGAACGTGGACATGGATCTTGAGCCCTTCACCCGTATCAACCCTTGCGGTCTCGTTGGGATGCACATGACCCAATTGCGTGATCTTGGTATTCCTCTCAGCCCAACAGCAGCGGGCGATGCGCTTGCTGCCGTGTTTACGCAGCAATGGCAGGCTAGAGCCTGCTGATTGCGACTTGCACAGCGGCTTTTTGTAGCAAAAACAGCAGATGCAAGGCAAAAAGTGCAGTAAGGTGTACACGCTTACGAATATTTTTAACGCAGCAGATACCGAATCTAGACTTGAAAAACCACGCGATGGTGGGAGTCAGCAGGTCCTTCTTGCAACAGTAACCGTAAACCGATAAAATCGCGCGGTTTTTTCCATAGCAAACCGAATTTAGGAGATTTCATGAAACCCGATATTCATCCGAACTACCGTCCGGTCGTCTTCAAAGACAACAGCGCCGACTTCGCCATCCTGACCCGTTCTACCGTTGAAACCAAAGAAACGATTACTTGGACCGATGGCAAAGAATATCCGCTGGTGCGCGTTGATATCAGCAGCCAATCCCACCCGTTCTATACCGGCAAACAGAACATTGTTGATACTGCCGGTCGTGTGGATCGCTTCAAACGCAAATACGGCAAGAAATAAACCGCTTTCCGCGATAAAAAAACCGGCGTCAAGCCGGTTTTTTTATCGCAAGTTCGGTAGAAGAAAAAAGGCTCCATCATGGGGCTTTTTATTTTTGTTTGTCGCATTGATGCTTCAATGCAGCGCCGCCCAAACTTCATCTAGATAGGCGAGAGTCAGGTGGGCAGTATCGGGGACGAGGGCAATGTCACTGCCCAGGTCTTCTGCTTTGCCCACGCCGACAGGCAGCGCACCGGCGGCTTTGATGGCGGTGATGCCGGCGGCGGCGTCTTCAATGCCGATGCAGTCGCGGATGTCCACCCCCACGCCTTGCGCGGCGGCGAGGAAAATGTCCGGCGCCGGTTTGGAGTGGGCGACGGCGGCAGGGTCGGCAATGGCGTCGAAGTAGGCGGTGAGCTGCATTTTTTCGAGCAGGAAGGGGCCGTTTTTGCTTGCCGAGGCCAGTGCGATTTTTTTGCCCGCCGCGCGCAGGGCTTGCAGCAGGGCGAGGATGCCCGGGTACACGTCTTCAGGACGGACGGCCTGGATCATTTCGACATAGTTGTCGTTTTTGCGTGTGGTCAGGCGGGCAAATTCGGCATCGTCCACGCTTTTGCCGCCGTGGGCGAGAATGCGGCGCAGGGAATCGTCACGCGAGACGCCTTTGAGTTGTTCGTTGAAGGCACGGTCGATATGGATGCCCTGTTCTTCGGCGAGTTTTTTCCAGGCCAGGTAGTGGTATTCGGCGGTGTCGGTGATGACGCCGTCAAGGTCGAAGAGGACGGCTTGGTAGGTCATGGTTGTTCTCCTGTGTTGAGAGATTCGTCAAGCGGCGTACGCGGGGTTTGCGCATGGTCTTCCCCCTTGCGTCGCTGCGCGACACCTTCCCCCGCAAGCGGGGGAAGGGATTTGTCTCTGTGGTTTTTTACCCGTTTTTTTGCAGCGGCGCGCTGTGGCTGTCTTTCAGGGTCAGGGTTTCGCCGTAGAGTTTGAGCGGCAGGGCGTCGCCTTTGAGCAGGCGCAGGGTGACGTTTTTGCCGTCCACTTCTATTTTTATCAGGCGGCCACGGTAGTTGATATGGAAGGTGTAGCCTGTCCAGTCTGATGGCAGGAAGGGCGCGAAGCTGAGGGTGCCACCCCAGGTTTTCATTTGTGCGAAGCCCTGGACGATGGCCAGCCATGAACCGGTCATGGAGGTGATGTGCAGGCCGTCTTCGGTGTCGTTGTTGTAGTTGTCGAGGTCGAGGCGGGCAGTGCGCTGGTACATTTCCACAGCTTTGGTTTCTTTGCCGAGTTCGGCGGCGAGGATGGCGTGGATGGAGGGCGACAGCGAGCTTTCGTGTACGGTCATCGGTTCGTAGTAGTCGAAGTTGCGCCGTTTTTCGTCGAGGGTGTAGCGGTCGCCGAAGAAGTAGATGCCTTGCAGGACGTCGGCCTGTTTGATGAAGGGCGAGCGCAGGATTTTGTCCCACGACCATTTCTGGTTCAGCGGCAGGTCGTCCGGCGAGAGGGCGGAGACGGGGCGGATGTCTTTGTCGAGGAAGCCGTCGTGCTGGACGAAGATGCCCTGTTCTTTGTCTTCGGGATAGTACATGTTCGCGATGATGTCCTGCCATTTGCCGCGCTCGGCGTCGCTGACGTTGAGGTCGGGGCGCGGGTGTTTTTGCAGGGCGTCCAGGGTGTATTGCAGTACCCAGGCGGCGAGGGTGTTGGTGTACCAGTTGTTGTTGATGTTGTTTTCGTACTCGTTCGGCCCGGTCACGCCGTGGATCATGTATTTGCCGTGGCGTTTGGAGTAGTGGACGCGGTCCGCCCAGAAGCGCGAGACTTCGACCAGCACTTCCAGACCTTCTTTGGCGAGGTAGCTGTCGTCGCCGGTGTAGTTGGTGTAGTTGTAGATGGCGTAAGGGATGGCACCGTTGCGGTGGATTTCTTCGAAGGTGATTTCCCATTCGTTGTGGCATTCGACGCCGGTGAAGGTAACCATCGGGTAGAGCGCGCCGGCGAGGCCTTGCTGACGGGCGTTGTGCTGGGCCTGCGGCAGCTGGTTGTGGCGGTATTTGAGCAGGTTGCGGGTGACGTTCGGCTCGGCCAGGGCGAGGTAGAGTGGCACGGCGTAGGCTTCGGTGTCCCAGTAGGTGGCGCCGCCGTATTTTTCGCCGGTGAAGCCTTTGGGGCCGATGTTGAGGCGGGCGTCTTCGCCGTAGTAGGTGGCGAATAGCTGGAAGAGGTTGAAGCGGATGCCTTGTTGGGCTTCGTCGTTGCCGCTGATGACGACGTCGGCGATATCCCAGCGCTGTTTCCAGCCCGCTTCGTGAGCGGCGAGGAGGTCGGCGTGGTTTTGTCCGCTGATGTTCGCGGAGAGGTCGCGTCCGGCTTTTTGTACGGCGGCGAGGCCGTCGTAGTCGCGGCTGGTGGTGATAATGACGCGTTTTTCAAAGGTTTTCGGCGTCGCGCCCACTTCGGCTTCGAAGCGGTTGGTCACGCGCCAGTCGTTGCTGTCGTGGCCGGTAGCGGTGAAGTCGCCGGCGAAGGTTTGTTCAGCGTTGACGATGAATTGGTCAACGCCGAAGGGATTGGCGACGGTTTGGGTGGCAATGCTGCCACGGTCGGCGGCAACGTCGCGCGCCAGTACTTGCCAGAATTTTTCTTCGTAGTTGGCGTCTTCGTTTTTCACGTCGGCGTCAATGACGGCGTCAATGCGTACTTTGTGGGTTTTGCCGTCGGTGGCGGTGATGTCCCAGCGGATGAGCGCCAGTTCTTTTTGCGCGACGGAGAGGAATTTGCTGATGCGGAACTGGACGCCGAAGAGGGTGAACTGGCGGTGCAGGACGCCAGTGTGCATGTCGAGTTCGAGGACGAAGTCGGTGGGGGCGTGTTTGCCGAGGTCAACTTCCTGGCCGTCAACGTAGATGGCGACTTTGCTGTAATTCAAGGCGTTGATGGCTTTGCCGAAGTATTTGGGGTAGCCGTTTTTCCACCAGCCGACGCGGGTTTTGTCCGGGAACCACACGCCGCCGATGTAGGTGCCGAGGTGGCCATCGCCGCTGTAGGTTTCTTCGAAATTGCCGCGCATGCCCATGTAGCCGTTGCCGAGGCTGGTCAGGCTTTCTTGCAGGCGCTTGTGTTCTTTTTCCAGTTTGGTGCTGCGGATGCTCCAGGGGTGGATTTCCATGATTCTCAGGTACATATCAGTGTCCTCTTTCGGGTTGGAAGATGATGGTGGATTGGTGGCGCGCGCCGTCTTTGAGGCGGATGTCGCCGTATTCGGGACGGTGCAGGCTGTTGGGCAGGGTTTGCAGTTCGGTGGCGAGTGCGTCGTAAGTGCCCGCGTCATGCGCGGTGCCGTCCTGCGGCGCGGCGGTGAAGATAATCAGGCCGTTGCGGTCGCCATAGAGGCGGACGCGGTAGTCGGGGGTGCTCAGGATGGCTGCTGCCTGGCGGATGTCAGCGGGGACGCGGTAGATGTCGTCAAAACCCCCGCTTGCGCGCACGGCATCATCCAGCGCACGCGCGTGGCGGAAGTCGTAAGCGGGGTTGTCGTCTGCATTGAGCGGCAGTTTTTCCGCATCAACGGCGATATGTTCGCCCTGCGGGATGTGCAGGGTGCAGTCGTTCAGGCCGCGCGGCAGGCGCCAGTAGATGTGCAGGGTCGGGTCAAGCACGGTGTCGCCGTGCGCCGTCGCTTCGTAGCGGAGGATGAGGCGGTCATCTGCGTCCAGCTGGTAATCAATGCTGAGTTCAAGGTCGCCGGGGTAGCCGTCCTGCGCCGTAGTCACGGTCGTGCTGAGGCGCAGTAACTGCGCATCCAGCCGCTGCACGGTGAAGAGCGTCCCCGCCAACCCGTGCGAACCGCCGTGCAGGGCGTTACGCCCTTCGTTTGCCTCCACGCGGCAGGGTGTGCCGAAGAGGTCGAATGCGGCCCCGGCGATGCGTCCGGCGACGCGGCCAATCTGCTTGTTAATCTGAAACGGGTTCTGCACATAATCGGCGGCGTTGTCGTAGCCGATGACCAGCGGCAGGCGGCCATTATCTGTGCGCAGCGAGTAATCCTGGACGATACCGCCAAGATTGAGCACGCACACCCGTGTGCCGCGCGCATTTTCCAGGTAATAGCCGACGACCGGCACCCCGTGCAGGGTGCCGAACGGTTTGGACAGCGCATCCATCAGGCGTGATCCGTCTTGGCGTGCGTTTCCTTAATCAGGAACACCGAAAACGCGCCGGCGAGCAGGATAATCCCGGCGGCAATAAACATATTGGCCTGTGTACCGCCCAATAACGGGTAGAGGCCGAAGCTCATAAGCGAAGCGACAATCTGCGGCAGGCAAATCGAGCCGTTAAAGAGGCCGAGGTAGGTGCCCATATGTTTGCCGGAAAGGGCATTGGTCACGATTGTCAGCGGGTAAGTGATAATCCCCGCCCAGGCAATGCCGACCAGGATAAAGGACAGAATCAGCACATATTTATTGCCGACATAGGCGATGGAGAGGAAACCCAGCGCACCCAGCGCCAGACAGGCGAAATAACCGTGTTTATGGAACTGGTTCGGCACCTTCGCCAGCACATACGAGCACGCGACTGCCGCGATGGACTGCACCGCCGCCAGCATCCCGTACCAGTTGCCCGCTTCCTGATAGCCAGCAGAAGCGGCGTCTGTGGTCTGCCAGACATTGGCGGCAATCGCGCCTGCGGAATACGTCCACAAATACTGGAAGGCAAACCAGCAGAAAAACTGCGTCAATGACACCGTCCAAAAGGCCTTGGGCGCGGTTTTCAGCAGCGTCAGCCAGCTCACCTTGTCCTGATTGTCCTGCACCGAAATACCGTGATAACGCGCATAAGTGGCAGGGTCGTACTCCTTCACCTTGAAAATCGTGAAGGCGCTGGTGATGACGAGCAGCGCCGCGCCGACATAAAACGCGACCACCACCGTCTGCGGCACCACGCCCGCCGGTGCCGTGTTGGCGAGACCAACATAAGCGAACACGAACGGCAACACGGCGGCAATCACCGAACCGGCATTGGCGAGAAAACTCTGAATACCGTAGGCATAACTCTTCTGCTCGTCGTTAACCATATCGCCGACCATCATCTTGAACGGCTGCATTGCCATGTTGGACGACACATCCAGCAGGGCAATCATCAGCGCGCCAAATACCAGCGCGGCAAGCGGGCCAAAGCCGAAACTGCCGGAGTTCGGCATCAAAATCATCACCAGCACGGCAATCAGCGCGCCATAAAGCAGATATGGCAGGCGGCGGCCACCGAGACGCGGTGCCCAAGTGCGGTCCGAATAATGGCCGACGATGGGCTGTACCAAAAGACCCGCCAGCGGCGGCAGGATAAAGAACCAGCCGAGACTGTGCGGGTCAGCGCCGAGTGTTTGGAAAATGCGGCTCATCTGCGAGCTTTGCAGGGTGAAGGCCGTCTGCACGCCGAGAAAACCGAAGCTGATCATCCAGATAGTACTTTGGGGCAGCGTGGGCAGGCCTTGCTGCGCCGTTTGTGGGGTGGGTTCCGACATAAGAAAACTCCTCTGATGGGCGGAATGCTCCTGATTGCGGCATTCCGGTGATTAATCATTCCGTGGGAAAACGCTTTAATAGTCTTTGAATTAAAGTTCCGGTAAAAACAAGATTCTCCACCCCCTACGATTGATAAATCTTGAATAAGATTAACGGGAATAGTAAAAAAAATCTAGAAATTCCACGGTTATTTTCACAAAGACAGGAGTGATGATTATCAGGGGATAACATCTGCATACGTGGCAACAGGCAGGACTAACGCCGCTTGGCGGGATTTTGCAGTCAGGCAGAAAGCCGGAGAGATGACCGGGACGGCTCAGGGCTCGCGTGTACCGAGGCGTTCGCGCAGCACTTCCATGCGGGTTTCAAGGTCGTGCAGGGTGCGGGCGCGCATTCCGGCGTGGCCGTTACGGATGAGGTCGTGGGTGTCGCTGATCAGTTGCAGCAGTTGACGGCGGTTATGTTCGCCAAGTTCGGCGGCGGGCAGTTGCAGGTAGAGCAGGCTGATGTGCGCCAGTTCGGGCAGATAGACGGTGAGCAGCGGGCGGTTGGCGCGGATTTTATCGTCATCGTCGCCGAGACCACGCAGGTAGTTTTCGCTGTGGTTGCAGAGTTGTTCGAGGAGAAGGCCGATGCGTTCGCCATCGGCACGGCAGCGGTATTGCGCCGCGTTGTCGCGCAGGGCAGCGAGGTCTGCCATTGCCCGCGCCAGCAGTTGTTCGCGGATGCTCGGTGGTTTGGCGGCAGGTTGGGGGCGGTAGCGGTGCAGGTAAACCGTCCACAGCCAGGGTAGGGCGGCCAGCGTCAGGCTGGTGATGAGCGCCAACAGCCATGCACCAACAGGGGCACCGCCGCGCCAGATAACGCCATGCACGAAGGCCGTGCCGAAGTAGAGGCTGATGAGGCTGGCGACGGCGTAGCAGAGCAGACGGACGTGCCGTTTATTGACGTATTTTTTCAAGGTAGGCCTGATGAGCAGCGGCTTCTTCGCTGCTGATGCTGATGCGTTGCCAGCTACCGCTGTTCGCGCTGGTTGTGGTCATGATGGTTTCAGTAGGTGTGGTGGTTTGCGCGGCAGCAGTGGCGGCGAAGTCGAAGCCGGATTGTTCGGTGGTCAGGCGCAGATAGACTTCGGCGAGGAGCTGCGAGTCAAGCAGCGCGCCGTGCAGGCTGCGGTTGCTGTTATCGATGCCGTAGTATTTGCAGAGCGCGTCCAGATTGTGTTTGGCAATGGGGACTTTGTTTTTGGCGAGTTGCAGGGTGTCGGTGAGCGGGAAGCGGTCTTCGAGTTTGAAGCCGGCTTTGGCGAGTTTGAATTCGCGGTTAAGGAAGGACTGGTCAAACGGCATGTTGTGCGCGATGAGCTCATCCGCGCCGTCGAGGTAGGTAAGTAGGTCTTTGAGGATGGCGGCAAAGGTCGGCTCACCGGCGACGCGTTCGTTGGTGATGCCGTGCACGCGCACAGCGTCAGGGTCAATGGTTTGTTCGGGGTTGATGTATTGGTGAAAGTAGTTTTCGGTCGGGCGGCGATCGATGAGTTCGACGCAACCGATTTCAATGATGCGGTGACCTTCGGATTTGTCACGGCTGTTGAAATTCATGCCGGTGGTTTCGGTATCGAAGATGATTTGGCGCATGGGGTTTCCTTAGTGAAGAGCAGCGAGATATTTGGGATTTTCGTCGGCAAAGACGGCCTCGCCACCGAGATTATGCGCCTGTTGTAATGCGGTGGTAGCGGTCGTGTCGCCCAGTTCAAGTAGAGCCTGGCCGAGGCGCAGATGGATGAAGGCATTGTCACTGCCGCCGGGGCAGGGCAGGGCGGCTTGGAATTTGTCGCGGGCGCGGGTGTAGTCGCCGTGCAGAAACCAGGCGTCACCAATAGCGGCGAGTATCCAGGTTGCCGCTTCCCAGCGGGTTTTGGGTTCGGGCAGCAGATTCCAGGCGTACTGGTAGGCTTCGATGGCTTGCGGGTATTCGCCCTGCGCAGCGAAAGTGTCGCCGATTTCGCAGAAGCGGTTGATGCGGGTATGCAGATGCGGGTCGAGAGCGATGTCGGTCATTGGATTCCTTGCTGGTCAAGCGGATGTATCTGGTCGCGTAGTACCTGGCGAATGCCGGGCTGACGGGAGAAATAGGTGATAGCCTGCGCCATATCTTTGTCGGCAGGGATGGCGACGGCAATGCCGTGTAGGTTGCGGTAACGGTGGAGCAGAATCGCGCCATAGCGTTCGGCGGTAGCAAGCAACGCATTTTCCGCCTGCGGGCTATCGTAAAAGATGATGAGATTGCGGCTAGATGCGGTTTCCATTGTTGCTGGCGACGGCTCGGCAGGCTCAATTGGGCCGATAGCGGGCGACGTTGGCGTGCAGGCGGCCAGCGCCGTGCAGAGAGTAAAAATCAGGGCGGCTTTTAACATGAATGATGGATGGTTGGAAAAACGGCGCGGATTGTACGGGGTTTGCGTGGGTAGTGCCATTGTCTATCCCTCTTATCGCTAAAGACATTTGTGCAGCCATAACATGGCATGAAAATCCATGAAATTCATCCGGATATTCGCTGAGAAGAGTCTTGTTTCCACTCATAATGGCAATAAAACGCTATGGACTCCCTGACAGCAGCCGTATCGGTTTTGTTATGCGAGATATTGCCTGCTGAATTGCGGATAGCATCATAAAAACCATACCACTGTCCCGCTTGTCCATAAACCGCATAAATTTCATGGGGAAGCGGTGATGGCTATCTCTTAATATCAGCAAAATTATTGGCTATTTATGGCCAGACACTTTGCACTCGTTGTTTTCTTGATTCATAATGCGTCGCCTGCGCATTTTTCCCGTTATTTATTCGGAGTTACCCATGAATCCAGTCGTCCTTGCCGTGTGTTTGATGCTGATTTTATCGCTGGCACGCGTGCATGTTGTGTTCAGCCTGATTATCAGTGCTTTTGTCGGCGGACTTGTCGCCAATATTCCCGCAGAAACTATTCTTGCCGCTTTTCCGCCGGATAAAGTAGCGGGTGTTACGGAGCCGGATACCATTTTGAAACTGAAATATCTGGTCAAAGTTTTTGAAGAAGGCATTGCCGCAGGTACGGCGACGGCCTTGTCTTATGCGGTGCTCGGTGCCTTCGCCGTCGCCATTTCTTATTCCGGCTTATCGCAGGCAATGGCGAATGTGATTGTCAAACGCGCTGCGCACGGCAGTGGTAGTTATCTGAAATGGCTACTGATTATTGCGCTGCTTGCCATGAGCATCATGAGTCAGAACCTGGTGCCGATTCATATTGCTTTTATTCCACTGATTATTCCGCCGTTGCTGACTGTCATGAACCGCCTCAATCTTGACCGTCGTATGCTCGCCTGCGTGGTCACATTCGGTTTGGTTTGTACTTATATGTTTGTGCCCTATGGTTTTGGCGATATTTTCTTGAACAAGATCCTGCTCGGTAATATCAGTAAATTCGGCATGGATGTATCTGGTGTCAATATTTATCAGGCCATGGCGATTCCAGCTTTGGGTATGGTTGCAGGGTTGGCAACGGCTATTTTTTATAGCTACCGCAAGCCGCGTCATTATGAAAATCTGCCGGTCGAAGGGGCAGCGGAACAGATTCCCATCAAACCGGGCAATATCATCATCGCCATCATTGCCGTTACTGTCGCTTTTTTGACACAAAAATATACCGGTTCGCTGATTCTCGCCGGCCTGCTGGGTTTTGCCATTTTTATGGTCGCACGCGTCATTCACTGGCAGCAGGCAGATACCGTCTTTAATAGCGGTATCCGCATGATGAGCATGATTGCCTTCATCATGATTGCCGCCAATGGTTTTGCCGCCGTGATGAATGCCACCGGCGGTATCGAACCGCTGGTACGCGATAGCGTCGCCTTTTTCGGCAACAGTAAGGCATTGGTGTCGCTGGCGATGCTGGTGGTCGGATTATTGGTGACGATGGGCATCGGCAGCTCCTTTTCCACCTTGCCGATTATCGCCGCGATTTATGTGCCGATTTGCGTGCATATGGGCTTTTCGCCGCTGGCGACGGTCGCCATCATTGGTACCGCTGGGGCACTCGGTGACGCCGGTTCGCCCGCTTCCGATTCGACTCTCGGCCCGACGATGGGCTTTAATGCCGACGGACAGCATAACCACATCCGTGACAGCGTGATTCCGACATTTTTGCATTACAACGTACCGTTATTGCTGGCCGGCTGGCTGGCGGCGATGGTGCTGTAATTCCTTAAATATAAAGCGTATCTGCCGCGATTGTCTGAAACGGTAGATACGTTTTTTCGTTTCTTGTGTTAATGGAGTCTGTGATGCGCAAGTCATTCATTATGTTACTGGCTGCTTTGGGAGCGTACGGTGTTCATGCCGCTGATATTGAATTGCCCGATCTCGGTAATCCCGAAAAACGTATATTCAGCGGCGATAAAGCGCGCAATATCGGCATGGCGGTTGAAGGCCGCCTGCGGCAAAACGGCGAACTGCTTGAGCAGCCGGAAATCACCCAATATGTGCGCGAATTGGGTAATCGTCTCAGCAAATATGCCCCTGCCGCTTCCGGCTACCATTTCTTTGTGATCGATTCGCCCGCCATCAATGCCTTTGCCACCAGCGGCGGCTATATTGGTATCAATAGCGGCTTGATAGCGATGACGGATAATGAAGACCAGTTAGCCGGGGTCATCGCGCATGAAATTGGCCACGTCAGCCAATCGCATATTGCGCGCTCTATTGCTAACGCCGAAAAATATACCTGGATGCAGGCAGTCGGAATGCTGGCCGGTATTGCCGCTGCTGCCGCCGGTGACAGTCCGCAAGGCGCACGCGCAGCCATTATCGGTTCGCAAGCCTATGTGCGCGAAAAACAATTGGAATATTCGCGCGCTCATGAACAACAGGCGGATGATGTCGCCGTTAAAATCCTGCGTAAAGCAGGCTATGACGAATCACAAATGGCGGTATTCTTCGAGAAATTGATGGCGCATGGCAGTCAGCCACCAGAATTCTTATTGACCCACCCCTTGCCGCAAAACCGTATGGAGCGCCAATTGGCAAAAGCCGAAAAAAATAAATCCAGCCGTAATCCGCTGGAATACCAACTCGCCAAAGCGGCTATTGGGCGCTATAGCCGTTATAAACAACGCGATTTCCAACCCGCTGATCCGCTTGCCGCCCAATACCGTCAGGCGCTGGATGCCGAGCGGCGCTACGACCGCACCACGCTGGCGGCATTATTGCCAAGTCTGCCTGCCGATAAAAACGCCGCTTTTGCCCGCTTGCACGGCGAACAGGCATTGGCGGATGGCGACAATAGCAAAGCAGAAGAAATCCTCAGCAAAGCCTGGCAGCGTTGGCGCAATAATGAAAACCTGATTATTCCCTATGCCCGCAGTTTAATAGCCGTCGGTAAATATCAGGAAGCGGAAAAACTCTTACAGGCACAAATCGCCCGCGATCCCGGCGCAGTGCAATATTACGATGTCTATGGCGGTTTGCTTGATAGGCAGCAGCGTAGTGCCGAACAATTCCTGCTTTCCGCCAAATACTATGCCCTGATTGGCGATTACAAACTGGCAGAAGCACAAGTATCGAGCGCCTTGAAAGATCCAACCCTGCCGGTTAACGAACGGCAGAAAGTCGGTAATCTGCAAAAGCGCTACGAGAGGCTGAAAGAAGAAGCCGAAAACGAAAAATAAGAGATAAAACAGGCAGTATGTAAAGTATTTTTGGGTATGTAAAAAATAAAACCGCAGGCATTAAAATATTTTGCAATAAAGCGGCGGCAATACTTTACAGATAGGCGAATGGCGCTATATAATTCGCCCGCTTTCTAACAACAAACGAGGACAAACAATGAGCCTAGAAGAACTCTTTAATCAAGTTGACAATCTGAACAACGATGACTTTGAAGCGCTGATCAATCATATTGATCGCCAGAAGAAGAAACGCGCCCGCGATATTCTTTCCGAAGCTCAACGGCAAGCGGCGCGATTCATTACCAGTATGGAAGGCAATAAAGGCCCGGTGCAACGCACTGTAATGCCGCCGCGTTACCGCAATCCTGCCAACCCGAAACAAACCTGGAGCGGCATGGGACGTAAACCACAATGGTTTATTGACCATCTGCAACACGGCGGCAGCGAACACGATCTGCTGATCCAATAAACAAACCGATTAAATGCCGTAAATAACGGACGAAAGGCACGATTAATTACCGTGCCTTTTTTATTTATCCCGCGAGGAAAAAACCATGAGCGACACCATATTTCACAAAATCCTGGCCGGCGAAATTCCCTGCGCCAAAATCTACGAAGACGACAACCTCTTTTCTTTTATGGATGCCTTCCCGCAAAGCAAAGGGCACAGCCTGATTATCCCGAAACGCTTTGCCACCGACCTGCTTGATGCCGACCCCGCATCGCTGCAACACATCATCACCTTCAGCCAGAAACTTGCGCGCGCGCAGAAACAGGCCTTGCAGGCGGACGGCATCCGCGTGGTGCAATACAACGGCGAGGCGGCGGGACAGTCCGTCTTCTATTACCATATGCACCTGATACCGATGTGGGCGGGCAAAACGCTCGGCTCGCACGGCAAGGGAGCGGCGGATCTGGCCGAATTGCGCGATACCGCAGACGCTATCCGCGCCGCATTAACCAACTGAAACATAAGGGAAACCCAATGAGTGCAGACATTATTGACGGCAAAGCCTTTGCCGCCACTATCCGCGCCGAAGTGGCGCGCGATACCGCTCTTTTCCGCGAGAAGACCGGCATCCAGCCCGGCCTTGCCGTCGTCCTCGTCGGCAATGACCCGGCCAGCGAAGTCTATGTGCGCAACAAAGGCATCCAGGCCAAAGAAGCGGGTTTTGCCAGCCTCGAATACAAGCTGCCCGCCGACACCACTCAGGAAGCGCTGCTTGCCAAAGTTGCCGAACTCAATGCCGATCCGCAAGTGCATGGCATCCTCGTGCAATTGCCGTTGCCCAAACACCTTGACGCCGATGCCGTGCTGAATGCCATCACCCCGGACAAAGACGTGGACGGTTTCCATCCCGTCAACGTTGGCCGCCTGTGGACGGGTAACCCTGTCTCCATTCCCTGCACCCCGCTCGGCTGCTCGCTCATCCTGCGCGACCGCTTGGGCGATCTCGCCGGCAAACGCGCCATCGTCATCGGCCGCTCCAACATCGTCGGCAAGCCGATGGTGGCACTCCTACTCGCCGCGAACGCCACCGTTACCGTTGCTCACTCACGCAGCCCCGACCTGCCCGCACTTTGCCGCGAGGCCGACATCGTCGTCGCCGCCGTCGGCAAAGCGCAGCTCGTCAAAGGCGACTGGCTGAAACCCGGCGCTATCGTTCTTGACGTCGGCATCAACCGCATCACCGAAGGCGATAAAACCCGTCTCGTCGGCGATGTGGACTTTGCCAGTGCCGTTGAGACCGCCGGCGCCATTACCCCCGTACCCGGCGGCATCGGGCCGATGACCATCGCCTGCCTGCTGCGCAACACCCTCGCCTGTGCCCAAGCCCTGCACGGCCAACCATAAGGAAACCCCCATGAGTCAAGAAATCGGATTCTTCTACGGCAGCACCACCGGCATGACCGAAGACGTTGCCTACCGCATCGAAGCCTACATCAAAGAAAAACACGGCCTGGAAATCGTGCCGATAAACATCATCGACCTCGACGACCCGAACGACATGTTCCTCTACAAGCGCATCATCCTCGGCATGCCGACCTGGAACTACGGCGAATACCAGGACGACTGGGAACAAGTGGTGGACAAAATCGCCTCGGCCAACCTCGACGGCACGGTGATTGCCATGTTCGGCCTCGGCGACCAGATCGGCTACCCCGAATACTACCTGGATGCCCTGGGGATGATCGGCGAACAACTGAGCGCACAAGGCGCGACCTTCATCGGCGAATGGCCGACCGACGGCTACAAATTCACCTCTTCCAAGGCGGTGAAGGCAAACGGCAAATTCATCGGCCTCGCGCTGGATGAAGACAGCCAGCCGGAAAAAACCCAGGAGCGGCTGGAAGCGTGGGTGGATCAAGTTCTCCCGCAGCTGCTTGCCTGACAGGAAAAAGCTGCCAAGCGGGATAAACACTGGCTTCCCACAGACTATAAAAAAACCGCCTCACAGGGCGGTTTTTTAGTAGATGGCGTTTATTTGCCCGGCCGGCACCCTCTGCCGAAACCGCCGCCAAAGCCCTTGGGCATATCGCTGTCAATCATCTTGAACAGTCCCGGCTGGGCGATAACACCTTCCACCTGATTATCCGGCAAGGCGGCACGTATCTTTTCCGTGGCGGCCTTGAAATCTTCCTCGCTCTGCCAGCGGGCGACATTCACCAGATGATAAGCACCGTTGGGATCAAGGTTCTGGTGCAGGCGGGTGCCGAGATAGCCGGGTTGGGTTTGCAGAAAATCGCGTGCCTTTTGCCATGAAGCCAGTGCAGCGGCCTCTTTGCCCGTCGGGACAGAGAAAGTGTTAATCAGCACCACGGCGTTTTTCTGGGCAGAAGGCCCATCACAGTGAGGGCGGCGGTCACGACCAAGGGCGACGGCGGTCAAAGTCAGGGCGGCAAGGCCGGCGGTAATCAGGAGAGTCTTTTTCGTGCGGTTCATGGTTGTTCCCGGGTTTAAGGGTTGAGGGAAGGAGATCAGGCGGTGCGCGGGCGACGGATAGCGAAGCCATCGCGCATACTCAGACCGAGGAGCAGCAAGTTAGTCGCCCCGGCCAGCAGTTCCAGGGCCTGCACGGCGTAGAAGACAGCATCAAACTGCCCCGCCGCCGCGCGGTGATAGAGGAAAAAGGCGCAGGGCAGGAGGATGAACAGGCCGTTAGCGGCGATAAAAGGCATGCGGCGGCGCTTGGCGGCGATGCGTGGGTGGTTGCTCTTGCCGCCCATCTTCATGCCCGTCGCCCCGGCCAGCGCCATGCAGAACATCAGGGCGAAGAGGGCATAGACGATAACGTGTTTGACAGCGACGACAGTTGCCTGCGAGCCGAAGAGTTCGCTGATGACGGTGGATGTCCAGAAGGCGGCAATCAGCAGGAAGGCAGCAGCACCGGCAATGGCGTGGATTTTGCGTAAAACAGTGCGGTTCATATCGGGTTCCTTGATATGGGTGGAGGGGAATATTCATAGCAAGCTATTCAATGGAGATAAGTATAGCGAGCTATGAAATAAGATAGCAAGCTATCTTTATGCTAAGATTTACAACCCATTATTTTTGCAGGAATTAAACATGAGCGACTCTTTCCGCGCCCACTCGGCGGGCTATCTCTTGAACCACATTGCGCGCCAATTTGTCCTGCTACTGCACGAACGCTTGAAACCGCTCGGCATTGCCCCGGCACACTTCCCCATTTTGCTGGAACTCTGGCAGCAGGACGGACAAAGTCAGCAGGCACTGGTGGAGCGCGCCGATCTGAGCCAGGCGACCATTGCCAATACCCTGGCGCGGATGGAACGCGACGGCCTGATCCGCCGCGAGCCCAATCCGGATGACGCGCGCAGCCGTCTGATCTACCTCAGCGATAGCGCCCGGTCCCTGGAAACAGCGGCGGTAGCGGCGGCGGCAGAAATTAACCGCGAGGCGTTGGCGGCGCTGGATGATGATGAACAGACGGCGTTTCTCGATATGGCGGCGCGGGTGGTGGCACAGCAGCAGCGGATGCTGGGCAAAGCACCGCCGGAAGGGGATTAAGTGAGAAGAAAGGTTTTTCGCTGCCAAGCGGGGGAATGCATGCCGTCTGCGCAGAGGTCAGATAAATCGTGATCGCGGCAAGCCCCTGATTTATCCCGCTTGGCGGGGCGTCGGGCAGGCTGCTACTCGCGTATTTGTCCCTCGCCGCAGACGTGATATTGGGTACCGGTCAGGGCTTCCAACATCATCGGGGTGTGCATTAGATAACGCCGCCGCTGATGCGATGGAGCGGATTGAGGACGTTGATGTCGTCGGTGGCATGCATCAGCGCTGCGGTCAGGAAGGGGAGGGCAGTCTGTCACGGGCGGAGGCGGCAACGCATACGGCGTCAGCGTTTTTTGCGGGCGATGAGGATAACGCGTTGCGGCGGCGGCAGGCCTTCGATAGTCGCGCTGAAATCGGGCTGCATGAAGTCGGCGAGCGAGCAGTCGGTGCTCCAGGTGGTTTTGCGCTGTTCCGCGCTACTGGTGGGCACGGGTGTGCCGCTGTATTCGAGGTCGAGGCCGAGGCGGTGCAGCCAGCGGGTGAGCGCCGCCATGCTCGGCAGGAACCAGACGTTGCGCATGCCCGCATAGCGTTCCGGCGGCATGAGCACGGTCGTCGCGTCGCCATCGACCACCAGGGTTTCGAGGATCAGGCGGCCATCGGGGCGCAGGGTGTCGCGCAGTTGGGCGAGATGTTGCAGCGGTTCGCGGCGGTGGTAGAGCACGCCCATGGACAGGGTCAGATCGAAGTCGCGCGGGGCGATGTCGTCGAGGGTCAGCGGCAGGTAGGCGCAGTGCTGCGGGCCGAGCAGTTTTTCCAGGGCGAGGTATTGCGCGAAGTAGTGCCAGGAGGGGTCGAGGCCGAGGGCGAAGCGCGCGCCCGCGCCGAGCATGCGGTAGAGGAAGTAGCCGTTGCCGCAGCCGACGTCGAGGATGTGCTTGCCGGTGAAATCCACGCCGGCGGCGAGCAGGCGGGCGAATTTGTCGTCGCTGCGCCATTCGCTGTCGATGTGGACGCCGTAGAGGTCGAACGGGCCTTTGCGCCACGGCATCAGCGCGCGCAGTCCCGCTTCCGGTGAAGGGGCGGTGATGCTACTAGCACGGACGGCGGCGGTATTGAGTTCGATGGTGGCTGCCGGGTCGTGCGGCAGGGCATGGACGGCGGCCAGCCAGTCGGTGAACTGGCCGTGTGGTCTGATAGCGGTGAGGGCGGCGCGGACGGTTTCATCTGCGGCGGCCAGTGCCGGTTTTTCGCTGAGGGCGTGCTGCCACTGGGCGAGGGCAGGCGAAACGGGGCGGTTCACGCGCGGCGTTCCAGCAGCCAGGCGGCGATGGTCGGTACGCGGAAGTAGAGGTGCGGCGCAGTAAAACCGCTTGATTGCGCGAGAGCGGCGAAGTCGTCTGTACTGATGCCGTGAATATCGGCAGTAAAGCGTTGTTGCATCAGCGGGATGCCGGCGACGGGCATGCCGGCAGCGAGGGTGTATTCAATGAGTACGGGCAGTTCGTCGGGGTTGGTCGCGATGACATCGCTGTGCAGCAGTAGGGCGGCGGGTTTGAGGCGGGCAGCGATGTGTTCGAGCAGGCTGCGCTTGTCGGCCGTTTCTACGATGAAGTGCATGACGAGATGGCAGACGGCAGCATCAAAGGGATCACTCTGCGGCAGGTCGGCAAGGTAGCCGTGGTGGAAGTGGATGCTGGCGATATCTGCGGTTTTGGCGCGTGCCTGGGCAAGCATTTCCGCCAGCGGTTCGACGGCGGTAATGTGCCAGGCGGGTTGCTGGCGGTGCAGGGCGAGGATGTCTGCCCCCGTGCCGGCACCGACGACGAGGATGCGCGCGTCTGCGGGCAGACGCGTGGCGAGCAGGGCGGCGGTGGTGCGGTGGAGGGTGTCGTAGCCGGGAACGGCGATGGCAATTTTTTGATCGTAGTTGTCGGCATCTTGCGGGCGGAAGTGTGGGGTCATGGCAGGCTCCGGTGGGAAATCGCCACATGATACACATCGTCGCAAATAAACGGGGCGGCTTGCACCGCCCCGTACGGGGTTACAGTGTGACTGCTACGTAGAAGCTGACATCGGCCGCATAGGGCTGCGGTTTGAAGCTGTGGTAATACTCGAAGCAGGGGCGGTTATCCACTTCCAGTTTGGCGTCCACGACCGCTGTCATCAGCTCCTGCCAGTATTGGGCGTATTGCGCGGGGTCGGTCACGGTGCGGCGGATGACCGCGTAGCTGCCGCCGGACAGGGTTTGTTTTTCGATGCCGCCGCTAACGACGGTATCCGGCGGTACGCTCAGGCAGATGTCGGTGCGGCAGCGTTCGACCGGGGTGACTTCGGGGTGGTCGAGGTAGATGAAGATACATTCGCCGTCCGCCAGACCGTGTGCGCCTGCCCATTGGTAGAGGCGCCCGGTCGCTTCTTCGTAGCCGACGCCGTAGGCACCGGTGACGCGGATATAGGCCAGAGTGCGCGGGGCGAACTGTTCGGTATGCAAGGCTGTCATGTTGCTCTCCTGTTTGGGTTCGCGCGCAGTGTAAGCGGCGGTGCTGGCCGCCGCGTGTCCGTTTTTGCGCAGGCCGTGTCCGATTTTGCTGTTTTGCAGGGCGCGGCGGTAGCTGGCGAAATCCTGGCAGGTGCGGAGCTCACTGGCGGTGATGCCAAAGTGGGCGCGGAAGGCCTTGGCCAGCGCCGCGATGGTGGTGAGGTCGGGCGGGTCGCGGTAGTGCTGTTCGAGGTAGCGGATGACGGGTTGCAGGCGGCGGTGGTAGTCGGTACTCATGGAGCGACGATGTGGCGCAGGATTTCTGCGGTGAAGTAGCCGCCGATGGTGCCGAGGGTGTAGCCGAGGATGCCGAGCAGCACACCGACCGGGGCGAGGGCAGGGTGGAAGGCGGTGGCGACGATGGCAGCCGATGAGGCGCCGCCGGTGTTGGCGTTTGAACCGACGCAGAGGAAAAAGAGCGGGGCACGGATGAGGCGGGCGACGGCGAAGACGATGGCGATGTGCACGGCGAGCCACAACGCGGCGACGAGCAGCAGGCGCCACTGGTCAAAAATACCGTGCAGCTGGATTTGCATACCGATAGCGGCGATGAGGATGTAGATGAGCGCCGTACCGAGTTTGGAGGCGCCGGCGTGGTCGAGGTGGCGGGCGCGGGTGAAGGAGAGGCAGAAACCGGCGAGGGTGACACTGATGACTTGCCAGAAGAAGGCGCTGTTCAGGCTGTATTCGACGGCTCGGGGGAATTGCGCGAACCATGCCGCAAGTGCACCGCCCAGCGGATGGGCGAGGCCGACCACGGCGAAGGTGAGGCCGAGCATTTTCATCAGGTCGGGCAGGGTGGTGATGCGGGCGTGTTCGCGTTCGTAGCGCTCAACGGTGTCGATAACGGCATTGATGCCGCTGGTATCGGCGCGCAGCCAGCGGTCAATGCGTGCGGCGTGGCGCGCCATGGCGAGGATGGCGAAGAGCCAGACGGAGGCGAGGGTGGCATCAATCAGCAGCATGGTGCCGAAGAGGGCGTCGTCCACCTGATAGAGTTCTTTCATCGCCGCCTGGTTTGCCGCACCGCCGATCCAGCTGCCAGCGAGGGTGGAGAAGCCGCGCCAGATGTGTTCGCCGTCCACCCAGTCCGGGGCGATGAAGTGGAAGACGGTGAAGCTGATGATGCCGCCAAGCATGATGGCGAGCGTCGCCGTGAAAAACATCGCCAGCACTTTCCAGCCGAGGCCGATGAGTTTCGGCACGTCCATGGAAAGCGTCATGAGAAAGAGGCTGGCGGGGAGGAGGTAGGTGGCGGCGAAACCGTAAATCTGTTTGCCGAGGCCGGGGGCGAAGATGCCAGCGCTGTTGAGGCCTGCCGGAACGAAGCAGCAGAGGATGATGCCGGGGATGATGGCGTAGAAGCGGCGCCAGAAGGGGTGGGCGCTGTCGCCGGTAGCGAAGATGAGGCCGACGACGCCCATGATGAGGCCGAAGGCGGCGGGCAGGGTAGTGATAAGCGGGGTCATGTGTGAGGTTCGGGTTATAGAAAGGGGCGGCTATTGTAAGGCAAAGTCCATGGTGCCGGCTCCGCCAAGCAGCGTGGTTGCTGGGGGCGTGTAGGGTGGGTTTCAGCCCACCGAGCAGGCTGTTGCGTTTCTTGATGATGGTCTGAAAGGAATGCCGCCAAGTGGCGTGGCAGGCAACCCGGCGAGGCGCATCAATGCCCCCCGGTTTATCTTCCGGGATGGCTATTGCCTTCGAGCAGGCGCTCGCCGTCCTGACTGTGCAGACGGGCGAAGACGGCAGAGGAGGTGAAGGTGATGAGGCCGACAGCAGCGAAGGTGTAGCGGAAGGCAATGTACAGATCGCCGTGACTGACGGCGGGCAGGCTGAGGGTTTTGAGCAGGAGCGCACCGATGGCAATGCCGAAACCGGTCGCCAGTTGCTGGTTGATGGCGAGCAGGCTGTTGCCGGCGCTGTTCTGGTCGGGGCGCAGGTCGGCGATGGCGAGGGTGTTCATCGCGGTGAATTGCAGCGAGTTGCCAAAGCCGGTGATAAAGAGCAGCACGACCCACACCCAGGCCGGGGTGCCGGGCGGGGGCAGGGCAACGGCCATCATCATCAGGCCGAGCAGTTGCGTGTTGGTGATGGTGATGCGGCGGTAGCCGTAGCGGGCGATGACGGCTTTGGTAAAGGGCTTGGCGATGATGGTGCCCACGACGGTTGGCACCATCATCCAGCCCGCGCTGCTGGCGTCGTAACCGAGGGCGAGCTGGTAGAAGAGCGGCAACAGGAAGGGCATGGCGCCGATGCCGAGGCGGCTGACGAGGTTGCCGGCGAGGCCGATGCGGAAGGTGCGTACCAGGATGAGGCTGATGGGGAAGAGCGGATAGTCGCAGCGGCGGGTGTGGCGCAGGTAGGCAATCCCGCCGGCAAGCGCGAGGAGGAAGAGGAGGGCGGCAGCGACCGGTTCGCCGTGTGGCGCGATTTCCAATGCCAGCGTCAGTCCGGTCGCCATGCCGACGATGAGGAGGAAACCGCCGGTATCGAAGCGGGTAATCTTGCCGTACACGTCGGGCATGATGGGGATGGCGAAGAGGATGCCGAGGATGCCGAAGGGGATGTTGATGAGGAAAATCCAGTGCCAGCTCGCGTATTGCACGAGGTAGCCGCCGACGAGCGGGCCGAGGATGGGGCCGATAAGCGCCGGGGTGACGGCGTAGTTGATGGCGGTAATCAGCCGCTCTTTTTCATAGACTTTGAGAATGGCGAGACGCGGCACGGGCATGATGATGGCGCCGCCCATGCCCTGGATGATGCGCGCGCCGACGAGCATTGGCAGGTTGGTGGAGACGGCGCAGAGCAGCGAGCCAAGCATGAAAACGACAAGCGCGATGATGAAGGTTTTTTTTGTGCCGAAGCGGTCGGCGAGGTAGCCGCTCGCCGGAATGAGCAGGGCGACGGTGAGGGCGTAGGAGATGACGGCTGACTGCATGTTGAGCGGCGAGACGCCGAGGTCGGCGGCAATCGTCGGCAGGGCGGTGTTGAGGATGGTGGCATCAAGCATCTGCATGAAGATGGAGATGGCCATCAATAGCGGCAGCCAGCGGGACGGGGTGGGGGTGGTCATAAAGAGTGTGAATGTGGTGTTTGCCCACATTGTAGCAGCCTGGCATGGGCAGGGCGGGCGGCGCATTTTCCTTTTGCCGCCTGGGCAAATGTTCTAAAATTGCGCCCGCTTACGAGGACGTCATCATTGCGTCATGTGGGCTTCCCTCATTTCCGGACTCTTATATGCAAAAACCGACAACCGCCGAGAATCCCGCCAAGCGCGGCAGCTTCGGCCTGAGCCAGTTTTTGGTTGCCGTGACGATCACCACGGTGGCTTACTTCGTCTATTGGGGGCTGGGTTACACCGGCTTCAATCACACCCTCCTCTTCCTGCTGGCCGGCACCTTCGGGCTGTTCATGGCCTTTAACATCGGCGGCAATGACGTCGCCAACTCCTTCGGCACCTCCGTCGGTGCCGGCACACTCTCCATCACCCAGGCACTTATCGTCGCCGCTATCTTTGAAGTCAGCGGTGCGCTCATTGCCGGGCGGGAAGTGACCGATACGATCAGCACCGGCATCGTCGATCTCTCCGTTATCGACATCCAGCCGCTGCAATTCGTTTACATCATGATGAGTGCGCTGATCGCCGCTGCGCTGTGGCTGCTCTTTGCCTCCTACAAGGGCCTGCCCGTCTCCACCACCCACTCCATCATCGGCGGCATCGTCGGTGCCTCCATCGCCCTCGGCCTCACTCTGCACAGCGACCAAACCTTCTCGCTGGTGTACTGGTACAAAATCTGGCACATCGTCGCTTCCTGGGTTATCTCGCCCGTGCTTGGCGGCATCATGTCGTGGCTGGTCTATGGGCAGATCAAAAAACATGTCCTCATGCACGGTTCGGTGGCGGACCACATCACCTACTCGCGCCGCATGAAAAGCCTGCGCCCGCGTATTCACCGGCATCTGACCTCGCGCCTGACCCAGTTCCAGAGCATGATGATGGTCAACCCCGATGACGGCGCGCACGCCCCCGGCACCGAAGCGGAAAAAGTCCTCGCCCGCCGCGCCCTGCGCCTGTGGATTCCGCTGATTGCCACCTTCGGCGCGCTGATGGTTTCCTCCATGCTGCTCTTCAAAGGGCTGAAAAACCTCAACCTCGGCCTGAGCGACTGGCAATACAGCCTCATCATCAGCGTCCTCTGTGCCGCCGTGTGGTTCACCGTGCGCCGCTACGCACGCGGCTTCCGCAGCAGCGAAGTCAGCCGCGCTACCTACATCCTGTTTAGCTGGATGCAGGTCGTGACCGCCTCCGGCTTCGCCTTCAGCCACGGCTCGAACGACATCGCCAACGCCATCGGCCCCTTCACCGCCATCATCGATGTCCTGAAAAACCAGAGCATCAACGATGGCGCCGTGCCCGTGCCGATCGTCGCCATGATTGCCTTCGGCGTCGCCCTCGTCGCCGGGCTGTGGTTCATCGGCCGCGAAGTCATCGCCACCGTCGGCACCCACCTCGCCGAAATGAGCCCGGCAGCGGGGTTCACCGCCGAACTCTCGGCGGCCATGGTCGTCATGCTGGCGTCTTCGCTCGGCCTGCCCGTCTCCAGCACACATATCCTCGTCGGCGCCATTCTCGGCATCGGTCTCGTTAACAGAAACGCCAACTGGCGCCTGATGAAGCCCATCGCGCTCGCCTGGCTGATTACCGTCCCCGCCGCCGGCATCTGCGCCGCTATCGCCTTCCTCTGCTTCAACAGCTTCTCCTGAACAAAACCCCGCAGCAGCGGGGGTTCTTCATTCCACCCGGTACATCCCCATGCAAGACCAGACCCAAGAAACGCTTCGCACCATCCGCAAACTGAAACACACCGAGAGCGCGCAAGAACGCCTGCAAGGCTGGCGCAGCGTCAGCGCCGCGCGCGGCCTGAGCGGCGAATACGCCCTCGCTGCGCGCCTGAACGGCAAAGCCTACACCGAAGAAGAAGCCGACATGGTCGCGGCATTATTTGGGCGCTGAACATGGCCACACCGCTTTACCTCTACCAGCCGCTCAACACCCTGAAACCCTGGGGCGACAACATCTGGATAGCCGATGGCGGCATCATCCGCATGAAATTCCCGCTGGGCCTCACCATTCCGTTCAGTACGCGCATGACCGTAGTGCGCCTGGCTGACGGCGGCCTGTGGTGCCATTCGCCTATCGCCCCCGATCCGGCACTGCTCGCCGCGATTGACGCTCTCGGGCCGGTGCGCCATCTCGTCTCGCCCAACCGCATCCACTACGCCCATATCCCCGCCTGGCAGCGCCACT
>ERZ772772.89-NODE-89-length-52378-cov-10.597022_pt1 | contig 52378 bp, 44 predicted proteins | sample MGYA00511484_ERZ772772 | MGnify/ENA primary metagenome ERZ772772 (study PRJEB29015, sample SAMEA2737913) | human oral metagenome | biome: human oral; feature: human-associated habitat; material: dental | place: China | collected 2088 ... | reverse complement strand
CGAGAAGTGGTCAAGGACGCTCCGAGTCTGCCTGATGGCAGACTTCTACGCTTACGCGCCGCTGGCCGCGGCAGCCGGAGCGAGAACGTCCTGTGTTAAACGGGCAAACGGCGGATCAAAACACTCCTATCTAATCTAAGGCCGAATCTCGAGTACAGCGCGCAGCGAAAAAAGGGCGGCCAATGGCCGCCCGAAAATCTCATCCCCGAAAAGCCCGAAAAAGCTTTCCCCTTTTGAAGCTCAAATCACAGCACCTTGGAGAGAAAGGCTCTCAGCCGTTCGTTCTCCGGATGAGAGAAAAAGCTCTCCGGAGCTCCTTCACTCAGGAAACGTCCTCCCTCCAGAAAGATCACTCGGTCCGAGACCTCCCGCGCGAATCCCATCTCGTGCGTCACGACCACCATGGTCATGTGCTCCCCGGCGAGGTCTCTCATGACCTGCAAAACCTCTCCTACCATCTCCGGATCAAGGGCGGAGGTGGGCTCGTCAAAGAGCATCACATCCGGCTTCATCGCGAGTGCCCTGACGATCGCCGCGCGCTGCTGCTGCCCTCCGGAGAGCTGGAGCGGATAATTCTTCGCCTTCTCCGAGAGTCCGACTCGCTTTAGGAGCTCCATCGCCTCTCCCTCCGCCTCGTCCTTCCCCCTGTGGAGGAGCCGGATCGGCGCGAGTGTCAAATTCTCGAGAATCGTCATGTGCGGGAAGAGGTTGAACTGCTGAAAGACCATGCCCATCCTCTGCCGCACCTTGTCGATATCCGTCTTCGGATCCGTGATGTCCACCCCCTCGAAGAGGATTCTCCCGCTGTCCGGCTTCTCCAGGAGATTGAGACAGCGGAGAAAGGTGGATTTCCCGGAACCGGAGGGGCCGATCAGGCAGAGCACCTCCCCTTTTCGGATCTCCGTCGATATCTCCTTCAGCACCTCCAGCTTCCGGAAGGTCTTTCCGAGTTTCTCCACCCGGATCAGAACCTCTCCCTCTCCCGTCCTAGCGCTCACCTTGCTTCAGCCTCCTCTCCAGCTTCTTCTCCAGCGTCGTGAAGAACATCGTCAGAATCAGGTAGATCAGTCCCGCCGCAAGGAGCGGAAGCCAGGCGTCATAGGTCTGCGCGCGGATATTGTCGGCTCCCTTCGTCAAGTCCCGGACGGAGACGTAACCTGCCACCGCGGTCTCCTTGATCAGGACGATAAACTCATTGAAAATCGCCGGAAGCACATTCTTAAAGGCCTGCGGCATGATGATATAGCGCATGGTCTCCACATAGTTGAAGCCGAGAGAACGGCCCGCCTCCATCTGCCCCGCCGGAATCGAGAGGATACCGGAGCGGATGATCTCCGCCACATAGGCCGCGGAGTTCAGTCCGAAAGCGATGGACGCCACGAAGACACCGGAGAAAAAGCGCCCCACAAAGATGCAGTAATAAAAGATCATGAGCTGAATCATCGTGGGCGTCCCGCGGATTACGGTCAGATAGATCCTGCAAAAGAAATCCGGGACCCTCCATTTTCCGGTCCTGTCCGCCGTCGTCCGGATGATCGCGATCAGAAGCCCCAGCGCCACGCCGATCAGAAGGGCAAAGACCGTGATGGTCATAGTGTTGAGAAGGCCCCCGAAGAGGTCCATCCAGCGCTGATCCTTCACAAAATCCACATAGAATCTGTCGATAAAATTCAAGCTGTCCTCCGCTCTCTCTGGCTCATTCCGCCCTGATACAGCCTCCGCTTAATCCGCCTTGATATACTTCGCGACGATCTCATCGAGCTTCCCGGACGCCTTGAGCTCCTTTAAAGCCGCGTTGATGCCGTCCCTAAGCTCTGTATTCCCCTTCTTCACGCAGATCGCGTATTCCTCCTCCGCATAGGCGCTGTCCAGAAGCTTCAGTCCCTTTTGGTCCGCCACAAAGGCCTTTGCGGTATTTCCGTCGATGATGACCGCATCGACCTTCCCCGCTTCGAGCGCAAGGACCGCATCCACTCCCTTCGGGAAGGGCTGAATGGCATCCTTTCCGTAGTCCTTCGTCGCATAAATATCCCCGGTCGTTCCCTGCTGTACGCCGATCTTCTTCCCCTTCAGATCATCGATCGACTTAATGTCGGAGTTCTCCGGTACGATGACGGACTGCACGGATGTCGCATAGGTATCGGAGAAATCGACATTCTTCTTCCTGTCCTCCGTGACCGTCATCCCCGCCGCGCCGAAATCAGCCTTCCCGGAGTCCACTGCGGAGATAATCGCGTCAAAGGCCATGTCCGAAACCTCAAACTTCGCCCCCATCTGTTCCGCGATCGCCTTCGCGATCTCCACATCGATACCCACGATATCCTTCCCCTCATGATACTCGTAGGGAGGAAATTCCGCATTCGTCGCCATGATCAGGGTCTTCCCGGCATAGCTTCCCTCCGCCTTTGCCTCCCCCGCACTCTCCGATGACGCATCCTTTGTCGACGTATCCTTTGCGCTCTCCGTCCCGCCGCTCTTTGCGGCGGAGGACGCGCAGGCCCCCAGAGAAAGCGCCGTCATTACCGCCATCGCCGCTGCCAAGATTTTTTTCATAGCATCCTCCCGCAAATTCAAAATGGATATTTATTCATCTATGATGGATATTATAGGGCACGGAATTCATTTGTCAAGCAGATTTTTTCCAAGCCGCTCCGTCACAAGCCCCGCGAGGAGCCCGATGACGCCCCCGGAGAGGACGCCGGCCAGAAGGAGCACAGGGAGGTAGGAAAAGAGAGCGGCGGATCGGAGAAGGAGGACGGCGGAGAAAATCTGTCCGATATTATGTAAAACACCGCCCGCGATGCTCACCGATACCCGGGAGAAGCCGCCGATTTTTTTGAGAAAGAGCATCCCGGAAAAGCTCAGAAGAAATCCGGAGAGAGAGTAAAGGAATGTGACGCCGTTTCCAAAGGACGCGGAGATCAGGAGAATCCTGAGAAGGGTGATCAGAAAGGCCGGAAGCGCTCCAATCGAATAGAGAGCGATTACCGTCACGATATTCGGGATGCCGAGCTTTACGCCGGGAATCCCGAGCGGAATGGGAATCATGGACTCCACATAGCCGAGCACGATGGAGAGCGCAAGCAGCATGCCGTAAAGGCTCAGTTTCCTCGTCGATCTCTTCATAGGCCTCCTGATTCTGCTCTCCAAAGCGGAGCGGGAGAGACGAAAAGGGCGGCGCCCTTCGGCACCGCCCCGCTTCTCATTCCTCGTTTCGATTCGATTGCAATTCGCTCTTTGCGCTCTATGGGCATAAACGGATACTGCAAGCTGTATTGACAGTAAAGTTTGATCTATCCTATCAAAATCAATCTATCAGAGAAAACTTAAAGCTTCACCACGTTCGTAGCCTGGGGCCCCTTCGCGCCGTCCACGACATCGAACTCCACCGCCTGTCCCTCCTCCAGAGACTTGAAGCCTTCGCCCGCAAGTCCGGAGTAATGGACGAATACGTCCTTGCCTGTCTCATCAGAGATAAAGCCATATCCCTTCTGATTATTGAACCACTTTACTGTGCCTCTCATTGCGATAACCTCCAAAATCCGATTGCAACCGAAATTGATTACAATACTGGAATATTAGCATAAAGCCCTTTCAGCGTCAACGGCAAACTATACAGGAAATTACGGTATATTTCCGCTTATTGTGTCCCTTTTCCTAAGGTTTATTCTCCGTTCTCTTCTCCCGTTTGACGCCAGGATAATTATTCAGCATTCTCCCTCATGCAGCACTTTTTATATTTCTTTCCGGAGCCGCAGGGACAGGGATCATTCGGATAGATCTTTCTCCCCTCCCTCCGTACCGTTCCGGACCTCTTCTGCTCCTTGTAGAGCTCCTCTCTCCTCTCCTTCGTGAGGATCTGATCCCACTCGGGGAGGCCGTAGAGCCAGTTTGCCTTCGCCTCCACCATATTGTAGTAAAGCTTCTCGGGATCGATCTCAATCTTCACGACCGTATCCTCATCCATGCTCTCGATCGGATTGTGATAGCCCTTCAGAGATTCGTCGATGCCGTCCAGCACTCCGGTAAAGAAGAAGCTGTCGATCTTAAAATGCTCTGCGAGCTCCTTAAGGCTCCCCTCATAGACATGGGAGGGATCCTTCAGAATCTCCTCATAGAAGCCCTTCTCCAGGGAAAAATACTTCTGCCAGAGCTTTTTCTGCTCCTCCTTCCCCAGCTCATCTCCGTAGGCCTTCGTTCTCCAGTTCTCCAGCAATGTCGCCATTTCAAAACTCTCCTTTTTTCAATCTCCCTTATTTCAGCGAAGCTCCTCCATCTTCACGGGGTCCATATCGTCAAACTCCTGGTTCTCGCCTCCCATCGCCCAGATAAAGCTGTAGTTGTGGGTGCCCGCCGCGCTGTGAATGGACCAGGAGGGGGAGATCACCGCCTCTTCATTCCGCATGACGATATGCCGGGTCTCATCCGGCTCCCCCATCAGATGAAATACGACCTGGTCGGAGGGAAGCTCGAAATAGGTATAGATCTCCATCCTCCTCTCATGCGTGTGGCAGGGCATGGTGTTCCAGACCGAGCCGGGCTTGAGCTCCGTGAGTCCCATGGAAAGCTGCGCGGTCTTCAGGACCTCCGGGTGGATGAACTGATTGATCACGCGCTCATTGGAGAGCTCCTTCTTCCCCATCGGCCGATGCTTCGCCTCCTTCATCGTGAGAAGCTTCGTCTCATAGGCGGCGTGGGCCGGCGCGGAGACCATATAGAATTTGGCGGGCTTCTTCCCGTCCTTTGAGCGGAAGCTAAGCTCCTTCGTGCCCCTCGTGACATAGAGACAGTCCTTATAGGAGAGCTCGTATTTCACGCCGTCCGCGCTGATCTCTCCGTCTCCTCCGATATTGAAGATCCCCATCTCCCGTCTCTCGAGGACATAGTCCGTGCCGAACTCCTTCCGGCTGCTGATCTCCCGGTCGAGCGTCACGCTTCCCTTGACCGGCATACAGCCAAAGACCACCATGCGGTCCACATGGGAATATACAGCGTGCACCTTGTCCGCCTCATAGAGCTTTTGGATCAGAAATTCCTCTCTGAGCTCCTCGCTGTCATAGTATCGTGCATCCTTTTGATTCGCGCTGTATCGAATATCCATTTTTATTCCTTTCCGTCTGCATTCTTTCTGTCTGCGTTCTCTGTATCACTTCTTCTCTTCTCCGCGTGCGCTCTCCTTCTCCTCCTTCCCCGGATCTCCCCGCGCCCTCTTCTCCGGCAGCTCTCCCTCCCGGTAGGCCTCCGAGGAAAGGGGAAGCCCCTTCTCCCGCAGCCTCCGGTTTGAGATCCGCGCGATCAGATTCAGAATCACCGCCCAAGTGGGGACAGCGATAATCATTCCAACAAAGCCGAAGAGCCCTCCGAAGAGAAGGATGGAAAAGAGCACCCAGAAACTGGAAAGCCCCGTGGAATTTCCGAGAATCCGGGGACCGATCACATTGCCGTCCAGCTGCTGGATCACCAGGATCGCGATGGCGAAGTAAAGTCCCTGGAGCGGATTTGCGAGGAAAATCAGCACAAAGCAGGGGATGGCGCCGATGAAGGGCCCGAAAAAGGGGATCACATTGGTGATGCCGACGATCACGGAGACCAGCATGGCGTAGGGCATCCTCATGATGCTCAGCACGAAAAAGGTCAGGATGCCGATGATGATGGAGTCCAGGATCTTCCCGATAATGAAGCCGCCGAACATCCTGTTGATATAGTCGAGCTCCTCCACCACCGAGCGCGCCGCGTCCCTCGGAAGCAGCGCGAAGAGGAGCTTATGGAACTGCGCGATCAGCAGCTCCTTCAGGTTCAGAAGGTAGGCCATGACGATGAGTCCGATCAGGATATTCTTCACCCAGGTGAGAGTGGACCAGATCCCGCTGGAAAGCTTTGAGAGGTAGAGCGCCGCCATCTGCAGATTCGGAATCAGCGTACCGCCGCCGGAGCCGGAGGAGGATCCGGGCCCGGAGAGGTAGCCGTAGGCCTCTTCATACAGAGCACTCAGGGCCTCCCTCGCCTCGGGATAGGATTTCAAAAGGCCGCTGATCTTCTCATAGTAGAGCGTAATACTGTCCGGAAGCGTCGAGCTCAGCCTCGTCAGGGACTTCATCAGCTCCGGAATCATAATATAGACTAAGCTGCCGCTCACAAGGAGGAGGAGAAGGAGAGCGGAAAAAGTCGCAGCGAAACGGGCAAAGGAATGAGGGAAACGCTTCCCCGGAAAATAGCGCTCCATCCTCTCCCTGAGCTTTCGCTCCGTGAGATCATAGACCGGTGCCATGAGATAGGCCATCACTGCCCCATAGATAACCGGCGTCAGGATATTCAGAATCCTTCCGAGTCCAGCCCGTATGATATTCAGGTTAAATACCAAAAAGGCGACTCCCACCGCCGCAGAAATCACCGCGAAGGCCGTAAGTCCCCATTTAATCTGCTCATCCCACTTTTCTCTGTCCATGGAACCTCCGAAGGTCCGCGCCTCCTACCCCGCAATTCTGAAAGCTTCGACAGCCGGCTCCTGTCCTCTCAGGTCCTCTCAGATGCCGAAATCCTATGGCATCCATTCTCCGCCTTCTGGCGGAGGCCTATACAGTAAAAGCAGCTCCACACCCCGCGGGATATGGAGCCGAATGCTCTTCTTGGTACAGGGGCCCCGGAGCGCCGTGCTGCGCGTTTGACTCCTAGCATATTGCCAGGTGGGTTACCTCACGGATAGCTCTATAGTCCTTAACCAAACGGAAGGCATTATATCAATATCACAGATATTTGGAATCCCGTACGTCATATTTGTAGGTTCAAATTGCGAAGACGCGCACGTTCCAGAAGCTTCCCTGCAAATGGATTATAGCAAAGGCCGGACGACTTCGCAAGTTGAAAGAAAGCCCATGAACAGCCGTAAGTTTGTTGCAGGAATCAAGGGTGATATTGTTAATGCTACTTGAAACATTTTCTTCACGGAGCTTTATGCGGCCTGCCTCAATGAGTCATAGTATTGCTGCCCCCTGATTTATGATATCGCTTTATCTATCTAAAGGAACCTTCAAATAACGCCTCCTGTTCGTCTCTGCTGTTTTATTCAGCAGTCCCTTATCAACAAGATCATTTAATAATTCTCTTGTGCGTGAACCTTTGATCCCAAGAATTCCCGCAAGCTCTGCCGCACTATATTCTACCCCATACTCCATTTTGCTAAGAACTTCTTTTTGCCGCGCATTTAACTGGTGTTTATCTGCCGGATCTGCCGATCTATCTGCCGGTCTATCTGCCGGAATTTCTGCCAAATAGTTTAAATTAGGCAATGTCACAAGGAACTGAGACCGGTCCGAATAGAAGACAGGTTCCTTGTCCTTTGAATAGTTGGCCGAAAACTCATAGGCTTCCCGCATCTTGCTCAATCCGCTGCCGGAGCGTTCCATATAGCCGAGTCTTGCAAAAATATCAGCAAGTACCGGATTTCGGCGGACGGATGGAACCCCTTTGATATTACGGTCTTGTATGAACGTTCCGTCCGGCATTCCGCCGGGGGAGTAAATCTCCAGACGGTCATCAAAAATATCCAGATGTACTTCACTGCCATTGATCAGGTAGTCTCGATGAATCAGGGCATTGACCAAGGCCTCAAAATAACTGCGGTGCACATAATCCGGCAGTTCAAGCCTTGAGTCGGGTAATTTCCTCCAAATGGTTTTAGAATTATTCTTGATAAAAGATTCCGCATCATTCAAAAGAGAGATCAGACTTCCTGCATACTCAGAATGATTCAGCGCATCCACGATACCTCCGCCTTTTGTTTTGCCGTTCCAGCGAGTGCAGAATACCCTTGAGCACCGAACAGGAGATTCATCCGCAAGAAGGGCACCTGCATTCGTGAGCTTCCCATTTGCAGCGATCATCTCAAAAGATGAGAAGTCCTTCTCTTCCAAACTCTTCCCGGTCCAGACTTTGAATCGCTCTTTCAGCTTGGTAAAGGAATAATCCGCAGCTTCAAAAGATGAATTTTGCGAATCATAGCTCGAATTTCGTCCTCTGAGAACTAATCGCTTCAAATCGGTCGAATCCGCGGGGACGCTTTCGTTTCCGATACGAATATAGGCCTCTGTTGTCCCATCTGCGGAATAGTAATATGGCGTCTCTTCCCCTTTGAAAATATGCAGCAGCAAAAGTTTCTTTCCATTTTTTGCCGCATAAAAAGACAGATTAAACTCCGGAACAGGAGATAAGCGGTTTTTCATGATTTCACTGATTGTTTCTGCATCATGCTCTGCATCCGGAAGGCCGACAATAGAATCGTCATTGGCAATCCCAAAGATCAGGGTGCCTCCGGATGTATTGGCAAAGGCACTCACACTTTTACACCAGCTTTTGGGCTTCTTAAGCTCTACCGCTTGTTTTTTATCATACTCAGTTGCTTCACCGATCAGTTCTTCAATATGGTTGAATTTCAGCAAATTTATCCCTTTTCAGCAGCTTATCCTGCAAAACTTTACGCCAAGAAGCCCATGCCGACTTCACAGGGCCAGGACGAGGGCTCAATACGGCGGTCCATAGATGAGCAGGAGCGTGCCCTCCCGAACGGAGATCTCCGCCTCCTCTCCGATAAATTCGTTGGAAAGTCCCGTCGGGAGGAGGTTTGTGAGTCTGACATCCTCTATGAGATAGCGAAAGCCTCTTTCGCTCACGCCCAATGAGAAATCCGTGAAGGAGAGGGCGGAGAAATATCCCCTCCTCTCCGAGGAGAAACGGCGGCTCCCGTTTCGAAGCGCAGTCACAATCTCCGTCTCTCCGTGGAGATAGGCCCTGCATCCCTTCTCCGCGAGAAAGGCAAGGAGCTGGAGGTTCGCTATACTGTGATCGATCCTCTTCCCTCCCGCTCCGAGGAGATGGAACTCCCGGAAGCCCTTTTTCAGTCCGATGCGGCAGGCGGCGAGCAGGTCGGAATCATTTTTCACCGGATCGATCCTCCCGGTCTCCACACCCTCGTACTCCCCGCGCACGATCCGCGAGAGATAGTCCGCCCTCTCCGAATCGGAAAAGATAGAGATCCCCTTCCTCTCCTCTCTGCCCCGCTCCCCTCCGGGAAGCTCCATGGAATCAAAGTCTCCGATCAGAAGGTCCGGCTTCACAGAGAGCGCCTTAAGATGGAGGTATCCCGCATCCGCCGCGATCAGATAATCCGTCTCCTCAATGGGAAAGGGAAGGCCGAAGAAATCCCCGGCCCCGACCAGGATGCACCTTCCCTCATGCCCGTTCTCTCCCCGCTCTCCTCTCGCTCTTTCCTCTCCCTCCTCCTTCATCCTCTATCCTCTCTCTTTTCCCTCTCTACAAGGCCTGCTCTCTCAGTATCTTTCTTCCGGAATTCCCATCCCCGCTCATTCTTCCCCGACGGAATGCGCCCGGAGCCTTCCGAAAAAATCCGTCATAAGCCTTTTACAGTCCTCCCGGAGAACCGGCGGCAGGAGCTCTACCCGGTGATTGAGTGCCGAAAGCTGCAGGATATCCAAAACGGAGCCGCAGAAGCCCGCCTTCGGATTTTCCGCCCCGAAGAGAAGCCTCGGTATCCGCGCCTGCAGGATCGCCCCCGCGCACATGGGGCAGGGTTCCAGCGTCACAATCATCGTGCAGTCCTCCAGCCTCCAGTCCCCGAGCCTTCTGCACGCCTTCGAAATCGCGCTGATCTCTGCGTGCTTTAAGGCGCTTTTGTCGCGGTTTCTCCGATTATAGCCCCTTCCGATGATTTCCCCGGGCCGTATCGACTGCTCCTCCGCCCTTTGATCTGCGCGGCTCCCCGGGAGTCTCCCGTCATAGACGATGAGGCAGCCGATCGGAACATCGCCGTTTCTCTCCGCCTTCTTCGCCTCCCGTATCGCAAGGCGCATGAGCTCCTCCGAGGAATAGGGAAGCTCTCTCATCGAAGGAGCGGAAGGAGGGAAGCTCCGATGCAGTTTTCCGGAAGGCTCAGAGAGAAATTATCCGCGATGCTCGCGCCGATCACTGCGAAGCTCTCCTGCTCCGGCAGCTCTCCCCCGGACAGTTTCTCATTATAGAGAAGAAGAGGAACCTGCTCTCTCGTGTGATCCGTCCCCCGGAAGGTCGGGTCATTGCCATGGTCCGCACTGAGCAGGAGGAGATCGTCTTCCCTGAGAAGCGGGAGAAGCTCCCCGAGCTTTGCATCGAATCTCTCGATCTCCCCCGCGTAGCCCTCCGGATCCCTTCTGTGCCCGTAGAGCGCGTCAAAATCCACGAGATTTACGAAGCAAAGCCCCGTAAAGTCCCGCTCTCCCGCGATCTCTATCGTCTGCTCCATGCCGTTTACGGAGCTTTTGGAGCGGATCGCCTCCGTGATCCCCTCCCCGACAAAGATATCATTGATCTTTCCGACGGAGATCACGTCATAGCCCTTCTCCTTCAGCACATTCAGCACGGTGCGCCCCGTGGGCTTTAATGCAAGGTCATGACGATTCGCGGTCCGCTTGAACTCTCCTCTTTTCTCACCGACATAGGGTCTTGCGATGACTCTTCCGACTCTCCACTCATCCCGCATCGTGATCTCCCTCGCGATCTCGCAGCAGCGGTAGAGCTCCGAGAGGCCGAAGATCGCGGGGTCCTCATGGCCCGCGATCTGAAGGACAGAATCCGCGGAGGTATAGACGATCATGCTTCCGTCCCGGATCTGCTCCTCCCCGAGCTCATCCAGAATCTCGGTCCCGGAGGCCGCCTTGTTTCCGATCACCTTCCTCCCGCAGCGCTTCTCAAGCTCCTCCACAAGCTCCTTCGGAAAGCCGGTCTCCGTAAAGGTAATGAAGGGCTTATCGGTCCGAATGCCCATCATCTCCCAGTGTCCGGTCATCGTATCCTTTCCGTTGCTCGCTTCATTCAGTCTGCAATAATAGGAAAGAGGCTGTGCTGCGGGGCTTATGCCCCTTAAGCTTGTCAGGTTTCCGATCCCCAGGCGGCTTAGATTCGGGATCCGCATCCCGGGGACCCGCTCCGCGATATGCGAAAAGGTGTTGGCCCCGCTGTCGGAAAAGCGCTCCGCGTCTCTCGCATTCCCGATCCCCAGGGAGTCCAGCACGATCAAAAATATTCTCCGATATCTCATAGTCCGCATCCCGTCCTTTCCGCGTCTTCGCGTCTTCTTCTCTCTATTTCAGGTATTCTCCCTCTGCTTCGGATTTCATCCCCCGGGGGACGCTTCTCAGCGCTTCCCCTTCTCCTCCCGGATCAGCTGTCGGATCGCCTCGACAGAGCAGCGGATCGCCCGATCCGTATCGTGCTCTATGGGGTTGGACAGCCCCGCCTTATTTCGCTCCTGATTGGACATGATGAAGAGGACCGCCGCGGCCCGGACCCTGAGATAGGAAGCCACCGTAAAGAGCGCCGCGCTCTCCATCTCCGAGGCCTTGCAGCCAAGCTTCTTCCAGGCCTCCCACTTTTGAAGAAGCTCATAGCCCACGGGAAGCTCCTCCGGTTTATGCTGCCCGTAAAAGGCATCCTTACATTGCACGACTCCGACATGATATCGAAATCCCAGCGTCTCCGCCGCCCGGACCAGCATCTCTGTCAGATGAAAATCGGGCACGGCCGGCCACTCTATGGGGGCATACTCCCGGCTCGTCCCCTCCATGCGCACCGCGCCGCTCGCGATGACCAGATCCCCGCTCTCGACGGAGAGCTCCATCCCTCCCGCCGTTCCGACCCGGATGAAGCAGTCCGCGCCGCAGATCCGAAGCTCTTCCATCGCAATGGAAGCCGAGGGCCCGCCGATCCCGGTCGAGCAGACACTGACCGGGACTCCCTCCAGCTTTCCCGTATAAGTGACGAATTCCCGGTGCTCTCCGACCTTTTCCGCCCCCTCGAAATAGGCCGCAATCTTCTCCGATCTCCCCGGATCTCCCGGAAGGATCACGTATTTCCCCACCCGGGACGGCTCGACTCCGATATGATAGAGTCTCTCGTCCTCAGAATAATTGATCATCTGCTCTCCCTGTCCGTTCTCAATCGATCTTGAGCGCTGTATTCAGCGCGATCTCCATCATCTCCGTGAAGCCGTTCTGCCTCTCCTCCGCGCTCAGCTCTCCCTCCCGGAAGAGGTGGTCCGAGATGCTCAGAATGGCGAGGGCCCTCTTCCCCGCGGCGATCGCGTTCATATAGAGCGCCGCCGCCTCCATCTCTACGCAGAGAACCCCCATGGAAGCCCACTTCCGGTTCACATCCGTGAACTGATTGTAAAAGATGTCGGAGGAGACGACATTCCCGACTCTGGGCACTGTCCCGCGCTCCCTCGCGGACTGCACTGCCTTCTCCAAAAGTCCGAAGTCCGCGATCGGAGCGAAGCTCCCGGGAAGTTCATATTGATAGGCGTAGTTCGAATCCGTGCACGCCCCCATCGCGATCACGATATCCCTAAGCTCGATATCCTCCTGAAGTCCTCCCGCTGAGCCGATTCTTATGATATTTTTCACATCATAGTGATGGAAAAGCTCATAGGAATAGATCGAGACAGAGGGGATGCCCATCCCCCCTCCCATGACGGAGATCTCCTTTCCCCGATAGCTCCCCGTAAAGCCGAGCATATTCCGGACCATGTTGAAGCAGCGCGGCTGATCCAGATAATTCTCCGCGATGAACTTGGCCCGAAGCGGATCCCCCGGGAGCAGGACCGTTCCTGCGATCTCGCCCTTTTTTGCGGCGTTGTGCGCTGTTGGCATGATATCCTCCTTTATGATAAATCCATTCTGTCCGTTTATCTCGAAAGGTGAGCGGGGAGAAAGGCGTGCGGAAGCAGCTCCCCGAGCCTTAAGATCCTGTAGTCCGTCTCCGATCTCGCAAGAAGGACCTGGAAGCTCTCAAGATCGCAGAATTCAGCGAGAGCCTGCCTGCAAATGCCGCAGGGCTCACAGTAGGAGAATTCCCCGCTTCCGGAGGCTCCGCCGACAATCGCGATCTTACGGAAGCTTCTCACTCCCTCGCTGACCGCCCGAAAAAGGGCGCTCCGCTCCGCGCAGTTCGACGCGCCATAGGAGGCGTTCTCGATATTGCATCCCCGGTAGATTCTCCCATCCTCCGAGAGCAGCGCGGCTCCGACCTGAAAGCCCGAGTAAGGGCTGTAGGAAAAGTCTCTCGCGCGGAAGGCCTCCCGGATCAGCCGCGCGTCCTCGAACTTCTCCATTCCCTCTGCCCCGATCTCCTCTCTTCTCTTGCTCTCCTCCGCCATCCTCCGACCCCTCCCTCTTGTTATGGCATTTTGTCCCTCTGAATGCCCTGTATCATGCTGCCTCTTGCCCCCATTGAGTCCAGTCCGCCCTCTTCCTATGGCATTCTTTCTTCGGAATGCCTTATATCATGCTGCTGCCCCTGCTCTTTGAAGTCCGCCTTCGTCCTATGGCATATTCATCGGAATGCCGTGAGTATCGCTGCTTCAAAGAAGCGAAAAAGCGCATGGCTTCTGCCTATTCTTATGCCAAGGGCCCCGGAATAAAGCTCACAGTATCAGCATCGCATCCCCAAAGCTGAAGAAGCGGTAGCGTTCTCTCACGGCCTCCGCATAGGCCTCGAGGATATGCTCCCTCCCAGCGAAGGCGGAGACCAGCATGACAAGAGTGGATTCCGGGAGATGAAAGTTCGTGATGAGGCCGTCCATCGCCCGGAAGCGATAGCCGGGGTAGATGAAGATATCGGTCCAGCCGCTTCGCGCCGGGATCCTGCCGTCCTCCTCCGCTGCGGACTCGATGCTTCGGCAGGAGGTCGTCCCGGTGCAGATCAGTCTCCCGCCCTTCGACTTGCAGCGGTTCATCTTCTCGGCCTCCGACTCCGGGATCCGATAATATTCCGAGTGCATGTGATGCTCCTCCAGCCTCTCCGCCTTCACCGGGCGGAAGGTCCCGAGTCCCACATGGAGTGTGAGGCGCGCGATCTCCACTCCCATCTCCTCCACCCTCTCGAGGAGCGGCTTCGTCCAGTGAAGTCCCGCCGTCGGCGCCGCCGCGGATCCGTCGTGCTTCGCATACACGGTATTATAGCGGCTTCTGTCCTGGAGCTTATGGGTGATATAGGGAGGAAGCGGCATCTCGCCGAGCCGGTCCAGAACCTCCTCGAAGATCCCCTCGTAGAAGAAGCGGACCACACGGCTCCCATCCTCCGAACTCCGGAGAATTTCCGCTCTCAGAATTCCTCCCCCGAACTCGACTCTGGCTCCCTCCCGAAGCTTTTTCCCGGGGCGGACGAGACACTCCCACTCATCCTTCGTCTCCCGCTTCAAAAGAAGGAGCTCGACCTTCGCTCCGCCCCCCTCCCTGCATCCGAGAAGCCGGGCCGGGATCACCTTCGTGTCATTCAGGACAAGGCAGTCGCCCGGGCGGAAATAGTCCGTAATCTCATAAAAATGTCTGTGAGTGAGCTTCCCGCTCCTTCGGTCCATGACGAGGAGACGCGAAGAAGCGCGGTCCTCGAGCGGATCCTGAGCCACCAGCTCCTTTGGCAGCTCAAAGTAAAAATCCTTTGTATCCATCCGTCTTTGATCCTTCTATCTTTTTTTCTGGCGGCCTGCCGTTTTCCCGCCCGGCCCAGGACGCTCTCGCTCCGACTGCCGCAGCCAGCGGCGCATAAGCGCAGAAGTCTGCCATCAGGCAGACTCGGAGCGTCCTTGACCACTTCTCGAAGAGAAGTGCCTCCCACAGGGAGGTCGGCTGATGCCTCCCGAGCGAAGCCGAGTCCTTAAACGCCGGGGCGGCAGACGGCCTGTGCACAGACAGGAAAACGACAGGCCGCCAGGCGTAAGTGTGAATGTCCGCCAACGATACAAAAGCGCAGAGGTCTGCTATCAGACAGACTCGGAGCGTCCTTGACCACCTCTCGAAGAGAAGTGCCTCCCACAGGGAGGTCGGCTGATGCCTCCCGGGCGCAGAAGTCTGCTATCAAGAAGACTCAAAGCACTTCCACTTTTCAGCGCCGATCTGACGTCTGTCCGTCTATAAGCAGGCCGTCTGGCGCCCCGGCGCTTGGCGATTTGGTCCCTCAAAATCGCTTATGCGCCGCTGGCCGCGCCAGCCGGAGCGAGAGCGTCCTGCGTTGGACGGGCATACGGCAGATCGAATCACTTCTATCAGAAGCCGAATCGTAACCACACGATACTTATATTCATGTTGATTCGAAACGCTGAGGCAAGACGCGGAAATGCTCAGCCCCCGGGGTTCTCCCCGGCTTCGATGACATCCCCGCTTCCGGCCGGGCTCTTCTGCTCTCCGGCTCCTCCCGCATCCGGGCTCTTGCTCTCCCCCGATGAGGCACTGCTCTGCTCCTGCGCCGTCGTTCCCGCGCTCTGCGCGCTTTGAGACTCGCTCTGCTTCGCAGACGGCGCGGACGAAGCGCCTCCCTCCGTCGGCGCCTGGCCGACGGAGATTACGTCATTGGAGGGCGAGCTGCTCTCTGTGCTCCCCGCCGCTCCGCTCTTTTTCCCCGAGGCGGAGCTCTTCCCGCTCCCGGAGGAGGCGTTGGCTGCCGCGCTCTCCCCGGAGGACTCCGAGCCGCCGTCGACAGAGATCAGGGAGACCTCGGAATCGATCTTCGACTGATCCTCCTTATAGATCCGTCCCGTCTGAAACGCGTCGTAAATCACAGCGAGGCGGGAATCCGAGGAGAGAGCCTGCAAAAGCCTGGAGTTCGTGGAATTGATCAGCTCCACTACCTCCTGATGATTCGTCGTGTAGTCGTTCACGAACTTCGCCTGCTCCGGGCTCATATTCTCCACAAGCTCGAACTGATTCGCCTCATTCACCTTCATATAGCAGTACATGATGGCCGGGGCCAGGGTGTCGGAGCGGCGGAACTTCACATTATAGGTGATGAATACCAGCTTCGCATTCTCCTCCAGGCCCTTTACGGCATAGATCGCGATGTCCTGGTAGCGCTCGATATAGCCGGCCTGCGTCTTCAGCTGAGCGGCAAGCTGTGCCTTCTGCGCCTCCGTCTGATTGGTGACGCCGCTCATCTGGTAGAGTGTGTCTACATCCGCCGCAAGCTTTGCGTCGAAATATCTCTTAAAGAAATCCTCCAGGACATTGTCATGATATTCCTTCACAATAGTCGGATCCTCGGTCTCCGGGACGGTCGTCTCCTCCGTGCTCTCCGGAAGCTCGCTCTGCGTCGCGGCTTCGGGAGAAGACGGGGAGCTCGGATCTCCCTTCATTCCAAAACCCGCCCTCTCGAGGATCAGAACGAGGACGATGAGCACCAGAATGGCGGCGGGAAAGCGGAGGAGGGAGCCCGCCCCCGCAAAATCCTCCGGCCTGAGCCAGCGGGAGAGATCGAGCGGGATAAAGGAGCTTCCTCTTCGCAGCTTCCTGAGCTCCTCTTCCCTCTTCGGGCCCCCGCTTCCTTCCGCCTTCCCCGTTCTCAGCTCCCGATTGACGTCGTCTAAATCCTTTATCCTTCTGTCCATAGTACCTTCTCTGATTCTGCAGTCCCCCGGACCCGTCCGAGTGGAAATTTTTCGAAAACCGCAAACATATCATACACGAAATCGACGCAAAATACAGTCAAAAGGAAAAGAAATCCTCAAAAGAAATCCATCTCCCGTCAAAAGCGATAGGAAAAGAGCCACCGATTCCGAAGAATCGATGGCTCCCTCCTATGAAATCGGATCTCGGGATTTCTGATTAGTCAAGAATCTTGACAACTCTTCCGGAGCCGACCGTTCTTCCGCCCTCACGGATAGCGAAGCGGAGTCCCTCCTCCATCGCTACCGGATGGATCAGATCGACCTCCATCTCCGTGTTGTCTCCGGGCATGCACATCTCCGTGCCCTGCGGAAGCATGCATACTCCGGTCACATCCGTGGTTCTGAAGTAGAACTGCGGACGATAGTTCGTGAAGAACGGAGTATGACGTCCGCCCTCATCCTTGGTCAGGACATAGACCTGTGCCGTGAACTTCTTGTGGCACTTCACGGAGCCCGGCTTACAGATGACCTGTCCTCTCTCGATCTGGTCACGGTTGATGCCGCGGAGCAGAAGACCGACATTGTCTCCGGCCATGGCCTCATCCAACTGCTTACGGAACATCTCGATTCCGGTGATAACGGACTTCTCGGTCTCCTCGGAGATTCCGACGATCTCAACCTCATCGGCGACGTGGAGCACACCTCTCTCCACTCTTCCCGTCGCGACGGTTCCGCGTCCGGTGATGGTGAAGATATCCTCGACAGGCATCAGGAACGGCTTATCAATCTCACGGGCCGGCTCCGGGATATAGCTGTCCACAGCGTCCATGAGCTCCATGATCTTGTCGCCCCACTCGGACTTCGGATCCTCCAGCGCCTTCAGCGCGGAGCCCTTGATCACAGGAACCTCATCGCCCGGGAAATCATACTCGGTGAGGAGCTCGCGGACCTCCATCTCCACAAGCTCAAGCAGCTCGGGATCATCGACCATATCGCACTTGTTCAGGAATACGACGATGGCCGGAACACCGACCTGACGGGCGAGCAGGATATGCTCTCTGGTCTGCGCCATGACACCGTCCGTAGCCGCGACGACGAGGATCGCGCCGTCCATCTGTGCGGCACCGGTGATCATGTTCTTGACATAGTCCGCGTGGCCCGGGCAGTCGACGTGGGCATAGTGCCTCTTCTCCGTCTCATACTCGACGTGGGCGGTATTGATCGTGATTCCTCTCTCCCTCTCCTCCGGCGCCTTATCGATATTTGCGAAGTCGGTCGCCGTATTGCCGGCCACTCTGTCCGCAAGCACCTTGGTGATCGCAGCGGTCAGAGTCGTCTTGCCGTGATCGACATGTCCGATGGTTCCGATGTTACAATGCGGCTTCGTTCTTTCGAAATGTGCCTTTGCCATTTTAAAAACCCTCCTGATTCTGCATGTAATACAACGAAAATCATGCCAAGCACCAAGGCATGCGTAGCATGCTCCGTGCAGTACATCACCGCCCCCCCGCAGGGAGCCAGTATTTATGATTTTATCATCTGTTTCTTTATTTCGCAAGCCCCCATTCCGGGGGCCCGGGCCCTTCCGAAAAGGGCCTCTCTCCGCCCTTTCTGCTTCCGCATTCCGCCCTCGCTTTGGCTCTTGGAACCGGTATGCGGATTGCTGCGAAAAGCAGCAGGGCCATAAACGCGGCAACGCGTTTCCGAGCTTATTGATCGCCCATCCCACTCACCGCGCGGCAGGCTCCCGGCCTTTCCTCAGCGCTTCAGATCCGAGAGGATCTTGTCCTGTACGTTCTTCGGGCACTTCTCGTAGTGGTCAAAGAACATGGAGTAGTTCGCTCTTCCCTGGGTCTTGGAGCGGAGATCCGTCGCGTAGCCGAACATCTCCGCCAGAGGCACGAGACCATTGATCTGCTTTCCGGACGGGATATCCTCCATGCTCTCGATGCGGCCGCGGCGGGAGTTCACGTCTCCGATGACATTCCCCATGTACTCCTCCGGCGTCGTGATCTCCACCTTCATGATCGGCTCAAGGAGGATCGGATCCGACTTCTGCATCGCATTTTTGAAGGCGATGGAGCCCGCGAACTCGAAGGCTCTCTCGTTCGAGTCGACCTCGTGATAGGAGCCGTCGTAGACATTCGCATTGACGCCGAGCACCGGGAAGCCCGCGAGCACACCGCTGTTTGCGGCCTCTCGGATTCCCTTTTCGATGGCGGGGATATACTCCTTCGGGATCGATCCGCCGACGACCGTCGACTCGAAGTGGAAGATCTCCTCTCCGTTCGGATCCATCGGAGTAAACTTGACCTTGCAGTGCCCGTACATTCCGCTTCCGCCGGACTGGTGGATGTATCTTCCCTCGGCATCCACGGCCTTTGTGAAGGTCTCCTTGTAGGCGACCTCAGGCGCGCCGACATTCGCCTCCACCTTGAACTCGCGGAGCAGTCTGTCGACGATGATCTCGAGATGCAGCTCTCCCATGCCGGAGATGATGGTCTGACCGGTCTCCTCGTTTGTCTTCACGCGGAAGGTCGGATCCTCCTCGGCGAGCTTCGCCAGGGCATCCGACATCTTCCCCTGGGAGACCTTCGTCTTCGGCTCGATCGCGACGGAGATCACGGGCTCCGGGAACTCCATGGACTCCAGAATGATCGGATGCTGCTCATTGCAGATCGTATCCCCGGTGGAGGTGAGCTTGAAGCCAACGGCCGCCGCGATATCTCCGGAGAAGACCTCTTCGAGCTCGGTCCGCTTGTTCGCGTGCATCTGAAGCAGTCTTCCGACTCTCTCCTTCTTTCCCTTTGTGGAATTCAGGACATAGGAGCCGGTCTTCAGGGTGCCGGAATATACCCGGAAATAGGCGAGCTTTCCGACGAAGGGGTCCGTCATGATCTTAAAGGCGAGGGCCGCAAAGGGCGCCTCATCCGAAGACGGTCTGCTGTCCGGCTCTCCGTCCGGATCCGTGCCCTGGATATCCGGGACATCCGTGGGAGCCGGAAGGAAGTCGATGACGGCATCGAGGAGCTTCTGCACGCCCTTATTCCGATAGGCGGTGCCGCAGAGGCAGGGAATCGCCCTTCCCTCAATCGTGCCCTGCCGGAGCGCCTTCTTCATCTCCTCCGCAGAGGGCTCCGTGCCCTCCAGATAGAGCATCATGAGATCATCGTCCAGCTCCGAGATCTTCTCGACCATCTTCTCGTGATACTCTTTGGCCAGCTCCGCGTACTCCTCCGGAACATCCGTGATCTCGATCTCCTCTCCCTTGTCGTCCTTATAGAAGTAGGCTCTCATCTCGAAGAGGTCGATGATACCGACGAAGCTGTCCTCTCTCCCCATCGGAACCTGCGTGATCACGCAGTTCTTTCCGAGGCGGTCCACGATGGTCTGCACGGAGTGGAAGAAATCCGCTCCCACGACATCCATCTTATTGATGAAGGCGATTCTCGGGACATTGTAGGTGTCCGCCTGCCGCCATACATTCTCGGACTGGGGCTCCACGCCGCTCTTTGCATCGAAGACACCGACCGCGCCGTCGAGAACGCGGAGCGATCTCTCGACCTCCACCGTGAAATCGACGTGACCCGGGGTATCAATGATATTGATGCGGTACTCCGGCGCCCCGGGAATCTTTACGTGCTCCTTCTCCGGCGTCCAATGACATGTCGTTGCGGCCGAGGTGATGGTGATGCCCCGCTCCTGCTCCTGCGCCATCCAGTCCATGGTGGCGCTTCCCTCGTGCGTCTCTCCGATCTTATGATTTACGCCGGTGTAGAAGAGGATACGCTCCGTCAGAGTCGTCTTTCCGGCATCGATGTGGGCCATGATGCCGATATTTCTCGTGTGCTCAAGGGAATATTGTCTCTCAGCCAATGTCGTTCCTCCTCTCCCTTAGAATCTGTAATGAGCAAATGCCTTGTTGGCCTCAGCCATCCTGTGCATCTCCTCTTTCCGCTTCACGGCCGCGCCGGTGTTGTTCGCCGCGTCCATGAGCTCATTCGCCAGCCTCTCGGCCTGGGTCTTCTCCGAGCGCTTCCGGGAGAACTCGGTGAGCCAGCGGAGAGCCAGCGTCTGTCTTCTCTCCGGCCTGACCTCCATCGGGACCTGGTAGGTCGCGCCGCCGACCCGCTTTGCCTTGACCTCGAGGACCGGCATGATGTTGTTCATCGCCTCCTCAAAGATATCAAGCGCATCCTTCCCGGTCTTCTCGGCGACTCTCTCGAATGCGCCGTAAACAATCTTCTGTGCGATTCCCTTCTTGCCGTCCAGCATAATGGAGTTGACAAGCTTTGTCACAATCTTGGAATTGTAAATCGGATCCGCCAGAACGTCTCTGTGCAGAGTATGTCCTTTCCGTGGCACGTTACTTCCCTCCTTAAATATAAAATTCAGATCACAGGTACTGCCCCCTGGGGCTTCATGCGGTTGCTGGACAACTCCGTGCGGGGCCAAAGCCCCGGAATTCTCTTCTGAAAAATTCTATATCGAAATGTTGACCAAAACAATCCGTCATAACCATGTCTAAAATGTTTTCCCGAAAGTATCAGGATTTCTTCGCCTTCGGCCTCTTTGCGCCGTACTTGGAACGGGCCTGCATGCGGTTTGCGACGCCTGCGGTATCCAGAGTCCCTCTGATGATATGGTATCTGGTACCGGGCAGATCCTTCACACGGCCGCCGCGGATCATGACGACAGAGTGCTCCTGGAGGTTGTGTCCCTCGCCCGGGATATAGGAAGTAACCTCGATTCCATTGGAAAGACGTACTCTCGCGATCTTTCTGAGCGCGGAATTCGGCTTCTTCGGGGTGGCGGTCTTCACCGCCGTGCAGACGCCCCTCTTCTGGGGTGCATCGTTTGTGGTCGCTCTCTTTCTCAGGGAGTTGAAGCCTCTCTGGAGCGCCGGGGCCGTGGACTTTTTCCGGGAAGTCTCTCTGCCCTTTCTGACTAGCTGGTTAAATGTTGGCATTTTGGTCTCCTTTCCTTTGACTTTTCTTCTCCGCCCGGAGGAAAAACCGGCGCGAAGAAAGGCGCGCGAAAATCGCACGCCCGCTAAATATAGTAAAGATTTTCCGCTTTGTCAAGGCGGAGAACGCCGCTTTCCTTCCTGAGCCGCGCTCTCAGAGCCTCCGGGGCGAAAGCGGAAAATCCGCTCTCGGCCCGGTGCCCGGCGGGGCAGGTTCATATGCTCCGAGAGATCAGAGCTCGTTGTGAATTTCCCGGTCGAGAAGCTCTTCCTCCGCCGCCGTCTCGACCGCCGCCGCATTCACATCGAAGGCTTCGTCCTCTGTGAAGATACTGTCGGCATTGGCTTCCAGGTCCTCCGGATCCGTGGAGAGCTGTACGCTCCGATAGCGTCTCATGCCGGTTCCCGCGGGAATGAGCTTTCCGATGATGACATTTTCCTTCAGTCCCACGAGGTGATCGACCTTTCCGTTGATCGCCGCCTCCGTCAGGACCTTCGTGGTCTCCTGGAAGGAGGCCGCCGACATGAAGGAGTCCGTCGCCAGGGAAGCCTTTGTGATTCCCAGCATCGTGCGCTTTCCCTCCGCGGGTTTTTTCCCTTCCTTTATAAGGCGCTCGTTTTCGTCCTCGAAATCGAGGCGGTCCACCGCTGTGCCGGGGATGAAGTCGGAGTCGTTTGCCTCGCTGATCCTCTCCTTCTTCATCATCTGGTGGACGATCATCTCGATATGCTTATCGTTGATCTCGACACCCTGAAGGCGGTAGACCCTCTGGACCTCGGAGATCATGTAATCCTGCACCGCCTTGACTCCCTTGATCCGAAGAAGATCGTGAGGATTGATGGAGCCCTCGGTCAGGGTGTCTCCGGCCTCAAGCCTCTTTCCCTCATTGACCTTCGGACTGATCCTGGAGCCATAGGGAATCAGGTAGGTCTTCGACTGCCCGCTCTCATCATCCGTGACGATGACCTCCCGCTTCTTTCCCTCCTTGATCTCCGCCATGCCGGGGATCTCCGTCAGAATCGCGAGTCCCTTCGGCTTTCTGGCCTCAAAGAGCTCCTCGACTCTGGGAAGACCCTGGGTGATATCTCCTCCCGCCACGCCTCCGGTGTGGAAGGTTCGCATCGTGAGCTGGGTTCCCGGCTCCCCGATGGACTGCGCGGCGATCGTGCCGACGGCCTCTCCGACCTCCACCGGCTGCCCGGTCGCAAGGTTTGCTCCGTAGCACTTCGCGCATACCCCGGCGCGGGAGCGGCAAGTCAGAACCGTCCGGATGCGGATGGAATCGCGGCTCGATTTATTGAGAGCGGCGATGATCTTCGGCGCTCTCTTCGGCGTCACCATGTGGTCCGCCCGGATGACGATCTCCCCGGTCTCCGGATCCGTCACATCCTCCGCGACAAATCTCCCGGTGATTCTCTCCTCCAAAGACTCTATCTTCTCCTGTCCGTTGGAGAGGGCCGTGATCTCCATGGAGGGGATCGTGTCTCTCCCCGCCGCGCAGTCCAAATCCCGGATGATGAGATCCTGGGTGACATCGACAAGGCGCCTCGTGAGATAGCCGGAGTCCGCGGTGCGGAGCGCCGTGTCGGAGAGTCCCTTCCTCGCTCCGTGGGCGGAGATGAAATACTCGAGCACGTCGAGGCCCTCCCGGAAGTTTGACTTGATGGGGAGCTCGATCGTCTTTCCGGTCGTATCCGCCATGAGGCCACGCATGCCGGCGAGCTGCTTGATCTGCTTATCGGAGCCTCTCGCCCCGGAGTCCGCCATCATGAAGATATTGTTGTAATTATCGAGTCCCTCCAGGAGGTCCTTCGTGAGCTGCTCATCCGTCGTCTTCCAGGTGTCGATGACCTCCTTGTAGCGCTCCTCCTCCGTAACCAGTCCCCGGCGGAAGTTCTTCATGATCCGGTTCACCGTGCTCTGCGCGTTTTCCAGAAGCTCCTTCTTCGAAGCCGGAACCGTCATATCGTGGATGGAGACCGTCATCGCGGCTCTCGTGGAGAAGCGATAGCCGATCGCCTTGATCTCATCGAGCGTGAGCGCGGTCTGCGTCGCCCCGTGCACATCCATGACCTTCTCCAGGATCTGCTTCAGATTCTTCTTCTTCACAAGGAAGTTGATCTCCGGCAAAAGCTCATTCCCCGGAACCGAGCGGTCGACGAAGCCGAGATCCTGCGGGATGATCTCATTGAAGAGAAGTCGTCCCACCGTGGTGTCGATCACTCCCTCGCAGCGCTTCTCCGTGCCGTCCTCCCGCCTTTCGATCTGGTCCACCCGGCAGTGGATCTTCGCGTGCAGGGTGACATACTTATTCTCATAGGCGAGGATCGCCTCATTGATGGACTTAAAGAACTTCCCCTCTCCCTTGTCCCCCTCTCTCTCCTGCGTCAGATAATAGACCCCCAGCACCATATCCTGGGAGGGGACAGCGACCACACCGCCGTCCGAGGGCTTTAAGAGATTGTTCGGGGAGAGCAGCATAAAGCGGCACTCCGCCTGTGCCTCCTGGGTGAGGGGGAGATGGATCGCCATCTGGTCTCCGTCGAAATCCGCGTTGAAGGCCGCACAGACCAGCGGATGGAGCTTGATCGCCTTTCCCTCTACCAGGATCGGCTCAAAGGCCTGTATGCCCAGACGATGGAGCGTAGGGGCGCGGTTCAACATGACGGGGTGCTCCTTGATCACCCCCTCCAGGATATCCCAGACCATCGGGTCCAGTCTCTCCACCATCTTCTTCGCATTCTTGATATTGTGCGCCTTCTGGGACTTGACGAGCTCCTTCATGACGAAGGGCTTGAAGAGCTCGATCGCCATCTCCTTCGGCACGCCGCACTGATAGATCTTTAACTCCGGTCCGACGACGATTACGGAACGGCCGGAGTAGTCCACCCGCTTTCCGAGCAGGTTCTGACGGAAGCGCCCCTGCTTTCCCTTGAGCATATCGGAGAGAGACTTCAGGGCTCTGTTTCCGGGGCCCGTGACCGGGCGGCCCCGGCGGCCGTTGTCGATCAGGGCGTCCACCGCCTCCTGCAGCATTCTCTTCTCATTTCTCACGATGATCTCGGGCGCTCCGAGCTCCAGAAGACGCGCAAGACGATTGTTCCGGTTGATGATCCTCCGGTAGAGGTCATTCAGATCCGAGGTCGCAAAGCGGCCGCCGTCCAGCTGCACCATCGGGCGGAGATCCGGCGGAATCACCGGGAGATTCGTGAGAATCATCCACTCCGGCCGGTTCCCGGAGGAGCGGAAGGCCTCCACGACCTCGAGGCGCTTCACGATGCGGGCTCTCTTCTGCCCGGAAGACTTGTCGAGCTCCGAGCGAAGGTCTGTATACTCCTTCTCGAGATCGATGGCGCGGAGAAGCTCCAGCACGGCCTCCGCCCCCATGCCGGCGCGGAAGGTTCCGCTGCCGTACTGCTCCAGCGCGTCCCGGTACTCCTTCTCGGAGAGGACCTCCTTGTACTCGAGCCCCGTATCCATCGCATCCAGCACGATATAGGAGGCGAAGTAGAGCACTCTCTCCAAAACCCTGGGGCTGATGTCCAGGATCAGCCCCATCCGGGAGGGGATGCCCTTAAAATACCAGATATGAGAGACCGGAGCCGCGAGCGCAATATGGCCCATTCTCTCCCGGCGGACGGAGGACTTCGTCACCTCGACGCCGCAGCGGTCGCAGATCACGCCCTTATAGCGGATCTTTTTGTACTTGCCGCAGTGGCACTCCCAGTCCTTGACCGGTCCGAAGATGCGCTCACAGAAGAGACCGTCCTTTTCGGGCTTTAAGGTCCTGTAGTTGATGGTCTCCGGCTTCTTTACTTCGCCGTGAGACCACTCCAGGATCTTTTCCGGAGAGGCGAGGCCTATCTTGATCGAATCAAACTGAATCGGCTCATTTACATTCTCAAGCTGTGCCATTTATTCCTCCTGTGATTACTGCTCTTCGCCGTCTTCCGGGTCCTCCCCCTCTTCGGCTTCCTCCTCGTCCAGTGAAAGCACCGGCTCCGTCTCCGCGGGCTCTGCGTCCTCCGCCTCGCCGAGACTTGCCGCAAAGTCGGAATCCTCGGAGAGATCCTCCTCAAGCTCCGTCTCGAGCTCCGCCTCCAGCTTATCCTCCGGCTCCTCGTCCACAAGCTCGCCGTCCCTGAACTCCTGCTTCGTATAACCATAGGAGGCGAAGTTCTCCTCCTTTCTCCCGAAGCGGTTCTCCCCGCCGGAGAGCAGACGATGCATATCCTGGTTCGCGTCGTAGAGATCCTCGGTGATCTCCACCTCATTCTTCTTCTCGTCCAGCACTCTCATGTCGAGGCAGAGCGCCTGCATCTCCTTTAACAGGACCTTGAAGGATTCCGGGACGCCGGGGGCCGGTATATTCTGTCCCTTGATGATCGCCTCATAGGTCTTCACACGGCCCGCGACATCGTCGGACTTCATGGTCAGGATCTCCTGAAGCGTATAGGCCGCGCCGTAGGCCTCGAGCGCCCAGACCTCCATCTCTCCGAAGCGCTGTCCTCCGAACTGTGCCTTACCGCCGAGGGGCTGCTGCGTGACGAGGGAGTACGGTCCCGTGGAACGCGCATGGATCTTGTCATCCACCAGGTGGTGGAGCTTCAGATAGTGCATGAAGCCGATCGCGGTCGGCCCGTCGAACATCTCCCCGGTGCGGCCGTCCCGGAGCTGGACCTTTCCGTCGACGCTGATCGTGACGCCCTTCCACTCCTCCCTGTGCTCAAGGTGCTTTCCGAGGTAATCAAATACCGCCGGGTCCAGCTCCTCCTTATGCTTCTTCGAGAAGTCCTCCCAGGACTCATTCACATAGTCATTTGCGAGGATCAAAGTCTGCTGGATATCATTCTCATCCGCCCCGTCGAAGATGGGCGTGGAGACATCGAGCCCCAGCGCCTTCGCCGCGAGAGAGAGATGAAGCTCCAGGACCTGCCCGATATTCATTCGGGACGGCACGCCGAGGGGGTTCAGGACGATGTCCAGCGGGCGGCCGTTCGGGAGATAGGGCATATCCTCCACCGGAAGCACGCGGGATACGACGCCCTTGTTTCCGTGGCGGCCGGCCATCTTATCCCCGACTCCGATCTTCCTCTTCTGCGCGATATAGATGCGGACGGACTCGGAGACACCGGGGGCGAGCTCATCGGAGTTCTCCCTCGTGAAGACCATCGTATTGATGACGGTCCCATAGGCGCCGTGCGGCACCTTCAGGGAGGTATCCCTGACCTCTCTCGCCTTCTCTCCGAAGATCGCGCGGAGCAGTCTCTCCTCCGCCGTGAGCTCCGTCTCCCCCTTCGGTGTGACCTTTCCGACCAGGATGTCCCCCGCCCGGACCTCCGCCCCGATCCGGATGATGCCTCGCTCATCCAGGTTCTTCAGGGCCTCCTCTCCCACTCCGGGGACATCCGAGGTGATCTCCTCCGGGCCGAGCTTCGTATCCCTCGCCTCGCACTCGTACTCCTCGATATGGACCGAGGTATAGACGTCCTGCTGGACCAGTCTCTCGGAGAGGAGAACCGCGTCCTCGTAATTATATCCCTCCCAGGTCATAAAGCCGATGAGGGGATTCTTCCCAAGGGCGATCTCCCCCGCGCTCGTGGAGGGGCCGTCCGCGATGATATCCCCCTTTTCCACATGCTCATGGGGGGAGACGATCGGCTTTTGATTGTAGCAGTTCGACGGGTTGCTTCGGACGAACTTCATCAGCTTATACTCGTCCAGCACCCCGTCCTTGTCCCTCTTTATGACGATGCGGTTCGAGGCAGAGACCAGGACCTCGCCGGAGTTCTCCGCCACCACACAGGCACCGGAATCCACCGCGGCCTTCGCGGACATTCCGGTGTCCACCACCGCAGGCTCCGTCACCAAAAGCGGCACGGCCTGCCTTTGCATGTTCGAGCCCATCAGGGCGCGGTTTGCGTCGTCATTTTGCAAAAAGGGGATCATGGAGGTCGCCACGGAGAAGACCATCTTCGGGGAGACATCCATCATGTCGATCGATGCCTTCGGAAAGGCCGAGGTCAGCTCCCGGTATCTCCCGGAGACGCTGTCGTTTACGAAATGCCCCTCGGAGTCGATGGGCTCGTTCGCCTGCGCGACGCGGTAATTGTCCTCCTCGTCCGCCGCAAGATATACCACCCGGTCCGTCACGACCGGATCCTTCGGATCGGACTTGTCCACTACGCGGTAGGGGGACTCGATGAAGCCGTATTCATTGATCCTCGCATAGCTTGCAAGAGAATTGATGAGTCCGATGTTCGGACCCTCCGGCGTCTCGATCGGGCACATCCTGCCGTAGTGCGTATAGTGGACATCCCGCACCTCGAAGCCCGCCCGGTCTCTGGAAAGCCCGCCGGGTCCGAGGGCGGAGAGCCTTCTTTTGTGCGTGAGCTCCGAGAGCGGATTGTTCTGATCCATGAACTGGGAGAGCTGAGAGGAGCCGAAGAACTCCTTCACCGACGCCGTCACGGGCTTTATATTGATGAGGGACTGCGGCGTAATCTCTTCGATGTCCTGCGTGGACATGCGCTCCCTGACCACTCTCTCCATGCGGGAAAGACCGATCCTGTACTGGTTCTGCAAAAGCTCCCCCACCGCGCGGATCCTTCTGTTTCCGAGATGATCGATATCGTCGGGATTTCCGATCTCCTCCTCGAGATTCATGCAGTAATTGATGGAGGCGAAGATATCCTCCCTTGTGATATGCTTCGGAACCAGCTCATGGATATGCTTCTTCACGGCCTCCCGGAGCTCCGCCTCGGAAGCCCCCTCCATTTCATCGAGAAGCGCGCGAAGTGCCGGATAGTAGACAAGCTCGCGAATTCCGAGGGATGCGAGATCGAAGTCCTCCGGAAAATAAGAGGAGGCGTCCACCTGCAAAGAGGAAAGAACCTTCTCCTTCCGGCTCGGCCCGTCAATCCAGACATAGGGAACACCGGCGTTCTGAATCTCCTCCGCCTTCTCCCGGCTCAGCACGGTCCCGGCCTCTGCGAGGAGCTCTCCGGTTGCGGGATCCGCCACGTCCTCCGCGAGGCTCAGACCGCGGATCCGGTTTTTGAAATGAAGCTTCTTATTGAACTTATACCTTCCGACCTTCGCAAGATCATAGCGCCTCGGGTCGAAGAACATGGAGCGGAGCAGGGATTCCGCGGAATCCACGGAGAGGGGCTCTCCCGGACGGATCTTCTTATAGAGCTCCAGAAGGCCGTCCTGATAATTGTCGGAGGGATCCTTCTCAAAGGAGGCGAGCAGCTTCGGCTCCTCCCCGAAGAGCTCGATGATCTCCGCGTTCGAGCCGATGCCCAGGGCGCGGATAAAGACCGTCACCGGGACCTTTCTCGTCCTGTCCACACGGACAAAAAAAACATCGTTCGAGTCCGTCTCGTACTCGATCCAGGCGCCCCGGTTTGGGATAACGGTACAGGAGTAAAGCTCTTTTCCGAGCTTGTCACGGTCAATGCTGTAGTAAATTCCCGGGGAGCGCACGAGCTGGGAGACGATGACCCGCTCCGCGCCGTTGATGACGAAGGATCCGGTCTCCGTCATGAGAGGGAGATCTCCCATGAAAATCTCATGCTCGTTGATCTCGTCCTTGTCCTTATTGATGAGGCGAACCTTGACCTTGAGCGGCGCGGCATAGGTGGCGTCCCGCTCCTTGCACTCCTCGATCGTGTACTTCTTCTCCTCCTCGCAGAGCTTGAAATTCACGAATTCGAGGCTCATATGACCCGCGAAATCCTGGATCGGGGAGATGTCGTCGAACGCCTCCCTCAGCCCTTCCTTCAGAAACCATCGATAGGAGTCCTTCTGAATTTCGATGAGATTCGGCATCTCCAGAACTTCCTTGCTCTGAGAGAAAGTCATTCTGACGTTTTTTCCGGTTCTCACCGGGCGCATTTTGCTTTTTTTCATTGACCGTTCACCCCTGCTGTTTCGGACGGGTTTCCCCACCTTCTCGTTGAAATTCACAAAAAAGCTTGTCATATACCGTCCTGAGCGGTATAATCGAGAAAAGCAGCATGCTTTCTTATCGTTTTTTCGCGAATCAGGTTCTGAATTTTCTGACAATCAGGGACGTCTGCCTGAGACAAGCCAAAAAAGGGCACACTTATCCCCTGCACCTCCATGAAGCCAAAATCGCAACTTTCATTTTAACATCCTGAAAATGGGATGTCAAGAATCCCCCTGCTCTTTTCCGCACGGAGCGGCCATAGGCAAGCCCTGTCCCATATGGCCAAAAAGCCTTTCCTCTGCGCCTTCAGACTGCACAGAGGAAAGGCTTTTGAGAGCGAAAATACCGATAAGGATCAGTCCCTCCGATGGACCTTTACTTCTGCCCGGAGGCGATGCGCTCGCGGAGTCCCGAGAGAAAGCCCTTCTTCGCGGGCGGCTCCGAAACGGCACCTCCCCGGACGGATTTGATGGAGCGGATATAGAGCCCGGAGGCCGCGACCTTGACCTCCTTTTTCAAAGGGAGCAGCTCAAAGACCTTCGGCTCCGCGATAAAGGTCATGACTCTCGGTCCCACCTTCGCCTTTACGATCGGGAGCTTCGAGAGCTTAAGATAAAACGGCGTCTGCGCTCTGACCTGCTCCGGGAGTCCCGCCCGGACGGCATCCGCGATCCGCATCTTTTTTTTATCAATGACAAGGATGGAGACATCCATCGTGTTCGCTTCGATGAGGGGCTGCTGCTCCTCCTGCTTCTTCTGCATCCTTCTTCCGAGGAAATAGAGTGCGACCAGAATAAGCAAAAGGACAAAGAGAATCGAAAAGAGCGCGGTCAGCACCGTCCCGGCATGTATCGCAAGCATAGAGAGCCTCAACTTTCCAGATAAATATTCCTGCCGGAAGCACCGGCAGCGCAGCAGCTGTAAATCCCCTTGGCGTCTGAATCATTCTACTATTCCAGGGGTGAAATTGCAATGCTGAGTTCACAGTCGCAGATCGCCTCTCCGTACTGGGAAATGCGGTAGCTGAGCGAAAGTCTCGCATCCCCTCCTGCGAAATTCCCTCTTTCCAAAAGGATACTCTTCGTCTCAAAGCTTAAGTCCATAGAGCCGGCCGGAGTCTCATAGCGCACCGTATGCTTCCTTCCGCTCTCGTAGAACAGGCTCTGTCCCTCCTGCCAGTTTCTGGTCACGGATACGGAGGGCGTCCGAAAGTTGATGAGCATCTCATGATGGATGCCGTCCAGAAGATAGGTGAGGACCGCATCCTCCTCTCCCAGGCGCATCACAGCCCTGGCCTCATGCCGAATCAGCTCCGTCTCCCCATCCACAGTCTGCCTGGTCTCCATCAGGATCCTGACCTTCATGCCGTACCCCGTCTCCCCTGCCTGATTTCCCGCCGAAATCACAAAACCCTGCTTCCCGAAGGAAGCAGGGCCTTGTGAAAAAGGAGAAAGGAAAATCATTCATACATTTATTATGTCCCTATCCTAGCACAGTCGCCCGTAAAGTGTGTGAAATATAATCGAAAAAAAAGTTATGGAATTCTTAAATCATCTCTTTCCCGGCTTTTTCTCCCTCTCCCCCGTCTTCCGCTCTCGAAAAAAGAGCAAATCCCATCCCCGCTCCTTCGCGTTTTCAAAAAAGCAGGAGGGAGTCAGAGCGGGATTCCCGGTCTTTGACAGGCGCTGTCGATCAGGCGCTGGATCAGCTCTCTCTTTCCTATACCCTTTGCCTCCCAGAGCATGGGGTACATCGAAATCGCGGTAAAGCCCGGCAGCGTATTGATCTCATTAAAGACCGGCCCGTCCTCCGTGAGGAAGAAGTCCACTCTGGCGAGACCATAGCCGTCCACCGCGGCAAAAATCGCCTTTGCCGCGCTTCGGATGAGCTCCGCATTCTCCGCATCAAGCTCGGGATTCACATCCGTCACAGAATCCGGATTATTGTACTTTGCGTCATAGTCATAGAAGCTTGCCGCCGCGCGGATCTCCCCCAGGCCGCTCGCGTGGATCTTCATATCGGGGCCGCGGAGAACCGCGCACTCCAGCTCCCTCCCATAGACCATCTCCTCTACGAGGAGCTTTCTGTCCACCTTCGCGGCGGCCCGCAGGGCATCCGGCAGCTCCTCCCGCTTCTCCACGCGGCTCACCCCGCAGGAGGAGCCCGCATTGGCCGGCTTCACAAAGACCGGGTACTGAAAGGACTTTTCGACCCTGTTTAGAATCTCCTCCATCCTCCCGAGCTCCGCCGCATCGACGGGAAGACAGCGGGCCTGGCGGAGGCCGAGCTTCTTGAGGGGCTGCGCGGCGATCACCTTCGTGAAGAGCTTATCCATGGAGACCGCGGAGGCGAGGACGCCGGAGCCGACATAGGGGATGCCGGAGAGCTCAAAGAGCCCCTGAATACTGCCGTCCTCTCCGTATTTTCCGTGCAGGGCCGGAAAAATCACATCAATCCTTTGGAGACGGTTGCTTCCGTCCTCCTCAAAAATCAAGAGAGAGCGAAGAGAGGCATCCGGGAGAAGCATCGCCCGCTTCCCCTCCCTCCAGCTTCCGTCTTCGATCGAGGAGAGATCCTCGGCGAGCCGCCATTCCCCCTCCTTTGTGATGCCGAGAAGCACGAGCTCGTAGCGCTCCCTGTCGACATCCCTCGCGATATTCTGCACCGAGCGGCAGGAGACCTCGTGCTCTGTGGACCTGCCGCCGAAGATTGCCAGTAAAGTCTCTTTCTCTCTCATCGATCTTCCCTCAGATATCTTCCCTCAAAAAAGGCGGACCGAGGCGATCCGATCCGCGTAAACTTCTGCCCTCTCCCTATGCCGGCTTTTCGATCTGTACGATCGCGGTCTTCTGCATCGGGATGCGGCAGTTTTTATTGCCCCCGAACTCCACGATCACCGTGTCGTCCGTCATATCGATGATGACTCCGTAGAAGCCGGAGCTTGTGAGCACGGTATCCCCCACCGCGACGGAGGACAGCATCTCCTGCTGCTTTTTCCTCTCCTTCTGCGAGGGACGGATGCCGATGAAATAAAACATTCCGCAGATCACGACAATATATAAGAGCCAGCCGACATTACCCATAGATCCCATATGATATTTCCTCCTCCAAGCAGCACTGCGGCTGCTCCGCAGTTCGATCAAGGCCTTAATGATAGCACAGTCGAGGATTGATTTCCAGCGGCAAGTTCCCGGAAGGTACAGCGATTTACAGCGATTTAAGGCGCCTGCCTCCGGCCTCCCGCTCCTCTCAGTCTCCCTCCGAGAGACTCCGCAGCGTCTTCTCCTTGAAGTCCCGGAAGCTCCCGCTCCGGATGCTCTCCCGGATCTCCTCCATGAGCCGATTATAAAAGTAAAGATTATGGAGGACGCAGAGCCGGAGTCCGAGCAGCTCCTTTGCCTTCAGAAGATGCCGGATATAGGCCCGGGAATAGCCTCCGCTCCTGCTCCCGTCCTCTCTCCTCCTCCCGGCGCAGACCGGGCAGAGGCAGCCCTCCTCGATCGGCCTAAGGTCCTTCTCATAGCGAAGATTCAGGAGATTCCTCTTTCCCCGATGGGTATAGACATTTCCGTGACGCCCATTTCTCGTGGGATAGACACAGTCGAAAAAGTCGATGCCGCGCTCCACCGCTTCCAGTATGTTTTCCGGAGTTCCCACGCCCATCAGATAGCTCGGCTTCTCTCTCGGAAGATGCGGAAGCACGAGGTCCAGGATGCGGTACATCTCCTCATGGCTCTCCCCCACTGCGAGACCCCCGACCGCATAGCCGTCCAGATCCAGGGCGCTGATCTCCTCCGCGTGCCTGATCCGGATGTCCCCGAGTATCCCTCCCTGATTGATCCCAAAGAGAAGCTGCTCCTTATTCAAGGTATCCGGAAGGGAGCGAAGCCTCTTAAGCTCCTCCATGCAGCGGAGAAGCCAGCGGGTCGTTCTTTCGACGGAGGGCTCGATATAGTCCCTCTCCGAGAGAGCGGGAGGGCACTCGTCGAAGGCCATCGCGATGGTGGCGCCGAGCATCGACTGGATCCGGATGGACTCCTCCGGCCCCATGAAGATCCTCCTCCCGTCGATATGAGAGCGAAAATACACCCCCTCCTCTGTGATCTTCCGCCCCGTCCCCGAAAGACTGAAGACCTGGAAGCCGCCGGAATCCGTGAGGATCGGCCTCTTCCAATTCATAAAACGATGGAGCCCCCCCAGCTCCCGGATCAGCTTCTCCCCCGTCCGGACATGGAGGTGATAGGTATTGGAGAGCTCCACCTGCGTCCCGATCTCCTCAAGATCATCCGAGGACAGGCCTCCCTTGATCGCCGCCGCGGTCCCCACATTCATGAAAACCGGCGTCTCGATCACGCCGTGCACCGTCTCCATATGGGCGGACTTTGCTCTCCCCTCCTCCGCTACGATCTCATACCGCAAGCTTTTCTCCTCTCCTCTTTCGCAAAAAGAGGGAGGGTCTCTCTCCCCAGGCCGGAGAGACCTTCCCCCTTGATCCGGGTCTTCCTCTACCCTTAACTCTTTTTCTTCTTTGTCCTTTGCTTCGGCTGCTGCGCCCTCTGCTCCGCCGCCGCCTTTTCTTTTCGCTTTTCGGCAAGCTGGACGAAGTCATACCAGAGCGGTCCCGCGATCATGACGGAGGACCAGGCGCCGGAGACGATACCGACCATCAGAGGCATCGTGAAGTCCCGGATGGAGCTCACGCCGAAGAGGAAAAGCATGAGGACCGTGATAAAGGTCGTGAGCGAGGTGTTGATCGAACGGGTCAGGGTCTCGGAGACCGCCATGTTCACAGAATCCCTGAGATTCTTCCTCCCCCCCGGCTCATTCAGATTCTCGCGGATCCTGTCGAAGATGACAATGGTCGCGTTGATCGAGTAGCCGACGATCGTCAGGACACAGGCAATGAAGGTCGAGCCCACCGCCCAGCGAAAGACCGCATAGAAGGTGATCGTCACGAGAACATCGTGCGCGAGGGCCGCGACGGAAGCCGACGCGAACTTCAGATCCTTAAAGCGCGCCCAGATGTAGATCAGCATGAAAAGAATCGCGATGAGAAGCGCCCAGGCGGCGTCTCTCTTCATTTCCAGAGAGACCGCCCCGGAGATATTCTCCGTCGTGATCTTCTGCTCATCCACAGAGAATTTCTCCGCGATATCCTTGTAGAGCTCTGTCCTCTCATCCGTCGTCAGGGTCCGGGTCTTTATGATAACCTCATTCGTCCCCGCGACCTTGGAGGCCTGCGTGGAGGAGTCCCCTCCCGTCACCGCCGTAAAGACTGGGACGAGCTCCTTATCGATCTGATCCAGGGGGAGATCCTCATTCAGGGTGATATTCGTGGAGGAACCGCCCTTAAAGTCGAGATCATAGTTAAAGAGATTTCCGATGCTCCTCTTATTCAGTCCCATCGCGACAAAGCCGCTGAGGATGAGCACGGCGGAAAGCAGATAGGCGACCTTCCTCATGCCCACAAAGTCGATGAGCTTCGCCGGCTTTTTGATTCCGTAGAGCTTCGGGGAGGAAGCGCCGAGCGTCAGGAAGCACCACATGAAGCCTCTCGTCACAAAGAGAGCCGTGATCAAAGAGACGACGATACCGATCGCCAGGGTCGTTGCAAAGCCCTTGACCGTCCCGGAGCCCCGGAGATAGAGCACCGCCGCCGCGATGAGCGTCGTGATGTTTCCGTCGAGGATCGCGGAGAGCGCTTTGCTGTAGCCGGCCTTGATCGCCTTCTCCACCGTATTGCCCTGTCCGAGCTCCTCCTTGATGCGGGTGAAGATGATGACATTCGCATCCACCGCCATTCCGATGGAGAGGATGATGCCCGCGATGCCGGGCAGAGTCAGCGTCACCTCAAAGGCCTGCAGAAGCACCATCTCGAGTCCCACGTACATGAGGAGCGCAAAGGACGCGGAGAGGCCCGGAAGGAGATAGAAAATCAGCATGAAGAGCATGACCAGGGAAAGCCCGATCGCCGCGGCCTTCAGAGAGCTCGTGATGGCCTCCTGTCCGAGCGTGGCGCCGATCACATTGGAACGAAGCTCCGTAAGCTTAAGGGGAAGCGCCCCGATCCGGATGGTGGAAGCGATGGTCGAGGCCTTTTCATAGCTGTCCATCCCGGTGATGGAGGCCTCCCCTCCGGTGATCGCTTCCTGCACGGTAGGAGCGGAGATCGTCTTCCCGTTGTAGACGATGTAGAGGGGCTTTCCGACATTATCGGATGTGGCCTGCGCGAACTTCTTCGCCCCCTCCTCCTTAAAGGCGAGGCGGATAATGTATTCCTTATTGTTGTTTTGGTTCGTCATGGCCGGGGACGCGGTCTTCACATCATCTCCGGTGAGGAGCACATTTCCGCTCTGATCCTTGAACTGGAGAGAACCGGGCTCTCCCAGCTCCTTCAGGATCTCATTCGCATCCGTCGCCCCCGGGATATCGATATTGATCCGGTTCGCGCCCTCCTGGTAGACCTGAGCCTCCGTGGAGTAGCTCTGCGCCTTAAGCTGAAGCTTATAGCGGGTATCCGACATCTGCTCCGCCGTAGGATTCGGCTCATCGGTCTGATAGGTGATGGAGACACCGCCGTTCAGATCCAGTCCGAGACGGATAGTCGGTGCACCGCGATAGCCGAGAAAGCAGAAGCCGGCCGTCGCGAAAAGCAGAATGAGAAACAGCAGAAACGCTCTTGATTTCCTCTTCATTTTCGTATCTTCCTTTGCATAATCCATGATTTTGATCCGCCGCTTCCCCCCGCGGCAAATCAGCGCCTTTTATCTTAACATAATCTTAATGAAGATTCCACCTTTCTCTTTCTCAGTGGCTGAGAAGGAAAAGAGTCGAGAGGAAGATGGATGCCAGATAGAGCCCAAGGGGGAGAGCGATCGAGAGTGTTTTTACGCCGAGAAGACGCCGGAAGATCCAGATCGAGGAAACGATATCCAAAGGGAAGAGAAGCTGCGCCAGGGAATTGAGGATCACAAGGAGAAGTGAAATCTCCTTCCGGCGGAAGCTTCGAGATAAAAGCCTTATCGCAAGCAGCTTTCCGGGCAGTATCAGAAGCCAGATGAATATAAAGAAGCTAAGCCCCACCGCGATCGCCACAATCCCGCCGACAGCCATGACGTTGCTGATTAAGACCGGAATAATAAGCCAAGGGCCAAAGAGAGGACTTGTGCCAAGCACCACTCCGGCCAGGGGAAAGGCGAGAAGGCCGCAGATACAGGCTCCGAGAGAGCCGAGCATCAGGATAAAGCTGAGCGGGAAGAGCCCGTACTTATATAGAAGGAGCGAGCTCTCCAGAAACTGCGGCTCGGAAGAGCGCCTTCCATCAAAAACCATCTGCCTTATCATAAAGGAAAAGAGAAGGAGGAGAAGGATAAGGAAGGGGACAGACGAAAACAGAAAGCGCATTCCCCCACTTTCTTTTCTGCGCTGAATGGAGAGGCAGAGCGCGGAAAGCGGGAAAAAGAGGTAGACGAAGAGAATATAGAGAAGCTGCGAGAAATGAAAACCGATATACCGCTTAAGCTTAGTTATCATACTTCCTCCCATCAAGTGAAGCTCTCCCTCCGAAAGCATGCCTGATAAGAGCGGCAAAGAGAGAAAAAAGCAGAGAGAGGCCATAGAGCAAGGCGCCGCTTTGAATCATGAGATCCCCGATATTTACGATGGAGCGCCGAAAGCTCCCGATCCGGATATTGAGGTAATCCGTGACCCTCCCCCTCCGGATCCGGTCGATGACATTGGAAGCGGCTCCGCCGATCGCGAGAGAGATCCCGAGCTTCCTCACAAAAAATCTCCCGGGGCAAAGCGCGCAGAAAAGCTGCAGTGCCCCCAGCAAAAATGCCGTGATGGAGAGAGAGGAGAGCTTCACAAACTCCGGCTTATCCGACATGCGTCCCATCGAAAAGCCGGGATTATGGGCCCGGACGATCCGGATCTTCCCTTTGGTCCCGGGCATGTCCCGCGGGAAATTCTCCTCCGGCTCCCCGTCGATTCGATGCTTTACGGCCTGATCGAGTCCGCAGAGCGCAGCCGAGGCAAAGAGAAGGCGCGGAAATTCCGGACTGCTCCTCCAGAGAGAGCTGAGTATGAAAAGCCTGCGAAGCATCCTTTTTTTTCTCATGAATTTCTCCCTTCCGCCCTTCTCCTCCGCCTCACGCGGTTGATATGTCTCTCGAAATCCCCGCTTTTTAAAAGCTCTGTGAGGAAATACTGGTCGAGAACCGGAACCGTACAGGAGTAGGCGGAAATCCTTTTCGAAAGCTCTCCCGCTCTCTCCCGGGGGAGAAGCAGATAGCCGACCCGGATGGACGGTGCAATCGTCTTCGAAAAGCTGTTCACATAGATCACGAGCCTCTCCGGCTCCAGAGAAAAAAGCGTATCCTCCGTCTTTGTGGAGCCGGAAAACTCCGAATCAAAATCATCCTCTATCACAGTGACCCCCCTCTCCCTCGCAAAGCGGATATATTCGTGGCGCTTGGAGGCACTCGCGATCACGCCGCTCGGATAGCTGTGAAAGGGTGTGACGTGGAGAACCTCGGCCCTGCTTCTCCGAAGCTCCTCGCTCAGGATTCCCTCCCTCCCGAGCCGAAGTCTCTCTATCCTCGCCCCGCTGTCCGTATAGACCTTCTCGATCATCCGGTAGGAAGGGTCCTCTATCCCGTAGAGCTTTTCTCTCCCTAGCATCTGCACGATGAGCAAATAGAGATACTCCGCCCCGGAGCCAAGGAGGATCTGCTCCCGGGAGACCCGGATTCCGCGGCTTCTGCGAAGATAGGCGGCGATCGCCTCCCGAAGCTCCGGAATCCCTCCCCCCGGGGACTTTCTGAGAATGCGCTCCCCGTATTCCGATAGGGTTCTCCGCACCGTGCGGGCCAGGATCGGATAGGGCATCCCCTCGCCCTCCCCGCTCTGCCGCATTCCCTTCTCTCCGCTCTCCCTCTCCTCCCCTTCCCTTCCTCTCCTCTTCTCATCCTCCCCGCCGCTTTCTCTCACCGGAAAGGAATCGCTCTCCCGATAGGAGACAAAGAAGCCGCTCCTCTCCCTCGCCTCGATATAACCCTCTTCCTCTAGGAGGCGGCAGCAATGCTCCACCGTGATCACGGAAATCCCGTGCTCCTCCGCAAGAAGCCGCTTCGAGGGAAGTCTCTCCCCCAGGCGATATCGCCCCTCCGTGATATCCTCCCGTATCTCCCGGTAAAGCTGAAGATAACGGGGCAGCCGTCTCTCCTCCATACTCCTTCCCTCATGATTTCTATCATATCCCCGTAAAGAAGACGGGAAATCGGATCCCTGAGAGCGGTTTTTCGCTCTTTTCCCGCGGGCATGCTGTTTTTGGCATGAATTCAGTATAGCAGAAAGTTCCGGTTTTTCCCAAAGGAAATACAGCTCCGTTGGCACAAAATACTCTGATTTTATATCCGCATGGCGGGCTTATCTTCCACTGCCTTGTCCGGATTCCCGATCTCTAACTAGCGCCTTAAGCGGGCGGGAGCGCTCACCCTGTCTCTGCCGATCACGCTGAATTTCTACCGTTCCGGAAGAGAAATTGTGCCTTCTCCCTAGCAAAATGCCCGAAAAAAGCACTGTTTTCACGAAAATAATTTCAATACTTGTCAAGCTTTCCTCCTATCCCTTATACTAAAGATAACGAATTCGTTTTTCACTGTCGACGGCAGCTTTTTGGAGCCGATATCTCTCGGAGGCTTTTAAAGCTTTTCGATCTGCGATGCCGGGGTCTCCGGTGCGGCCCTTTTCCATCCGGTCCTTTGCCGCCCCCCCATGCTCCTTTGATACCGGCTTTCCTTCGGGACAGTTGCAAAGTCCCAAAGAGGCGGAGTTCCTCCGTCTTCCCGGCCGAGCTTCGGGGCGCGTCTCCTCGAGATCTCCAGAGAGCGAGGAAGCCGCTTTCCCGATTGCTTAAAACCATTCTTTCTTTTGCACAGGGCGGCAGGAGCTCAGGATTTCCATCCACCCCGGGGAGTCCGCCCCCGTGCATTTTCGGAGATCACTATGTCCAGCCGAAAAGCCTCGAAAAACAATAAAGACAGCGGCAATAAAGCCCAGACCGAGAGAAAACCTGCGGAGACGGAACAGTCCCTTTTTTCTCCTCCAGCATGGGATTTAAAGTATTCGAAAGGGACAGGAGAAGAGAAAAAGAGAATATGAGAAGGTTCCGCCTGTACAGCAAAGGAAAGCATGTGGAGCTCAGTTCCAATTCCGATTGTTTGCGTGATAGAGGAGGGAACAGCATTATCGATAATATCGTGAATATCCTAGTCAACGGTGCGATGATTCCGCTGAAAAATGAGAAGAAACAGAAAGAAGAGGGGAGGGCATGATGAAATCCGGATTTTTAACGTTCTTATCCCGCTGCCGGGCTTTCCTCCTCAGCTTTTCTCTTCTTTCTCTCCTCTTCCTATCTGCGCATTTTCTCATAGTGGCTCAGTCCGATTTCCTCTTCACGGTAGAGCACTCCTCCTCACACTTCCTTCTTCGCTTCCTTCACCTCCCCATCCCGGATGACACACACTATGCGGTGTTTCACGCTCTCCCTGTCCCTATCCGGGTCTCCGGCCTGGAAATGTTTCTTTTAGGGCCAAAGCTTGATGCGGAGTCTGATGTCCCGCCGGCTGTGCTCCATACCTATCTGAACGCCGACTACTTTTCTTCCAGGGAGATTCCGGATCCCCGACATTATAAGAAGTATCGCTTCACGAGCAGAAAAAGCTTCTGGTACTGGAGAAATCCGATCGATCCGAACTTTGAGGAGAATCTGGCACTGATTCTCCGGATATTTGAGGAAAGAAACTATATTTCCTCTGCCAGATTTCAAATCGAAAGGAGCGGAGAGCTCTGTGTCATATGGAGTGAGAAAAAAATCTATCTTTTGCATGGAGACAAGCTGACACGAGTCTTCCTCTGCCAAAGAGGCGATTCCATTATAGGGACCCGCTTTATCCGAGGGGGATGATCCCCACAGCCCGTTTTTCGCTGCCCTCCTGCCCGGGAAAGGAGCCTCGCCATGTTTTTTCTTCTGAAAGCGATCTTCTTTTTAAAGCTATTTTTGCAAAAGCACAGAAAGATACTCCTCCTGCTCCGCCTCTCTCTGATCTACCTCCTGCTCCACTTCCTGATCGTCTCCAATTCCGATACCCTGCTCCGCCTGCGATGGCTTCCTCCAGGCGGCTTCCTGCCTCCCATAGTTGATCTCAGCTTCTTACATCCGGATAAATACTACGCCGTCTCCTGGGGCAGAGCCTATGAGCTTTATTTCTGGGAAAAGCCCTTCCTCCTCTCTTTTCAAAAAGAAGAAGAGCCCATCAATTCATATTTTATCTATGCCTCAGCATCCGAACAAAAAAGGGATCTGGATCGGCAGTTATTTTACCTCCGTCTCGATGACGGAAGACTGGCAGAGGTCTCGACAGGGATTGGAGATCCCTCCTATGGAAAGGAGGATCTGTATCTCTCCGTTCAATTTTTCAAAGAATATGAGTCCAATTTCCTCAACGATTATGTAATTACGCATCACAAAAATACCTGCATCCTTCAGGGATATTTCAAAACTCCCTTTATCCTCCGGGATGGGAAATTCAAGCCCCTGCTCCCGCCCCGGACAGATCTCTATGGATTTGAGGAGGTCATCTTTCTAAAGAAATGGAGCCTGGAGCGCGGGATCGAAGATGTTATTCTTGACTAACCATACAGCTGCATGCCAGAATGTCCCTGTTGTGAGGGAGTAGCATACGCGCTGCGCAGCAAGTCAACATACTGGCCGGATGGCCTGGCTTGCTTTAAAATGCGAGACTCATGTACACCTATGCTGTACATGAATCGGAAAAATCAGGATTTCGAGACAGGTACGGCAGCCGCTGTACCTGTTTTTATTATCGGGAGAATTCAATTCCATGGAGCTTTTATTTATGCTAAACAGCGCGGCCCTCGGAGCGGGCCTCAGCGCAGACGCCTTCTCCGTTTCTCTGGCAAACGGTATGAACGAACCCGGGATGTCCGCAAGGAGGATGAACACCGTGGCCGCGGTCTACGCCTTCTTCCAGTTTCTCATGCCCCTTCTCGGCTGGCTTTTCGTCCGAAGCGTCGCGGGGATCTTTCTCTCCTTTCAGAGGCTGATCCCATGGATCGCCCTTTCCCTGCTCCTCTATCTGGGCGGAAAAACGCTCCTTGGAGCCTTTCTCCCGAGGCCTGAGGAAGCAGATGCCGCGGAAAGGCTGAGCGGAAGCGAGCTCATATTACAGGGCATCGCCACCTCTATCGATGCGCTCTCCGTCGGCTTCACCTCCGCAGCCTACAGCATAAGCTCCGCCCTTCTCTCCTCTCTCATCATCTCCGCCATCACCTATCTCTTATGCTCCTTCGGAATCCGAGTCGGGCGGAAATTCGGGACCGCCCTCTCCCGAGGCTCCTCCGTCCTCGGAGGCCTGATCCTCATTCTGATCGGGCTGGAGATCTTCCTCTCCGCTGCCCCCTGAAAAAATCAAGGCATGGATCCCTCTCACGCATTCTCGTAAAATCCGGCTTCGCCCGGCCTCCCGCTTTCTCGACCTGTGAGCAGGCCATCTGCCGTCCTGCCGTTTTGTCTGTCCGCGCACAGGCCGTCTGCCGCCCCGGCGACTCGGCTTCGCCCGGGAGGCTTCAGCCGATCTCCCTTCGGGAGACACTTCTCTTCGAGAAGTGGTCAAGGTCGCTCCGAGTCTGCCTGATGGCAGACTTCTGCGCTTATGCACCGCTGGTCGCGGCAGCCGGAGCGGGAGCGTCCTGTGCCGGGCGGATATGGCGCGGAGAATGCAAACTGCCTTCCGCTGTAAAAATCCGTAAATTATGCTATGATTAGGCCCGGGCTAAGCATAACGGGAAAGGAGAGCTCATGGGCGGTTTTTTTGCGGCGGCGCTGAAGGAAGACTGTATCTTCGATCTTTTCTTCGGGACGGATTATCATTCTCATCTTGGCACCAGGCGGGGCGGTCTCGCGGCCTTTGACAGGAAGGACGGCTTCTGTCGCTCGATCCATGATATCGGAAATTCCCCCTTCCGGACTAAATTTTCCGCGGAGCTGAACGAGATGAGGGGGAATCTCGGGATCGGCTGCATCTCCGACTATGACCCCCAGCCTCTCCTGCTCCGCTCCCAGCATGGGAGCTATGCCATCGCGGCCGTCGGAAAGATCAATAATCAGGAGGAGCTCCTCCGGGAGATCTGCCGGGAAAACCGCCTGCACTTTTTCGAGATGACAAGCGGAGAGATCAATCAGACGGAGCTCGTGGCGGCCCTCATCAATCAAAGGGATCATCTCGTGGAGGGGATACGCTATGCGCAGGAGAGGATCGATGGCTCCATGTCAATTCTCATCCTCACGAAAAAGGGCATCTATGCGGCGAGGGACTTATACGGCCGGACACCTGTCATCCTCGGCCGGAAGAAGGAGGGCTTCTGCGCCTCCTTCGAGTCCTTCGCCTATTTAAATCTCGGCTACCGGGACTACCGGGAGATGGGTCCGGGGGAGATCTCCATCATAACGCCGGAGGGCGTCACCGTTCTCGCAGAGCCGGGGAAAAGGATGAAGATATGCAGCTTTCTCTGGATCTACTATGGCTACCCCTCCTCAAAATATGAGGGTGTCTCTGTCGAGGCGATGCGCTGCCGCTGCGGGGCCATGCTGGCGAAGCGGGACAGAATGAGCCGGGAGGACGCAGACATCGTCGCCGGCGTCCCGGACTCCGGGACAGCGCATGCGATCGGCTACGCCAACGCCTCCGGCATTCCCTTCTCCCGCCCCCTGATAAAGTACACTCCCACCTGGCCCCGCTCCTTCATGCCTCCCACTCAGAAAAAGCGGGAGCTCATCGCGAGGATGAAACTCATCCCGGTGAAGGATCTCATCGAGGGAAGGCGCATCCTTCTGATCGACGACTCCATCGTCCGCGGCACCCAGCTCCGGGAGACGGGGCAGTATCTTTTTGAGACGGGGGCGAAGGAGATCCACGCCCGCCCCGCCTGTCCGCCTCTCCTCTTCGGCTGCAAATACCTGGGCTTCTCCCGCTCCGGCTCTGAGCTTGAGATGATCGCAAGACGGGTGATCCGTGAAGAGGAGGGGGATGCGGCAGAGGAAAGTGTCCTGAAGGACTATGCGAATCCGGACAGCGAGCGCTTCCGGATGATGCAGAAAAGGATCTGTGAGAGAATGCATTTTACGAGCCTTCGCTATAACCGCCTGGACGATACGCTGGCCGCAGTCGGGATTCCGGCGGAGAGGCTCTGCACTTATTGCTGGAACGGAGAAGAATGAAGGAGGGTACTGCCTTTACTGTCTCTCAGAAGGAGGAGGAGAAGAGCTTGCCGGAAAAGAGCAGCGGGTTTTTAAAAGAGGGAGAGTCGGGAAGCGAAGAAGAGGTTGGGAAGGATATCTTCTCTTCCCTCCTTCTCCGCTGGTTTTCCCTCCACGGCCGGGATCTTCCGTGGAGAGAGGAGCCCAGTCCCTACCATGTCTGGCTCTCGGAGGTCATGCTCCAGCAGACCAGAGTGGAGGCCGTAAAGGGATATTACCGGCGCTTCCTCAGCTCTCTTCCGGATATCCCCGCCCTTGCGGCCGCGGAGGAGGAGCTCGTGCTGAAGCTCTGGGAGGGGCTTGGCTACTATTCGAGAGCCAGAAATCTCCAAAAGGGTGCGAGGCTTCTCGTTTCCCAATACGGCGGAAAGCTGCCGGAAAGCGCGGAGGAGCTCCGGAGGATTCCGGGAATCGGGGACTATACCGCCGCTGCCATTGCATCTATCGCCTTTAAGGAGAGGATCCCGGCGGTCGACGGGAATCTGCTCCGGATATTTTCACGTCTCACAGCCTGCGGGAGTTCTATGAAAAGCAGCGCGGCAAAGGAAAGGGCGCGGCTCTATTTTCTGGAGAGAATACCGGATCCCCCGGCAAAGGAGCTCGTCTCAGAAGCCCGGGCTCACAATAACAGCAGGGATTTTTCGGATCCCGGAAACTTCAACCAGGCCCTGATGGATCTCGGCTCCTCCGTCTGCCTGCCAAACGGCACGCCGCGCTGCGCCCTCTGCCCCCTGAACCGGCTTTGTGCTGCCCATAGGCTCTCCCGGGAGGAGGACTTTCCCGTCCGGGAGGAGAAAAAGCCGAGAAAGATCGAAAAGCTCACCGTTTTCCTCCTCCGAAGGGGCGGAAAAAGTGCTCTTCGGCGGCGCCCCGGGAGGGGACTCCTCGCGGGGCTCTATGAATTCCCGAACCTGAAGGGGCATCTCTCCGAAGAAGAAGCGCTCTCCTCTATGAAGGAGCTCGGCCTCCGGCCTCTTCATATCCGAAGTCTTCCGGCGGCAAGACATATTTTTACACACCGTGAATGGGATATGATCGGCTATGAGATCCGACTCGATGAGCTTTCCCCGGAGCAGGACAGCTTAATCTTCTACGAAAATGAGGAGATCGAGAAGAAGCTCTCGATCCCCTCGGCTTTTTCCGCCTTTTTGAAGGAGCTGTGAGCCGGAGCAGGCAGCGGGCGGGGAAGGGGAAAGCCCTCTCCTAGCCCGGCATCTCCTCCAGTCTTTTTAGGATACGGTCTCTAAAAATCTGTCTTCCCGTCTCCCTGAGCTCAAGGATGGTCACGGCCTCGGAGTCCTTATAGCGAAGGATGTCCAGCGCCCAGAGGCTCTCATAGACCGGCTCGAAACTCAATCTGAAAGCGGAGTCCGACAGGAGATAACGCTTCAGGATATCCTCTCTCCCCTCCCTCTTATAGCGGGCGGCCAGAACATTCCGAAGCTGCGTGTCGCACCAGCTCCTGGTCTTATCCCTCGGCTCCCGCTTTCCGAGCACATCAATCGCATCCATCAAGCGAAAGCGCGGTCTGTTCTCCTCCTGAATCCCGAGCTCCTTTCCCGCGCTGTCTGTAATGAGGAGCGGGACCTCTTTATTCAGCAATGCCTTTACATCCATTCTCTTCCCATCCTTTCTTCCGACCTCAAAAATGCGGCTTTCCGCGGAGGCAGTATTTGATCGGGCCCGCGCCCATGATCCGCCTTCCCGCACGTGCGACTCCCGGCGCAGTATTCTTATCCTTCCGCATACTTAGTATAGCATATTTTCCCCGTTATATAGAAGCTTTCCCGCCGCTTCCGCCTCACTTCAGCGCACTCTTTTGGCCTATGCTCCCTCCCGCTTCCCTCGTCCGCGCTCTTTGATCTATAAGTCCTTCCCGCTTCCTTCGGCTGCACTCTTTTGGCCCATGCTCTCTCCTTCTTCCCTTCATCTTCGCTCTTGTCCATGCTCTCTCCCGCTTCCCCTCGTCTCCGCCTTTTGCTCCATCGGCTTTTCCCAAAGGATCGTCGTTCCGGCAAGTCCCTCCAGCGCTTTTAATGCATTTTCTCTCTGACAGATAATTGCTCTTCTCCCCTCCCCGGATTCTGTAAATTCGATCGCGGCCTCTACCTTCGGCCCCATGGATCCCTCTCCGAATTCTCCGGCGGAGAGGAAGCGGCGGGCCGTCGCACTGTCCAGGCGGCGAAGCCCTTCCTCCTTCTCCGTACCATAATGGAGGAAGAGCTCCGGCACTCCGGTGGAGAAAAGGAGAAGCTCCGCGTCCAGCTCTCTCGCAAGGAGCGAGGCCGCAAGATCCTTCTCTATAAGGGCCGCCGCGCCCCGGAGTCCCGCTCCCTGCGGCATGACGGGGATGCCGCCTCCCCCAGCCGAAATGACGATCTGTCCCGCGTCGAGAAGTGCCCTCACCGCATCGAGCTCAATGATCTCCCGGGGCTTCGGGGAGGGAACGAGCCTCTGGAAGGAGCCGTCCGGGAGCGCCCTGACCTCATTGCCTCTCTCCTCCTCTTCCTCTGCCTCTTCCCGGGAAAGCCGCTTTCCGACCAGCTTTCCCGGGTGATAGAAGCTTTCGTCGTAGGGATCGACGCTCGTCTGCGTGAGAATGGTGCAGACAGGCCTCGCGGATCCCCTCCTCCGGAGCTCCGCGCGAAGGGCATTTTGAATATCATAGCCGATGAAGCCCTGACTCATCGCGGAGCAGACGGAGAGCGGCGTAGGGCAATAGCGCTCCGGATCACTGCGCCGAAGCTCCTTCATCGCCGTATGGATGAGTCCAAGCTGCGGGGAATTTGAGAATACAACCGCAAGCGCATATCCTCTTCCGGAGAGCTCCGCGAGCATCTTCGCGCTCTCCCGCACCTTGAGAAGCTGTTCCGGCAGCGTGCCCCCGAGATCCCTGTGTCCGAGCGCGACAACGATTCTTTTTCTGTCCATCTCTCCTCCTCAGAATGAAGCGATATCCACGAGGCTCGGCTCTTCGATCCTGCTCTCCAGAGCCTCTGCCAGCGCCCGGGCGGTATCGATCGCCGTCAGAACATAGACCCCCGTCTCCACAGCATTTCTCCGGATCTCGAAGCCGTCCCGGGATGCCCCGGCCCCATCTCCCGGGGTGTCAATGATGAGATCGAGCTCGTGACCGAGCACAAGATCCAGGATATTCGGGGATTCCTGCTCCAGCTTCCGGACCATATGGCAGTCAATCCCCCCCTTTCTCAGAGCCTTCCAGCTTCCCCTCGTCGCAAAGATGCGGTAGCCCAGAGCGGCGAAGCGCCCTGCGATCGGGAGAATCTCTTCCTTATCCTCATCCCGCACTGTGATCACCATATTCTTATGCTTCGGGAGCTGGACCCCCGCCCCGCGGAAGGCCTTGTACAGGGCCTCATGGAAGTCTTTCGCGATGCCGAGGCACTCCCCGGTCGACTTCATCTCCGGCCCGAGCGCGATATCCGCCCCCCGCAGCTTCTCAAAGGAAAAGACCGGCATCTTGACCGCGTAATAGCCTGTCTCCGGGAAAAGCCCCGGCCTATATCCCTGCTCATGCAGACTGTGCCCGCAGAGAATCCGCGCTGCGATCGAGACGATCGGGATCCCCGTGACCTTGGAGAGGTAGGGAACCGTCCTGGAGGAGCGGGGATTCACCTCTATGACGTAAATCTCGTCCTCTCTCGCGATGAACTGAATATTGATGAGCCCCCGCACGCAAAGAGCCCTGGCAAGCTTTTCCGTCGCCTCCAGGAGACGCTTCCTCGCGAGAGGGCGGAGGCCGCGGGGCGGATAGACGGAGATGGAATCCCCGGAGTGGATTCCGCTCCGCTCGATGTGCTCCATGATGCCTGGGATCAGGATCTCGCTCCCGTCATAGACCGCGTCCACCTCCAGCTCCTTTCCCCGTACGTATTTATCTATGAGGATCGGATGCTCCTTCGCGCTTTCATCAATGGCGAGGATATATTCCTCAAGGTCAGAGTCGGAGATCGCGATCCGCATCCCCTGCCCTCCCAGGACATAGGAGGGGCGGACCAGGACGGGATAGCCGAGCTCGGAAGCGGCATGCTTTGCCTCCTCCATCGTGCGGACGCTCCTCCCCTCCGGGCGCCGGATCCCGTTTTTCTCGAGAATCTCATCGAAGAGCTCGCGGTCCTCGGCCCGATCTACATCCTCCGGAGAGGTCCCGAGTATGGGGACTCCCATCTCCCTCAGAGCGCCCGTCAGAGAAATCGCGGTCTGCCCGCCGAACTGGACGACCGCGGCGTCCGGCTTCTCCAGCTCTACGATGTTTCGGAGATCCTCGGGGCAGAGCGGTTCAAAGTAGAGCCTGTCCGAGATATCGAAATCCGTGGAGACCGTTTCCGGATTATTGTTTACGATGATGGTCTCCCAGCCCTCCCTGGAGAACGCGAAGCTGCAGTGGACAGAGCAATAGTCGAACTCAATCCCCTGCCCGATCCGTATGGGACCGGAGCCGAGGATCAGGACCTTTTTCTTCCCCGCCCGGTTCCGGCCCTCCCGCCCCGCTTCATCCTGTGAGCCATAGACAGAATAGTAGTACGGCGTCTTCGCCGAAAACTCGGCGGCGCAGGTATCCACCATCTGAAAGGAGGCCAGGATTCCCAGCTTCCGCCGCATCTCAAGGATCTCTCCCTCGCTCTTCCCGCAAAGCTCCGCGATCACGCTGTCCGGAAAGCCCAGGCGCTTGGCCTCCAGGAGAAGCTCCTCCGAGAGTTCCTCCCCGAGCAGTCTCTCCTCCATCTCTGTGAGTCTCCTGAGCTTTCCGAGGAACCATAGATCGATCCCCGTGAGTTCATGGATCCTCTCAAGCTTCATGCCCCGGCGGATCGCCTCCGCGCAGACGAAGATCCTCCTCTCATCGACTCTCAAAAGGAGCTCCCCGAGCTCATACTCATCCAGCGCGCTGTAGTCATGGGAGCGAAGGCCCGAAAGATGCTGCTCCAGGGAGCGGATCGCCTTCATAAGCCCCGCCTCAAAGCACTGTGCGATCGCCATGACCTCTCCCGTCGCCTTCATCTGGGTCCCGAGAAGGTGCTCCGCCGTCCGGAACTTGTCGAAGGGGAGTCTCGGCATCTTTACGACGCAGTAGTCCAGGGCCGGCTCAAAGGAGGCGTATCCCACTCCCGTGACCTCATTTCTGATCTCATCCAGCGTGTAGCCGAGCGCGAGCTTCGCCGATACCCTCGCGATGGGATAGCCCGTCGCCTTCGAGGCGAGCGCAGAGGAACGGGAGACACGGGGATTGACCTCGATCACAAAGTAGCGAAAGCTCTCCGGATCCAGGGCGAACTGGACATTGCAGCCGCCCGTGATTCCAAGCTCTGTGACGATGCGGAGGGCGGAGCTCCTCAAAAGCTGGTATTCCCGGTCCGAGAGGGTCTGAGAGGGGGCGCAGACGATGGAATCCCCGGTGTGCACGCCGACCGGGTCGAGATTCTCCATATTGCAGATGCTGACCGCGTTTCCCGCACTGTCCCGCATGAGCTCGTACTCGATCTCCTTCCAGCCCGCGATGCTCTGCTCCACCAAAACCTCATGGACTCTGGAGAGGCGAAGACCGTTTTCCAGGATCTCCCTGCACTGCTCCCTCTCCTGCGCGATGCCTCCCCCGGAGCCCCCCAGGGTATAGGCCGGGCGGAGGACGACGGGGTAGCCGATCTCCTCTGCCGCAAGGAGCCCCTCCGAGACGGAGCGGACGATTCTTGAGGGGGCGACCGGCTCCCCGATCCTCTCCATCGTCTCCTTAAAGAGCAGCCTGTCCTCCGCCTTTCGGATCGTGAGCTCTGTCGTTCCGATCAGGCGGACGGAATGCGCTTCCAGGAAGCCGGACTCCGACAGGGCGACCGCGAGATTCAGTCCGGCCTGTCCCCCGAGAGTCGGAAGGATGGAATCCGGTCTCTCCCTCTCGATGAGCTTCTCCACGACCTCCGTGCACAGCGGCTCGATATAGACATGGTCCGCGATCTCACGGTCTGTCATGATTGTCGCGGGATTCGAGTTCAGCAAAACGACCTCCACTCCCTCCTCCCGGAGAGAGCGGCAGGCCTGCGTGCCGGCGTAATCAAATTCCGCCGCCTGGCCGATCACGATCGGACCCGATCCGATGACAAGAACCTTCCGGATGCTTTTATCTCTCATGCCCTGCCTCCATCATATCCATAAAGCGGTCAAAAAGAAAAGCGGAATCTCCGGGCCCCGGGCACGCCTCCGGATGAAACTGAACGCTCAGAATCCTCTTTCTCAGGTAGCGGAAGCCCTCATTGCTCCCGTCGTTCACATTCCGAAAAAGCTCTGCGGCGATCTCCGGATCCATGCTCTTGGCGTCCACCGCATAGCCATGGTTCTGCGAGCTGATGTAGACTCTTCCGCTCTCAAGTTCCTTTACGGGCTGATTGCCTCCCCGGTGCCCGTACTTCAGCCGGTAGGTCTTCGCCCCGACGGCCAGCGCCATGAGCTGATGGCCGAGGCAGATGGCAAAAATCGGGATCTCCGACTCATAGAGCCTTCGGACCTCCCCGATCAGCTCCCGTTCCTCCGCGGGATCTCCCGGGCCGTTCGAGAGAAGGATGCCGTCCGGCGCGGAGCGAAGGATGCTTTCCGCACGGCTTTCGGGCGGGTAGAGCGTCACATGGCAGCCTCGTTTTTGAAGGGAGCGGATCATGTTTTGCTTCGCCCCGAAGTCAAACAGCGCGACACGGAAGCGGGGTCTCTCCGCTGTCCACATTCCCCCGTCCCCAGAGGGCGGAAACTCGGAGATCCCCTTCCTCCCCGCTCTCCTTACCGCGTCCCTCACCCGGTAGTCCCGGATCCTTCGAAGAAGCGCCTCCCGCTCCTCTCCTTCATAGTGCCTCCCGCTGATGAGTCCGTTCATCGTCCCGTGCTCCCGGAGCTGCTTTATGACAGCCCTCGTGTCCAACCCGCTGATCCCCGGAATATCATATCGGATGAGGAAGTCGCGGAGATTTCCCTCAGAGCGCCAGTTGCTCTCAAGCTCCGCGAGCTCCCGGACGATGAGGGCGGAGAGGAGGGGTCTTTCGGACTCCATATCCTCCCGGCAGACTCCGTAGTTCCCGATCAGAGGATAGCTCAGCACCACGGCCTGCCCTGTGTAGCTTGGGTCTGTCACAAGCTCAAAATAACCGCTCATTGAGGTGTTGAACACGATCTCCGATATGAGCTCCCTCTCCGGCCCGATAAAGCATCCGTGAAACTCCGCGCCGTTCTCCAGTAAAAGATAGGCATCCATTGGACCTCCCTCTCAAATCTTAAAGCTCCCGCCCCGCACGGGGAAGGGGCCTGATACCAATTCTGCTTCTCCGCCGCTCTTCCTTTTACTCTTCCTGCCGCTTATCCCGCCGCTTATCCTGCCACTTTGTCCTTTCGCTTTGTCCTTTCGCCGGAGCAGGCGGCGATAAAGCATAGCTCTTCCAAAAGAGCGGCTCCTCCATTAGCAAAAACGCCCCGGCGGAGCTCCGCATCTTCGCGAAGCCCCGTCGGAGCGTCTCCTTCACCTCTTCCACTCGCCGCTGAAAACCTCCTCGGCCGGACCCGTCATATAGTAATGCCCGTCGGGACGCTCATAGCGGATCGTAAGATCTCCCCCGAGAAGGTGGAGCCTCACCTCATCAGAGAGCTTTCCGGACAGGATCCCCGCGGCGACGGCTGCCGTCGCGCCGGTCCCGCAGGCGAACGTCTCCCCGGAGCCTCTTTCATAGACCCGGAAATTCAGCTCCGAGGGACTCAACACCTCAATGAACTCGGAATTTACCCGCTCCGGAAACCTCTCATGCCGCTCGAAGGCCTCCCCGAGGCGGGAGAGATCGAGAGCAGAGAGCCCCCGCTCTTTGAGCGCGGGATTGTCCTCCAGGAAGTAAACCGCGTGGGGATTTCCGACATCGATCCCGATAAAGGAAAGCGGCAGACCGGAGACCGTGATCCTCTCCGGGAGCTCGCTCGTGAGCCTGGCCTCCCCCATATCAACCGTCACCTCCCTCACCTTCCCGTCCTCAAGAAGGAGAGAAAGCTTCCGGATCCCGGATTTCGTATCGATCAGGACCTCCCTCCTCTCCTTCGGAATGAGGCCGTGCTCATAGAGATACTTCGCGGTGCAGCGAATGCCGTTTCCGCACATATTCCCCTCGGAACCGTCCTGATTGAACATATGCATATAGGCGTCCGCCCTCCCGCTTCTTTCGATCAGAATGAGCCCGTCTCCCCCGACTCCGAAGTGCCGGTCGGAAATCTCTCTGGCGAGCTCCTCCGGCCGCTCCACCCTCTCCGAAAAGCAGTCGACATAGATGTAATCATTGCCGCAGCCCTGCATCTTCGTAAATTTCATCTAAAGCTTCCTCCTTCCCGGGATCAGCCAATCTCCTCTTACGAGAGACACTTCTTTTCTTCGATTCCTCCGTCTCATCGGCAGCTGCCCGAATTTGCCGCCCTGACGCTTTGCCGATCCATAAGAAGGCCGTCTGCCGCCCCGGCGTTTAAGGACTCAGCTTCGCCCGGGAGGCTTCAGCCGACCTCTCTTCGAGAGGCACTTCTCTTTGAGAAGTGGTCAGGTACGCTCCGAGTCTGCCTGATGGCAGACTTCTACGCTCTTTTTCGCTTCTTCGAAGCGAAAGACTCGGCCTCGCCCGGGAGGCTTCAGCCGACCTCTCTTCGAGAGGCACTTCTCTTTGAGAAGT
>ERZ772772.86-NODE-86-length-52657-cov-4.444185_pt1 | contig 52657 bp, 56 predicted proteins | sample MGYA00511484_ERZ772772 | MGnify/ENA primary metagenome ERZ772772 (study PRJEB29015, sample SAMEA2737913) | human oral metagenome | biome: human oral; feature: human-associated habitat; material: dental | place: China | collected 2088 ... | reverse complement strand
CATAGCGATAAGTGCACATAATGAAAACATTATTAAAAGCCCTGTCATTAAAAGCTTTGCCCCTCCTGTAAGAAAACTGCCTACATAGGAGTAAACCAGAGTTGCAGGAAGCTGACCGATACCGGTTGCTATAAAAAAGCTCCAAAATGACATTGATGTAAGACCTGCCGCATAGCTTACATAATCAAATGATATAAAAGGCAAAAGTCTGCATATTAGTATAGTATTTCTTCCGTATTTTTCAAAAAAAGTATCTATCTGTTCAAGTCCCGCCTTGCTTGTAAACCTCTCTGCAGCATCCCTTCCAAGTATCCTTGATATATAAAAACACATGGCTGCTCCTGCCATAGCACTGCTCCATGACAATATGGCTCCCTGCCACCATCCGAACAGATTTGCATTGGCAAATGTTATAACAAATGCCGGGAGCGGGGCAGCAACGGACTGTAGCAGCATAAGCATAAAGGATACTGCAGCGGCATAACCGCCATATGATTTTATAAAATCCCTCACCTCGGTAAAATCACCGCTTGTAAACATTGTAAATATTCTGTTCAATGAATTTTTAACCGCAGGTATAAAAATATATATTAAAATCACTGCGATTATAAGCCCTGACATTATTATCTTTTTTATAATATCAGATCCGCTTTTTACTCTCTGTTTATTGACACTGCCGTCATTTATATCTTTTTTATTTTCACCAGTATAATCATTCTTTATCTCTTCCATTATTTAATTCACCTACCGTTTTTATTTCTTTAATATAAGCCTGTTTACCTGTCATTTTTATTTCTTGCATATTTTACTTTATATTCTATTTCATTTATATTAATTTACTATATTTAATATAATAGCGTCTATTTTATTTAAACTTCGTCATTGCCCTGTTTATCATTGATGTTTTTAAAGCCGCCTTTTCATCACTTCCTATAATTTCATTTAATATATGCTTAAGCGGAGCACACCCTTTTCTTTCAAGATTTCCTGCACAGGTTGCACAATAAGTGTAAACCTGTCCCTCGTTTTCTTTCATGCTGCATGCCATCTTGTATGCAAGATCGGGTTCCTTTACACATGCACAGCCTCCAAGACCGCAGCACTGTGCCTTATTTGCCTCTTTTATATCACCGTCTATAAAGAATTCTATATCCTTATAAAGATTTTTAGGTTCTTTATCCGGACATGGCAGAAAAACAGGGAACTCTCCTGAAAGTTTCCTGCCTATACCAAGCTCTCTAAGCTTCTCGTATATACTTATCAGCTTTATTCCTATCTTAGGCTTAAGGTAATGGTAGCAGTTCGGACAGAGTGTAACTATCTCCTCTACTTTGCACTCTCTCATCCTCGATTCAATGCCGCTTAGTATCTTTTCTTCTTTTTTTTCAAGCCCAAGCTCTGCCACAGGCTTTCCGCAGCAGTCATATACTATGCCCATATCTGCACTCTCAAGAAGCATGGCTGCAAGTTTCTCTGTGGTTTTAGGATAAAATGAAGGATAATTGCAGCCCGGAAATATAACACTTTTTTTCTTCCCCCGCCTGTAATTTTTATAAATATAATCCTCTTTTTCAAACAGCAGCATACCATAGCCCTTTTGGGTAAGTTTATTGCAGTTTTTCCTAATCTCCTCCTGCCTCATAGCCAGTATAATACCACGGCCGTCAATACCTTTCGGGCAGACCTCGCTGCAACGTCCGCATAAAAAACAGTGATACGCCAGCTCTCTAAGTCTGTCGCTATCACCTATATCTATCTTATACTTATCTAAAAAAAGACACTGCTGTCTACATTTATGACAATGTATACAGGCTGTCGGGTCAAGTATGGCAGCCTTTTTGCATAAATCATGTTTCAATTTTTTTATCCTCAAATAGTTTACTTTCAGGCGATGTCTTATCCGTCAATATATAATGTTTTTTAAGCATATATGCAGCAGAAAATACAAAAATCGCTATAACTATGGCAGTACTTATATAAAACACCCTGTTTTTTGCATCGGCAATTCCTGCCGCACCTACAGTATACATTGCCGTACCCGGCAATATAAAAATAAAAGTACCCAGTGTATACTTCCCAAGCTTCATGTCGGTGGTTCCATAAGCAAAGTTTTGCAAATTGTATGGAAAAAGCGGTACAAGTCTTGTAAGCATAAGTATAAAAAAATCTTTATTTTTATTTTCTGAAAAAAGCCATTCTTTTAAATACTTATTTTTTACAGCAAGCGGCTTTATCAGATCTTTCAGAAAAAACCTGCCTGCTATAAAAGCTGCCACCGCACCCGCTGTTGCAGCAACTGTACATGCAAATGTTCCTAACACGGGACCGAATACTACACCTGCTATAACTGCAAATGTAATCCCCGGTACTGCAAGCAGCACAGATGAAATCACTGTTAAAACAGTATATATAATCAGTGCCTCAAGCAGGTTGTTTTTGACTGTTTCCTTCAGGAATTCAAGGTTCTTTGTATCAGCCATATACTTTGACCAGCCAAACCTGTGGTTTAAAAGTATTAATACCCCTGTAAGAAATATAAATATACATAGCCTTTTATTTTTAAATAATATCTTCATGATATTTATAATTCCTTTTTTAAAACTAAAAAATACCCAAAGCATAATATATATCAAGGAATATTTTATAGCACTTTAATATCTTATGTAAATATCGTACATAATAATAAATAATAATCGATATAGTATTCTTATTTGTAATACTGCAATTTTACTGTTTTCATGTATTTTTGTAATTTATGAAACTCTTAGTAATATGCTTTTAGTTACATTTTTCTACTAAAACATATTTATAATTACTATATTTTTCACAATACTGTATTATAAATGAATATACTTAGATTTTCAAGTATAAAATCATAGAAATCTATTAAAAAGTATATTTTTTGTACAGGAAATATTTAACCGGTACTTAATTAAAATTCCTTATATCAAACCATAGTATTTTATCTTCCGGTAATATAGGCTTTTCTGTATATTTTGTATATTTTGTATATTTTGTATATTCTGTATTTTTTGTATTTTCTTTATTTTCTTGTTTTTTAATTTCCATATCGGCTACACTACCTGTCAAGATACGCTTTTCTTAGCAAAAACCTGGAGAGCATCTTTTTATAATGCTCCAAATCCAAATACTCATATACTCCGGCTTTCTTTGCTCTTTTATAAAGCTTTAAAATCAATCTTCTGTAATAAAGATAAAACTTATGTCTGCTTATATTCTCAGGTTCTACTACCAGATGAAGAAAATCCCAGTTTTCTATCTTATCGGTAATCAATTTATCCTTATACTCCTCATATAAAGGAGTACCCGGGATAGGCGTAAATATAGAAATAGTTACATGTATAAGTTCATGCTTAACTATCCAATTATAAAGATCGTCAAAATCCTTTTTAGTTGCAGAAAGCCCTACTATCATAAGTCCTATACACTGTGCGGAAGTTGAATTAATTACCTTTATCGCCTCCACATTATGTTCCTTGCTGGTCCCCTTATTATAATCATTAAGTTCTTCATCATTTATAGCTTCCAACCCGACTAAGAAATACTTAAAGCCTATATCCGCAAGTTCTTTTATGATTTCAGGATGATTTGCTATAAAATCCGCCCTGCCATAACACACATAAGTCTTTTTTATATTATTTTCTCTCACAAGCCTTATAAACTCTTTTAATCTATTCTCATTTACTAAAAAATCATCATCGGCTATAGTTATATTTTCGGCATCTAAGTTTTTTAATTCCTCTATAACCAGATTCAAATCCCTTTCCCTGTATCTGCCATTATTAAGTAGAGTGCAATAGCAAAACTTACAATTATATGGACATCCAAAAGCTGTTTTTATATTAGCTGACTCAAGTAAATCAAGATACCTGAAATGTTTTCTGTTTTTATAAAAAAAACTCCTGTCAGGTATGGGTAAACTGTTTATGTCTATAGGTATCATCGGATTGTTTACCCACTCTTTATTATCAGGCTTATAACACAACCCGTTAATATGCGGCAGTTCCTTAATCAGCTTCTTATTTACAACATCATTTTGATTAATAAGACCTTTTTTTAAGCCTATATATGTAATAATCTCCACAAACGCATCAACAGACTCACTCCTTGTTATATAGTCTATATAATCCTCATAAAAAACCTTTCTATTAATCTGTGCATGCACTCCGCCAACTATTGTAACTATATCGGCTTTATATTTCTTTACCTGCATACAAAACTTTTTCATCATATTTTCCTGAGTTATATAACCTGTTATAGCTACTACATCAGGACTGTACTCTTTTAATACAAGTCTAAAAGGTTTATTCTGACAGATATAATCATAAATCATATCTTCATACCCCGCTTCTTTTAAACCTGTATGAAGATATTCAAGCTCCAAAGGCTCCGCATCCAAAATATTTGTAAAACTTAGTGTGTTCGGAGCACCCGGCCTTACAAGTAAAACTTTCATTCCTCCCTCCTTTTCCCCAGTATATTAAGCAGTATTTTGCATATAAAATCCGGTATTATACAACTTGCCAAATGCATATATTTTTCATCTTTTTCAGCCCCCAGTCTTGACTTGCTGTAACCGCAAGTCTGCCCCAGATGAAGCCTGCGGCAATGCCCGGCATAAGCCAGTTTCAGTATGTATATAAGCATATTTAAATAAGTATCATATTTTATATTGTTTTCTCTATCCACTCCGCAAAACATAAATATCAGTTCTCTATCAACTTGTTTAATTTGAAAAAACGCTAATAATATGCCGTTTTTGCCATGAATCTGATAAATCTCGGCATCCATATTTTTAAAAAATTCTATACTTAATTTTTCAAGTTTGCCTTCCGAACGTTCATACACCTGCTCATACAGGTCGTAATGTTCTTTGCTGAAATCTTTTTTATAAAGTTTTGTTATTTTTAAATTATCAAGCTTTGAGAGTGCTATTTTAAGCCTTCTTCTATACCTGCTTTTTAAGCTGTTAAAAAGACTGTAAAAATCTTTTTTAAGTTCCATACTGTAGGAACTTAAAGTATAGGCTTTCGGTATAGGAAGCTCTCCTTCAGTATTAAGTATCAAAACCAGTGGGAATTGTTTTAAATAGCTGCTTAGAATTTTTAATCCGTCCTTACCGCATACAAATCCTGTACAGGCTATGGATAATGGAATACCTATTATGGTTATAGTAAAATTAAGTTTAAATCTGCTGCTGAATGTAAGCAGATTAAGTTTTAGTTTATAGCTTACCATAATAATACTTTCTTTTTCATTAATATGGTAGTTTTGCCTGCAGTAATTAACACTCTCCAAAAATATCAAAAAATCCTTTTTTATGAATATATGTTTTTCTGCTATTTTATCCCATGTGTCCGGAAGTTTTTTTGCACTGTCATAAACCTTAAAACCCGAACTCATAATACTTCCTCATATACTTTAAAGCTTTTATATCTTTTTTTTATAAAACGTTTTGCCATTGCCGTAGATTCAATATTCTTCTCCCATATCCACCCCGACTCCAAATATTTATAGCACTTTCCCCTTAGCTTATACAGATAATTAATCAATGCTATTACCGCACCGCTATTTTTATATTCCGGCAATACACCAAATTCTGTGATTTTTAAAGTATCTATTTTTTTCAGTCCCAGCTTATATTTAAGTATTGACATTAATCCTAAGCTCTGTCCCCTGCTTAAAAGCTGATTAAAATCCGGATACCACAGCATAAAACCTATAGGCTTTTCACGGTAATAAACAAATAAAAGATTTTCTTCTTTTATTATATATTTAAATGAAGAAAGCAGCTCCATATCCTCTTCTTTTCTTGCAGTATAATAATACTTATGATTTACAAAAGCTTTATTATTAATTTCAGTATATAAAGCGGCAGTTTTTTTAATATTTTTAAAATCAGCCTTTCTTATGCTGAAATTTTGTTCTATATAGTTTAATGAACGTTCGGGTAAATTCATACCTATATCGGCAATTTTTATTTTATAGCTGTAAAGCAAATCTGTAGGCTGCATATACTTTTCAATATGTCTAATATAATATTCTTTATTGTATGCGCTCCCAAAGCTTGCAGGCTTTTGAAATGAATCCGCCAGCAAACCAAGCCCGTAATTAACATGTAGGTTTAGCCCAAGCAAAAGCTTTTTTAATCCTTTTTCTTTTGCTTTAAGTTTTGCAAACTTATAAATTTCTCCAAATATTTCTTCCTTATCTATAAAATCCAAAAAAGCTATTTGTAAAGTATCCGGAAGTCTGTCTATTACAGCCAAAATAAATACCGCCTCTATTTTATTATCATCAGAATATAATAAATATGCTTCTATCTCACTTCCTTTAGTAATCCGTGCTTTTTTTCTTAATATATCCGGCAATAATACTGATTGCAAATCTCTAAATTGTTCATCATCTTTATAAATTTCATGTTGAAACCGTATAAATTTTTTATAATTCTTTGCCTGAATATTTACTATATACATATATTTCCTTTTCTTATATTATATTGGGAGTTATTCTTTTTTTTATTTGATATCTGTAATAAAGATTAATTGCCATATAAAATAAATATCTGCCCGGATGCTTAAAGAACTCTTTCCTAAACACAGTTCTTTCCATTATATTTCCAATTTCAAAAACTTTCTCATACAGCCTCCAGTACTCTCCGGTAAGTTCATCAGGAGTCATATTTACAGGTATATGCACAGCCTGGCTTCCATCATAACTATACATATCTTCTATATAAATTCTTTTTTGCTCAAGCATCTGTTTATGATATATAGTACCCGGAATAGGAGTCAGTATATAAAATCTAGGCACAACTATCTTACACTCTCTTATAAAATCTGCAGTATTTCTTATAGACTCTATAGTATCGGCATCCGCTCCTACTACCATTTCTGTAGAAATATCTATACCGGCTGACTGTATATTTCCAATAAGCCTTTTATAATCTGCAACTTTAGCCCATGACTTATTCATACTGTTAAGGCTTTCCTGTACTATGCTTTCAAGTCCGAAACTAAGTGTCATACAGCCGCTTTGGGCAAGCTTTTTAAGTAATTGTTCATCATCACCTATGTCTATAGAACACTGACTTATCCATAACATCTTCATAGGTATAATATAATCTAAAAGTTCCATCATATACGCTCTGTTTGACATTATGTTATCATCTAAAAGCATAAATTTCTTAAATCCCAAATCCTTTATCTGTCTTATATCCCTTACTACATCCTCTATGGGTCTTCTTATATAGTGGTTTTTATAAAGACAATATATAGAACAGAAACTGCAGGATTTAGGGCATCCCCTTCCTGCCTGCACCGGAAGCATATCACCTATTTTTTTATCAAGTATTAAATCAAACCTTGGCAAAGGTGTTTCTATAACACTTATCGGCATATTGTAAAAACTTTTAATCTCTCCTTTTAGATAATCTCTTAACATGGCAGGATATGCCAATTCACCATCACCCACTATCACGCTATCACAGTACTTTTTTGCTTCCTCCGGCATAAGACTTACCATATATCCACCCATAAATACCGTCCTGCCTCTTTTTTTAAATTCCTTTGCTATATCTATACTTCTAATAACAGCATGTCCCATGCTTCCTATACCGACTATATCTACATCCATATCAAAATCTATATCTTCTATGGTTTCCAGAATTATTCTAACATCAAATTCTTCAGGAGTCATAGCTGCAAGCAGCGGCATCGCAAGTCCTACAAAGTAAAGCTTTGACTTTTTTACAGGTTTTTTATTATGGTCATAGGGAGATGACTGTATCAGTACAAGTTTTTTCTTTTGCATACCAACCTCCGTTCCGCCGCCTTAAGATGGCGGCACAAATACCAATGAAAATTACTTTTTATACTACCTACCTCGTATAATCTTACTTATATACTGCATAGTAACGAACTGACTTCCCAACCACATCTTAACCACTTCTTTTATTCCATATTTTTTAATCATCTTAATTATATTATTCGGTCTAAAAACTATCCTGGCATACGTTTTAATTATCTGATAATAATACTGTCTTTTACTCATAAACATAGGCTCCAGTACTATATGTGCCAAATCCCACATGGCATAGTTTTTTCGTGATACCAGTATCCTGTCCTTATAATCATCATAAATCTCTGTTCCGGGCAAAGGGGTAAGGGGCTGAAGATTTACAAAACTTACATTTAAACCTATTATATAATCTTCTATCTGCTTAAAGTCCTTTTTTGTAAAATCCGGCTGTAAAATCATAGTAGCATATAATTCTATACCGTATTTTTGAAGAATTTTTATAGCTCTTTTATTGTTTTCAAGAGAACTTCTTTTATTAAAATCCTTAAGATCCTTTTCTCGCACTGACTCTATACCTACAATCACCGCCCTGAGACCATATCTTGAAAGTCTCCTTATAACCTTTTCATGATTTGCTATAAAGTCCGCTCTTCCATATACTAAAAATCTTTTATTTATATTTCTCTCTTTTAATTTATCACAAAAATCATTTAATCTGTCTTCATTAAATAAAAAATCATCATCTACTATATATACTTCTCTCTCCTTTATACTCTCAAGTTCTTTTATAACTTCATCAAGTTTTCTAACATAATACTTCCCGCCTGTTATTTCTTTACAAAAACAAAAGCTGCAGGTATACGGACAACCAAGTGAAGTTTTTATAAGTGCACAGGGGTTATGAAACATGTAATAATATTTTTTTCTATATTTTGAAACTGAACTTCTGTCAGGCGGTAAATAATTAAAAGAAGGCGTTTTCAAGTGTTTTTTACCCTTTATATAGGTTCCGTCTATATGCTTAATATCCTCTTTTGCCATCACGTTATCTATTATTTTTAGAAAGGTGTCTATAGGCTTTGAGCATATTATACAGTCTATATATTTTGAGATAAAATCTTCCGGCACTACCTCCGCATGAACACCGCCTACCACAGTTATAATCTTTTTTGATACAGACTTTATATCTCTTGCCATTTTTTTCACCACACCCACATGGGTAATATAAGCAGTCATACCTACTATATGAGGCTTATATTTTTTTATAAAAAACTCAATCGGCTTTTTTTCCAGTATCATATCTATAATTTTAACGCTTACCGCTCTTTTGTCTACGTTTCCTGCCAGATACTCAAGCTCCAACGGTTCACATATCATCACATGCTGCAATCCTATAGTTTCCTTCGGAGGTTTAGGACGAATCAGCAATATACGCAGTTTATTACCTACCATTTTAAACTTCCTTTTTGTATACTACAGCTACTATACTAGGTACGAAAAATGCTTTTTTAATCCTACAAAACCCTATAAACCTTAACTTGTCTTTTGCAAAGTTTTTTAACTCCTTTATAGAAGGATAATGTGCTTTTCCTGTTGTAAATTTTAATATACTGCAGGCAAATAAATCATACAAATTATTTACGGAGGCACATATAACTATTATATATCCATTTGTATTTAATAAATCAGCCATATCCGAAATTGCTTTTTCCTGGTTTTTATAATACGGCAATGAATGTGTACATGTTATTATATCAAATCTTTTCTTAACATTTTCCTTTATATAATTTACGTCCGTATATATAAGTTCTGCCTTGATACCATGTATTTTAAGGTTTCTTCTCGCCTGTTTTAACATATTTTTTGAATAATCCGCCCCTACAAGTAAAAATCTGTCCTCAAATTTTGAATATATTTGTTCTATAAGCTGTCCTGTTCCACACCCGATATCAAGTAAACTTCCTCTTTTTAATTTCGCTCTTTTTATAATATCTATCACTTTATCTCTGCTTGGTTTTAATGAATACCTTTGCACCCAAAGCTTATTATAATAATTTGCCCAAAAATCCCAAATATTGTTCATACAATCATACCCTCCATATTTTTTGTATGTTAATAATTTAATTTATTATATATATTTTTTGAATATAAATCAAGTATATAACAATTTAATATTGAATATATAAAAAGAGAACTTCTACACTTACTGTAGATAGTTCTCTTAAAGTAAAGCTTTAAATTCAAATTCAAACAAATAACGATATATTTCCTGCCGGCAGTATCAGTACCTGCCTTCAGGTTTCAGTTTTCTCAAGTCTTTAAAATCCTTTAATAGGACTAATATTACAATTATCGAAAGAAATACATCTATCGCAAATGAGCCTACATATATTGACTGTACACCAAAAATCCTAGGCAATATAATCATAAGAGGAATATATAAAAATAACTGTCTTCCAAGTCCTATTACCATTGCAGGAGTCGCTTTCTTTATTGAAGGCCAAAAAGTCATAGCTGTCATAGTGATAGAAAGGAGCGGTGCTATCGACATAAATATTCTGAAACTGAAAATATACTGCTCGTTAAAATTGACCTGTGGCAGCATACTTCCCATTACAAGCCTCGGATTAATCATTGACACGAGCCAAAACGGTAACATGATAATTAATGCTACAAAAGAAAATATCTTAAACGAGCTTATACTTCTTTCATACTTTTCAGCTCCGTAATTAATACCCGCTACAGGTTGCAAAGCTCTCATAAGTCCGTAAATCGGTGTAAGAGAAAAATTAAATATCCTAAATACCGCTCCGTAGAATGTAATGTCAAGCTCACTTCCGTAGGATTTAAATGCTCTTAAAATAATCACACCCTGTATTATTCCCATAACACTCATAATAAGCGATGACATTCCTAAAGAAACAATCTCCTTAATTATTTCCTTATCAGCTCTTACAGTAAATATATTTGCATTGAAGCTTGCCTTTCCTCTCTTACAATAGATTACAAACAGGAGTGCATATACAAACATACCTATGTTTGTCCCCCATGCCGCTCCGGCTACGCCCATGTTGAAGATTTTCATAAATATATAATTTGATATTATATTTACTATAAGACCTATCCCCATCATAACAGCAGCAGTTTTCATCTTTCCCTCAGCCCTTACTATCATGTTGTAAGCAAGTCCGACAATCCAAAATATACTGCCTATCAATGTAATCCTAAAATAACTTATAGCATAATATAAAGTCTCACCATCTGCTCCGATGGACTGAAGTAGAGGTGTCATAAATACAAAGCCGAAAAACATCATAATAACTGTAACTACTATAGAAATCAGATTTGCATTGCCTACAATTTTGCCTTGAGTCTCTCTGTCATCTTCACCAAGTAAGATACTGAGATAAGAGCCCGCCCCTACGCCTACCAACGAACCTAAACCTAAACTAAGCTGTGTTAACGGATATACTATGGAGATTCCTGCAAATGCCGTCTTTCCCACTAATCTACCTACAAATACTCCGTCAAAAATGACATTCAGTCCGTATAAAACCATGGCTATAATAGCCGGAAGCGAAAGTCTGTAACAAACTTTCCATAAATTTTCTTTTAGTATCATTTCTTTTTCTTTATTCACAGTATTCCTCCTGTCATATATTTCCACATATCTCTAATATCCAAATCATAAGATATAGATATGTATTATTAATTTAAATAAGCCCCAAACATAGTCCTAAGCACATTCTTCAGTTTTAGAATATCTACATTATCAAACAAATAGATACCTACATATAAACAGTTCATCAAAAAAGTAAATTCACGATTGCTTATTGCTATATACTCTTCCAATCCCTCTTTTTTACAAAATCCGACAAAATCTTCAAGACTTTCATCATATATCTTTTCAAACAATTTTTTAAATTTCTCATTGCCCTGCATCTCTATAAGAAATACTGTATATAAGTCCTTATATGGATTTTTATCCAAAATTCTATCTAACAAAATCTCTATTATTTTTTCTCTCCTGCTTTGAGAATTTTCTCTCATATATTCCAGCACGAGATTTTTTCTATACTCACTGCCGTCTTTTAAAAGCTCCAAAAAAATCTCCTCTTTATTGGAAAAATGATGATACATTCCCCCTTTGGATATGCCAACCGCTTGTACAATCTCATCCATGGTAGTTTTAGAATATCCTTTATCTACAAAAAGTTTCAAAGAAATATCTTTAATCTGTTTTCTTCTTTTTTCCTTGGTTAGTCTTTTTTCCTCCATAGCTCCTCCTTTACCGACTATATCGTCGGTAATAAAATATTACTACTTTTGATACTGTTTGTCAAGAAATAAAATAAGCCGCCCTTAACAGCCTTCTAAGCTGTTAAGGGCGGCTCAATTTAATATTTATGACTTTTTCTTATTTAAGAAAATATCAGAAAAATTTTTCCACAGCATAAATAATATTAATACTGCTCCTACATATCCGTTTAATACATATATATAATTAACTAAAACTCGAAACGGTAAGAATAAGCCTACTATCAAACCAAGCACTCCAAGTGCTACAGTAAGCATTCTAAACGTGTTTGTTCCTTCCTTTGAAAATCTTACAACCGGATTATAAAGCAAAGGAACCGCTGTAGTATAAATTCCGGCAAATACCACAATTGAAAATATAGCCGAAAACGGTTTCCAAATCTTTAAAGCAAGTATAAGATTCGGTATGTCCGCATTCCATATATAAGTGCCGTTTTCTCCCGTATTTATATTCGCTATTTGTGCGAATGAAACAAGCATTATAGCAATACATACAGCAATGGTTCCGGCTAATATACCATAATTTAAATCTTTCTTACTGTTCTTTGCACCAAGAGCGGAAGTAAAGCTGGCAAACCACAGTAATACAAAACCTGCATAGGATAAACCTGAAATCAACCAGTTTGCACCTGCATTTTTTATCGTATTAGCGGCATCCGAACCTATATAGCTTCCACTTGCTATGACACTCAGTCCATCTCCTATATTTTTAGCATCTCTTACACAGGTTACAAGACCTATGAATATACACAGAGTAACTATAATAGGACCTACTATACCTATAGCGTCAACAAGAGAATTCAATCCTCCTATAACCGTTAAAATAGTTATTGCCGTCAAAATCACAGCTCCTACCCATAAAGGCAGGTTATACTGTTGCTTTATGGTAGATGCGGCACCTCCTACCATTACCCAAAACGACATATAACAAAATATAGTAGAATAATAATCGCAAAATGTACCTATATATCTGCCGCAATAAAATTTATAAACATCATTGCCTTTTTCAAATTTTTGTTCAGCTCCGGCTTTAGCAAAATTAAAATTGTAGTAAAGAAATGCTACTGCAAACACAAGCAATACAAGTATATTCTTTGTTCCATATGCCGTGTAATATTGTACTATCTCCTGACCTGTAGCAAAGCCTGAACCTATAGTAAAGGCAATAATAGCACCCGCAAGAATTAAAACTCTTTTTAAATTCAAAGTATTACTGTCTTTATCCATATTTACTTCCCCATATTTGGTTTTTTAGAAATCATCCTTTTCGAACACAGTCTGCTCCGCAACTGGTGTTTGCAAAGCTTTTAATGCTCTCTTTACCATACGTCTACGTATTTTTTTAGAATCAACCTCACCTTGAGTAGGATCTCCAAGCGGATAAGGAATACCTACACCCGGGATAATCCTGTTTGCACCTATCGTCAATGAAATCGGAACTACAGTAGCCATGTGAACTACCGGAATACCGTACTTTTCTATACCCTTTACCATCGTTGCACCGCAACGTGTACAGGTACCTCAGGTGCTGACAAGTATAACCGCATCAACATGATCGTCTATAAGAGTCTTTCCTATCGCATCGCCGAATTTAGCCGCAGAACCTGTAGCTGTACCGGTACCTGTTGTCGCAAAGAAAGTATTGTAGAGTTCTCCAAATTCGCCTTCCTTTTCAAGCTCTCTAAGTACATCTAAGGGAACAACAAGGTTAGGATTTTCCATAACAAACTGTCTGTCATATCCTCCGTGTATGGTAGTAAAGTCGTCAGGAGAAAGCTTCTGCATTCCCTCTATGCTGTATGCACCGTATTTTGTCGCATTACTTGACTCAATATGGTCAGGGTTGCCGGTAGGAACTACACCTCCTGAAGTAACTACAGCTATCTTTGCCTTCTTCATGTTCTCCACAGGTTTTGCAGGTGTAACCCTGTCAAATTTAGGCATAGGAAGATCTGTTTCAAATTCTTCTCCCTTAAGCTTTTTAACAAGCATTTTGATAGCTCTTTCAGAACCTCTTTCATCTGCAAAATAGTTAACCCTTATACCTCTTTCATGGTAACCTTCAATCTCAGGTCCTAAAACCTCCTCATGCTTTGCAAGCTTTTCTATTAAAGGACATAAGCTTTTTACTACCTTCTTCATGCTTGCAGCAGAATCTCCGGTTTTAACTATAATCAAATCCTTACGGAACATGTCAACACCCGGATTTTCGGCATACGCAGCTGTAATAACAGGTATCTGCAGTCTTTCTTCAACCGCCTTTGCAATAGTTCCGCATGCAACCCCGTAACGACCTGCGTTAAATGCCGGTCCTGCAACAAAAACATCAGGTTTGTATTTCTTAATCATTTCAATAAGAGTGTCTGTTGCTTCATCCAAATTCTCACCGTAGTAATTGTCTCCGCATATCGCAGTTGCAACAATCTCAAAATCATCGCTTAAATTAGCTTTAATAGCTACACCGGGTCCTAAAACCCCTTCTCTTATCTCCGGCTTATGATCCGCCTTGTCCTCTCCGCCTATTCCGGCAAAAAACTGATTTACATAATGTACTATTCTATATTTAGCCATTATAATCCCCCTTATCTTAATAACCTCTGGCTGCCAGACAATTGTATCCGTTTGCTATGGTTGAAGCTATAATAATTTGAATCTCAGCCTCAAACGAACCGTCAGGATTTACACAACCTGCCCAGCCACCTATTTGATCCTCAATATAATCCATAGTACCGATTATTTTTTTCATAACCGGGAACTGTAAAGTCATATTTCCCTGTCCACAAGAAGCAAGTGCCGTAGCCTCCTCACATACATCCGCAAGCGACTGAGACTTACCGTCCTTTCCCGGGAACTCATCTGTAATAAGTACTACTTTAACACCCTTTCTCTCAACCTTCTTGCAATTCATCATAAGGTCGGTATCAGGGTTACCATAGCCCTCCTCAGTTATAAGAACTCCGTCAAGCCCCATATATTCCGCTAATTTAGCAACCATATCGGAATGTCTTTCCTTATCGGCAAGAAATACGTTTTCATTCGTGAGGATAACTCCCATAAAGTTAATATCTTTACCATGATGCTTGTAGCAATCTTCAATAACGGGATTGTGTAAATGATGGAATGTGGTAACCTTATCACAAGGTGCAACACAGTTACCTGATATTATCGCTCCGTCCATTATTTCAGTAGGATACATAAAAGTCGGAACTATCTGCTTTGCATCTACTCCATAATAATATGTATCATGCAAAAGTTCCTGAGACTGCAACATATGTATATAACCTACTTTTGGAAGATCAGGGTACATTGCCACCTGTTCAAATAAAGGTTTTGTTTCGTATACTTCCAAAACATCAGGCTCAAGATTTCTTGCCGTTTCACCGAGATATGCAGCCACCTTTAAACCTGCTAAACGTCCGGCTCTTTCGTACACATGTGTTTCCAGCCCTTCCTGTGGTTCAATAACTACACAAAGGTTTACGGTCTTTGAAAACGGGCAGTAATCTGCGGCTACACCGCTCATATCTATTACACCCTCCTGAAAACCTACAATTTTTCCTACAGTAACAACACAACAGCCCTCTAAAGCATGTGTCCTGCCTTCACCCACTGAAGGAGACACCTTGCCTGTAACCCCCGGAAATATCTCGCCTCCGCTAACCTTTACACGTGGCTCAATAACATCCTTTACCGGAGTTATACGGGTGCTCTCTCCCGGCTTTGCGATGTCAAGCTTGCAGGAAACCAGCTTGTCATCCTCTAAAACCAACTTTTCAACCTCTTCTTTATTTACATAAAGAACATGGTTTTCAACATAAGTTTTTTCTGAAAATTGGATATCATCAATCTTGATTTTTCCAAGCTCCAATTTCATATGATACACCTCCTTTTGTAATCGCGATAACTTTTGTTTCTAAAAAGAGAGGTTTTTTAAAACCTCCTCTTTCCGACATTATATATAATTATTTTTATAAATTCAAAGTTATCTCTGGTTTATTTTTTCACAAAAATATTAGTCCATTTTTGTTAAGCTTGCATAATTTAAGATTTTCAGATGAATTATAACTATAACATACACAAGTATTTGAACTAAATACTTGAATTTTTGTAAATTTATGCCATATATAGATAAATAAAATATATCAATCTATATATTAATTAAATCTGTAAATAAATACAAAGAAGGCTTGAAACAAACTTATTAAAATACAATTTTAGACCTTTTGCTACATTTTACTTCTTTTTATTGCATTGTTTCATTTCTTTTATTATCTATTTTTCGTTTTATTACCGTTTTTTTCTTTTTACTACTTCACCATAGTTTTTATAGCCTTGCAAATCCTCTGCAAGCGAAAAAACTATTCTTTCCACATCTCCAACAAATTTCCAGATATAATCATCAAGTTCTTCTTTCTTGACACCTTTATCCATAAGATTTTTAAAATATCCCATATATAAAAAGCATACCATTCGATTTAAAACAACAGCTTTCTCTTCACTTATGGCACCCGCTTTCATACACACCTTGCATACCTCATAGTCCCGCCCCAGAAAATCCGGATTTCTTAACATAGCCTGAAAAACGGGTGAAGATGTCTGGATTTCTTCCGGAAACATATCGTAAAACTCCCCTATGGCTTCTTTTAACTTTATATCCTTTTTTGTTAGAAACAGTAAATTATAAGTTATGGGCTTTCTGAATGCCTCCATTGAATAGCAGTACCACACTCCCACATATTTATCCCATACGTTTTTCCAAACAAGACCGGCTTTATTAAGGGACTGTATATAATCTTTTAACTGCCTAAGCTCCGCATAATAAATAAGCTCGTCCAATCCCGAAAAATATCTGTACAGGCTCGCTGAAGAACAGCCAAGTTCTTTTGCTATCTTTCGTATTGACAAATTCTCTATTCCGTCTCTTTTTATCATTTCGGCGGTTTTTAAAATATATTCTTTTCTGCTTAAACCCTTAAAATACTCCATTTATATCACGCTTTATACTATTCTGTCCATTATATTATCTATAACGGATAAATCTATAGTTTTAAAATCCTCTCTCACATTCTCTTTGTAATCCGAAGGTGTCCTGGCAATATTCTGCCAACTGTTAAATACTTCTATACACTTCTCTATAAGAAGTATATCCTTAGTATTATCCTCGTATGCAGGATATACCACCACTGAACGATAGGGTGTCTGATTAGGCTTAAGGCTTGAAGCCTGGGGATGGGTAAGTAGTTTATGTCTGTCATAAACATAGTCTCTTACTTTTATCAAAGTATCTTCATAGCTTTCCGTATAAACACAGGTAAGCCTGCCTTTGTACTTATCATAAACCCTGTCATTATTTGTTACCAATATAGCTTTTTTTAATTCAAACATATTTCCCCCTATTTTTCTTATCTCTTTCATTCAAAAAAGGCTTTCGCATTAAAGAAAAACACTACAAGATACAGTAGATTTACATTAAAATAATCACTATCTTTTATAGCTCTAATTCTTAATGCAACAGCCCCTAAATTTGTCTCCCGCTTCACTTCTGTATGTTTTTTCTATATTGTAATTGATTATAATCCTTTTAACACTATATGTCTATATTTATATACTGCCACCATTTTTTCGATATTTCAAAAGTGCAATAAGTGCTGATGCCATTCTTTTTTCATCTTCAGCTAAAAGGATTCTCATTATACCACCACCTTATCCTGTCAATATATTTTAATATCTCACAAGTTAGCAATTAGAACACCTAAATCCCAACAAAAACTTCAACAATTTTTCTTATTTTTTCCAGTATCGATTCTTTCTTTTTTGTTCTTTCTCCACCTCTGCGTGAAGTAGGTGGAATTATGCGGTCCAGTTCATTCCCTTCATATTCCACATACCCCTTACCAATAGCATTCTCTATAAATCGCATTGAATCTTCTTTCAACTTTTCTTCTTTAATTAAACATTTAATCTTAGTTTCTTTTTCTTTCCTGGCAAACCTATAAAATGACTCAAGAATATCATCAGTATTTTTTAATTCCGACAATCTTGTACTGTTTATAAAGTCTATAATCAGTTCCTCTTTTGCTCTTGTACCAAAGCTTGATCTGATTACCCGGCGTATATCTTCCTTTAAACTTTCCACATTTTCATTTTCTTTTGATTTTTCAAGTATCAATGCTAAAATATAATCTAAATTTATTTCATCAGTTTTCAGTAAATCAATTTGAAATTCGATATCAGAAAAATCAATGTGTTCACCATCGGATTTTTCATTAGACTTTGGCTTTAAACTACTCTCCCTGATATCAACATAGACACTTTTCATATCCTGCATTTGTCTATCTGAAATGATTTTTTCACAGCTTTCAAACTCATCAAAATTTCTAAGGATATTCTCAGTTTTCAACAGTTCCCCAAAAAGCTCTGCAAATTCTTTTTTATCCGCTTCCAGCATAATTTCAGTAGGCTCCGGAAATTTGGCTATGATTTCATTACAAATGTCCGTGTATCCTTTAGTAATCTTCCCTGTTTCTTCGTCCTTAAAGCCGTGCATGTACTCATCATAGCTCTTTTCCAGAATAATATTTACACTATTTTCATCTCCAAAAGTCTTGATCGCATCTCGTGTAGCTTTTTCCAAATCTATAAAACAAACAATATTACCAAATGTTTTTACTTTATTCAGTATACGATTTGTTCTGGAAAATGCCTGAATCAGACCATGATATCTCAAATTCTTATCTACAAATAATGTATTTAGTGTAGGTGCGTCAAAACCTGTTAAAAACATTCCGACAACAATCAGTAAGTCGACTTGCTTTTCTTTTACCTTAAATGATAAATCCTTATAGTAGTTTTGAAATTCATTACCATCAGTGGAAAAATTGGTTTTGAAATAGCCGTTATAATCTGCAATTACCTTATCCAAGAATTCTTTAGCCGTCATATCCATAGCCGATATATCAAAATTCTCTTCCGATATTTCTCCGATTGCCTTTTGCTCCTCATTGGCAGCAAAACTATAAATTGTAGCTACTTTCAATCGTTTTTCTTCCGGTAAACTTTTCTGCTGTCTTTCAAACTCTTCGTAATATAATTTTGCCGCTTCAACACTTTGTACCGCAAACATTGCATTAAAACCATTAAGTCTTCTGTGCTTCAAATCATAAAACTCATTACGGTGTGTCTTAATATCAAATACCTTAAAAATATGCTTTGTTATCTCAGTGATACGTTCCGGATGAAGTAACATTTTATTCTCTAATTTTGCTAACTTTTTTTCATCTTCCTCTTTTTCTGCCGTCTTAAATTTGGGTATAATATTATTATAATCAACCTTAAACTTTAAAACTTTACCATCACGAATAGCATCCGTAATAACATAGCTATGAAGTTGTGCCCCAAATACATCTGATGTAGTATCTCCTCCAAGAGAATTTTCCGGAAAAATCGGTGTTCCCGTAAATCCGAATTGATAATATTTCTTAAATGATTTTCTTATATTTTTCTGTGCATCTCCAAACTGAGAGCGATGACATTCATCAAATATAAGAACACAATGCTTATCATAAATTTCATGAATAGTATTTTTCTTCACAAATTCATTTAATTTTTGAATTGTTGTAACTACAATTCTGTTATCATCTCTTTCAATGCACCTTTTTAACTCCCTTGTATCCTTGCTCCCATTTACGCTATCAGGCTGAAATCTTTGATATTCTTTCATTGTCTGATAGTCTAAATCTTTTCTGTCTACCACAAAAAATACTTTGTCAATATAATCCAGTTTTGTAGCAAGCCTAGCCGCTTTAAAAGATGTTAGAGTTTTACCTGAACCTGTCGTATGCCAAATAAATCCTCCAGCTTCAGACCTGCCGGCTTTTTTTGCCTCATAACTTGATTTTATCTTCCATAAAATTCGTTCAGTAGCTGCAATTTGGTATGGACGCATAATCAGTAAAGTATTATTTACATCAAAAACACAGTATTTTGTAATAACTTCAAGAATAACACGCTTTTCAAAAAATGTTTTAGTAAAATCTTCTAAATCACAAATTACCTTATTCCTGGCATCTGCCCACTCACAGGTAAACTCATAATGATTTTTATTATTTGCAGTTGTATTTGCAAAATATCTGCTATAGGTTCCATTAGAAATTACAAATATCTGAACATACTTATACAATGAATTTTCACTATTAAAACTCTCTTTGCTATATCTATGAATTTGATTAAAAGCCTCCTGTAAATTCACGCCTCTTTTTTTTAGTTCGATATGAACAAGTGGTAATCCATTTACCAAAATTGTTACATCATAACGATTTCGACTTTTCCCCTCGCCATTCACCTGATTAGCGACCTGCAAAAAATTATTGTGAATATTCTTCTTGTCTATAATCTTAATATTTTTCAAATTTCCATTATCAAAAATAAAATCATATATATGATCTTCCTGCACCTTTCGTGTCTTTTCAATCACACCATCATTTGGTGCATCAAGATACTCTGTTAAGAATCTACTCCACTCTTCGTATGAAAAAGACACTTCATTTAGTTTTTCAATTTGATTTTTTAAGTTTGCATATAAGTCGATATTTGACTTTACAATTAATCTCTCATAACCCTGAGAAACTAAGTTTTCAATCATTTGTCGTTCAAGTTCCGCTTCACTTTGATATGAAGTTTCTCTAACTTTTAAGTCTTTTTCAAAATTAGCTAAAATGATTCCTCCTGTCATCTCAGCAATTGCACATGTGTTGTACTTTGATTTTTCCATCTAAATTACTCCTTGCATTTATATTATCTATAAATTACTTCTTTTAAAATCCAATAGCTTCTCTCTATAATATTCATATTGTTTCCGCCTTAATTCTATTTCTTTCGGTAATCCTTGAGAGATATCATTTATTAAAGCATCAAATTTATCAAGAATAGAAACGATATATTTTTGCACCGGTAGAGAAGGAATTAAAAATCTTAATTTCGAAATTTCTCCCAAATTAATTTTTATCGGATTAGCCATATGTAGTATCCTTTTATACAGTTCACTTTTACCGTGATTACTCTCAATCATATATTTTAAAAACTTACTCAAAACGATATTTTGATTCGGTCTTATTAAAGTTAAAGTTACATAATATGCTAAATCATTATCATTTTCTACAAGTGCACATGTTCCAATATCTCCAATTCTAGTCATAAACAAATCATTTCTTTGTGGCTTTATTTTATACTTTTTAAAATCTTCAACTGAAATAAATTTGTTTGTTCCATAAATATTTTTTATATCTTGTACGCTTACAAATGGCACTCCACTATTTGTATATTTAGGAGTTTGATGTGTTCCATCGTAGCACTCACAAATTTCTTCAAAATTTTTAAATTCAAGATTATGTAATTTTACCTCAACCACATTAGCAGCCTCTTTTAATAAAACAAAATAACTATTAGATATTATCTTGCTTGCTTGCTTGCTTGCTTGCTACCACATACTGTATCAAATGTCAAGAGTTTTTCACGATAATACTCGTATTGTTTTTGTCTTTGTTCAATTTCTTGCGGCAATAATCCTTGTGTATCAAAAAGCAATTTCTGAAATTTATCCAGTATTTGAACTACCTTGTTTTGAATTTCGATTGGAGGAAGCGAGATTGAAATTCTCTCCATGTCATCTCCATGTATACGAATCAATTTTGTTCCAGTAACTTTTTTCTCCTTTTGTTTTTGAAATTCCGCTGTCTGGAAATAATATGCAATGTATTTAGCATTTTCAGTTGTTCTGTAGCTGTACATATCCCCAGAAAATCCAATTTCTTCATTTCCAAGCCAGACTACACTTTTTCCCACATCTTCTATATTTTCAGAAGTTGTAGCAATCAAAATATCCTTGTATTTTGCTTTCCTTAATTTTAAAAAAATATCATCACTTACAAATGAGATTGTCTTATTGGTTTCAAAGCCATATTTAGTATATATTTGTCCATAATGGATCACAGGTTTGCCTTTTGTTATAAAATCATTTTTTTGAAGTCCGTTTCCTCTAGTAAATACTCCAACCTCACCAAGCGTAGTAAATTTTACTGAATAACCTCTTTTTTCTAATCCGTCTATCTTTTCCGAAATTTTATTCAAATAACTTTCACTCAAGAGCATATCTCTATAATATTCATACTGTTTAGTGCGACATTGTAATTCTGTCTGTAATTCTGTAGCATAATTTGTGAATTTATCAAGTGTTTTTACAATTTTTTCTTGAGTTCCTTTTGATGTTAATGGTATTTTTATTTTTGAAAATTTATCCTTAGAAACACTTGGTATACCCGCACCCTCTTTTGAATCTTGAAGATTAGTTTGATTCATTTTTAATATATGAAATAATAATCTATTAAAACAACTATATTCATAATCATATTTAATTATTATATCGTTGCTTGGAATGATTGAAAAAGCATGAGCTCCTAGCCAAAATTTTACTTCAATAAAATTAACAAAACCAGCAGAAGCACCTCCCTGTGATACTGTGATAGTATTTTCACTAGTGTTAAACAAATCAATATAACCAGAAGGTAAAATTCCTCCATTAATCACTGGATATTTTCCCTCTGGCAACATGTCTCTTTTATTAAATTGCTTTCCTTTTGATATTAGAGCAACTTCCCCAAGTTTTTTCCACTCAACTTCTTCATTTTTTAACAATCTTTCTATTTTATTCATCCTTATCCTCCAAGACGGAATTTTCGAGAACAGCTTTATCAAAATCAGAAACTATTTTTTGAAATTTATTAAATTCATCATATTCCGATTTCGCTTTTTTATCTGCAAGTTTTTTACTTATTCTTCCTCTATCTGGTAATATTTTATATTTTCTAAATGTTAAAAACTGGTTAACACTATCTACAAATTCTTCCATTGTAAATGTATTTTCATCTTCTATCAAATCTTCTATATAATCAAAAAAACCGCTTACTGTTCTTTCCAATTTTCTAATTTCTTTTTCACTTAAATAATTCTTAGCTATTGTAACATCTTCTTTTAATATCCTGCCATCAGGAGAATTCTTCCAAGTTGTAAGTCCCATATTTTCTTTTGTATGGTCGGCAGAAGTTTCTATTATTTCAGCTGCCGTTTTTCCAGTTATAGCATAGTGAAATTTATTTTGCACCATAGCATAAAAATTTTTAGTGACCTTAGAATTTTTATTATAGTCAGTACTACATTCAGCAAATATATCCGTTATTTGTTGCCATATTCTTCTTTCGCTCGTTCTGATTGAACGAACTCTTTCTAAAAGTTCCTTAAAATAATCTTCTTTAAACAGACTCCGTCCTTGCTTTAACCTTTCATCATCAAGCACAAAACCCTTTTGCATATATTCTTTAAGAACTGAAGTTGCCCATATTCTAAATTTAGTCGCTTTATAAGAATTAACTCTATATCCGACAGAAATTATCGCATCTAAGTTATAATATTTTGCTGTTGTCACTTGAGTTTTTCCCTTGATTGCACCATGTTCAGTGGTATGTGCAAAATTTGCACATACCACTTTTTCATCAAGTTCGCCCTCATCAAAAACATTTTTCAAATGTTTTCCTATCCCTGTTCTATCTATTCCAAAAAGTTCCGACATTCCTTTTTGGTTTAACCATATATCGTCAGCTTTTATAATAATATCAATATTTACATCTTCATCAGGCAAATTATAAACTAAAAAGTTTTTCACTTCGCTTTTACTCATCTTCAAGCTCCTTAACTATTTCATTTATAGAAGCTCTAAGCTCATCTATTTTCTTAACAGTTTCCTCAATTTCCTTATTCAAAACTTTTATATCAATAACCTCTCTGGTGTCTTCTTTTTCCACATAGGTTGAAACAGAAAGATTATAATCATTTTCTACAATCTTTGTATTATATACATATTTTGAGAAATACTCCTTTTCAGTCCTGTTTCTAAACTCATCTACTATTGCTTTGATATTCTTTTCTTCCAGAATATTGTTATTTGTTTCTTTTTTAAATTCTTTACTTGCGTCAATAAACAGTGTCTTATTCTCTGTCTTATTCTTTGCCATAACTAAAATACAAGTAGCTATTGATGTTCCAAAGAAAAGATTTTCCGGAAGCTGGATAACACAGTCAATAAAATTATTATCTACAAGATATTTCCTAATAGTTTTTTCAGCACCTTTTCTATAAAATATACCGGGAAAACAAACAATAGCCGCTCGCCCTTTACTTGAAAGATAGGCTAATGAATGCATTATAAATGCATAGTCTGCATATGATTTCGGTGCCAATTTCCCTGCCGGGGCAAATCTTTCATCATTTATCAAAGTCGGATCATCATCTCCAATCCATTTAATTGAATATGGAGGATTTGAAACAATAGCATCAAAAGGCTTTTCATCTCTATGTAAAGGATTTGTTAAAGTATCACCTCTTTTGATTGAAAATTTTTTATAATTCACATCGTGAAGAAACATATTCATTCGAGCCAGATTAAAATTAGTCATATTTATTTCCTGACCGAAAAATCCCTCATCAATAATATGTTTATCAAATTGTTTTTTCATCTGTAATAATAAACTTCCGCTTCCGCATGTAGGATCATATACTTTGTTAATTTTTGTTTTACCGTCCATAACAAGTTTTGCTAAAAGCATTGAAACTGTTTGCGGAGTAAAGAATTCTCCGCCGGATTTACCGGCATTACTGGCATAATTTGAAATCAAATACTCGTAAGCATCACCAAAAGCATCTATATCATTATTTTGAAATTTTCCAAAATTTATTTCCGCTATTCCAGTCAAGATATCCGCCAGTCTTTTATTTTTTTCTGCCACTGTTGTTCCTAAACGATTGCTGGTTGTATCAACATCTTCAAACAAGCCCTTAATATCATTTTCTGATGCAAACCCCACTGCACTGCCTTCAATCGCTTTAAATATATTGGCTAAATCAATATTGAGATTTTCATTCTCTTTAGCAGATTTAACAACATTTTGAAATAGTTGGCTCGGTAATATAAAAAATCCCTTTTCTTCCACCGCATCCGGTCTAAAATCCTGCTCCGCTTCCTCATCTGAAGTGAGGGCATAATCAAATTCTAAATCTCCAGATTCATGCTCAGAACGATTAAAATCTTCTGTAATATATTCAGAAATAAACCTGTAAAACAAAATTCCTAAAATATATTGCTTAAAATCCCAACCATCCACTGCTCCACGAACATCATCGGCAATTGCCCATATTTTCCTATGAAGTTCTGATCTTTGTATAGTTTCATTATTCAACTTTACAAAATCTGACATCTATTATTACCTCTCTTTATTTATTAGACTTGTTACATAAATACACTGTTTGTTATCTAATCTCCGCTACCTACCAGACAATCCTTATTAAAAAGTGCGTATGATACTATAGCAATAAGTTTATAAATTAAATACATTTGCTCTTGCTCTTCTTTATTACTTATATCCCAGTTTTCCGTACTCAAGTATGCCATCATATCTTTCTGTGCAGTTTCCAACTCTTTTAATCCAAAAGTATAATCCTCATAATATTTATTCCATAACTGCCTTATAAATGGAATATTCTTCTTTTGATAAAGATTATCAATTGCCTTTTCTTCTGAATAATCAATATATGCAAACCCTTTCTTGCGTCTGTTTTCTAAATAAAAACTATACATAAATTCACCTCTTGACTCCCGCATAAATACTCCAATACTTAAATTTTCCGTAATTCTACAGACTCTCTTTTAAAATAGCAATTATTTCATCCCGTGTTAATTGCTTATATCCACCATTAAGAATCATCGTACCGTCCGCAATTTTCTCTATCATTTCTTCTGTTACTCCCAATTCAGAAATTTTCATCGTAACTCCCAGTTTTTTCATCCATTCTTCCATTTTAGACAAACCTTCATTGGCAGTTTCTTCATCACTCTTTCCATCAGGATTAACTCCCCATACCTCTTTTGCAAACCTAACAAATTTTTTAAGTCCATACGGCATTATATAACGATAATACGGGATAGATACGGCAGCCAGGGACATACCATGTATTGCATCTGTATAGGCACCTACTGAATGTCCAAGCATATGAACCATCCAGTCAGTAGTTTTACCCATTGAAATCAATGTATTTAATGCCCATGTGGCAGACCACATAATATTAGAGCGTGCTTCATAATCTTGAGAATTGTCAATGGCTATAAGAGATGAATGAATCACTGATTTCATTAATGCTTCTGCAAGATAATCGCTTGTATTGTCATCTTCTCCTGAAAAATACTGCTCACAAATATGACTGAATATATCATATATTCCTGCTATCATCTGTTTCTTTGGCAAAGACATAGTAAATTTCGGATTCAGTATAGAAAACTTCGGCATTACTTCCTCACCGAATACATGACCAACCTTCAGTTTTGCTTTATGGTTTGTAATAACCGCTCCTCCATTCATTTCCGAACCTGTTCCTGCCATTGTAAGAACGCATCCTACCGGAATAATCTCACAGCTTGGTTCTTCAAAACGGATATAGTATTTATCCCAGGGATCTTCATCGCAATGTGCTGAAACAGCAACCGCTTTTGCGTAATCACATACCGAGCCTCCACCTACTGCAAGAATAAAATCCACATGATTTTCCTTTGCAATTTTAGCACCTTCATATAGTTTTTCCAGTGTTGGATTCGGCATAACTCCGCCATCTTCCACGATATTCTTACCATTCGCTTTAAGAATTTCTACAACAGAATCATAAATACCATTTTTCTTTATTGAACCGCCGCCATAAATAAGCTGGACATTCTTTCCATACTGCTTAAGTTCTTCATTTAAATACTTCAAAGAATCATCTCCAAAATATAACTTTGTTGCATTTTTGTAACTGAAATTTCCTAACATTTTTAATTCCTCCTGTTTATTATATATATTAATTATATTTTTGTTTTTGAGTTAATAAAAAATTATATTCCTCAAACTCTATAACTTTTTTATTGCTTAGACATTTTATTTATATTTATTAAAATCAAATATTTATGATACATATAAGTCCCGATAAATAGATAAATAGCTTCTGTTTTAATAATTGTATTGATTAAGAGTATACCGCATACACGGTACCCCCCTTGATAAATATCTTTTATTTTAATAAATTTATACATATCTTCATTACTGACTTTCAAGTAACTGTTATTTCATTATATCATTTATAACTTTTCCAATATCCCCGTCTATACAAATACTTCTTCCTTCAATTTCACCCGGGCAAAATGCTTCTCCATAATTGATACACGCATATACTGCGTTTTCATTCGACATTGTCATCTGCCAAAACGGATATTTTATAATTACAGGCGTATTTGCTCCAACTCCAAGTTCTAAAAATAAAATATGCATATTCTCATTTGTTTTAAGAAAATTATAATACTCCTCTGAAGCTTTATACCATCCTTCATCTTCTACAAACGAATCATCAGCCCTAAGATTTGTTGTAACATCTGAATTATCATCAGGGCATTTAGGAATAAGGTCTGTTGGAATTTTCATAGATATTTCTCTATTATCAGGGAGAATAAATATTCCACTTCCATCTTTAATAAAGCCTTGAACTTCCATCGCTTTCATAACCCAGTCTTCATTATCATATGTCTTTTGAATTTTTGGATTAACGCTTTGAAACAATCCATAATCTCCTTGAGTGTAAAATAGTCTCCTTTTATCAAAACCTGCTCTTTGAAATTGATGGTCAACATTTGTTGTGATTACAAAATAATTCTTATCTTTTAAAAGAGAAAGCAGCTTTCTATAAACCGGTTCCGGCGGTTCAATATATCTGTTAAAGTATATATGTCTTGCCCACCATGCCCATCTTGTTTCATTATCAGGAAACGGATAAAATCCTCCTGAATATATATCCTTTATTCCATATTTTTCTGCAAAATCAAAAAAATATTTTTCAAACCGCTCTCCACTGTAGCTAAATCCGGCAGAGGTTGATAAACCTGCACCTGCACCTACTACAATAGCATCAGCATTTTGAATTTCATTTTTTAATATCTTAATTTGTTCTTCTTTTGTACCTTGTCCCTTAGACTTACTTCTGCCGAAAGTCCCGGCTCCAATTAAGCCTTGCTGAATAGTTTTTCTGTAACCATCTTTTTTATCATAGTAATTCTTCATAATATTTCTTGTCCTTTAGCAATATAATCTGCTTTATAGGTTATACTAGACTTTCTTGCATATATTAACTTAATTATATCGTTTGAGTATTTCCACTTAGCTATAGGAAACAGCAGCTCTGAAATGTTCAGCATTATAATATGTCAACTTTTTTTAATAATATATTTCTTATTGTTTTTATCTGTATCCCCAACAAATAATATTCTGCTGTAAATATCTAAGTCTTCATCCTTATAGACATTAAAGATAACTTTTATCTGACTTCCTGTTTCCTCATAATATTTACAAACTGTACTTACTGCTATCTCAGCAGCTCTTTCATTTGGAAACATGAATACTCCTGTAGATATGCAGCAAAAAGCAAGGCTCTTAACTCCATTCTCCTGAGCAAGTTTCAGACAGGAACGATAACAGGATGCTAACAGTTCCTCGTGCTTATTTTGTAATGGGCCCTGCACAATAGGACCTACTGTATGCAGCACATATTTACAGGGAAGATTATAAGCAGGAGTAATTTTTGCCTGTCCTGTTGCTTCCTCATGTCCCTGAGCCTGCATTATGGAATTACAGCGATATCTAAGTGCCAGCCCTGCTTTTGAATGTATACAATTATCCGCACAATTATGAAGAATTCTAAAACATCCTAAAAGAGCACTGTTAGCCGGATTGGTAATTGCATCCACACGAAGGGTAGTCATGTCTCCCTGCCATAAATACAGTCTGTTATCACAACCGAGAGGCTCTAAATCTTCAATATCTACAATACCTACTCTTCTGTTTTCCTCTGTCAGGTACTCATCCTGAATCTTTAAGAACTCTTCATCAAGTTCCTTTGGAAGCCATATATTCATAAGCCCACGAAGCAGGTCCTTTTGCCCCTGTTCATCTTTTGGTATTCTGTAATCACTTAACTGTGAATCATCTTTTTGTAACTCTTTAATCAGCCATAATCTTTGTTCCTCATGAGTCATAAATATTACCCCCCTTATCATCTACATCCGTCATATCAATAGCTGCTGACCGGAAATCCTTCACTATCCACAGTTGCAACTATAACAGTATGAATTTCATCAACTATATACCTAAAATAGTCCTTTGTTTCCATTATTTCCCTCTAAAAAAGTGCTGCATTTTTTTAATTTCTAAATATTATATTTATTTTTCCAAAAGTTTCTGCATCCCACTCCTTAGATCATCTATAGTATATTTCCTCATTTCATTCTCCATTGCAAATTGTATAGCCTTTAGTTTATCATCCAACAATGAGTGAATATTTCGTCCTACCGGACACTGAGGGTTAGGACCGGCATGAAAACTAAACAGGTCTCCATTTTCCACCGGATCTATAGCCTCATATACATCGTAAAAAGTTATATCTCTTAGAGGTCTTGTTGGCTTTATTCCCCCTGTACCTCTTGCTACTGTAATCAGCCCTGCATTTTTAAGCTGTGTAAGAATTTTTCTAATGATAACAGGATTCGTATTTATACTACCTGCAAGAAATTCACTTGTAATTTTATACTCATTTTTGAATATCTCCACACAGGTCAAAATGTGCAGAGCTACAGTAAATCTGCTTGATATTTGCATAGTTTAATCCTCCTGTTATCATTCTACATCTATTTCGTTGTAAATTCAAGAGTTACATTAAAATTTCCCATTTTGGTTTTGCCAAGTTGTTTCATCCGCTATCGTTTCCATAACGTCCCAATGCTCAGCGATTTTTCCATTTTCAACACGAAACAAGTCATAATATGACGTTGGAGCTTTGCCAAATGTTCCTTCACTGACTGCAAGTGCATAATCTCCATCAGCAAGTACAAAATGTGTTTTATTGTATACCATTTGTATTCCTTGCTTTGCCATCGCTTCCAAAGCAGCTCCAAGTCCTGAAAGTCCATCTGAAATCGCTGTATTGTGTTGACTATAATCCTCTGCAAAAAGTTCCTTTGCTTTAACTGTATCTCCTGATACAAATGTTCCTATAAGCTCCAAGGCTTTCTCTTTGTTTGTCATGATAATTTCCTCCGGAATTTTTATTGTTTGATGTAACCTTTTCGGTTTCATCTTGTTTTTTATATTATCATGCTTAAAATGTAATATCAATGGTTATATCTATTTTTTTAAAATTTTTTATGCTGCAAAATTATAAGCCTACACTACCACGTGCAAAAAAAGCAGTAAATCCTTTTCAAGACTTACTGCTTCATATGCCGATATAGTTGGCAACGTGTATTCAATTACAACTTAATCGAAAAGTACCACAGCGGTTATAACTTGTCGCTTTATCTGGATTCTATTTTATAATCTTGACTTGTTTATACTCCGTTCAGGGAGCTTTATAAACAACCAAATAAAATAATGTCTTATAGGCTATCTGCTCCAGGTACCTCAAATTTTATAGACAATTTTTTATAGCCTGAGCCAGACCATCAGGGTTTTCCCAAGCCATTGAATGTCCGGCGTCCGGAACGACTTCAATTTTTATATTGTGCTTTTTTAATATTTCAAAATCCTTATCCGGTAATGATCTCTCTCCAAAAATAAAATATTTAGGAAATTCAAATTGGTACAAAAACTCCCTCCATGATGGTGTTCCTCCACTAACGGCATTAATAGAAATTTCAAAAGCAGCCTTCGGCAACCAGTTTTTTAAAGTAGCCACCCACATTGTATTACCTGACCTCTCATACTCCATAAGCTTTATTTTAAAACTGTTTTCCAAATCGCTTTCATCTAAATGTCCAATTTCAAAACTTGCCGCTCCATGACTACTTGGATCTAAATTAGATTCACTAAGTATCAATTTATATATTCTATCTTTTAACAAATTACTTAATTCTATCGCTATAGGACCACCCAAACTATGTCCAAATATAATAATTTTATCTAAATCAAGGTCATCAATAAATTCTTTTAAATATCCGGCATGCGAAGTAACCGTGTATTTGAAAGATAAAGGCTTATCACTATACCCTGCACCCAATAAATCAACTAAAATTATTCGGTGTGTAAACCCCAGTTTAGATGCTACTTCTACATAGTCAAAAGATCCTGCACATCCTAAACCATGTATAAATAGAATAGGTGTCAGTTCTCCTGAAAAATCGTTGTAACGAATTTTATAATTTGTCCCTCTTATTTTATACTCTTTCATTTTCATACCTGCAAATATAATTTAATAATATCTATCATATAAATAAAATCCTCTCACCAATAAGGTGTTTTAAAACTTTATTATAAAACTACATTTTTTCACTTTTTTGAAACTTGTTATTGCATGCCTGATACACATAACCGGATGATATAGGAGCATTCTTGATCCGCTGTAACGCATCACTTCCCTTATCTTCTTTTTCATTTCAGCGGAATAGCAATGAACTTTACAGTTGGCGCAAAATGTCTTATTTTCCATAAACGGACAATTATCAATCCTTGAACGAGCATAGTCCACCAATCTTTTACAGTCATCGCATACCGTTATATTATATAAATCTGTGTGTTTTTTACGACAATAAAGTTCAATCATCTGAACGACTATCCGGCTTTCATTTTTCCTCTTTTTTTCTATCTTTTCCTCATTCATAAGTCATCTCTCTCCATTAGGTAATACAAAAAGAGCGGAACCACTAAATAACATATCTTTCTGTAATACTTTTTTAATTCTACTATTACAAGTTATAACTTTATATATAATCCATTTTAGATAACCGGTCAAGTAAAAATTGGAAATACGACACTCATCAATACCGCAGAAACATTACCCCTAAAAGCAGTGAGATACCTGGGCATTATATAAGGGTATCCACATCTTCCCCCTTAAAAAACGGGCACCGCTTTCTTATGCACTGATTGTTTTGTGCATAAAATTTACATACAATTTTTGGATTTTCCATCTCAACGCCGAAATGTTCTTTAACAAAATCTGCCGCAGATTGTATTGACAGAAATGAATCTCTTTTACAACAGCGTGGACCTCCTACCTCGCCGATCTGCTCCAATGACTTGGCAGTCATCTTATGGGACAAAGAAAACGGCTCATTAGCCAATGGTGTGGATTTTGAAATTATGGAGATAAACATCCCCGAACTGAGCCCGGCTCCGCAAGCTCCCCAGAATCCGCATACACCACCCGGGACATTTTTCCCACGATTCATCATCTCAATCAACGTACTGTGCAGATCAATGTCTCCACCTGCATTCTTATATGCTGTCAGCAGTGCAGAGCCGACCATAACATGATGCTCTGGACCATGCATATGGCAAAATGACATTAACATAAGTTTTTCAATTATTTTAACCGGATTTTTTGACTGTTCTCTCATACATAATCCAATTATGCTGTCAAGCCCCTGAGTATGGCAATCATTGCACACATAGTGTTCATTAAGGCATCTTGTTTTACTATTTTCCCTTTTATGGCAGAGCTCACACTCCATAAGAATATCTGACTCGAGATATTCAATTGGAGCTTTGCAAATTAAACATTCCTCTTTCACAGAGCATACCTCCCAGCTTCAATTTATAGCTTAAAGTATTTTATTTTTCAATTAGTTACTTCCCTCTTCCAAACGAAGATGAACAATTTTCTTTTTAAATTCAGGCTTTTATTTTTTATAGTATAATAACTCCTCTTTTCCCTATAAAATTACTATATATTATTAGCCAGCTGTTATAACTTTAATTATATCACTACACTCTCGCTCAGACCAGAGGTTTGCTTAAATATTCCTTCAGATCCCGATTCACACCGGGTAATCCCGATGTCCTGCCGTATCTTTAGCACTGCCGATCGAATTAGGAACTTTCACTTTTTTAGAAATATACTCAATCAGATTCACCAATAAAAACGGCGGCTTTGATTATTTCAAAACCGCCATCAGACCGCAATATTCGGTTTAGACACATAAAGATCCTGCTGCCACAACAAAGTTTTTATATCTAAATTGCCTGGATGGAAGATATTTAATCTTATACTGCTACATCTGCATAAATCCACTTACAATAGCAATAATCCCTACTATGATACAAACTAAACCACCATAGAAAATGCCTTTTTTATCTTTTGAACCCATTTTTTTCAACAATAAAATAACTCCTGAAATTATAAGCACCATACCAAAACCAATGCTATATACATATAGCCCTGTTGATATGCTTTCAAGCCATTTGTCTACTGTTTTCTCTATTATCTGTTCCATTATTCAACCTCCATAGCATTTACTTTTTTAATCAGAAATATTGAGAATATTATCCCTATAAGTATCATTATTACTGCAACCACATACATTGTTATCCTGCTTAATGTTACATTTACTACTATATTACACATTAGCGAGGCAATAAGTACGGATGAGACAATAGTAGTTGGTACTGATTTTTTGATAAATCCAATTCCTACAGCTGCAACTCCGATACTTGCAGCTATAAATGACATAACAAGAGTGCTTTCAATAACTTGCAACATTATAGGAAATGTAAAATCTCTGCCTACAAGATGTATAAATTTTTCAGTTATTCCGAATGTCAGAAAAACAATAATGTTACTGATAACCATTGAAATAATTGTAAATCCACATACAACGCTTAGTTTTGACAAAATAATTTTTTTACGACTCACCGGATATGAAAAGAGCAAAATCGGACGTTTACCCGAATAGTCTTCAATAACAAACTTTGAATACATAACTGCTGACATCACACAAAATACCGCCATATTAAAAACACCAAATAAAGGAATCAGATTATTGTATCCCGAAAAAATTGCCATGTCTTTATCATTCGGCTCTAACATAGGAGCGTATGCAAAAAGAAATAGGAATCCCAACATTGTGATTGCAATAATAAGGCTGGCTATTATATAAGTATTAATTTTGTTTTTTTTCAATTCTAATCTAATAAGTGTCTTCATTTTCTTTCCTCCCTGTCATTATATCCATGAAATAATCTTCAAGACCGGAGGGATATTCGGCTTTTACTTTCGCCATTGAAACCTCTCTTACTATTGTTCCGTTTACAATTACTCCTATGGTATCGGCAATATGTTCAATTTCTGTTAAAATATGGCTGGAAATAAGCAAGGTCATTCCTTGTGTTTTTACAAGCTTTATAAACAAATCTCGCATTTCTCTAATTCCCATAGGGTCAAGTCCGTTAATAGGTTCATCCAAAACCAACAATTTGGGTTTATGAATAATTGCTCTTGCTATAGCTAAACGTTGACGCATACCCAATGAGAATGTTGATACAGGCTGAACACCGGTATCATTTAACCCGACTTTTGATAGAATATCCGCTATATCTCCATCTTTCTTACCCATGTATGCAAGATGTATTTTCAAATTTTCTGTTGCTGATAAATGCTCATAAAAAATTGGCGTTTCAATTAAAGTGCCTATTTCTGACAAAATACTACTACGTTCTGAGACGATGTCCATTCCTAAAACCTGTACTTTACCCATAGTCGGTTTTAGCAGTCCTGATAATAGCTTGAATATAGTCGTTTTCCCCGCTCCATTTGCCCCTAAAAATCCATAAATTATACCTTTTTCCACACTCATATTACAGCATTTAATTACTTCTTTTCCAGTAAAAGTTTTTGTAAGGTTCTTTGTTTCTACTATTAAAGTATTATTCACCGGCTTTATCCTCTCTGTCATATAATCTGTGCAATAACTCCAGTGATTTTTCAATAAGCGTATTACTTAGTACATCTATCCCTATAGCCTTCATCATATGTTGCAAAAATCTTAACCGCAATGACAACTTCTCACCGTCGCACTCAAAAACAGCAGGATCACACCACACATTCAGCAGCAACAGAAAAACCTCCGCACATTCGTCTGGAAAATCTGTAATAAGTGAACCGTCTGCAATTCCTCGCTTAATAATTTCAGAAACAAAGCCGGAATCTTTATTTACACAACCCTGCATATAGGATAAAACAAATTCTGCACTTTTCATGCGGATACTCATTGCATCATCTAAATAATGAGCTTCTTGATTTTCAAGATTTTTTTCTAAAATTAGTTGTAATTGTTTTTTACCACTTAAAGAGCGTGTGCCTGACAGGAAATTCTCCATTGCATCCTTTACAGTTTTCGTCTGTTTTTCCATAACAGATTTTATAATTTCATCTTTAGATTTAAAATGATGATAAATAGCCCCTTTTGATATACCGGCAGTTGTGGCAATATCCTGCATACTAGTCTTATCAAATCCCTTTTCTAAAAAAAGTTTTGCTGATACCGATAAGATGGCTTCAATAGTAGCTTGTGAGTTGTATTCTTTTGACATAAATGCAATACCTCTTAAATAAAACCGACCGTTCGGTTTTTTATTTTAATAATACACCCCTTATCTTTTCTTGTCAAGCAATTTTAATAATATATTTTTATGATTGTTGTTGATTTCTTCTACATGTATATTACAAGCACTTTATCAAATCCTATCTGCTCCTGTTATTTTAATTACATATAGTAAGATTTACGTTTAAATATTTTTTATAAACTTAGAGTAAAAAGAGAGCAGATTTCAGAAGATCATCTCCTAAGTTAGGTTATACTATTTATAGTAAAAATACTTGACAAAACTATCAAAACATGTAATATATGCTACGGTTCATCTAGTATTTTGATACTGAATATAGAGAAATAACTTAGCTGTTACATTTTTTGAGTTAATGAAAGGACAATACATAATGCAAAAATTTAACAAAAAATTAAAACCGATCTTTTTAGGACTTTCAATATCAATGTTATTTTCATTTAATGCACACGCAGGTATTGATGGATGGAAATTTGAAAATAACCATTGGAAATATTACAAAGAGGCTAAATCATTAAAAGCTTGGCAACATATAAATAATACCTGGTATTTTTTCAATGAGGACGGAAGTTTAAAAACAGGCTGGTATTTGGATGCCGGTAATAATTGGTATTTCCTGGACAGCAGTAAAAATGTTAATCAAGGTGTCTTTAGAAGATACACAACTACTAGTAGACAGTTTGAATAAGTATTTCCTGGACAGCAGTAAAAATGTTAATCAAGGTGCTCTCTTGACAGGCTGGCAGTGGATAGACGGATATTGCTATTATTTTGAAGGAGTGGATAAAGCCAGGCTTGGAAGGATGTATGCAAATACTGCGGTTGATGGATACAAGCTTGGCACTACAGGCAGATGGATTGATGAAAATGGAGTAGAGCATTATGAATCCGGCAAGGGGATAAGTACAAATACAGCCGGCAATAATCTTAAGCAAAAATCATTAAATACAACCGGAAGATCCGGAGGGTCAGGCGGAGGAGGTTCAAGTCGAGGCGGTGCAAGTGGCAGCGGTGGTTCAAGCCGAGGAGCTGTTTCAAGCAAAGGCGGCGGTTCAAATGGCGGCGGTTCAGCTCAGGGAAGCGAAGCAGGCAAAGCACAAGCCTCACATGACAGCATTTTATCTCAAAGTGATTCTTCCAAAAAAGACGGAATTACCGGAAGTTCAAGTCAAGAAAATGAATACGGTAATCTAAATAATACCGTCAGTAATACTTTTGATAATAAGGATAAATCCGAGCAAAATAATATCGGTACAAATAACACCGCAAAAGAAAACAGTACCACTTCAGACAATACAGATACTCAAAGTTCAAACAAACCGCAAATGGAAGATAATAACAACTCAAATTCACAGCCGGAGGGAAACAAAAATATTGTTCAGCCCGGAAATAATAAAAATGAGGCAGCTGAGCCGGGTAGGCAAGGTTCTGAAAATCAAAAAAACGGTAATAAGGAAAAAAACAGTCTACAGCCTGCCACATCTTCCAATGCGGAAAAACAACAGGAACAAAACAACAAAAATACGGATGTAGAGGGTAATAGCAATAAAACTGCCGAAGAACAGGAGCAGGATAAGCTAAATAAAGCTGAAAAGATAAAAAATTCATTGACAACTGCAAAGAATGATAATGTGGTGCAGTATACAAATGAGTCCGGAGAAATCAGAACTATAATTTGGGCAAAGGGTATAAATGCTCCGACCATGGGAGAAAATGGAGATTTTCAGAAGGAAGTTACCAATTCAGGTTCAGATACATATGTTGATTATAAAGCACCATTTGTTTTGGGTAATTCTTGGTTTGATGTAAATAAAACAAAAGCCGGCGGTAATGTTGATGTAGATAAAAACCTTTGTTTTGGAGCCGTTGCATCAAATATGTTACATTGGTGGTTTGAGCAAAACAGCGAATATGTCGACAGATATATAGCGAAAAACGGAGATATAACCCGTGCAAACAGGCAGCTTTCAGTTTTGAAAAGCTCCTTTGAAAGTCAGCAATCCAGCGGTATATTTGAGCTTTTCAAGGTATTATTCGGACATAATGATAAAGGATTTTATTCTGACTTGTTGATGGATTTATTTATTAACGGATACACCCCTAAGGCAGGCGGTGGTACTAATCCGGAAAGAGAAGATTTGACTCCTGATAATCGAGGCGGATTTTTCTATGATGTATTTAAGGGGGGAAAACTAACAGAGCGTACTTACGGTGGAAACTATGAGGCTTTAAGCGATATACTTAAAGAGACTCTTGGAAATGAAGGTCTAATAGGCTTATCACACAAGGCTTTTACAAACAGTAATCATATAGTAACTCTGTGGGGTGCTGAATATGATTTAAACGGAAAGCTTAAAGCCGTATATATAAGCGATTCGGATGACCAGAATGAAGGAGCGGATGAAAATAATTTGGGAATGAAACGCTATGAAGTACGCAATGTAGGAGGAGTTGCAAAAGTATCTACAAACCAAACCAACAAAGCATCAGGTTCAACCATAGGATATCTTCATATATTGTATCTTGGAAGCACACAGTGGGAAAGTTATTTTAAAAATTAAAAAAACTCTAAAAAGGCACTTGGATCATATATCTGAGTGCCTTTTTTAGTGTCATACGAGTAGTAACTGTAAAAAGCGTCCGGTATTAAATAGATTGAATATAATGGCTCAAAATAGAGAATATGCCAAATTTTAGAGGATAGGAGTATATTGAATTTATTTATACTTGGCAGACAGTGTAAATTATCATACTTCTCTACTTTACACCACCCATTTATCATTCAGAATATTTAGCGTAATCAGCAAAAAGTGCTGTCGCAAACTCTCGCTTTCTACTATATACTTCTTCTCCCTCACAAATTGTGAATTTCTTTAGCTAATCTACTCTTTGACAGTTGCCCGTTTTTAATACGTCTCAATAAAACTAAGGGATTATAACTGTAAGACAATCGTACTTTGTAATAGTTTATCCACTCAATTACTGCAAATGCCAAAATGAAAATTGCAAACATCATTACAGTAGCATTAAAATAATTAACCATAATTATCGGAACACCAAAGCACAGTAAAACAAGATCAATAATTTTAAGTATACTATATATCTTTCTTGTATATGTTCCGGCAAATTGTGGTGATGATAGTCTCTTTAACAAAATCAACCAATATATTGAGCCTTGAATAAGAATCAAACTCAATATAGTTAATGGATATAAAATAGAAATCAACATCTTTGTATTTAAAAGCCTATCTTTTATAATAAAAAAACATACCCAAAATGATATAACAGCAACAAGCTCTCCTGTCCATAATTTTGTAAGTTCATTCTTTATCCTATTTTTTAGTAATCTCATATTTTACTCCACAAATTTAAATTATTACTTTTTAACAATTAAGTATTTATCTTAAATATTTAGAATAAAGTTTTACTAGTTTTTATTATTTGTTTAGAACAATAATTTTGTGTCTTACAAGCTGAATTTATATATCTACAAAACAATAAATTACTGCTCTATTAATTTGAGTGTATCCTCAATAGAAATACACTCTGCATATCTACCCTGCCACATCATTTCATTATAGTATCTATAGGTTGTTTCTCTATCCATATAATCATTATCAAAGGTAGAATTAGCATTATTAGGAACAAAAACTCTATAACCTCTTTCAAAAGCAGATCTCACCGTTGCATCTATACAAAAATTCGTCTGAAGACCAATAATGATTAATATGTCTTCATCTTTCACATAATTTATAAAATCTGAATTTGAAAAGCAACTATTCTTATTTTTAATAAAAACCTTCTCGCCAGGGTATGGTGCAATATAATCAGCGATTTCAAAGTCATTATCACCAACCGAAAAACCTGTTCCCGGTCCATCATCATGCTGAATATATATGACTTCAACACCATTCTGACGAGCCTTTGAAACAATTGCTGATGTATTATTCATAAACTCCCGATAATTATATAAACTCTCATTCGTAATTCCTTTTTGTATGTCAACAACTAATACTTTCATTCAATAATCATCCTTTCTGACATCTATCCTATATGTAAAAATATATCCAAGTTATTTTGAATTGTAATAAAACAGCTGTAATGGAGTATTCTATTCTTATTTATATGGTATGGTGTCATTACTGATACTTGGTATAAACACTCAGTCCTACATCTTATACTCTCAAGGTTATAAATCATTTATATGTATCAATTTCTTGGACGATATCTGAGAGCTTAATAATAGGCTTCTTTACGGCTCATTTTGCCGTTTTGTTAGTTTCTTTTTGTTCGTTTGTTTTTTGTCAACTTACATCTTGTTTTCTTATTTTATCGCTTGTTTTCTATATTTCCAAGCGATATCTCCAATAATTCTTCAGCAACAGAAACAGATTTTATTTCTGATTTTTATTGTTATGTCTATCAGGTAGTATCATTTCTAAATTTACTAATCTCTAACAAAGGTTTAATATATTATACCACTTCATATCACTTCAATTTTTCAGTCCACTCCGATTCCTTAAAACCGACAAGCACAGTATCACCATTTACAACCAATGGTCGCTTTACCAGCATGCCATTTGTAGCAAGTAGCTGTAATTGTTCCTCTTGGCTCATTGCAGGAAGCTTGTCCTTAAGCTGCATTTCTTTGTACAGCAACCCACTGGTATTAAAGAACTTTTTTAGCGGAAGTTCACTTTTCGAGTACCACACCTTTAATTCATCATAAGTTGGATTAGCATCCACAATATGACGTTCTGTATAGTCTATATTATGCTCATCAAGCCATTTTTTAGCCTTTTGGCAAGTTGAACATTTTGGATAACAAATAAATATCATTTAAGAACACCTCTCAACTATCTTTTAATCGGTCAACTATGTCTGCAACTTGGATGATTAGTATATCCATAAAATCTACCCTATGGTCCGCTGAACTCTCGCAGTTTTTTACTAAAATCCGGATATACTGACTGTAGGAGCATATCCCCTACTATGCGTTATAATTTCCTGTGCAGACTTACATTCTACATCAGGATTATTGTATAAACAATCCTTGCATGTACCAAGATTTATATAGCCAACTACTTCATTAAAGAAGTAAATTCGATTTCTTTGGCTATATTACCACAAAACTTGAATTTTATCTACTGATTACCTCAGCAGATCTTATAAGTTCCCAAAAGTCGCAACAGCTTTCTGCCGGTTTGGTAAAGACCTTTTCTCTTTGATTTGCGGAATGCGCTTTTACTGTTTCTTGATTTTCTTTCGCTATTTTTTATCAAGACTGTTTTTTACCAATACTTCAAATTCTTCTTTTTACAATTTTTTCCACTGAATACAAGAAGGTCTTTTATAAGTAAGCAAAAATTCTCTAATGCAGGAAAACATATCGTTTAATTTAATAACCGCATTGATATCGGGTGTCCATTCCTCACCACCGGCATTAAAAGTGATTTCTTTATGATTATCCTTACTATAAGACAACCACATCTCTCCTGTATCATTTTGGAAATAATTCACAGCGGCATATTCCCCATTGATACAAACAGCCATGCAAGGATATTTTTCTTCTCCGCTGATCCAGATATCATCCTTTTCATTTGCCACTTTAGCCACAAATTCTAGTGCACTATCTATTGATACAAAATCAAAATTCCCTGTATTGATGCTGATTATTATCATTTGTCCCTCTGCAAATTTCTCGAAGCTCATAATCTTCCATCTTTTCTAATATACTTAATATCTTCAAACTGCCTATACTCTTTTGCTTTTAAATTTGTCATATTCTCCCCTCTTTCAATGTATATTTTAATGAAAATAAGTCTATATCAATTATATTTCTCTCCATCTTCTGATACTAATAACAATGTTCCATCGGTATGACTATTATAAGAATAAACATTACCCTTTTCCTCAAGGTTATAATTATCAGTCCAAAGCTCGCACTGTGTCATAACAGTTTGAACAGCATCATCCATCCCTTCAGGTGGATATTTATGTTTTTTCAAAAGCTTTTTTATAAGCATACGCATTTTAGCTCTTGCTGATTCACGCTTCTGCCAATCAATAGTCTTATTCTTACGTAGAGTATCAGCAAGTTCTTTTGTGATTGCAATCAACTCTTCATTTTCATAAAAATCTTTGATTGCTTGCGGCTTTGTTAATGCATCATAGAAGGCAAGCTCGTCAGCAGTAAGCCCGAGTTTATCACCTTCTTTTTGATCTGCCGCAATCTGCTTTGCCAACTTTAACATTTCTTCTATAACTTCTTCATTGGTCAGCATCCCGTTAAGATAGGCATTGACAGCACGTTGCATTATCTCACTAAACTTTTCTGATTTTACAATATTTGTTCTACGATAAACCGAAACTTGCTCTGCAATCAGTTTTTTCAATAGTTCGACTGCAAGGTTCTTCTCTTTCATATTTGCGACTTCCTGAAGGAATTTAGGATCAAACAAAGAAAATTCCTCTTTGATGTCTGAGAATAAATTTATTACGCCATCACTTTTAATACTCTGCTTCAAAAGTTCATTTATTCTTGCATTCATTTCAGGTAAGGAAATCTTTTTGCCAACACCGGTATTAGTAAGTCTTAGAACAAGAACCCGAACAGCCTCAAAGAATGCTGCCTCAAATCTACTATCTTCATCAACTAACGATGAACAAAGAGAAAGAGCCTGATGAAGCATAAGGGCTTCTTTTACGAAGGAATCTTTATCATCAACTTTTTCTCTGCTCAAGATAAAATTCACAGCACCACTGATAGTTTTCGCTCTTTCAAGGTCTGTACCATTAATAAACTTTGTATAATCATATCCATGGAACTTATCACGGCAAACTGATAACTTCTCCAAGAACTTCGGATACGCAACCTTTGCGACATCCGTATCGCCATAGTTCTTTTTATCACGAGAAGTATAGTCATTCATTGCTTGCTTCAGAGCAGTAGCGATTCCAACATAGTCAACAACAAGTCCACCTTCTTTATCACGGAATACACGGTTTACACGAGCAATTGCTTGCATAAGATTGTGTCCGGACATAGGCTTATAAACATACATAGTGGCAAGAGAAGGAACATCAAACCCGGTCAACCACATATCAACAACAATCGCAATCTTCATAGCACTGTTGTTATCTTTGAATTTCTTTGCAAGCTCATTCTTATGATGTTTATTACCAATAATCTGTCGCCATTCTTCCGGATCGTTGTTCCCAGAAGTCATAACAACCTCTACTTTTTCAGTCCAAGTCGGGCGGAGTTCCAATATTTTCTTATAAATCTTCATGGCAATAGTACGAGAATACGCAACAATCATCGCCTTACCGGTAAGCAGATTCTCTCTATTATTTTCATAGTGATCAAGAATATCACAAATAAGTGAATTTATGGTATTATCATTCCCAAGCACTGCTTCCATCTGACCAAGCTCTCTTTTGCTCTTTTCAATAACTTCATCATCTGCATTAAGAGTCATTAAATCATACTCTGCATCAATCATCTTCAATGTTGCTTGATCAATATTTAATTTAATGACACGACTTTCATAATAAACCGGACGTGTTGCCCCATCTTCAACAGCCTGTGTCATATCATAAATATCGATATAATCGCCAAATACCTCACGAGTGCTTCTATCTTTTGAAGAAATAGGTGTCCCGGTAAATCCAATATATGTAGCATTTGGAAGCGTATTACGAATAATCCTTGCTGTGCCAATGACTCGCTTTGCTACTTCGTCACCATCTTCATTCTTTGTAATCTTAATCTTTTCAGAAAGTCCATATTGTCCTCTGTGTGCTTCATCAGCCATAACGATTATGTTATTACGCTCAGATAAAGGTTCGTGTGATTCCTCAAATTTCTGCATAGTAGTAAAAATAATGCCATTTGCCTGTCTGCCTGCAAGCAAAGATTTTAAGTTTTCACGACTTTCAGCGTGCATAGGCTCCTGCCTTAAAAAGTCCTTGCACTTTACAAACTGACTGTAAAGCTGGTCATCAAGATCATTTCTGTCAGTAAGTACAACAATGGTTGGACTATCCAATGCTTCCTGTAACAAATGGGTATAAAACACCATCGAAAGAGATTTACCGCTTCCTTGTGTATGCCAAAATACACCACCCTTACCATCGGTAACAGTAGCGTGTTTTGTTGATTCAACCGCTTTTCTTACTGCAAAATACTGATGGTATCCGGCAAGAATTTTATAGGTATTAATCCCCTCATTTGAAAAGCAAATAAAGTTCTTGATAATATCAAGCAGTCTTTCTTTTTGAAACATTCCCTCAAAGAAAGTATCAAACTGAGCATACTGAGTATTTTCGTAGTTACCATCCTTTGTTTTCCATTCCATGAAGCGGTCTTCACTAGAAGTGATAGTACCAGCTTTGGATATCAGCTGATCACTCATAACACAAATAGCGTTATAAATAAACATAGAAGGGATTTCCTGCATATAGTTACGGAGTTGTCTATACGCTTCGGATGCGTCTGTTTCTTCACGGGAAGGAGATTTCAGTTCAGCCAATACGACTGGCAAGCCATTTAAAAAAAGAATTACATCCATGCGTTTTTTGCTATTCTCAATAAAAGTCCATTGATTAGCAAGGACAAAAGAGTTATTATCGGTTTTTTTATAGTCAACCAGATAAACGATAGAGGAATGTTCCTCACCACCAACGAAATATCTTACCGGAATACCGTTTTGCAGATAGTCCATAAAAACAGAGTTCTTTTGCACAAGCTCTCCGTTTTCAAAGTTTTTAAGTTTGAATATGGCCTCCTGAATAGCGTCATCAGGCAAGCCTCTGTTCAAGCGATACAGAGAGTCAAGCAGAACTTCCTCATATAATGGGTTATAAAAATCCCTTTCAATATCGGGACCGTATATGTATTCGTATCCCAAATCATTTATAAATAGCTCGATTACTGAGTTTTCATAATCAGATTCTGTATATAATCCCGGCATAAATCTCTTTCCTTTATAAATTTATTTTAATGTAATTCTTTTTTATTCAGTCGTCTCCCAGCAGGCGATATATTCTAAACAACAATTGAATAAGTCGCAAGCTTGCGATGCTTATTGACCGTAGGTCAATAAGATAACTTGGATTCTGAGTAGCAGGTAAACAATAATTTAGAACAGCAAGTTTCTGCTCTTTATCAGTCGTGGTTCGAAAATTTTGAACTCACAGATGGTGTTTGCCCTGAAAATTGGAGTTATCAAGAGCTTTCAATGATTGCAGATATTGCCAGTGGAAAACGCCCACCTGTAAAGTCAGAAGTTTGTAATCAAAAAACACCTATTTCTATTATTGGTGCAGCATCCGTTATGGGATTTACTTCTGAACCAAATCAAACAGATAAAATTCTCGTTACTGGTCGAGTTGGAACACACGGTGTTATTCAAAGGTTTAATACTCCTTGCTGGGCTTCTGACAATACGCTTGTAATAACAAGCCCTTATTACGAATTTACTAATCAAATTCTGCACAGAATTGATTACTCATCAATGAATCGAGGTTCAACACAGCCTCTTATCACACAGGGAGATATGAAAAAGGTCGTTGTGTTAGTTCCAGGCGAGGAAACTATTGTAAAATTTGAGAAATTTGCAGGTTCATTGATGGCTAAATGGGAAACAAACACCAAAGAGAATGTAAAACTTGTCTCATTAAGAGACACGCTCTTACCAAAACTAATGTCCGGCGAGTTGGATGCCTCTGATATCGACCTTTAAGCCTCTAAATTATTGTTTATCTCATTGTTTTTATCAATTTTTTCATCAAGACTTGATAAAATATCCGCTATTTTAATTTGCACATCAAGTTCGGGCAAAATGATTGGAAGTTTCCTTTGAGCAGTAATACCTAAATAAGCACGTGTACTCCCTGACCCTGCCCAATTATTAAAGAGACTTTGAAAATTTGGTGAATCAAAATAATACTTTAGAAATCTATTATCTATCCCTTTCTTGACTCTATAATAAGTTATTTGTGGAGTTAATATAATTGTATTAAAATCATTCGGTACAATCGCAGTTCTACCTATAGTTGCTTTATGTGATAAAAGAACATCGCCTGGTTTTGCAAATCCTTTTCTTAATGTTGCAGCTTGCTTTTCTGAAATGAAAGCGCAATTTTTCAAGTCAACATGACCATTTGATATATCATTAACCATAATAAATGGGACTCCCGTTAGAACATAATCAGAAGCTTTGGGATGAATGCTACCATGATTTCCATCCATAGGCGCTTCTAACATATCCAAATCAATAAGTTGTTCAACAGTATATTTCTTCCACGCCATCATAATTTTCCTCTCTATCCAATATATTTTCGATGAGCAATTTTCACATTGCTCTGTTTTACCATTGCGTACTGCAAGGTCGTATCTATTTTCCTATGCCCCAAGAGCTGTTGCAACTGCTCAATGGGCATTCCTTTATCTATTGCCATAGTTGCAAGCGTACGCCTGAACTTATGCGGATGCACTTTTTGTAACCCTAATTGCTTTCCATATTCCCTTAATCTCACTTCAACTCCACCGATTTTCAGTCTTTCGTGTGGCGATTTCAAGGACACAAACAGTGCAGGATTATCGTCTGTTCTGCTTTTCAAGTAATTCTGCAAATGTATCTTTGTTCTTGCATCAAAGTAAACAACCCTTTCTTTACTGCCCTTACCGAAAACAATGCATTCTCTCTCATTGAAATCAATATCATTTCGGTTAAGCAGCACCATTTCTCCAACACGCATCCCCGTTGAAGCAAGCATATCTATTATTGCTAAATCTCTCAGCTCTGTGCAGTTATCACGCATAAGTTCTAACGCTTCATCAGAGTATGTATCCTTTATGTTTGTGCCGGTTTTAACTTTGTGTATACGTCGTACTGGACTTTTCAGTATGCAGTCCTCATCCTCCAACCAAGAGAAGAAACTTGAAAGAATACGTCGGATATTGTCTATCGTAACTTTACTTGACTTTTTCTTCTCCTGATAATCTGTTAGATATCCCCTTATATCATCTGTAACTATGTGTTTGACATCTTTTTTGAGTTCATCAAGCATAGCTTCAATAGTAGCCTTGTAATATTTAAGAGATTTCTCAGAACAGCCCTCTATACGTTTTGCCGATAAGAACAGTTCTATAAAGTTCTGCTCCGAAATTTTCTCTTGTTGTTGCTTTTCTATTACATCGTAGTTTACAAGGGTATATTGCAAAACCTCTTGTAGCTTTTCGTTTTGTGCATTGTTCAAATATGGCAACATTCCTTGAACAACATCTTTGATTACATCTTGTTTCACAGTCAATTCTCCTTTATTTATTCTTAGAGAACGACTATGGGGCGGAAGTCCCCTGATATTAACTTCTGCCACCCACAGAAGTTATGGGTATATTATATGCTAAACAATAATTTAGAGGCTTAAATATCTAGGTTAGAGACATTAATCTCACCAGACATTAATTTCGGTAAGATGATGTCTCTTAATGAAGCAAGCTTCTTATTCTCTATTCGATTTGAGATGATCAAGTCATAAATTGGCTGAACCAATGCTCCGATTCGGTTGTAGTCTGCTTCGTTAGGTATGAGAACTTCTGCTTTTGAAAGTTCATCACGCTTAATGTGTCCCATTGTTGTGGCTTTGTCGGCAGCAACGGCTATAAAACGGTCAAGATGGTGTTTTGTCCAAGCATAATAAAACCACTTGTCATACCTGCTTGACGTTACCTTGAACAAATGTTGATTTAAACCGCAAATACCACCACACCAAAAATCTACTAACAAACTGCCTGACCAAGAGAAAATAACATCTCCATTGTGAATGATATATTCACTTTTAATGTTTGGAGAACACAATTCACTGTTATCATCACAATAATCTTGACGAAGTTCCTTGATTTTAAGAACCGGAATGCCAGTTTCATCAGCAGTGGGACGATATTTTTGCATAGCAAGACCATTTAGATAGTCTGCAACATCTATCAAACTGGCTTTCATCCAACTATCAGGTAGTGTTTCAAGAGATAAAAACTCATTTGAAAAGATAACCTGAGCTTGCTGTTCTAAATTATTGTTTATCAGATTATTAATTTTTATTTTTAACGAAATAGCATCTAAAATCTCAACAATTTTATCCTGTATCTCTAGTGAAGGCAAAGGAAAATCTAACTCAACAAAATCTTTTTGATATAAATGCGGAATTACACTCCCTTCAGTCCTTGAAATAATAAAATTACTAAAATAGCTAGAACTTAGATAATTATAAATAAATCTAGTATTAATAAGATTCGAGTTTAAATTTCTTAAAACAAATATTCCAGATGCAACAGTTGCTTTATACGATAAGTTTTCAACAAATCCTAATTTCCCGATAGTACCGTCCTTTGAAATTAAAATATCATCATTTTGAAGCATAATCTCTGGTGATTCATCATATCTTTCTTTTGAAATATATCCGGCTTTATCCCAATCAATCCCATTTTTGGTAAGCGATTCTCCATTTATAATCTTATATTCACTATGTTCTAGATACTCCGATTTTTTAAGCCCTTTCCATCCTATTCTACCTTTTATATATAAGAATTTGCCAAGCTTCTCTGTTTTATATCTCATACCCAATCGCCCCCAGCTTCTTTCTAATTTCCTCTTCCAACTCATGGGACTTTTTAAACATACCCGAAAGCTCTGAGGTCAATCTTGTCATCTTTTCTTCAAATGGCTCTCCGTCATCTTCCTGTTCTTCAATTCCTACATATCGACCGGGAGTTAAGATATAGTCTTGTTTTGCTATATCTTCTATTGTAGCAATTGCAGAAAATCCTTTTTTCTCTTCCAGTACTCCATTCTGAAAATCTTCAAAAGTTTTTGCTAATAAGTCAATATCTCCAAGTCTTCCATCTTCCTGTATTCCTTCCGTAAAATCTCTATGTTTTCTATCAACCATATATCCCATTTTTCTGGCATCAATAAATAGAGCTTTTCCTTTCTGTTTTTTATTTTTAGTGATAAACCACAATGTCACTGGAATAGTTACGCTATAAAATAACTGTGTCGGCAAAGCTACAATCCCTTCAATGAGGTCATCTTCTATAATCTTTTTCCTTATTTCTCCTTCTCCTGAAGATTGAGATGATAATGCTCCATTAGCAAGTACTAAGCCTATTTTTCCATTTGATGCTAAATGGTGTATCATATGTTGTATCCACGCATAGTTTGCATTCCCTGATGGCGGTGTTCCATATTTCCATCTAACATCTTCTTTTAATTTATCTGCACCCCAATTAGAAAGGTTAAATGGTGGATTTGCCATAATAAAATCCGATTTTAATGTTTTATGAATATCATTAAAAAATGTATCCGCATGATAAGAACCAAAATTAGCATCAATTCCTCTGATTGCCATATTCATTTTTGCCATCTTCCATGTATCTGCATTAGATTCCTGTCCATAAACAGAAATATTCCCTCTATTATCGCTGTGAGCCTGCACAAATTTTTCACTCTGTACAAACATACCACCACTGCCGCAACAAGGATCATATACTCGACAATTATTAAACGGTTTCAATATAGCAACAATTGTTTTTACAATACTTGAAGGCGTGTAAAATTCGCCACCCTTTGTTCCTTCATAGGCAGCAAACTGAGCAATACAATACTCATATGTCCTCCCCAGTAAATCTTTACTTGCCTCTGTTGCATCCATTCTTACTTCGTTAGTAAATAAGTCAACGACTTCCCCCAATACTCTTTTATCTAAATCAGGGCTGGCATAATTCTTAGGCAAAACATTTTTTAAACTCACATTTTCTTTTTCAATCGCCCTCATGGCATCATCAATTACTGTTCCAATTTCCGGTGTGTGTGCAGCAGAAGAAATCTTACTCCAACGAGCTTCTTCCGGTACAAAGAAAATATTTTCTTCTGCATATGCATCTCTATCATTTTCAAAGCCATCGCCTTCTTCTAAAAGTTCCTCGTAACGTTTTTCAAAAGCACTGGATATATAGCGAAGAAAAATAAGTCCAACAATTACCTTTCTATATTCAGCGGCAGGAATATGCCCCCAAAGAACACAAGCTGCATCCCAAATTTGTTTTTCAAAACCTATATTTGCATTGTTTTTTCCAGCCATTATTTATTTACCATCCTCTTCAAATTCCATAATATCATCTAAAGTACAGTTTAAAGCTTTACAAATCTTGCCTAAAATTTCCACAATTACATTCTCATTTTTATTCAGTTTATTAATCGTGTATGTACTGACTTCTGCAAGCTTTGCTAAATCTTTTCTCTTCATATTTTTATCCAATAAAATGTGCCATAATCGTTTGTAATTAGCTTTCATGGATTCTCCACTTTCTATGAATTTGAATCATTAAAATTAATACTTTTTGTATTATACCGTATTCACACACTTAAATATAGTGTTCTCTCTATTTTTTCATGAATACTATAATGGCAGCTATCCCTAATATCGCACCTTTACGTGTATAAACGACATCACCTTTCTCCGTTTTTTTCTTTGAATCCTTTGTTTATACTCTTCCTCTGTTATGAATTCTATATTATCCCACATAATTCTATTTTTTGACAATTGATGTTCGAATGCACATAAAGCCAGTGTTTTCAGACATATGGTTTGAGGTGGAATGAGGACAATCGACAATGGACCTACAGGCATCCTCCAACGCCTTTGTAGACCACTTTTTTTCATTATTAACCGGATCTCCAAACATCTAAATAAACAGTGCAGTGATTAATTCATCAAGTTAGTCCCCTGCATTTTTGCAAAAATAATATCACCATCACCGCTTCCAGTCGCTGATTCTCGATGATTTCCTTCCTGATTGCTTTATGTGCATTAGAAGACCCAAAGAGCAACTCCGTCGGGTACGATACATGTACATCTGCCGCCTATCTTAAGCAGCCTTACAAACAATGCTGGGAACAAAAGCTCTGTTTTCTTGGTCTTGCAAATCTTCTGAAGATCCGTCGATACAGTATCAGCTTCAAGGTTGCCCTTAAAAGGCGGATTAGTTAAGATAAGGGAATACCCATTCCTGAACCGCGGAGTACATTCTCTGTGCAGGAAAATCATGAAATATGAACCACTTAAGCTGATTACCGTCAACCTTTCGATAACCGATTTCAACCTCATCTTCGAATATGCTATTATTAAGGAAGTCCAAGCATAGCTGCTTCCTTAGCATGAAGGTTATCTGTATCATCCAGATCCTTTATAAAAATGAGGTATGTCAACTATTCAACAACATCAAGCGGATTGATAATTCCCCCATTCCAAAAGATTTCCCATAAACTATCAATCTTATTACCAAATTCACCCGTCATTATTGTTCTCCTCTATTCCTTTTCTCTATTCCAAACATATTTTGTATATCTGCCGCCACCGATCTTTATAATGCTTTCTGATGACAACAATTCAGCTAACGCTCTCTCTACCGTTATACGACTGATATCAGGGCATTTCTCCATAATCTGTGACTTTGTAATCTCGCCGTATGTGTTCTTAATCAGTTCAGCCACACGCTCCGGCTTGGAAAGTCCACTGGCAACCATCACCTGCACTCTGTCAGAAAAACCTCTGTACGCTGCAACTACAACACCCAGCATATACTGAACAAACGGAACATAATTATTCTCATCTTCATGCCATTTAAGAGAGCTCTCCTGCAGACATTCGTAATATGACTCTTTCGTTTTTTCAATCAGATGCTCAATACTTATGTATTTACCTACGATGTAGCCCGCTCTATAAAGCATCAACAGCGTAAGTAATCTGCTCATTCTGCCATTGCCGTCATTAAACGGATGGATGCAAAGAAAATCCAATATAAACATCGGTATCAGTAGAAGAGGATCTATAGTTCCTGAACCGAGAACCTTATCAAATTCGTTGCAAAGAATCTCTATCGCTTCCGGTGTTTCCCAAGCAGAAACTGGTCTGAAGCGGACAAATTTATTTCCCTGTTCGTCTTCTTCCTCTATGATATTATCCGAAGCTTTATATTTCCCACCGATATCATATCCTTCAAATTTATACAAATCTCTATGGAGCTGAAGAATCATATTTGGTCTGATTGAAATATAGTCATGACTTTCATGGATAGCATTGAGAACATCCCTGTAACCGGCAATCTCACGTTCATTTCTCGTCTTAGGAGTAGTCTTATCCTTTAAAAGAGCTTTTAATCTGGCATCAGAAGTATAGATGCCTTCAATCTTATTGGAAGCCTCGGTACTTTGGATTTTCGCTATCTCGACAAGAGGTGTCAGCGTATCTGCTTTCGCTTCTATAAAAAGTGACTGCTCACCTTTATACTCATGGATCTGCGTAAGCAATGCCACAATTTCCGGTGTCAGTAGTTTTTCCCATTTTTTACTGTAATCAAAACTTCTCATTTCAATACCCTCATTCATACATCAATTCACCCATATACGGATATAACAATGCATTTAAATAATAACACTCATTATACTCATTGTCAATGCCAACTACATCATTTTTTCGAAAATGATGTAGTTGAAGTGCTAATGATGTAATTAAAAAGCACCGGCGAGAGAACCATATCTCCCACCATTTTCATTGTGCACCTTGCGGCGCACGTTAAAAAATCCCTACAACCCGCCTAAATTCAAGGTTTATAGGGATTTCGTGTATTATTCCAACTAATAATTACCATAGCTTATTTGTTTCTTTTATATGTTATTAGTATCTATTAAGTCTCCAAAGTCAGGCGTTTTTATACTTATTTTTTGTAGTTTTAGAGTTTTTTAGTATCAAGCGTGATACTATCCTATAATTGATATATTATTAAATATAAAGTGCAACTTCAAAGCCTTTCATCCAATATGACTTTACTTCAATATATATATTTAAATCATCCGCCAATTGTTTCACAAGATACAATCCCATACCTGTTGACTTTTTTCTCGTATCTCCGGAATCTCCGGTAAATCCTTTTTCAAAAATATGTGGCA
>ERZ772772.84-NODE-84-length-52927-cov-15.190782_pt1 | contig 52927 bp, 53 predicted proteins | sample MGYA00511484_ERZ772772 | MGnify/ENA primary metagenome ERZ772772 (study PRJEB29015, sample SAMEA2737913) | human oral metagenome | biome: human oral; feature: human-associated habitat; material: dental | place: China | collected 2088 ... | reverse complement strand
AAGTAAAGAATCTCAATTCGTTCCGCAGTGTCGAGCGTGCCGCTGAATACGAGTTCAAACGCCAAGTTGATCTACTCGAGCGCGGCGAACCAGTGGTTCAAGAGACCCGCGGCTGGAGCGACGACCAGCAAATCACCACTTCACAGCGCTCGAAAGAAGACGCCCAGGACTATCGCTACATGCCCGATCCGGATATCCCGCCGATTGTTTTGACTGACGAGGAGATTGCTCACATGCAGCAGTATATGCCGTTGATGCCAAGCCAGTGCCGAGAGCGTTGGGCTGATCTGGAGTTGGATCATTCAGTGATTACGACGATCCTCGGCCATCAGCCGCTCGCGATATTGCTTGATGCTATCAAGACGCTGACGGTGCATAACGAGCAAACCGTCCTTGATGAGCTGGGAGTTGACAAGATAAAATATCAGCGGCTGGTCAAGCGGATCTTTAACTGGTTTGCTTCGACGCCGGAGGAGTTGATTGATATGGATCTCATCGGGGAGGGCCATGTCGGGCCGCGTCGGTTGACAGAGTTGTCGCTACTCGTCGAGGATAACGAGGTGAGTTCAACTAGCGGCAAAGAGATTTTCCTTAGTCTATTCGACCGACAATATCTCAAACAGGGGCCGCGTGAGATTGCTCAAATCAAGAACTTGCTGCAGGTGTCTGACGAGGGGGTGATCACAGCCATCGTTGACGAAGTATTGAATGACCCAGCCTCGGCGGCATCCATCGCTGATATTCGCTCGGGCAAAGACAAAGCTATCGGCTACCTCGTCGGTCAAGTCATGAAGCGCTCTAAGGGCCAGGCCAACCCGAGCCTCGCCCAGAAACTAATCCGAGAGCGACTGTAATGAAAACATTCACGCGCATTCAGCCAACCACCACGCAGACTGTCGGCGAGGCGTACAAGCGCTCGGCCGTCATCAAGCGGTATCAAGCAGAGGATGGCGAGCAGCATGAGTTTACAACCTTCTTTTCTGAGGAGTTAGTGTCAGTGTTGGTGGTGGCAGTGACGACGGATAACAAGATCGCTATGACCTATCAGTTTCGAGCTGGCCCGGAAAAGTGGCTCTATGATTTTCCCGGCGGTGACGGGGAGCCGGGTGAAGCAGTAGAGATGGTAGCGCGGCGTGAACTAGTGGAAGAGACCGGCTGCACGCCAGGGCGCTTTGAATATATTGGTGAATGCTATGAGGGCCCGTACATTAACATTAAGATTGCAGTGTACTTGGCGACTGATTGCGTGTACAATGAAGATGCAATCCACCTTGATGAAGCTGAAAGCAGCCAAGGCGCTGAATTACGGTTTGTTTCGGCGGCAGAGTTGTTTGCCATTGCTCGGGCGGGTGATTTATGTGTAACAGGGCCATTCGCGCTTTTGTTTGATTATTTAGATAACCTACGACAGGGGGAACTATCATGAAAAAACCAACCAAGGCTATCATCGCTGCCGCTGGCTTCGGTACGCGGTTCTTGCCGCAGACCAAGGCCATGCCAAAAGAAATGATGCCGCTGATCGACAAGCCGATTATCCAATACGTTGTCGAGGAATTAGTTGAGGCCGGCATTAGAGACATCATTATTATCGGTAGCGCCAATAAACGAGCAATTGAGGATCATTTCGACAGGCCGAACGAGGAACTGCTGGTTAATCTACGGGCGGGCGGCGCCAAGAAACAGCCACTGATTGACATCGTAAATAATTTGTCAGAGATGGCTAACTTTGTCTATATCCGCCAAAAAGGCCCGTACGGCAACGCCACGCCATTGACCTGCGCCGCGCATTTGATCAATGGTGATGAGCCGGTTATTTATACCTTTGCTGATGACTTTATCGCTGCTAGCCCCAGCCGGTTCCGCCAGATGATCGCGGCGGCGCAAAAATTAGACGGCGCGGTGCTATCGTGCAAGAAGATTATTGATGATGCTGAATTTGATCGCTACGGCGTGGTTAACGGTGAGCAGGTTGCTGACGGCGTGATCAAGATGACAAACATCGTTGAAAAGCCAGGTAAGGCCAATGCCCCGTCCGATCTTGCAAGCGTCAGTAGCTATCTGCTGCCGGGCGAGTTCTTTAGCTATCTTGATAAGGCCAAGCATGCGTTTGATGGTCACGGTGAATTTACGGTGCAGCCGATTATGCAGAGTATGATTGATGACGGCCATAGTTTTTATGGCGTGGAAATTACCAATGGCACGTACTATGACACTGGCGATAAGCTAGAGTATCTCAAGACAGTGATCGATTTTGGTATGCGCGACCCGAAGCTTGGTGCGAGCCTTCGCGAATATCTAGTCAAGCGGCTTGAGGAAAATGGCGCCAACTAAATCGTCAAAAGAACGTGGCCATAAGGATGCTAAGGCCGCTGGCCCACGTCCATCGGTAGTCCGCCGCGCCATTGATCGCATCAAGCGTGACAATGAAAACGGCGCCCGGCAGGCAATGATCGAAGATTTGTTTTTTGATTTTCATCGATCGCGCCGGCAGGTTTATTGGATGAACTTTTGGCGCGGCTTTTTCTTTGGCATGGGTAGCCTGGTGGGCGTGACGGTACTGATCATGGTGTCAGCCTGGCTGCTGGGGCGGTTTGCCGACGTCTTTCCAGCGCTGGCGGATTTTCTCAATCAGCTGATTGATACCATGCAGCGGCGGCGCTAGCATGCTATACTGGGTGGAGAAAAAGGAGGTAGCGCCTAGGAGGCGCGGTATATGATGGTGACTAAACATACGACAGCTTCAGCTCAAGCCGCGGCCGCGTTGCAGCCGTCTGATTACGTACACCTACACAATCACACCCACCATTCGCTTCTGGATGGGCTGACTAAAATTCCTGACATGGTGGCGCGGGTGAAGGAGCTGGGTATGGAGGCCTGTGCCATTACTGACCACGGCACGATGTCGGGCGCGATTGAGTTTTATAAAGCCGCCAAGAATGTTGGTATCAAGCCAATCATCGGCATCGAAACCTACGTAGCGGCCCGCACTCGTCATGACCGCGACCCGGCCAAGGACAAGGCGCGTTATCACCTGACGCTGCTGGCTATGAACCACAAGGGCTATCAAAACCTGATGCAGCTTAGTACCATTGCTAACCTCGAGGGAGTCTACTACAAACCGCGCATTGACCACGAATTGCTGGAACAATACAACGAAGGCATCATCTGTATGTCTGGCTGTATCGGTGGTGAGCTGGGTGAGAATTTGCGTAATGACGATTATGACAAAGCCAAGGAAATCGCTGGCTGGTACAAGTCGGTGTTTGGTGATCGCTACTACATGGAACTGCAAGATCACGGCCATCCCGAGGCGCGCAGCCACTGGCCAGAGCAGAAAAAGGTCAATGATTACATCGAGCGCATCAGTGAAGAACTAAATATTCCGTGTGTGGTGACGAGCGACGGCCATTACCTCAATCACGAAGACCAAGAAGCGCATGAGATTTTGCTGTGCGTCGGTACTGGTGCGTATTTGAGTGATGAAAAGCGGATGAGCTTGAAGGATTTTGAACTGCACTTGACGACGCCAGAAGACATCATTTCGCGGTGGCAAAAAACCAACCCACAGGCAATTGCCAACACCAAGGCCATCGCCGACCGGTGTGACGTAGAAATCAAACTTGGTGATATTCTCATCCCGAAATTCCCAACGCCAAACGGTGAGTCCGAAAAAGAATATCTGGATCATCTGGTGTACAGCGGTATGGCAGTACGGTACGCTGGCATGAAGCTGGAGGAGGCGAAGAAACTCCCGAATGATCAGCTGCGAGCCAAGTTATCAGAGGCGCAGCTAGAGCGACTGGACATGGAGTTTGGCGTGCTCGACAACATGGGCTATAACGGCTATTTTCTGATTGTTCAGGATTTCATCAACTGGGGCAAATCTCAAGGAATTATTTTTGGGCCAGGGCGTGGTTCGGCGGCCGGTTCAATCATCGCCTATGCCCTAAACATCACCGATCTTGACCCGCTGCATTACGACCTGCTGTTTGAGCGATTTCTCAACCCCGACCGTATTTCCATGCCCGACATCGACATCGACATTCAAGACACCCGCCGCGGTGAAGTGATTGAATATTGCGCCAAGAAATATGGCTCAGAACGAGTGGCTAACATTTGCACCTTTGGTACCATGGCGGCGCGCGCTTCGGTGCGTGACGTGGCGCGGGTATTGCAGGTGCCATATGGCGAGTCCGACCGGCTGGCCAAGCTCATTCCACCACCTGTGCAGGGTCGTCATGTACCCATCAAAAAGTCGCTCGAGGAAGACCCTGATCTCAAGAAAGAATACGAAAGTAATCCAACCGCCAAAACCGTCTATGACTTTGCCTCGCAGCTGGAGGGAACCATCCGTTCGCATGGTGTGCACGCTGCTGGCGTGGTGATTGCACCGGATGACTTGGTGAAATACGTGCCGCTCGAGATGGCGCAAAAGGGCGTGGTGGCAACGCAGTATCCCATGGGCCCGGTGGAAGAGCTTGGGCTATTGAAGATGGACTTTTTGGGCTTGTCTAACCTGTCTATAATTAACAATGCCCTGCGTATTATTCGCAAAGTCTACAAAACGGATATTGATTTATCAACGCTGCCGCTGGATGATGAAGCAACCTACAAATTATTCCAGCGCGGCGACACCACTGGCGTGTTTCAGTTGGAATCGGCTGGTATGAAGCGGTACCTGCGCGAGCTCAAACCGAGCGTCTTTGAAGATATCATCGCCATGGTAGCCTTGTACCGTCCGGGCCCGATGCAGTTTATCGACTCATTCATCAAGCGCAAACACGGTGAAGAGGAGATTACCTATCTGCATCCTGGTATGGAAAACTCGCTGAAGAATACTTACGGCATCTTGGTCTATCAGGAGCAGTTTATGCAGATTTCCAAAGAGTGGTGTGGCTTTACCGGCGGACAGGCTGACACCCTGCGTAAGGCGGTCGGTAAAAAGAAAATTGACCTGATGAAAAAGGTCAAGCCAGAATTTGTTGAGGGGGCAGTTAAGGTTGGTGGTGCAACTAAGGAAATTGCTGAGCAGTTTTGGGATGCGCTGGAAGAATTTGCTAACTACTGTTTCAATAAGTCGCACGCGGCGTGTTATGGCTTGATTGCCTACTGGACGGCGTACCTCAAGGCGCATTATCCTGACGCCTTCATGGCGGCGCTGATGACCAGTGACCAGGATGATACTGAGCGCCTGGCCATCGAGATGACTGAGTGTAAGCACATGGGTATTGAAGTGCTCAACCCGGACGTCAATGAGTCATTCGTCGAGTTCGCGGTGGTGCCTGGTGAAAAGAAGATTCGTTTCGGCATGGCGGCGGTCAAGGGCGTTGGTGTCGGTGCGGTGGAAGAAATTATTCGTGCTCGCGAGGCTGATGGCCCGTTCAAGTCGGTCGAAGATTTTGCCAAGCGAGTGTCGACCGGCAAGTTTAACCGCAAGGCTTGGGAGTCACTCATCAAATGTGGCGCGTTCGACAGCTTTGGTGATCGGTCTGATTTATTGTTTAACCTTGATACCATTGTCGCCTTTGCTCAAAAAACTCAGAAAGAGGCCGCGTCAGGGCAGACTGACCTATTTGGTATGCTCGGTGATGAGTCGGCTGATGTTCAGCCAACGATGCAGTTACAGCCAGCGCCGGCCAAACACACCAACAAAGAGCGGCTGATGTGGGAACGAGAACTGATGGGATTATATATTTCGGCGCATCCGCTCGATGCTTACGAGGTATATCTCAGTGAGCAGGCGCAACCATTAACGCAGCTGGTACCAGAGTATGATGGCCGCCTGATGACGATCGGCGGTATTATCACGACGGTGCGCACCATCGTTACCAAGTCAGGCAGCAAGATGGCGTTCGTGGGGATCGAAGATAAGTTTGGCGAGGGTGAAGTTATCGTCTTTCCGAATTTGTATGAGCAAGTCGGCGCCAAACTTGTCCAAGATGCCGTCATTCGGGTGACCGGCAAAAACTCGGCCCGCGATCGGGATGGTAATTTGGGCTCAGAGAGCAAGATGATTGCTGATGAGATTGAGCTAATTTCTGACGATGATCTCCGGCAGTATCAGGCAACTGGTCGTAAAATGGAAGCACCAAAGATGAGTAGTAAGGTCAAGCAAGAGCGGCGTACGGCATTTCGAACTCAAACAACTGAGCGAGCAGGCGCAACCCGAACATCGACAGCGAGCGGAACAAACGTGAGGTCGACATCGACTGACACAATAAATACGCCGCCGCGTCCAGTAGCTACGCACGCCGTGCCCGAGACAGAAAAGCTGTTTCTTCATATCAAAAACCCGAGTGACCACGATAAGTTGGTGGCACTCAAGTCACTCTGCTCCGCATACGCCGGTGTGACCGATGTGGTGTTAGTGCTGGGTGAAGCCAACAAATCCGCTATGCGCATGCCGTTTCGTGTTGAGGCTGGCGATCAGCTCATGAGTCAGCTGCGTCAGACACTGGGCGATGAGTGCGTAGTCTTGAAATAAGAGTATTCCCCGGGCTTATTGAATGTTAAGCTCTCGTCGTCGCAGGAGCTTATTATACCAGCGAATCATACCGCGCCGTACTGGTCGGCCGATCATATTACCAAGCGATGCACCGATGGCGATGGCCACGCCGATCATGATAGCTCGTGCGAGGACGGCCAGTGACAGTAAAAATTCAGGGTCGGTTGGCGGATTCTCTATCACACCCATCAAGCCGTTATAGAGCGACAAACCCGGCACCAGCGGTACGATGCCAGCAGCAATAATGGCCACTGAAGGAAAGCGCCATAGTCGGGACGCGAGTACCGCTGTCAATCCGACCACTGTTGCTGCGGCGCCGCTGGCGATGACAACTCCGAGTGACCCAATTAGCGTACTTGACACCCACCATCCCAACACGCCAACACCGCCGGCAATCAGCATTCCGAACAAACGCGCGTGATTGCCGGCCGCGAAACCAGCAGCAATAATCAGCGCCCCCAAGTATTGCGCCCGTATGTCTGCCGCTAGCCCCAGCCGATCCGGCGTCGTTGGAAAACTAATCCCAAATCGCTGAATGATGTATAGCCCGGTCATCACGCCGACAACGATACCCATCGTCGCCATAATCACCCGTAGTAGCCGGGCATTTGCCGTCACGTAGTATTCGTCAATCGCATCCTGAAAGGCGCCGACGATCATCAGCCCTGCCACCAGCAACACGATACCGCTGATCACCAGCATTGTCGTATCAACTTGCCAGCCCAGCCAGCCATTTAACCATTGAGCGGCGCCTGCTGCTAGGGTGATCAGGAGTGCGGTGATGATTTGGAGGTAAAATGTTGCGAGGCCCCATTTGTCCAGAATCCTCATCGTCGCCGTCGCCACGAAGCCCATCACAAACGCCAGTCCGCTCATCAGAATTGAGCCGTTAAATAAAATCACCACACCCATTGATACACCACCGCCCGCCAAACAGGTGACCCAGCGCGAGTACTCGCGTGGGCTAGCGAGGATTTCTTCGACACGTTGCTCTGCCTCGGCTAATGGCAAATGAGTGTCACGAATTAATAGCGCAAGGTTTTGCAAGGCTTGGATAGTTTGGTAATTAACATATTTTAAGGTGATCGTTCGCACTAAGGTGAGCGGTTCACGTTCGGTGCCGCGATCTTGAGATATGGTAATGAGCGTTGAGCTGATATCAATGTGGACCCGTCGTCTGCAGTACGTGCCGGTGATCCCCAACGCCATATGCACGACGTCCCGAGCAGCCACCCCCATCGCCAGTAGTTCCTCGGCGATTGTCATCGTCATCCGCAGCGCTCGCATATTTGGCGTCAGGCTCTCGTCGATTTTATCTAATTGCCAAATGGGTTCTGGCGTTGGTAATCGTGGAATTCGTCCCAGTGATCGCTTGATAAATTCAGGTACTTTTCTTTTCACAGCTGTTTTCACATCACTACTATAGCGCCTCTTGGCTAAAATGAAAATAGTTTAGTGGGTCGAGACCTGCATGGGTGATACAATAAACTCATGAACGAACGGCAGATAGCTCAACTTGAGACAATAAAAAATAAAGTGCGTGACATATTAGGCGGCGATCCATCAGGTCATGCTGATGATCACGTTGAGCGGGTGGCACTGCTGGTGGAACGTTTTGCGAGCGAATGTAATGAGCCGGTAGACCTGTACGAAGTGCTATTGACGGCTTGGTTGCATGACATTGACGATTACAAATTAGTCGGCAAAGCGCAGGCAGAGAAATTGACGAACGCGGTCAATAGTATGGCGGAGGTGGGAGTGGCCGCTGACCTATGTCAGGCGGTATTAGAAAATATTGCGGCGATTGGTTATAGCAAACGTTTGAACGGCCAGCAACCGCAGCGGCTGGCGGGGCAGCTGGTATCTGACGCCGATATGTGTGATGCTATCGGTGCGGTCGGGATTGAACGAGGATTGATGTACGCTTGCCATCACGGTGGGCGGATTTTTGACCCCGCGGTTTGGCCAAATATTGATTTAGCGGCGCACGAATACGACGTTAGCGGTAACACGCATGATACCGATGGCTTTATTAATCACTTTTTTGAGAAGCTGCTGAAGTTGAAGGGCTTGATGCTGACGGAGCCGGGACGAATAGAAGCGGGGAAGCGCCAGCACGTTATGGTTGATTTCCTTCGTGCCTATTTCCGCGAAAAGAATGTGCCGGAGTGGAGTGAGTTTTTGGAAGGGTATTTACTTGATATAATTAAGGCAAATGATTTACAATAGGTGGACAAGGACTATGGTATGAGTGAAGTTTCAGAAAATATGTACTCGCTGCTGGTAAGACGCAGCATTCATGACAGAATGAAAGATCGCAAAGTTCCATATAACGTTGTTGGCGGGCTAGGTCTACATGCAGTTACCAATGCTGCCAAACTTGATTGGGGTAATCGTGTTGTTTATCTGCCCAATGGTGTGGATTTACTGCGTCTACGTGATAACGGCACGGTGCGAGACCTTGATACATTAGTGCAAAGCACAGATAAGACTGTTGTGAAGGGCTGTCGACAGAAAATTGCTGACGCTATAGGTGATAAGTTGGTAGTTTCGGCATTTGGGCTTAATTCATACGAAAAAAATCGCCGTGGTATATTTGACTTTGTTGGTGATCGTTATGTTGACGATGAAGGTCGTCTATACTGGCGCCTCGGCGGTATTGAGACGGAAATTCCTTCAGCTAGTCTTGATCAGTGGCTTGTGAAGAGAGATGGCGAGACAGTATGCGCTATCCTTAATCCAATTGCTCAATTAGGAGCGTACGGATGTCGTTCAATTACCGGCTGGCGTCCAAAAGACAAAGAAAAAGTCGAGGAGTTAATAAAAGTTATAATGCCAAATCGCAAAATTTCAGATATTCCGCAAGATTGTCGCGACCAGTATTATACATTCAGGGAACAATTTAGAAAAGTTGCCGAAGCTAGAAAAAAGTTAGGCTGGTTTGGGCTAAAGGCTGGATTGCTATCATTCCTTGAGCGTCAAGAGTGGGCGGTACGACTTGCTCAAGGCGAACTGGATGGCGTACTCAGTGGTTTTGTCGGCAAGACGTGATCGCTTGATATAATGGTAGCTGTGAATCAACGGTTGCAGCAAAAACTCAAAACTCTACCGCGCACTCCCGGTGTCTATTTTCATAAGTCAGCCAGCGGCGAGATTATTTATGTGGGCAAGGCGGCGGTGCTGAAAAACCGCGTGCGTCAGTATTTTCAGGATTCGCGCGGACGGGACAATAAAACCATGGCCTTGGTGGCGGAAATTGCTGATACCGATTGGATTGAGACCGAGAGTGAGGTTGACGCGCTGTTTCTGGAGAGCGAGATGGTCAAGCGCTATATGCCGCGCTACAATGTGCTGCTGCGCGATGATAAGTCGCAGATGTATGTGCGAATCGACATGAAAAGCGAGTGGCCGACCGTCAGTTTTACCCGCAATCCAGCCGATGATGGGGCGGAATATGTTGGCCCGTTTTATAATGGCTTTGCCTTAAAAAAAGCCCTACGATATCTGCGTCGGGTGTTTCCCTATTTGACCAGGCAGCGGCGACCAGGGCAGTCGAAATTGGATGAAGATTTGGGCTTGAGCCCGCGGCTGAGTGATGGGTCAGTCGCCTACAAAGCCACTTTGCGCAAACTCATCAGTTACATCAAGGGCAATCGTAAAGCCATCGCCGCCGAGCTGGAGCGCGACATGAAAACGGCGGCTGGACTGCATGACTTTGAGCGGGCGGCTGACCTTCGCAATAAGCTACGCGCCATGCGGGAGTTGCAGCGGCGAGTTTGTTTCGGCGACAAGGAATTTTTGGATATTTCTAAAGACAAGGCGTTGGCTGATTTGGCAAAATTGTTGGGCCTAAAAGGTATTCCAGCGCGCATCGAGGGTTACGATATTTCACACATGAGCGGGCGACACGTGGTTGCCAGTATGGTGGTATTTACCAATGGCGCTAGCGACCGGGCGGAGTATCGCAAATTCAAAGTCAGTGAGAAAAATGATGACACGGGCAATATTTATCAGACGATTTTTCGCCGGCTGAGCGAGCGTCATCTAAAAAGCTGGGGTCGTCCTGATCTGCTACTGATTGACGGCGGCAAAGGTCAGCTGGCGGCGGCCATCAAAGCGCGTGACGAGCGTGGTGTCACTGTGCCAATCGTCAGCATCGCCAAGCGTGAGGAAGAACTGCTAGTACACAAGCCTGGTTCGCAAATTGATACCACATTCATTGAGCAAATTCGGCTGCAGTCACGGGCAGATATTGCCATCCATGAAGATAGTGAGGTTTATGTAGTAAACTTGCATCCAGACCAGCGTAACGCCGGCTCGCATTCAAAAAACTTACGAGCCAGCACTGAGCAAACTCGTAATGAACGCCCAATAGCAGACGAGAACACTCTTGCAACTACCGACATTATCAAACTGTTCCAGCGCATCCGTGACGAGTCGCACCGCTTTGCGGTGAGTTACCACACCGCGCTCAAACGCCAGCAGCAAACGAAAAACCAGCTGGAGGAAATTCCTGGCGTAGGGCCAAAAACCCGCGCCAAATTGCTGAAAAAATTTGGCAGCATCAGCCGTATACAGAATGCCTCACTCGCTGATCTGGAAAAAATTGTCGGTAAAGAGCTAGCGAAAAAGATTATGCTTATGCTATCATCATAAGTATGATACGAAAGCATGGATTTACCGTCATAGAAGTACTAATTGTCGTTGTGGTTATCGGCATCTTGGCGGGCATCGGTCTCGTCAGTTATAACGGGTGGCGCAAAGAGACGGTGCGTAAAGCCATAACGTCAGATCTACAGAATGCGCTGTCAGCGGCGGAGCAGGAGAAAAACTTCAAAGGGTCATACCCAACGACATTGCCGCAGTCGTTCAAAAGTGGCTCGCCAGACATCGTAATCACTGTACGAACAATCCCGCCGTCTGGTTCGACGCCGGCCGCGATCTGCATTGAGGGGACGAGTAGTCGCCAGCAACTCCAGATGCACATCAAGAGCGCCGAGCGCAAGGTAGTCGACGGCGCTTGCTAGCGTTATGATATAATGAAATGTAGTTATGAGACGACAATTTGCAATATTTTTTGTTAGGTGGGTACTTAATTCTGTTGGTATCTGGGTGGCGGTGCGGCTGCTCGGGACGAGTGAGCCAGTGGTCGAGACGACGGCAACGTTTGTCCTCGCCGGCTTAATCTTTTCGATCGTCAACTCTATCTTAAAACCGATCGTTGTCATTTTATCGCTACCGGCGATCTTGCTGACGCTCGGCTTATTTACGCTGGTGGTTAATGGCATCATGGTGTATATATCATTGGCACTGGCGCCGGGATTATCCATGAGTTTTGGCTCGTCAATTCTTGCCGGAATCATACTCAGTCTGGTAAACTATATAGTAAGTAGCGCCTTCGTTATCAAGCCGGCGCCAGAATAAGGAGAAAGCATGTCACTTGATACTATTTTGCCGTATGTCACATTAGGATCAGCCGTTTTGATGATCATTGCCATATTGTTGCAGCAGCGTGGCGCGAGCCTCGGTGCAGGTTTTGGCTCATCGGGCGAGCTGTTCACCACGCGGCGAGGTTTTGACAAGAATTTGTTTGATGTGACCATCGTGTTTGCTGTCGTATTCGTACTGTCGATCTTGGCGAGTATGGTGCTGCCGAGTCTGAAGGGCTAGGAGCACGCCTTGGACACAAAAAAATCATCTTGGAAAAAATTTCTGCGGCTGGACTTCGCAACAAAAGATCTTGATGGGCAAGCGCAAAAACTGACCAAGACGACCTTGCGTCACGCGCATACGTTTATCTCTTTGCGCCTCGAACATTTGGCTGGAGTCAAGCGACATGTCTTGGGATGGATCTTTCTGGTTATTCTATTGATTACTATCAGTATGGTGCAGTGGCTGTCCTTTCGTGAGCTGTATGCTCATAATGCACCAGCTGGGGGTGGGTCATACTCAGAGGGTGTACTGGGGCCGTTAGAGACGCTGAATCCAATCTTTGCTCGTAGTAGTGCCGAAAAATCAGCGGCCCGGCTGATGTTTGCGAGTCTCTATAATTATGATGCAACCGGGCACATCAAAGGGGACCTCGCTGAGTCGGTCACGGTCAATGAGGCTGAAACCGAATATACGGTCAAATTGCGTCGTAATCTCAAGTGGTCAGATGGAGCGCCGTTGGATGCTCGCGACGTGGTGTTTACTGTTAATTTACTCAAGGATGCACGAACACAAGCGGCGATTACTGGCTGGCAGTCGATCAACGTCAAGCAGGTTGACGAGCGGACGGTACGATTTACCTTGCCGGCCTCGTACGCACCATTCATGCATGCCCTCACCTTTCCGATTTTACCTCAGCACAGCCTCAGTGAAGTTAATCCGGCCGAGCTACGCGAGCATGGTTATGGTAAGTCGCCCGTAACATCTGGGCCGTTTGCTATGCGGATTTTGCAGAATGCCAATGCTGATGGGTCGAAAAAAGTGCTTCATCTCGTGGCCAACTCGCAGTATCATCATGGTGCGCCGAAGCTAGATCGTTTTCAGTTGTATGTATATCCAACGCGAGACGAGATCACCAAAGGTCTCAAGACGAGTGAAATTATGGCGACACCAGAGTTGTCGTATGCGACCCAGCCAGATCAGATTCGTCACATGTACACTTCGCAACCGTATGCTATTAACGACGGTGTCTACGCCTTATTTAATACGCAGAGTGAAGCGGTAAGTTCACGTAAAGTTCGGCAAGCGCTGGTCCAGTCGGTCAATACCCAGGCGCTGCGTGAGAAGTTCGCTTTTGCCAAGAAACCACTGCATGGTCCAATCTTTGACGACCAGGTGGGTGGCCAATTGGCGAGCCGTTTACCGTATAATACAGGGACAGCGAAACGGTTACTAGACGAAGAAGGGTGGAAGGTAGTCGGTAATCAGCGTAAAAAAGGTGAGCAAGTTTTGCAGCTGTCGTTCGTGACGCTCAAGGGCTCTGATTTTGAAACTATCGCTCGTGAACTCGTAAAAGCTTGGCAGGAAACGCTGCATATCACCGTTGACTTGCGGGTGGTTGATCCAAATGATGCCTCGCAGAATGTTTTGCAGTCCGTTCTGCGGCCGCGCGGCTTTGACGTGCTACTGTACGAGTTAGTGCTGGGCGGTGACGCCGATGTCTTTGCCTACTGGCATTCGTCACAGGCCAATCAAGGCGGTCTCAATTTTGCTAATTATAATAGTGCCGTAGCTGATGATGCACTCGCAGCTGGTCGTGCCAAACGAAGCGCTAAGCAGCGAGTTAGCAAATACCAAGCGTTTACCAAGCATTGGCAGTCCGATGTGCCGGCCCTCGCACTATATCAAGTGCAACTGGATTACATTCACCTGCCTTCCGTGTCGGCGCTTGATAAGTCAATGCGGTTGGTATATCCCACCGATCGGTTTGCCGACGTGATCTACTGGACAGTTCGCCGCGAATCCGTTTACAAAACACCGTAATCAGGTATAATGGTAAGTGGTCATGCGGGCGTGGCGGAATTGGTAGACGCGCTAGCTTGAGGGGCTAGTGAGCATTACGCTCGTGGAAGTTCAAGTCTTCTCGCTCGCACCAAATGTAACAGAGCGGCGCGTTGGCGGAGCGGTTACGCAGAGGTCTGCAAAACCTTTTAGACGAGTTCGACTCTCGTACGTGCCTCCAAATGTAGTCCCTGAGTGGGGCTATTTTTCTTTAGGAGGAAGATCTAGTTTTGATGCGATAAGCATACTTTCGGCGATGATGGTGAGCGCTACGTTTGGGTCGATGATGCCCTTCGCGTGGATAATTGCCTGCTGTAAAACGAAACCATAACAGCTAGCCCACTCTTGTTGATTAGGAATAATAGCGCCAAGATGTTCTGAACAGATTTTCCATAGTCCTACAAAGTCTTTAGGTGTTAGCACGTCTGGCTGATGGTTTTTAGGAACTCTAATGGCGTAGAAATCATTGCTACCCATAACTTGAGCACTGTGACCGATACACTCTTGGATGTCAAACGCCTTAAATGCTTTAGTTTTGCCGATTTGTTTCATGCCGCCACCAATAAATGACCAGGGAGAATATTTTTCTACGAATATTTTTTGTAATATACCGTCTCCCAGGTGAAATTTTTGACCATTCTTCATGCCAATCTCAAGGATGGTTTCAGGAGATTCGACACGAACCGCTACTTGTGCCGCGTAGCCAGCGAGCATACTGGAGACACAGAGAAATATTTGAATAGGGAGGCGGGGCTCTGTGTCATCTTTGTGTGGTATCATAAGAAAATTAAACATTTCTTGACCGCCAACAGTAATACGATCTATATCATTCATAGACCCTAGTTTTTCTCGCAACGAAGTGATGAGGTGATCTTTTGATATCTCATCATCGATAGGTTGAGGCTTTTTCTTAAACAATCCGAACATGATAGATATCCTTTCTACTTTTTTAATAGTTCTTTCAACTCCGGAAAGGTCGGTTGGAAAAAGTGATTGCGGTCTTCAAAAATATGCACCTTGGCGGTCGGTAAATCACGCTGAAATTTGGCAAGTTCAGTAAATGGCACGACTGGATCGTCTTTGCTGTGAAATAGATGAATTTCCTTGGTGGATTTTTCGAGCGCAGTAGCACTTGTCACTTGAAAGCTGCCGAGGTCTTCAAGTGACTCATCGTCATAGCACGGCGAAACTAGCACTAGTCGTCGGACTGGTGTGCTAAGTGGTGATTCGTGCAAATATTTTGCCAAAAACATGGCACCCAAGCTATAGCCCACTAGCTGGACGTCATCGCCAAGCAGTGGCAGTAGTTTTTCGAAGTATATTTTCCATTCTTCATATTGGGCATTTTGTTTGTTTGGCATACTGGGCAGCAAGACGTCGGCATCGTCTATTTCTTGGGCCAACCATTCACACCATGTCGGTGTGTAGAACAGTCGCTCGTACTGAATGGGGTCATTTTTGAGTGTCTCAATATATCGCGCATAACTATTGAACGTATTGCCGCCGTGGATGTGTACAATTTGTCGCATAAATATAGTATACTACGGATGGGCGCGAGTGGCGGAATTGGTAGACGCGAGGGACTTAAAATCCCTTGACCAAAAGTCGTGCGGGTTCGATTCCCGCCTCGCGCACCAGTATAGTTTTTGGGGTTATTGCCTAGAGTGGCGAGCTTCTTGTTAATAGCAGTTAGTTTGATGGGCTAGGGTGTTGAAAACCAGCCAGCCTGTTGCGTGCTCGGCACCTGGTTGGTATAATAAAAACACAACTAACAAAAGGAGAATAGAACGTATATGGAAGCATGGTTGATTATACTAATTGTCGTTGGCGTACTGTTGGTGCTGCTAGTCGGCTTTTTGATCGCTACGTACAACGGACTGGTGACGCTGCGTAACCGCGTCGAGGAAGCATGGAGTGATATTACTGTCCAGCTCAAGCGCCGGACTGACTTGATTCCGAACCTAGTTAACTCAGTTAAGGGCTACGCGACACATGAAAAAGAAGTATTTGAAAAGGTTACTGAAGCTCGTTCAGCCATTATGGACGCTAAAGGTGTGAAGGATACTGCCGAAGCAGAGAACATGCTCGAAGGTGCGTTGAAGAGCCTGTTCGCGGTAGCCGAGGCTTATCCAGACTTGAAGGCTAACCAAAACTTCATGCAACTGCAGCAGGAACTGGTCGATACTGAAGACAAGATCCAGGCTTCTCGTCGCTTCTACAATGGCGGCGTTCGCGATCTGAACACAAGGATTCAAAGGTTCCCAGCTAACATCGTTGCTGGCATGTTCGGCTTCCAGGCCAAGGAGTTCTTTGAGGTTGCTGATCGAGCAAGCATTGAGAATCCAGTCGAGGTGAAATTCTAAGGCAGGATAATCTTTGCCTGAACTAAGCCGCTCGCCTGTTTTCGGCGGGCGGTTTTTGGTATAATAACTACATGTATAGTGCAATCTCTCATAATAAGCGAAACACCGTGCTGATCATGGCAGTGTTTGTGGCGATTATCGGCGTAATCGGTGTGCTGGTCGGTATGTATCTACGGAACTATTCATTGTCGTTGATCATTGTCGGCTGTGCGCTGCTTTATGCGTGGTTACAATATTATATTGCTGGTAAATTGGCCATGGCGATGAGCGGTGCGCAGCAGATTGAAAAGAAGGATGCGCCGGAGCTGTGGCGGGTAGTAGAAAACCTCGCGATTGCTTCCGGCATGCCGATGCCAAAGGTTTATATCATTGACGATCCAGCGCCAAACGCGTTTGCAACTGGCCGCGATCCAAAGCACGCTATCGTCGGTGCGACTACTGGGCTGCTAGAAATTATGGACAAGCGCGAACTCGAGGCGGTGATGGCGCACGAGATGAGTCATGTGCGTAATTACGATATTCGCGTTAGTATGATTGCCTTTGGGTTGGTGAGTGCGATTGGGTTGCTTGCTGATATCGCACTCCGGATGATGATATATGGCGATGATGATGACGGGGATACCAGTCCGGTTGTCTACGTCGTGGGTATTATAGTAGTAATCTTGGCACCGATTTTAGCAACGATTACGCAACTGGCAGTCAGCCGCCAGCGCGAGTATCTCGCGGATGCCTCGGGCGCGCTATTGACTCGCGACTCGGAGGGGCTGGCGATGGCACTGGAGAAGTTACAAAGTTATGGTCGGCCAATGCGCAAGCAGAGTACCTCAACGGCGAACTTGTTTATGAATAATCCGCTGCGCCCTGGCTTTTTCTCAAAGTTATTTAGCACCCACCCGCCGCTAGAAGATCGAATCGCACGTCTGCGAAGTAATGCAACGAAGATGTAATCATGACGAAGTCAACCAAAAAACAACGCACCACGCGGCGTAAACGAGCAACTTCAAAAGCAGATAGTCGCGCCGCGGCAAAGAAGAACGTTTCATTGAAAGAGGGGGTTGGTGGGGTCTGGCGGCGACTAACGCAGCGTCGCCAAGCCTTTCTCCGCCGTCGGCCGCACCGTAGTTTTCGAGTAACCAAGCGGCGTGACTATAGTCGCTCACTTAAGCTACCGGGCTATTTCACGCTAACTAACCAGGCCTGGCAACTGATGCGACGGCATTGGCGAATCTTCGTCGGACTGGCGGCGATCTATGCGGTATTGGGCGTATTGTTATCGGGGTTAATGTCACAAGATACGTACCAGCAACTCAAAGATACGATTAATGAAGCGAACCAAGAAGGAGCCCTGGGTGCTGTGATGCCGACACTGGCGCTATTTGCTGGCGTGGTTACCAATCAGCTTGGCGGTTCGACGGGTGGTGTGGGATCATCCCAGCAGCTGGTTGGTGCGTTAATTGGGCTATATATATGGCTGACGACGATTTGGCTGATTCGTGGCGTGGCTACTGGTAAGCGTCCAAAGATTCGCGACGGTCTCTATAATGCAGGCGCGCCGGTCATTGCTCTGTCGGTTCTGGTGTTTATTGCGCTCATTCAATTATTACCAGCGGCGATAGCGGCTATCATCTACGGCGCGGCGGATACGTCAGGCATGTTACAACAGACGGTGGTGCTGATGTTGGCGGCCGGTGCCACCATATTAATCGTTACCTTGTCGATATACTGGCTAACGAGTACGTTGTTTGCTATGGTGATCGTCACTCTACCGGGAATGTATCCACTAGAAGCGGCGCGACTGGCTTCGGACGTTGTCTTGGGGCGGCGGATACGAATCTTGCTGCGATTGATGTGGCTGCTGGTGGTGCTCGCCGTGGTTTGGGCGGCGGTGCTTATTCCGGTCATTACGATTGACAGTGCACTCAAAGCGGTGATACCGGCGTTGAACTGGCTGCCGCTGGTGCCGCTCGTGGCATTGCTGTTGGTGGCGTTCTCGATTGTTGCCTCGGCGTGCTACATCTACTTATTCTACCGAAAGGTCGTCGCCGATGACAGCGCGCCAGCTTGACCGGCAGGCGGCCGAGCAACGAATTGTCAAACTGCGAGATCTGATCAATGATTATCGCTATCATTATCACGTGCTTGACGAATCGATCATAAGCGAGGCGGCGGCTGATAGCCTGAAGCACGAATTGTCGCAACTAGAAGAGCAGTTTCCTGAACTCATCACGCCAGACAGCCCAACCCAACGGGTAGCTGGAAAGGCTCTCAGTAAATTCGCCAAGGTCCAGCATCAAACGCGGATGATTTCGCTGCAGGACGTGTTTGACCGAGAAGAAGTTGCGGCGTGGATACAGCGCATGAAAAAAGTGCGGCAGGACATCACTGAAGAATTTTTGTGTGACATCAAAATGGATGGCCTGGCCTGTGCGCTAATTTATGAGGACGGTGTGCTGACGCGGGCCGTGACGCGCGGTGACGGATTAGTTGGTGAAGACGTGACTATGAACGTGCGGACGATTCAGAATGTGCCGCTGACCCTGCGCACCAACCAGCGATTCGCTCATTTTTTGCGCGGTCGAACGGAGATCCGTGGTGAAATTGTGATGCACAAGGCTGACTTTGCAGCCTTAAACCAACGTCGGCGAGCGGCCGGTCAGCCAGAATTTGCTAACCCGCGTAACCTAGCCGCAGGGACGATTCGTCAGCTTGATCCAAAACTGGTGGCTGAGCGTCCGCTCCATTTTGTTGGCTATGACATTATTCGCGATAACCTCGAGGATACGCCGACGATCGCCTTTGGTTACCAGATGATGAACGAGCTGGGTATCACCACTAGTCGGCAGACGCAAATTGTCTATGGCTTGGACGAAGTGATGAGCTATGTTAATCATCTTGATGAGCTGCGTCAATCGCTGCAGTTTAATACTGACGGAGCGGTCATCAAGCTCAACGACCGGCGACAGTTTGCCGAGCTGGGCATCGTTGGCAAGACACCGCGCGCGGCAGTGGCGTATAAATTTGCCGCCGAAGAAGCTACGACCATCGTTCGCGATATCGTCATTTCCATCGGCCGGACGGGCGCAGCCACACCAGTGGCGGTGTTTGATCCGGTGGTGGTGGCTGGGACAACGGTGCAGCACGCTAGCCTACATAACGCCGACGAAATTGCTCGTCTGGATGTGCGCCGCGGTGACACGGTGGTGATTTTCAAGGCCGGCGATATCATCCCGCAGGTGCAAACCGTACTGAAAGAATTGCGACCGGCAGACACCAAACCAACTGACTATCCAGCGGAATTGGCGCGCCAATATCCGGAACTAGAATTTGTGCGGCCAGAGGGCGAAGCAGTCTACCGCATCAAAGGTTTGAGCGGTCCGCTGATTTTGAAGCGAGCCCTGGCGCACTTTGCATCCAAAGGCGCGCTGGACATCGACACATTGGGCGAGAAAAATGTCGAGGCGCTGGTCGAGGCTGGGTTGGTCAATGATTTGGCGGATATTTACCGGTTGACGAAAGATGATTTGCTGCAGCTGGAACGGTTTGCCGAGATTTCTGCACAAAAACTCATTGATGCCATTGCCGCTAAGAAACGGCCAGCGTTGGAGCGATTTTTGTTTGGCCTCGGCATTCGGCATGTTGGCGCGCAGACAGCGATTGACCTTGCGAATCACTTTGAAAGTGTTGAAAAGCTCAGCCAAGCGACTATTGATGAGCTACGCGAAGTAGATGGCGTGGGCGAAATTGTCGCCGAGTCGATCGTGGCGTGGTTTGCTGATGAGGATAATGTGACGCTGCTCGAAAAATTTGCTGACTTGGGCGTGACGCCGCAATTTACTAAAAAATCCGGCAGTCTAACTGGTCAAAGTTTTGTCATCACTGGCACTTTGCAATCAATGGGGCGCGACGCCGCCGCAGAAAGAATCCGCGAGCTTGGTGGTACCTTCCAAACCGCTGTTGCAAAAGATACAACATATTTGGTAGCGGGCGGTAAAGTCGGCGCCAGCAAGCTGAAAAAAGCCAAACAATACGGCACGAAAATTATTGATGAACAAACATTGTTAGAACTTATACAATAACGGAGGTATAACCATGACTCAGCAACTACATCGCGCCCTCACCATCAAACCCGCCGACACAGTTGTGTTTACGGCGATGTCCAAGAAATATTTTTACATGAGATTGTTTGTCACGAAATTTGTACTTGAGCAAGGCGTTGTGCCAATCAATCCATTTACCAGTTTTGACTACTTTTTGCTCGACGCGGTGGAGCGTGATACGGTGCGACGCGCCAATAATACGCTGGTGGCGCGCGCTGATGAGCTCTGGGTATTTGGCGACATCGCTGATGGCGTGCGGGCGGAAATAATCCAAGCTTGGCAGCAGCAGAAAACCGTTCGATTTTTTGCGTTTCGTAGTGACAAACATATTTACGAAGTTGAGATTGGCGACTTGGTGTATGAAGACGGCGTTGAAACAGTAACCCAACGGAGGTAATGAGATGATCCGATTTTACTTACAAAAATTAGTGCGTGACAAAGTGGTGAAAAAGTGCCTGGATGATCCAGAAGTGTTGCATACGGAGTACCGGACATTAGACAAACAAGCGTTTCGTCGTGAGCTGATTCGTAAGGTTCATGAGGAGGCAGACGAGATTCCGCTCGGTGATGATCAGCAGGATGAGGCGCTCAAGGAGTTAGCCGATTTGCAAGAAGTCGTTGACGCATTGCGTCAGGCCTTTGGCTTTTCTATAGAGCAAGTTCAAGAAGAAATGGCGCGTAAAAAGCAGGATAATGGCGGCTTTGATAATCGGCATTATATTGAATATAACGACCTGGTTGATAATAGTAAATGGGTAGAAATTTTCCGTGCCCAGCCAGAGAAGTATCGTGAAGAAAAGAGCTAAATATAAAATATGATAAAAAACATTACGTTTATCACCGGCAATCAGCACAAAGCAGATTATTTATCGCGCATGTTGGGTTTACCGTTGAAGTATCGGGCGATTGATCTAACGGAAATTCAATCAACGAGCTTGGAAGAGATTGCTGAGCATAAAGTTCGCCAGGCGTATATGGTCGCCAGATGTCCGGTTCTGGTTGAGGATGTGGCGCTCGGGTTTACGGCGTTGGGTGGACTGCCGGGTCCGTTTGTCAAGTTTTTTGTCGAGGCACCGAACGGTTTAGAGAAGCTCTGTCGGATGCTTGATGGTTTTGACGACCGATCGGCGGTGGCGGCGTGTGTGTTTGGCTACTACGATGGTGAGCAGATCAAATTGTTCCGCGCTGAACTTGGTGGCGTCATCGCCAAGCATCCTGTGGGCAATGGCGGTTTTGGCTGGGATAAAATATTTTGCCCGGATGGTTATGACGGTAGAGCTCGCGCCGAATTAACACCAAATGAGGACGCCGAGACGTACCGCTTATTCAAGCCGATTGATGCCGTTCATCAATTCCTCGCTACGCTAAAATAAGAAGTGCTATAATAAACCCCATGACAAAACACATCAATCTCGTCACTGGCAATCCACGTAAAATCGAAGAAGCAACGGCTACGCTGAGTCAATACGACATAGCGGTGGAGATTATTGATCTAGACATTGATGAGATCCAGCACCGTGATCCGCTGAAAATTACCGAGGCTAAGGTTCGGGCAGCGTACGAGAAGGTTGGCAAGCCAGTTGTTGTCAACGATAGTAATTGGGAAGTGCCCGTGCTCGGTGGCTTTCCGGGTGGCTATATGAAGGATATCGCACACTGGTTGACGCCCGAGGATTTTTTGGCTTTGCTCCGCGACAAAGATGATTGGCAGATTATTCTCCATGACATTGTCGCCTATTACGACGGGCATAATCTACAGACATTGATCTTTGATCAGCCGGGGAAGTTTGTCGCTCCGCCGCGTGGCAAGAGTGGCGCATCGGTCAACAAGATTATTACGATGGATGGCAGTAACGGCCTGACGATGTCCGAGGTGTTTGATCGGCGCGATCAAGGCTTGGCGGTTGAGACCGATACACTGCAGCAATGGCATCAATTTGCGCAGTGGTATATCACGCAGTAGCTGGTTTCTATGAAGTTCGCGCCATACTGGCAGTAATAAGCGTGGCGCCAATCACGTCATCGACGCTGGAGCCGCGAGATAGGTCGCTGATCGGCCGAGCAAAACCCTGCAAAATTGGCCCGTACGCATGACCGCCGGCCAGATGCTCGGCTAGCTTGTAGGCGATATTACCAGAATCAAGATCAGGGAAAACGAGGACGTTAGCTCTGCCGGCAACCGGACTGTCCGGTGACTTTTTCTGGCCGATAGCCGGGACGATTGCCGCGTCTAACTGTAGTTCGCCATCAATGAGTATATCGGGCCGTTCGGTCCTGACGAGTTGCAGCGCCTGGGTGATGAGCTCGACACTGTCGCCGCCAGCGCTGCCTTTCGTTGAGTATGACAGCATAGCCACGCGTGGCTCCCAGCCAAGTGATGCCGCACTACCCGCTGAGGTCATGGCAATCGCCGCCAACTGCTCGGCATTTGGCTGAATGTTCATGCCGCAGTCAGCAAAGAATAACAAGCCGTGTTCGCCACCCTGAAACTGTGGGACGTCTATCACGAAAAAGCTGGATGCATATCGAACATTGGGCGCTAGTCCAACAATTTTCAGCCCAGCCCGCAGCACGTCTTTCGTTGGATGATCAATTCCAGCCACCATAATGTCAGCCTCGCCGCTCGTTAGCATCGTTGCACCGCGATTGATAGCGTTCTCCTCCCCGTCAAGCAACACTGGCTGCACTGCGCCGCTTTCTTCTAGTGCGCGCGCCGCCTGCTGGATGATGTGATTATTGCCCTCAGGAAATACCACGCGTGGTGGATGTAGAGCTAAGGTTTTTGCTAAGTCTCGTATATGCTGATTCATAAATATAGTATAATGGAACTATGAACGAATTGACAATTGAACGGGCATCCCACATCACCGAATCCGATGTGGCAGACATCACTAACCTTATTGCGGCGCTTACCAGCAAGCCGCATTCAGCTGACACCAAGCTGTTGCAGCAGATTATCGACTCGCCGAGTCATGTGTTGCTGTTGGCACGGTTATCAGGCAAAGTCGTTGGCATGGCAACGGTGGCGTTATTACTAGGGCCAGCTGCCGGGCGTAAGATCTATCTCGATGACTTCGTTGCTGATCCGACTATCCAGGGTAAGGGCGTCGGCTCTCAACTCTGGGACGCTATCATCGACTGGGGTCGCGAGCAGGGCGCTTTGAAATTAGAATTCACATCACGCCCAGAACGTGAAGCGGCGCAGCAATTCTACTTGAAAAAGGGCGCAGTCGTACGTAGCACTAACGCTTTTGCTAAGGAATTGTAGATAAATATCAGACAAACCCCTTGTGCTTTTTAATAAAAAAGCGCATAATATCATTAGAGCTGGTACGCATAGGGGCGTTTCCTATGCTGCCATCCAAAACAAACACACGAAATTGCCCCGGGTGGGCGCGTAACAGCTCTTTTTTTGTTCGTCAAGTGGCGCGTTTGACGGCGCTTATGGTATGATAAAGGGGATGTTCAAGAAGTCGTTTGAGAAAAAAATGATACGCTATGTCCGGCAATTTTTTGCCGACCATGCTGACGTCAAGTTGATCGCAGTGACCGGGAGCGCCGGTAAAACGAGTGCCAAAACGGCGATCGCCACTGTGCTATCGCAGCAGTTCGCTGTCGCCATGCACGCTGCTGAGCCAATGTCGCACTTACAAACCCTTCTACAGATTATGGGTGTGCGCTACCCCGAGAATCGTCCGGAGGAGAAGTGGGGATTTTGGCACCGCCGCAAGATGATGCGAGCTGTCAAAAAGCGTGCTCGCGCTGAGCATCCCGAAGCTCATGTCATCGTCCAAGAATTCAGCCCGATGCAGACTGGTTTTAACGTGTGGTTTCAGCAGGTTATTCTACCGGACATGGCCGTTGTGACGTCGGTAACCTCTGGCCGCATGCGGGTTGAACATACCGTCGAAGAGGTGGCTAGCGAGATGCTAACATTGGCGAATAATGCTCGCTTTGCGGCTATTAATCGTGATGATATCGACGGTCGGTTTGCTGCATTTTTGACAAATCCCCAGATGACGACATATGGTACCAGCGAGGTCGCTGAGTATTATTTTGAGCAGCATGATTTCTCGCTGGAGCACGGCTACGTCGGCAAGATTATCGGCCCGGAATATCCTGATGGCATCGCAGTGACGCTGCCGCTGCTTGGTGAACATAATCTGCGACCAGCGGTCGTGGCGATGCTCGCTGGGGTGCGGATGGGTATGACGAAAGAATTGATTGAAAAGGGTTTGGGCCAGTTAGGCCCGCTGCCGGGTCGGATGCAAGTGCTTCGCGGTGCGGATCAGACGATTTTGATTGATGATAGCTATAGCTCATCACCACTGACAGCACTGTCAGCGCTACAAACGCTGTACAGTCTCGAGGTGCCGCAGCGTATTGTGGTGTTTGGTAATATGAACGGGCTACGCAAGGATACGCAGGCCGGTCATGCCAAGCTCGGCGCTCAGTGTTCGCCAGACGAGCTGGATTGGGTAGTGACCGTTGGCGAAATGGCCAATCAATATCTGGCGCCAGTAGCGCGTCGTCGCGGCTGTCAGGTCAAGGAGTGTCGTGATGCGCTGATGGCCGGCGGATTTGTGCGCGAAAAACTTCATGCGGGCGGCGTAGCTCTCTTCAAAGGTTCAAGTGGCGGTGTTTGGCTCGAGGAAGCGATTAAAATTAATCTACACAGCACTGAGGATGAGAAAAAATTGGTGCGCCAGTCACCTGACTGGATTAAGCGAAAAAATGAATTTTTCTCGCGCTTTCGCGGATAGTGATACAATGAAAGTATAACGAGGAGGAATATGGACGACAAGGGTACGAATAGCAAGAAAACACCAGCGGATAAAGCCACTGCGTCAACACCGCCGGCAGCGTCGCAGTCGACGGTCGCACCAAGCTCATCACAGTCGATAACGACTCCGCCTGCACAGGCCGATCAGCCGGCATCGCCGACATCGCAACCACCGATCATGAATTCGGTTGTGCCGCCAAAAAAGAAAACCGGCCTCATCGTCGGTATTATTACCGGCTCGGTCGTATTGCTGCTAGCTATCGCTGCGGTACTGTTGTACTTTTTCTGGTGGCAAGACCCGCAGAGGATGGTGACTGATGCAGTGGTTAATTCATTCCAGACTAAAAAGGTGGTTTCCTCAGGTAAGCTCGTCATGGATCTTGGTAGCGGCAATCGGGCTGACATTAAGATTAAAGCCATTGCTGACTCACCAAAATCAAAAACCGAGGCCACCATTACATTGGCGATCAATGGCATAGAAACCCAACAGGATATCGTGCTTACGGTGGTGGCTGACGGCAAGGGCGCGGTTTATATTAAGGGTGAACACTTAAAAGATATCGTACGCCAGATGGCAGAGACGATCATTAAGGATCGGGGCCAGGGAGCACTACCGGACGCGCAGCCGACAGTTATACGTATACGTGACCAGATCCTCAAACAGCTTGATGAGAAACTTAACAAGATTGAAGGCAAGTGGCTTAAGGTGTCATTTGATGAGCTTGGCGCGTCATATGCGGATAAAGATACATGTTCCCAAGAAATCTTTGATTTGATCAATGCTGACCAGCAGGTGCGTAGCGAACTGATTAACGCGTATCGCAAAAACAGCTTTGTGACGGTCAAAAAGGACGCTAAGGTCGAGCCGCGTGATGGTGCGCCCGGCTTTGAAATTGATTTAGCTTCGGACGGTAAAATGTCAGACAAACTACGCGCATTTGTCGATTCTCTGGGGGATACGAAACTTGGTAAGAAAATTAAAGAGTGCTATGGTGACAAAGTATTCAATACAGCAAATAAAACTACGTCATCAAAGAAATTGCCTACTATACGCATCTGGGTCAATCCGTGGTCGCATCAACTGAAAGCGATTGAGATTAAGGCACGCAGTTCAGATGACGACAAGAATCGGAATATCACTATGGATATGACATTCGATTACAGCAAGTCAGAACAGATTGACATACCATCAAATGCCGATAATCTTAAGTCGGTGCTTCAGGATTTTACCGGCTCATCGCCAATCCCACCGCCGTTTGCTAGGGGTGGTGTGTCTGTAGACGAGAATAACGAAGACACGAACGTTAGCATCGAGAGATGATATACTAAGGAGTATGAAACGCTACAATCCGACGGAAATTGAGAAAAAATGGCAAGATAAGTGGGAGGCTGATGGCACCTATGTCACTAACCTTAGTGATACAACGCGCCCAAAGTACTATAGTCTCAGCATGCTTCCTGGCATCACTGGCGCGGGTATTCACATCGGTCACGGTCGGACGTTTCAGTTTGCTGATATTAAAGCGCGGCTCAAGCGTCAGCAGGGCTACAATGTGTATCATCCAATCGGTTGGGATAGCTTTGGCCTCCCTGTAGAAAATTATGCCATCAAGGTCGGTAAAACACCGCGAGTGGCGCATGACGAAGCTAAAGCGCATTTCATCGCCCAGCTGAAGCGCCTCGGGTTTAGTTATGATTGGTCAAAGGAGATTTCCACCGCTGACCCCGAGTATTATAAGTGGACCCAGTGGATTTTTACGCAGCTATATAAGCACGATTTGGCGTACCAAAAAGAGCAGCCGCAATGGTGGTGCGATACTGACAATACAGTGCTAGCTAACGAGCAAGTTGAAGGCGGCAAATGTTGGCGCTGCGGCAATTCTGTGACCAAGCGCAACCTCAAGCAGTGGTTTTTCCGCATCACCGCCTATGCTGATGAGATTCTAGAGGCGACTGATGACCTAGACTGGACGGACATGGTCAAGACCATGCAGAAAAACTGGATTGGCCGGTCGGTTGGCGCGGAGGTTGAGTTTGTAGTTGAAGGTCGCGACGACGTCATCACTGTTTTCACCACGCGTCCTGACACGTTGTTTGGCGCGACGTATGTGGGACTGGCGCCAGAGCACCCATTGGTTTCTCAGCTAGTCAATGCCGACACGCGTGCTAAAGTCGAAGCATATATTCAAGCGGCACAGCAGAAGTCCGACGTTGAACGCCAGGAAAATAAAGATAAAACCGGCGTATTCACCGGCAGCTATGCTATCAATCCAGTCAATGGCCAGAAAGTGCCAATTTGGGTGGCGGACTACATTCTCGGTGGCTATGGCACTGGCGCAATTATGGCGGTGCCAGCGCATGATGAGCGCGATTTGGAGTTTGCCGAAAAATTTGATTTGCCAGTAGTGCAGGTGATTGAAAAACCGGAGAACTTGGCGGATGCGGGCTGTTACACGGGCGAAGGTGAATTGATCAACTCGGGTGATTTTGATGGTCTGCGCAGCGAAGAAGCTCGCGAACAGGTGGTGGCCTGGCTGGAACAACAGGGCTTCGGCCGGAGTAAAACTACCTACAAAATGCGCGATTGGCTGATTTCTCGTCAGCGATACTGGGGCGCGCCAATTCCGATTGTTCATGTCGATGGTTGTGCGCCAATTGCGGTGGCCGATGAGTGCTTGCCGGTGATTTTGCCAGAGGTAGAGAACTTCAAACCGACGGGCGGCAACACATCGGTCTTGGCACAGGTTGATGACTGGGTGCGGGTGTGGGTTGATGTTGAAACGGGCAAAACCGTACCGATTACTGAGCCGAAGCCAGCGGGCGACAATTGGCATGAAGGCCGCCGCGAGACTGACACACTGGACGGCTATGCTTGCTCGAGTTGGTATTTCCTGCGCTATCTTGACCCGCACAATGACGCCGAGGCGTGGGATCCAATGCGCATTAACCACTGGATGCCGGTGGACTATTACAATGGCGCCGATCATGCGGTAGCACACCTGCTGTATAGTCGTTTTTGGATGCGATTTTTCTATAAGCTTGGTTTGGTGCCGACACCTGAGCCGTTCAAGCGGATGATGTATAACGCCTACATCATGGCGCCGGACGGTCAAAAAATGTCCAAATCTAAGGGCAATGTTATCGATCCGATGGAGATTATGGACAGCGGCTACGGTGCCGATGCGCTGCGTGTTTACGAGATGTTCATCGCGCCGTACGATATGGATGCGCCGTGGGATCCGCGTGGGGTGCCGGGGACGTATCGGTTCTTAAACCGAGTGTGGAATTTAGTGCAGGAGTTTGTGGTTGCGGATACATCACCGTCCTCCGCCAGAGTACACTCTTCACTCGCATCTCCACCGGAGATGGCTCGTGAGCGTTCGGCTGAAACGTCCGCTCTTCGTGAACATTTTACAGCCTCTGTCGGAGGAGATGATGTATCCGCTGACCCTTCCTTGAGCGACCCATCGTCATCGACTGATTATTCTGAATTATTGCGTCTCACTCACCTCACTATCAAGAAAGTCACTCGCGATATTGAGGATGAGAAGTTCAATACGGCAGTGGCGGCGATGATGGAGATGGTTAATGGTTTATATAAATTCAAAGAAACGCACGGCATTCAAGCGTCAGAAACATGGCGGTTTGCCCTGGAAAGCCTGCTGCAAATCTTGGCGCCTTTTGCGCCGCATATCACTGAGGAATTGTGGCAAGAATTGGGCCATGCTGATACCATTCACGTTAATCACTGGCCAAAGTGGGATGAAAAATATCTGGTGAGCGATGTGATGACCATCATCGTTCAGGTCAATGGCAAGCTTCGATCACGACTGGAGCTGCCGGTTGACGTTGATAAAGAGGCGATTGAGCAACGAGCGCTGAATGACGAGAAGGTTCGCGCCTATCTCGACGCCCGGACACTGAAAAAGGTGATTTATGTGCCGGGGAAGTTGGTGAATATTGTTGTCTAGGTTAGTTACCGAGGGGCTTAGCCGTCACTGAGCCATCCCGGTGTACCTCGACTCGTACGCGTGTTCCTTGTGGAAGACCAGCGAGCTTTTTGGATTCCGTAGCACAGCCCACTATATCAATTTGGGTAGCAGTATCGGTATCCCTTACAATGGAGTCTGCTGCTGCACATACATCTGAATCCTCTGTAACACGAGTTTCCGTGGGGTCATAATGCATCATAGAAGAGCCAACTAGAGGTGATTCTGTCGGCTCTTTATCGGCATTGGCGATACCGCTAACGCCGGCGCCGAGACCTGCCGCCATTACTGCCAGCATCGCTCCTGATCCGATGGCCAGTTTCAGCTCACCTAGTCGACTTAGTGCTTCCCCAGACTGAGGGGGTAGGTTTTTCTTATCCTTTTTCTTATCCATGGTTGGTAGGACATATCCTTTCTATCGTAAGTGATGTCTACGATATTACCATAAATATTATATAAAGTCAATGATACCACCTGACAGCGTATTGCCACTGCTCTGCATCCCCTTGAGAAATCTATCAAAAACCAGTATAATGAAGTCCAAGTGTTACGATAAACTGAAATAAAGGAGATTTTTCTATGGCACAACCAAAAAAGCAGAGCAGTCCGCGCAAGACCGGTCTGCGTCGCAGCCACTTGGTACTGAAATTAGCACGCCGCGTCAACGGGACGTCGCCAGTGAAGGTCAAGACGACCAAACGTGAGACTGGTAGCAAGAGCACAAAATAAACTAACACGAACAGGAACGTTTTTGTCATGGCTTCAAACCGTCATTTGGGACGAATCGTCGCGTTGCAGACGTTATACGAGATTGAGTTTCGCCAGGAAGTTGGCGACAGCGAGGTTGATGTCGCCGATATCTTGACGCGCAATCTTGAGAAATACAAATCATCAGTCGATGATGTTGAGTTTGTACGAAGTCTGATCGATGGCGTCACCACGCATAAAGCAGAGCTTGATGATAAGCTTCGTCCGCTGGCGCCAGAATGGCCGATTGAGCAGATATCGCGAATTGACCGGACGGTACTACGGCTCGGGCTGTATGAATTATTGTTTTCTCGGGCGGCGGTGCCACCAAAAGTGGCTATCAACGAAGCAGTGGAACTTGCAAAAACGTTTGGTTCGGATAACTCAGGGAAATTTGTGAACGGTGTGCTCGGCACAGCGTATCGCTCCCTTTAAGAGGATGCCGATGAAGACAAGCAGCTTTGATCATATTAAGAAATATTTTGGCGGTCGCAAGAAACCGTCAATCCAGGAAATAGTTCGCGAGCCAACCGCCGGCGGCGTGGTGTTCCGACGCAATAAAAAGGGCGATGTCGAGTTTCTGCTCTACCAAGATGCGCGGGATCGCTGGACCATTCCCAAGGGCCACGTTGAACCGGGCGAGACAGCGCAGGCTGCCGCCAAGCGTGAAGTTGGTGAGGAAGCTGGCCTCAAGAATATCGAGGTGTGCGGTTGGCTGGGTAAAATTAATTTTCGCTATCGCCGGCTCGATAAATTAGTGCTGATTTCGCAGCAGGTGTACCTGATGAAGGCGCTTGATCCGGACGAGAAACTGCAAAAAGAAGACTGGATGAATGGCCTCAAGTGGTTTACGTTCCATGAGGCGCTGGATGAGATTGAGTATGAGGATATTGGCAAGTTAATTCTGCTCGCTATGAAGCGAATCAGGCAGGAGAATCTATAGATGAGTGGGATGAATACGGCGCCGTATCAGGAGTTTGCCCGTGAGAAGCTAGGGTTTGAGTTTACGAACATTGAATTACTCGTGACCGCCTTAACGCATCGCAGTTATGTCAATGAGCATAGAAAGTCAGTTCACGAGCATAACGAGCGGCTGGAGTTCCTCGGTGACGCGGTGTTGGAGCTAGCGGTAACGGAATATTTGTTTACGCATTTTTCTGAGCCGGAAGGAGTTTTGACGGCGTGGCGGGCGGCGCTGGTGCGGACGGAAAGTATCGGTGCGGCGGGTGATGCCTTGGGCTATGGGCCGCTGATTCGCATGTCCAAGGGTGAGAAAAATGGTTCGGATCGGGCGCATTTGCAGATTTTGGCCAATGCCTTTGAAGCAGTCATTGGTGCGATTTATCTGGAGCGCGGCTTTGACGATGCGCGCGATTTTATTCATAAACATATCATCGTTAAGTTGGACGGAATTTTGGAATCAGGCAGTTGGCGCGATCCGAAGTCGTATTTGCAGGAAATTTCTCAGCGCGTTGATGGTCAGACGCCGGTGTATAAAGTTTTGGGCGAGGAAGGTCCAGATCATGATAAGATTTTCACGCTTGGGGTGTTCGTCGGTGAAACGATAATGGGTCGCGGTACTGGCCCTTCCAAGCAAGTGGCTCAACAGCAAGCCGCCCGTCAAGCGATCGCTCGATATCGGGCAGCAAATTCTGAATAGTGATTATATCTTTTCTCAGCGCCTAACCGGTGTTATAATCAAAAGGATGAGTAACACAATTTTTAAACGTACCAAGATCCTAGCGACTGTCGGTCCGGCAACGATGAGTCAGGATAAAATTAGTCAACTTATGCAGGCCGGTGTCAATGGCTTTCGTCTGAATTTCAGCCACGGTAGTTATGATGAGCGGCGTGAGCAAATCGGCTGGATTCGCACGGCCAGTCACGAGCAGGGCAAACCAGTTGCCATTCTCCAAGACCTTCAAGGTCCAAAAATCCGCCTCGGCGTTCTCAAAGACAACATGCTGACGGTGCGGGCTGGTGATGTGCTGACGCTTGATTCGTCGATTACAGAACACGATGGAAGCTTTAATCTGCCTGTCCAGTATAACCTCGCTGAGAAAATGAAAGTTGGCGAGCCGCTGTATATGTTTGATGGCAAGATCAAGTCGATCGTTCGTGAAATCGCTGGCCCAACGGCCATCACGGTGGAGGTGCAGAATGACGGATTTTTGATGAGCCGTAAGGGGTTGAATCTGCCAGATACCGATTTTGGTGGTGATATCTTGACGCCAAAAGATATCGCCGATATTGAGTGGGCGTCTGGTCAAGATTTTGATTATGTGGCGCTTAGTTTTGTACAGACGGAGGATGATATTATTGATCTGCGCTCGCGGCTGACAGCGCTGGGCTCGGATGCGTATATCATTGCCAAAATCGAGACCAAGTCAGCGATCTCTGATGAACATCTGGAGGAGATCGTCAAGGCGAGTGACGGCATTATGGTGGCGCGTGGCGACTTGGCGGTTGAAGCTGGGGCGGAGATCGTGCCAGTTATCCAACGGCGTATTATCGCTCTTTGTCGTAAATATTCTAAGCTCAGTATCGTCGCGACACAGATGATGGGCAGTATGGTTGACAACCCTGAGCCGTCTCGCGCCGAGGTGAGCGACGTTGCCAATGCAGTCATCCAGGGTGCTGACACGGTGATGTTGTCGGATGAAACGGCCAACGGTAAATATCCGATCGAGACAGTTCAGGCAATGCGCCGGACGATTATGTACACTCAGGAGCACAGTGATGTCATGGCGGTTGAGTCGAGTGAGAAGCGCCGCAAGCATGACGCGCTGCTAAGCTACACGGCGGCGCGGTTGGCTACTGAACTTAAGGCGGGAGCAATCATTGCTGAGACTAGCACCGGTGTAACCGCGGTGAATGTCGGTGCCTTTCGACCGAATATGCCGATTATTAGCGTTACTGATAGCCAAAAAACGGCCCAGAAATTAGCGTTAAGTTACGCCACGCGCTCATACGTTCGCCCAAGCGGTCTGGGTTCGGCGAATAAGTTAGCAGAAGAATTGAAGGCCGAAGGTTACTTTGGCGAGGATCCAGTGACGTTGGTGCTGGTCAGTGGTCATCAACCAGGCCGGCCGGGTAAGACCGATAATATCCAGATCCGGACAATGGAGTAGGACGAGAAAAGGGTGGGCAGATTTTTCAAGCAAACAATTCATGACGTTAATCTCCGCGGGCTAACCGTCCTGGTGCGGGTTGATTATAATGTGCCCTTGACTACGACTGGTGGGATCGCCAGTGACTTACGAATTCGTGCTAGTTTGCCGACTCTATGCTATCTATTAGAGCAACGCTGCAAGATTGTTTTGATGAGTCACCTCGGGCGGCCAAAGGGGGTCGATCCGGCATACAGTCTGCGTCCAGTGGCGCGCCGACTGGCTGAGCTGCTCGGGCGGCCAGTGCAGTTTATTGATGGCTGTGTCGGTGATAAGATTCGTCAAGCAGCGCGGCATATGGCAGCTGGCGACATACTGATGCTAGAAAATTTGCGGTTTTATGATGAGGAGTCGCGTGACGATATGGTGTTTGCCAAGGCAATTGCTCGGGCAGTGCGGCCGGATTATTTTGTGCAGGATGGTTTTGCGGTGGTGCATCGAGCTCACGCCAGTACCCACGCGATTACGCTCTGTGTGCCTGGACTGGCCGGTGATCTATTGGTGCACGAATATACCGCGCTAACCGCAGCGATGTCGCGTCCAGCACGCCCCCTGGTGGCGATTATTGGCGGTGTGAAGATTGCTGATAAGATTGCGCTGATTGAGCGGCTGATTGATAAAGCCGACACAATTCTCATTGGTGGGGCGATGGCCAACACCTTCCTCGCCTATCGCGGCCATAGGATGGGCCACAGTACGGTTGAGCCGGATCAAGAGCAGGTGCTGGCGGCTATCTACCGTCGTGCTGCTGGGAAGGTTGGTGATAGACAGGTCGATCAGTTTTTGCGGCTGCCTAGTGATGTAGCGGTGGCTTTGTCACCAGAAACATCGGGCGATCGCCATGAAGTGTCGGTTGATGGGATCGGTGACGATGAGATGGCGCTAGATATTGGTGCTGAGACGATGGCGCAGTTTGCCTCGGTGATTGCCTCGGCGAAAACAGTTATCTGGAACGGGCCGCTGGGGTATTCGACTAATCCGTTGTTTGCCCGGGGGTCGGCTCGGATCGCCGAAGCCATCGTACAAAATCACGGCGTTACGTCAATTATTGGTGGTGGCGACACGGCGGCGTTTGTCCTTGGGTGGGATGGACATGATGGCAAGCAATTTTCGCATATTTCGACCGGTGGTGGGGCCAGTCTCGAGCTGATGAGCGGTAAAAAATTACCAGGTGTGGAAAGTTTACTAGACGCACACGGACTAAAATGATACACTAAACATAAGCATTATGACGCGAAAAACACTCATTATCGGCAACTGGAAGATGAACCTCACCATGCATGAGGCGAGTTTGTATTTACATAAGCTGATGGAGCAGCTGCCGGTACGCCGCGACGTTGAGGTGGTGGTGGCGCCAACGATGTTGACACTGCAAAGTTTGAGCTTGCAGATCAAGCGTCGGATCGTCAAGCTCGCCGCCCAGAATTGCTACTGGCGCGACCATGGTCCGTACACCGGCGAGGTGCCAGCATCGCATTTGCATGGCATGGTTGATTATGTCATGATCGGCCATTCGGAGCGGCGACATATATTTATGGAGAGTGACAAGGATATTCGTTTCAAGGTACAGGCAGCACTGCGTAATCGACTGCAACCAATCCTTTGTATTGGTGAAACGGCACACGAGCGGACGCTAGGCGAAACGCGCGAGGTGCTCCAGGATCAGATCACGAATGGCCTGGCAAATATAACAGCCGAGGAGATAGACCATGTGGTGATCGCCTATGAGCCAGTCTGGGCGATTGGTAGCGGCGAGTATGCGCAGCCGAGTGACCTTGCCAAGGCGCTCAAGGTGATTCGCCAGCAAATTACCCATTTATTTGGCAAAGAGGCGGCCGAGGCGGTACGCGTGGTGTATGGCGGCAGCGTCTCGGTTGACAATGCTGGTGATTATCTGGCGGTGGCGGGACTTGATGGACTATTGATTGGCGGAGCGAGTCTGGACGCATATCAATTTACGGAGATAGTAAAGAAGGCGCATAAAGAATAGGGGGGCTTATGTCAGACATTGATTTTGACGAACTTGATCGGGCGGTGACGTCGCTGATGCAAAAACGGGCAGAGAAAGAAGCGGCTCAGCAGGCGGCCGGTGTTGATACGGACGTGGCGACGTCGACGGCACCCGCAACCGGTGTTACTGAAGATGTGACGAATACATCATCGTCTGCACCAGTTTCTCAACCAACTCAGCCAACCGCTGCTCCGACCTCAACACAGCTCGAAACAGCAGATCAGGCCAATACCCCTATCTCCCAGTCCGATTCAGCCGCCCAAGGTAGTGCTGCTACGCCGTCATCCGAGGCTGTTCGGTCTAGTTCTCTCGCCTCTCGGCCCGAGCCAGTGGCAACATCTCCGGTAGTGCCGTCACGCCCTCAGTCTCAGTCAGTAGCGCAGCCCACCGTGTCATTATCGACGCCGCTAAGCAGGCCGGTAGCTACCGCACCGCAGCCGATTGAGAAGTCTGAACTAACATCAACGCCGTCGTCGCCTACCGCCACGCCATCAACACCGATTCCGCCATTGACCATCAAGCCGCTAACACCTCCGTCGCCGACTGCCGCACCAGCAGCGACGCCAGCGCCGCTGTCGACGCCCGTGTCTGCGTCTGCATCTCCAACGCCAGCCATATCAGCCGTACCCGCATCCGAGTCAACAAGTACCGATACGAGCAAGCCACCAGCCCCGGCCAAGACAACACAATCATCAGCCTCATCGGATACTCCAAGTGCGCCGCCAGCGGCTGCAGCAACACCGGCGCCGACTGCTGTCCCGATTTCTGTTACAAAGCCAGAGCCAAAGCCCGTCTCGAAGCTGACGCTCGAGCCGATACCGTCGTTCAAGACAACCTCGTCGCCTGTCTCGCCGTCGCCTACTTCGATACCAGAACCACCGACCCGGTCAACAACCCCGGAGTCTAGTCATGATGAGCCACACAGTGAGTCACAGGGCGAGCCGCCGACCTCACTACAAGAATCATCTACCAGGGAGACGGCTTCACCGTCGACGGAAGCCAATGGATTTCCGCACGCCGCCTCAGAGACTAAATCAGCCGTGGTATTTCCAGATATCAAAACACCAGCTAAAAAGGCGGATGACCAGGCTGCCTCAGACGCACTGCAGGATAAAGTGACCGATACGTCAGCAGCAAAACCAACTGATGATTCTTCAGATACAAAACATGATGACGAGCCGGCCGTTGCTCCATCACCAGCTATTTCGCGTCGACCGTCTGGTCGCTTTATGGACGTTGTGCATCCGTCGTCTGTCATGCGTGGACACGGTATTCATCAGCCGCGCACCGGCGTGACGCTGCAGCCGACTGGCTCGTATCTCTCCGGTCGGACTGGTAATGACGGCCAGCGGGGCGTTAACATGACTGAACATGCTGAGGACGCGTCAAGTGACATGATGGCGGATGATAACACTGCTCGCTCATCGGCAGCTGATCGCGAGATTAAGCGCCGACCACCACGCCTCGTTCTGCAGCCCGATCCATCGCACGTAGCTGAAGGTCTGATGTCAGACAATGTGTCGCTCAATACCAAAGATGTACCCGACTATGAATCGATGGCCAGTGAGGCTGAGGCCAGTACCGACAGTGCCTTTATCGAGGAAGGTTTGCTGGCGGAGGACGCTCCGGCTAAGGCAGCTGATAGTGAAGGGCTAACCATGGATGAGCTGATGGCTGATGATGATCATCTGGTGACGGATGCGGAAGCCGGAGACGAAGTAGCAGAACACTATGATGAGGCGGCTAATACTGACATCACCGCTGATCGTACGAGCCTCGAAGCAACTATTGATGAAATTGAGGCCGGCGAGGTCGGGGAGCAGCTCGACACAGATGTTTCCTCGGTAGACGTTTCGTCCAAGCAGTCCGTCGCTGATACATCAGAACTAGACAGTGAACTCATGGCGATCGAGTCGATGGACGAGAGTGACGCTGAGATAGCTGATGATGAGACGCCACGTCGACCGCACACTCCGGGCGATATTCCTCAGCAGTACACTGCCGGTGACGAGATCGCACCAGATCCAGAGCCGATGTTTGATGCGGCAGCCAGCCAGCCAGCCACCGGGGAAGCGCTCCAGCCTGATAAGAAAAAAACCGGCATCGGGACGATTCTATTGATCATTCTTTTTGCCCTTATCGGCGTTGGCGGCGGTGCAGCGGCGTACTTTTTCCTGCTATACTATAAGTAATGGACATCCTATCTGAACTCAACCCCGAACAGCGGCGAGCCGTCCAGCATGATGGCGGGCCGCTGCTTATTTTAGCGGGAGCGGGGAGCGGTAAGACAAAAACCTTAACGCACCGCATCGCCTATCTGATCAGCGAGCAAGGGATTTTTCCCAGCCGCATTTTGGCGGTAACCTTCACCAACAAGGCTGCTCGAGAGATGCGCCAGCGCCTGGCTGATATGCTGGGCGAAGACGCCTCGGATCGACGGTTTATGCCGTGGATGGGGACGTTTCATAGTATTTGCGTGCGGCTGCTACGGATGGACGGGGCGTCAATTGGTCTTGGTCGTAATTTTATTATTTATGATGAAGACGATCGGCTGGGTCTGATCAAGCAGTTGATGAAATCGCGTGGGCTGACGGATCGCGACATCAAGCCGCGTCGTATCGCTGCGGCTATTTCTGCGGCAAAAAATGACATGCTCTCACCCGATGAGTACATGATGCAGGCGGTCGGCCCCACTAAGCAGCAAATTGCCGAATTGTTTGCCGCCTACGAGGCCGCTATGCACCGGGCTGGGGCGCTCGATTTTGATGATTTATTGCTCAGGGCGGTGGAGCTGCTGCGCCATTCGCCCGATATTCGCCACAAATGGCAGCAGCAATTTCGCCACATTCTCATCGATGAGTATCAGGATACCAATGCGGTGCAGTATGCGTTGATCAAGTTGCTGGTCGGTCCAGAGCGCAACCTCTGCGTAGTCGGTGATGATGCGCAGTCAATTTATAGTTTTCGCGGCGCAGATTATACCAATATTCTTAACTTTGAGCGTGACTTTCCGGGTGCGGCAGTGATTAAACTAGAGCAAAACTATCGCTCGACGGGCGCGATTTTAACGGTGGCAAATAACTTAATCCAACATAACACCCAGCGCACCGACAAGAACCTCTGGACTGAAGCAGTTGGCGGGATGTCACCGCAGCTGTGGCAGTTATACAGCGAGGCTGAGGAGGCGCAAGCAGTGGCCGACGAAATTCATCGCCAGGCTAGGATGGGCCGAGCCTATAGCGACATGGCGGTATTGTACCGCACCAATGCCCAGAGCTATGCCATAGAGCGCGCGCTGCGTCAACGGCACATCCCCTACAAGATTGTGGGTGGTCTGCGGTTTCTGGATCGAGCAGTCGTCAAGGACGTGCTAGCTTATCTCAGGTTATTATATCAACCCAGTGACCGCGTTAGCTTCGCGCGGATCGTTAACCTGCCAAAGCGCGGTATCGGTGCAGTGAGTGTGGCCAAATTTCTTGACTGGAGTGATCAATCGGGCCGGAATATTATTGAGGGGCTGGTGGCGGTTGATGAGGCTACAGGGTTGAGCGCTCGCGCCAAGCAGTCGCTGCGGGCGTTTGGTCAATTGCTGCAAAAATTACAACAGTTACTTGACGGCGCGCCGGCTGAGGTGATCGAACAAATCATTGAGCAGACTGGCTACGGTGAAGCGGTAAATGATGGCAGTGTGCAGGCCGAAGAGCGGCTGGAAAACCTCGGTGTTTTGGTGGCCGAGGCGCGCGCCTATGCTGATGTATCGACATTCCTCGAAGACATGGCGCTGATGTCATCAAGTGATAGCCAAGCAGATCAGGAAGTGACCTTGATGACGCTACACGCTGCGAAGGGCCTGGAGTTTCCGGTGGTGTTTATGACTGGCTTGGAAGAGGGAATCTTGCCGCACGCACGGGTATTTGACAGCGGTAAAGCGGATGATGTTGAGGAGGAGCGTCGCCTCTGTTACGTGGGGATTACGCGGGCTCGTGAAGTGCTGTTTGTGACTTGTGCTAGTTCGCGGACGCAGTTTGGTCAGATTGGCTATAATTTGCCGTCACGATTTCTCGATGAAATGGGACTGATGAGCGGTGGCCTGGATGCGCCGCCCACGCCGCCAGCTGATGAAGTATTTTATGATGACATAGGTCTCGAGGTCGGTGATCGGGTGCGAAGTCCGCAATTTGGTACAGGTGAAGTAGTGGATGTTGATGGGATGGCCGTCACGGTGCAATTTGCTGATGGCAAGACGAAAAAGCTTAATGTAGAATTCGCCAGATTAGAGAAAATTTGATATAATGCATAGCAGTTTGTGGTATTGTCCACGAGCGAGATTATGGAAAAGAGTTTATCTATTCGCTACCACTCAAAGAAGATTTTTCTATTGATCGGTTTGCTCGTGCTTGGAGTGACATTGATCCAGCTGGCGGATGCTGCACTGGCGCAGGGTACCGAGCGTCCATCACGGAGCGACGGCCAGCGTCTGATGAGTGTCTATGATAAGGGAGTCGAGAAAACAATTATCACTCGGGCAAAAACGGTGCGCGAGGCACTGAAGGCGGCGCGGATTGAGGTTGATGAGCGGCGAGATGTAGTGGAGCCAGCACTTGATGAAGAGCTGGTTGCTAGTTCATATAACGTTAATATTTTTCGGGCTCGGCCGGTGACGGTCATTGACGGTCGGGCGCGTATTCGGCTGACCACGGCGGAGCAAACCCCGGCGGCGATTGCCAAAGCGGCGGGGATCAAACTCTATAGCGAGGATATCGTCGATATCCATGCCGCCGAAAACGTGGTTGCCAGTGGCACGAATGCAGTCTTGACCATCAAGCGGGCGACGCCACTGCAGCTCAATCTCTACGGGTCACTGGCTGAAGTACGCACCCACGCGAAAACCGTCGGCGCGCTACTCAAGGAAAAGCGTGTCCAGCTGGCCAGTAACGATACCGTATCAATGCCGCTCGAGGCGCCAATTACCAGTGGTATGCGGCTGGATGTTTGGCGCAACGGTAAGCAGATAATTACCACTGATGAAGATGTCGCTTTTCCGGTCGAGACAGTGCGGGATGCCAATCGCGAGACGGGTCACAAGGAGGTGAAAGAGGCGGGCGAAAAGGGCCGGCGGACGGTGACTTATGAGATTGATGTGCAAAATGGTAAAGAGCTGAGCCGTCGGGAACTCGCTAGTCAAATAACAAAACAGCCTAAAAAACAAGTTGAAATTATCGGTACAAAGAATGCTGCTATGCCATATACTGGTGGCGGCAATAAAGATCAGTGGCTATCTTCGTCAAACATCCCGCGTGATCAATGGGGTTATGCTGAGTGGCTGGTACAGAAAGAAAGCGGCTGGAATCCAAATGCTCGCAACCGGAGCGGTGCTTGTGGCCTCGCGCAGGCGTTACCATGTAGCAAGGTGCCAGGAAATCCGCTCAACCCAGTTGATTCGCTGAATTGGATGCACGGTTACGTGATGGGGCGATATGGCTCATGGGAGAAGGCAGTGGCACACAGCAAGGCCAGAGGGTGGTACTAGTAATTATTAGACAAATATGATATAATAACATCTGTTAATTAGGTACTGAGTGGAATGATGAAGTGGTGGAAATGGCAAATGGAGAAAGGCTGGCGGCCAGTTGTTTTGCTGGGCTGCTTCATGGCTTTCGTGGCTGGTGCGGTTGGCTTACTGCTATCTCAGCCTGCCCAGGCGCAAGATAATCACGCCCAGTCATCAGCGGAGCGGCTGGTGACGATTCGCGACCGCGGCCGCGAGCAGACGATCATGACCCGAGCACGCACTGTACGCCAGGCGTTACAGCTGGCGCGGGTAACGGTTGATGAGCGGCGTGACGTTGTTAAGCCAGACATTGATATGGAGCTGACAGGAACAACATTTACGGTGACGATTTTTCGGGCTCGGCCGGTAACGGTCATTGATGGTTCGCGGCGTTCACATATTACCACGGCTGAGCAGACGCCGCAGCGAATCGCCAAAGCAGCGGGGATCACGCTGTATGTCGAGGATAGGGTTGAATTTATGACGAGCGATAATATGTTGCTGGATGGGACAAACGTGCTGATGAGCATTACCCGTGCGCCGCTGCGAACAGTGACCGAGGAGGTTGACATTGACTTCCCAGTGGAGCAGATCAAGGATGCGAATCAGCCAATTGGTTTTAAGGAGATTAAGCAGTTGGGCGAAAAGGGCATCCGTAGCGTAACTTACCAGGCCCAGGCCGAGCGCGGTGTTGAGATCAGCCGTAAGGAAATAAGTAGTCGTATCAGCAAACAGCCTAAAAAGCAAATCGAAGTAATTGGCACCAAGCCAAAAAATCCGTTAACCAAAGGCAAGGGTGCGCAAATATTTACCGACTCTAAGGGTGTGGCACACCGTGAAACCTACTATGATCTACCAATGAATATCGTCATCAATGCCTGCGGTGGCGGTGGCTACACGGTGCGGGCTGATGGCGCCAAGGTGGATAAGGACGGCTATATTTTGGTGGCGGCAAATTACGGTAATTATCCGCGCTGCTCGGTGGTAGAAACCAGTATGGGGCCTGGCAAGGTGTATGATACTGGCGGCTTTGCTGTGCGACATCCACATGGGTTTGATCTGGCGACTGACTGGACGAACGGAGACGGTCGCTAGATGGCGTCAGCTCGCGGACCGAAAAAAGAGTTAGGCCAGCATTGGCTGCGTGACCCAGAAATCTTGGCGGAAATTGCCGAGGCGGCGGAACTTGGCGGGGGTGATGTGGTTTTGGAAATTGGTCCGGGGCTTGGTACGTTAACTAGCCGATTGTTGGCGCGAGCTGGGCGCGTAGTGGCGGTGGAATTTGACGGGGATTTGGCGCGCAAGTTGCCAGGGCAATTTTCCGGTAAAAACCTGGAAGTGATCAATGAAGATATTTTACAGTTTGATTTGAATCAACTACCAACCGGCTACAAAGTAGTCGCTAGCGTACCGTACTACATTACCAGCAAAATTATCGAGAAACTGATGACGGCGGAAAATAAACCACATGTAGTGGTGCTACTGGTACAAAAAGAAGTCGCCCAGCGCATCGCGGCGGATCCTGGTGAGATGAGTATTTTAGCGGTTAGCGCGCAGCTATTTGCCGAGGCGGAACTCGATATTGAAGTGCCGCGACAATTTTTCACGCCACCACCAAAAGTTGATTCACAGGTGGTGATATTGAGAACCCGCACCGAACCGCTCGTTGCTGCTGAAGACCAAAAAGATTTTTTCCGTGTCGTCAAAGCCGGTTTTTCGGCCAGGCGTAAAAAACTGCGCTCTAGCTTGAGTGGTGGACTGGGCGTCAGCAGAGCTAGCGCCGAGCAGTTGCTAAAAAAGGCTGATATTTCACCCGATGTCCGTGCTGAAGATTTGGCGATTGACGATTGGCAGCGACTGGCGCGAGAATGGTGGGCGCGATGATTGCGACAGATCAGCCCGCCTGCTTTCCGTCTGACTTGTTGGTTGCGGTTTCGTCGAAAGACGACGGCACCATGCTTGATCGTATTCGCGGTCGTCACGTAGCTGATATATTGGAAAATCGGCGGCGGTTTTGTGATCAAATTGGCGTTACGTATGACGATGTTGTATATCAAGTGATCTCATATGACCAAGCGCAAACGTTTGATACTATCGTCGAAGTTACTGAAGCTGACACAGTGAAATACAACAACGAGGGGATTTTTGCTGACGCGCTCTATACCGAAACGGCTGGCGTCGGCTTATTTTTGCCAGTGGCGGACTGTATCGCCACCGTCATCTATGATCCAAAACGCCGGGCGCTGATGCTGGCGCATTTGGGTCGGCATTCGACAGTCGCGCAGTTGATGACAGGGGTAGTCCGGTATTTTGTCGAGCGTGGTAGCCAGGCAAAAGATTTGCAAATTTGGATGTCACCAAGCATCACGCAGAGAAATTATCGTATGGAATATTTTGCCCATACAAGTGATATAAAATGGCACAATTTCTGCCGCCAAACAGCTGACGGAATTTATCTGGATATGCAAGGGTTTAATCGTTCGCTAGCCGTCCAGTCGGGCGTTCCTAGTGATAATATTTTCATTTCACCAATTGACACAGCAGACGATCGGCATTACTTTTCACACTCATCGGGCGATACGGCGGGACGAATTGCGGTGGTGGCAATGATGGTACAGAATAAGTGAGAGAACGGAGGACATTTATGGTAGTCAATCTAGAGAGCTACAGAGATATGCTCAAGCAACCGTGGGGTAAGATTCAGTATGAAATAACGTTTGCACAGTTGAAGCACCTGAAAGATTTAAAAATTTTGGATTTTGGTTCGGGCTTTGGGCTGGTTAGTAAGTTCTTGTCGACAAATAATGAGGTTGTTGCCGTTGAGCCCAACAGAGATATGCTCTATGCTGATAAGAAGGTTGCTTATGAGAGATTATTGGGTAGCATTGAGCGGTTGGTAGAATTACAAGAGAAGTCATTTGATGTTATTGTCTGTCATAATGTTTTAGAATATATTCCACCAGCCGATAGGGCAGCCTACCTTGATCAGTTTAAGCGCCTCCTTAAGGATAATGGGCGCATCTCAATTATAAAGCATAATCAAGCGGGTAAGGTTATGCAAAGTGTCGTCTTTTCGAATGATGTAGAGACGGCCCTCGGCTTATTAAGCGGAAAAAGTTTTCATGCTACTTCATTCACACAGGGTAGTACTTACACGATAGATGAGCTTTTAGCTATATCTGGATTACGGTTAGAAAAGTATATGGCAATCAGAACATTCTATGGTCTGCAGCCGAATGAATTTAAGTCAAGTGATGAATGGCTGGAAGAATTAACAAAGGTTGAACTGGCCGTGTGTGATTTGAAGCCATATAAAGATATTAGTTTTCTACAGCACGTGTGGCTCACGCTCCCCTCGGCTAACCCGCAATGAAGCGTTGAATGGTAATATTTGACAGGTTGCGCTGGATTATATTATAATAAAATTAGGAATAATAGTGCACATGGGGGTAGATATGACAACACAAGCAGAGGGCAGTACGAAGAAATCATTATTTAATAGTGCGGTCAGTGTTTTTGAGGTGAGTGATATCAAGGCTGCGATAGCTTGGTATGCGAAGTGGTTCGGCCAACCTGATGCTATACCGATGGAGAATACGGCCGAATATAAACTCACTGATACTGCTTGGCTGCAGCTGACCGTTGAGGATAGTCCTGAGCCAAGCAAAGGATCACTAATACTTGGCGTTGAGGATGCCCAGGCATATCGGTCTGAATTAATTGCATGTGGTATTGAAGTGGGTGAGGTAATCGACTGGGGAGTTGTTTTGGTCTTTGATATCCATGATCCGGATGGTAATCGAATCTCCTTTGTGCAAGAGCAATAAGATCCTAGTTATGGAGTAATTTTGTAGACAAGAAATTAATAGTCATCACTGCTGTTCCTCATGTTTATGACCTACTGCATAGGACCATGTGTTGGTGGATACGTAGACGCGGCACTTAATGGTTATGCAGCGGTATACCAGTTGATTAAGTATACTTCAAAATTGAGTTTTCTATAGAGCACAAATTTATGTAGGGGTGCTAGATTTTTTATAGCGTAGTATACCTAGGAATATTGAATATACCTAATAGGTATGCTATATTCATAGTGAAAGGAGAATATATGGATACAATAATCCTCGGAATTTTAATGACACAGCGGCTGACAGCCTATGAGATACATGTAATTATTCGTCGTAATTTCCAAGCGATGTGCAGCGGCAGTCTCGGTAGCACTCAGGTAACGCTAAAAAAACTGGAAAGTCAGGGAGCAGTTACGGTTCAAGAAGTCGTTGAAAAAAATATACGCAAGCGAAGGTATTCAATTACTGAGATGGGGCGTGATCTACTTTTGGAGTGGCTGCGCCAGCCGCTTGACATTACAAAAACGAAGAATATTGACTTAGGAAAGTTACTATTACTCGGATTTGTGCCGGCGGCAGAGCGACAAAGCCTTATCGAGCAAACGATCCAACAGCTAGAATGCGAATTGGCTGAGCTCGAGACTCTACGTCAGGGAATTCATGAGCAAGCCGAGCAAAAGCAGAGCGTTAATAGGTTGCAGAATGATGATGAGTACCAAAATGGCATTAGGCGCATTACTGCAAATGACAATATGGTAAAGAACATTGCTGACATTGGTCATTTTTATATGGTGACTCTACAGTTTGGTATTGATAACATGATATTTTATCTGAATTGGTTTCGAAAACTTCGTGATGAATTATCACAAGAAAAAATACAGAAAGGAGGAAAAATGTGATCTGTATTGATAATGTGACAAAAATATATAATAGTCGACGAGGGCAAGTAGTTGCTAACAAAAATATCTCGTTAACGATAAAAGAGGGGGAGATTGTTGGTCTGCTCGGGCATAATGGTGCTGGTAAAACGACTTTAGTAAATCAGCTTCTAGGGCTACTGAAGCCTACCGAAGGAGCAATTTCAATATTAGGTGAATCAATTACTGATTTTCCTGAGCGTGGCCGCTATCTTTGTTCTGTGCAGCCACAATCGCAGCTCTCGCTTGGGGAGATGACTCCAACGAAGGCAGTACACATCATGGGTGCTTTGCGTGGCGGTTCGTCTGAGGAGGTTCACCGCGAGACCAAGCGATTATTCAAGGAGCTAGATATTGAAGAGTGGGCTAATAAGGATAGTATGCGGTTGTCTGGTGGAATCAAACGCCTAACGGCATTCTGTATGGCAGTTATTTGTTCTCGTCAAATTATTATCTTAGACGAGCCAACGAATGACGTTGACCCTATTCGTCGTCGCTATATGTGGCGGGTTATCCGTAACTTAACCAAGCAGGGTAAGGGGGTGATTGTAATCACGCATAACGTAGCGGAAATTGAATCGGTAGTTGATCGAGTTGTGATACTTCATCATGGTCAGTGTATCGTTGATAGCACCGTACAGGAGCTTCGGGGCGATAGCCATGATCAATTAAGCCTTGCAATGTTACCAACGGATTTATTTCAGGTGCAGCAATTGCCCGTTTGGGCTGGTGAAGGCGTACGCAAAGATGAACGTTATGTTGTTGCGGTGCCATTGCAGCAAGTTAGCGAGGCGCTTGAATGGGCTCGACAACAGAAGAAGGAAGGTCGGCTATATGAATATACGATTTCTGAGCTGACACTGGAAGATATTTATGTGAGAGTAACAGCAGATGGCAATGAGGTATAGTATGTCTTTTTTCAATCAATACAAACAAGTGATGCAGCTACAGTCGGCGCGATCATTTGGTACTCTAATCGTTTTTATGGTTCTTCAAATCATTATCGCCTTGGGTGTAGCGATTGGATTCACTTACTTAAATAGTGATCCTGGCAATAAACAGTCGTTGCTATATCTCGCAACTGGCGCGCCGACGATAGTGCTGCTCATTACCGGCTTGGTCATGTTGCCATACCAGGTATGTAGTGCTCGGCTTGAAGGGCATGGTGAATTTTTACGGACATTACCAGTTAATCGAGCAGCTATTGTATTGGCTGATGCAACGCTTGCGTTTGTGCTGACTATTCCCGGTATCATTATATCAACCTTGGTGACTCATATGATGTTTGATCCGGGATTCTCAATAGCGATTGGTATTATACCAATTTATCTACTCAGTGCATTGACATCTATTGGTGTTGGGTATGGGTTTGCGTATGCTATGCCACCAATGTTGGCTATGGCGTTATCTCAGGCCCTAGCATTTGTGGTACTAATGTTTTCGCCGGTAAATTTTCCAATGGAGCGTTTACCTGAGTGGCTACAGGCTGTACATCAGGTATTGCCGATTGATTCATTAGCACAGTTGATGCGTTCAATGCTTGCCGAAGGTACATTTGCGTTTAGTTGGGTTGCGCTTGTAAAAATAGCCGCGTGGTGTCTCTTTGGATTCTGGGCAGCTATTAAGGTTCTCAACCGGAAATAGGTGACCTATAACTAAAAACCTTGGTGGCAATTACCCGTAAAAACTGCTATAATTCCCCTCATGACTAAACAACACGCCTACATCACTACTGCTATTCCTTATGTCAACGGTTTGCCGCACATTGGGCACGCCATGGACTATATGCTAGCGGATGTGTGGACGCGGTATCAGCGGCAAAACGGCCGCGAGGTGCGTTTCCAGACGGGCGTGGATGAGCATGGTAATAAGATCGCTGCTAAGGCTGCCAGTCAAAACCAGACACCGCAAGCCTATGTCGATCAAATGCATGGTAACTTCCAGAACATGATTGCCGAGTTGAATATTTCGGCGACGGATTTTATCCGCACGACTGATCCGCATCACGTTAGCGCGGTGCAGTATATTTGGCAGCGGCTGGCAGCGGCTGGCTATATTTACAAAGACACGTATGAGGGCTGGTATTGCCAGGGTTGTGAGGCGTTTGTTACCGACAAAGAAGCAGCTGAAAATAATGGCATTTGTCCTGATCACCAAGCGCCATACCAGCGGCTGAGCGAAGAAAATTATTATTTCAAAACGAGTGCTTTTTCGGAGAACATTCGTCAGGCAATTGAATCGGGCAAAATGAAAATTGTGCCTGAATTTCGTAAAAAAGAGTTTTTGGAATTGATGAAGGATGGCCTGAAAGATGTGTCAATTTCGCGTCCGCGTAAGAACCTCAGCTGGGGTGTGCCAGTGCCAGGCGATGACACGCAAGTGATGTATGTCTGGTTGGATGCACTGAGTAATTACATCACGGTCATTGGTTATCCTGACCGAGCTGATGAATGGCAGGCATTTTGGCCGGCGGATGTACAGGTGATCGGTAAGGATATTCTTCGTTTTCATGCCGGAATTTGGCCGGCGATGTTAATGGCGCTGGACTTGCCACTGCCAAAGGTGCTATTAGTTCATGGCTTTATCAACGTTGGTGGCGCCAAAATGAGTAAGAGCCTTGGTAATGGTGTTGGTCCGGCTGATATTATCCCGCACTATGGTGTCGAGGCCTTTCGCTATTATTTCCTGCGTCACGTGCCAACGCAAGATGACGGTGACTTTACTTGGGAGAAGTTTGAAGCGGCTTATAACGGCGAGCTGGGTAATGATCTCGGTAATTTGGTGCAGCGGGTGGCAAAGATGGTGCAGAGTTATCAAGCCGGCGTTATTGGCGATGCGCCGCAGTCTGAGCACGATATGGGACCGTACCGTGCCGATATGGAGTCTTTGAATTTTAACCTAGCAATTGATGAAATTTGGCAAATTATCCGTTCATTGAATCAATATATTGAGCGTGTCCAGCCGTGGCAGGTTGCTAAAAAACGAGATAAAGACCCAGAGGCGGAAGCGCATTTGGGCGAGATTTTGGCGCATGCCTGCGGTACATTGCTGCAAGTCTCTGATATGCTTCGTCCATTTATGCCGCAAACTGCCGAGAAAATTCACGACATGTTTGCCAGTGGTGTTGTGCCATCACAGCTGACCCCACTATTCCCGCGCAAATATCTACATACGCCTGATCCGCGAGCGCCAAAAGTAGAAACCCAAGGAAAATAGTCATGACTCCGGCGACAAACAATAATGCGACGATAGATTTACGCTTGATTGATTCGCACTGTCATCTCCACGACACTGAATTTTTTGCGGACAATCGTGAGGAACTATATCAGCAATCAATCGCAGCGGGCATCGGTATGATTTGTGTTGGCACTGACGAGCGCAGCAGTCGACAGGCAGTAGAGTTTGCCGCAAACCACGACTGTGTGTGGGCGGCAGTTGGCGTTCATCCGCATGACAGCAAAGATGGCTGGAATGATGTGGAGCAACTGCTTAAAGCCAAGACGGAGAATTCGCCGATTGTGGCGATTGGCGAGATTGGTCTTGATTATTATTACAATCACAGTCCGCGCGAGGTGCAAATTCAGGCGCTGGAGGCGCAGCTGCAGCTGGCGGTGGATTATGATTTGCCAGTTAGCTTTCACATTCGTGATGATGCAGCTGGCCAAGTATCAGTGTGGGATGATTTTTGGCCAATTTTTGATAATTTCCATGGCCTGCGCGGTGTACTACACAGTTTTACTGATACGCGCCTTAATTTAGAAAAGGGGTTTGCCCGCGGACTCTACGTTGGTCTGAATGGCATTAGCACGTTCACTAAAGACCAAACGCAGCGAGAATTGTTCGCCTCGATTCCGCTGGAGCGATTACTATTAGAAACCGATGCGCCGTTCTTGACACCACAGCCATTTCGTGGTAAGCTGAATAAGCCAGAATATGTGGAGTTGGTGGCAAAGTATTGGGCGGCGGAGCGCAAGCTAGTGCTTCACGACCTCGAAAAAGTAGCGACCGATAACACGGTAACACTTTTTGGCTTGTAACAGTGGAGAGATAATGAATCAGCAGCCAAGACCAATCACAGAAATGATGTCGATTCAAAAGGCGCGGGCTGAAGCGCTGGATTTGGCGACGCAAGCACACCCAGAGCGATCACAGCGAGTGGCACCGCGTCTATCCGAAGCAGCGGTGCGCGGTAGTGCCGAGGTGATTGATAGTGCAGCCGAGTCGGTGACGATATCGCTAGAGGAACGGCGAAAAATAGAGAGCTTGATCAAGGAATGTTTGCAGGCTGTTGAAGCAGTTGGTGGGCGCATTGCGGCGTACCGAGTGGGTTATAATGCAGCTGCAGCAAGAACACTCGGCGCGTCTGACACCATGCCAAAGGATCATAGAAATAATTATAGACGAGCAGCCTAAAAGGAGGTGATTTATGCCAACGATTCTCAAAAAAGCCCTTGGTCTCGTCTTGGCGGATAACACGCGTCTTTCACGCTCGTCTCAGTCGGCAAAGCCGGTTCACGCCGCCTCGGCGCCAAAGGTCCCGAAGTCGACGCGCTCGCTGCTGCGACTTACTCGTAAAGACCGGCCACTGAAAAAATTAACTGAGCGTGAATTAATTCAGCTGGAGAGTGAAATTGGTGCAACGATTTTTGGTGAAAAGCCTGATCACGTCGTTCGGCGGACGTTCTTTAACCTCGATAAAACGACGTGGATTTGGCACGAAGAAGTGATGAGTAAGGATGGTAAGCGACACGAGCTGACGACGCGCTACGAGGTGCAGCCGAAGGGCATCTTGAAAATCCAGCCTAATTATCAGTATAACTATCTCGAAGGCCAGGAGCTACAAAACTTTGTACTGGCGGTCAATGAATACCATGAACGGGTAGCGCGCCAGCTATATAATCGTGATCCGAAAACTGGACAGCTGGTGTAGTCGCCGTCTGGGCTGCTTGGTATAATAGTATGTGTGGAATCCTCTATGATATATCTTGATCACGCTGCTGCCACGCCGATGGATCCGTTGGTGGTTGAGGCAATGCAGCCGTATTTTTCGGAGAAGTTTTTTAATCCGTCCAGTCCATATGCACCGGCGGTCACCGTCAAGCGTGACTACCGCGAGGCAAAGTCGCGTATCGCGCGGGTGCTGGGCGTGGGTGCGGATGAATTAGCGATGACGGCTGGCGCCACGGAGTCGATCAATCTGGCGTTTACCGCGGCGGGTGGCGTGAGTTTGATCTCGGCGATTGAGCATAGCTCGGTTATCAATTCTGCAAAAGCGCGCTCGGACGTTCGGCTTATCCCACCGATGAAAAACGGACGCATTGATCCGCAGGCTGTTAAAAAACTGCTGACGCCAGACGTTAGTTTTATGAGTATCGCGCTGGCGAATCATGAGCTGGGGTATATCCAGCCCGTTGAAGAGATCGCGGAAGTTGTGAGGCTCGAGCGCGTCAGGCGTCAGGAAAATGGCGAGCCAACGCCGCTCATGTTTCATACTGATGCCTCGCAGACCGCAGCGCTGATGGATGTGAAAATTAAACGGCTGGGTGTTGATTTGTTGACACTATCAGCGGCAAAGGTTTATGGACCGAAGCAGGTTGGTTTGCTGTGGCTGCGGCCGGGCGTCAAGCTGCAGCCGAACATTGTTGGCGGCGGGCAAGAAGCGGGCCTACGCAGCGGCACGGAAAATGTGGCTGGTGTGGTCGGTTTTGCGACGGCGCTGGAGCTAGCTGCCAAGCGTCGCAGCGGTGAAGTAAAACGTCTGCGAGGTCTGCGTGATGTGTTGGCAAAAAAACTATTAGCGGCTTTCCCCGACATGATTATTTCTTCTGATCAGAAAAAATCGCTGGTTAATTTCCTCAATATTTCATTTCCTGGTGTTGACGCTGAGCGGTTAGTGTTTTTGCTGGAAGCGCGTGGCGTGCTGGTGGCGACGGGTAGTGCTTGTGCGGCTAATTCGGGTACACGATCACATGTTTTGGCGGCGATCGGGTTGGGCGATACGGCGATTGATGGTAGTCTGCGGCTCACCTTCGGGCGATTGAACGATGAGGCGCAAGTTATGCGGGCGGCGGACGAGATTATTACTGCAGTGCGTACGGAACAGGAGCGAACGCGATGATTCATCGGTTAATTGGCTTGGTGCTAATTGCAGTTGCAGTCATCGTCGGCCTGAGTTATTATTTATCGCCGGATGACTTGAAAGATTGTCCACGCCCGGACTCGGGGCAATGTCAAAAAGCGGGCGCCATCATCGTTATCAGCGGCGGCGACACCGAAGCGCGCACGGCTGAGGCGGTCAAATTATATCAAGCTGGCTGGGCGCCGACTATTATCTTGTCTGGTGCCGCGGCTGATAAATCCGGCCCGTCTAACGCCGCCGCCATGAGAAAACAAGCCGAAGCGGCGGGTGTGCCAGCTGCTGCCTTGGTGATGGACGAACGTTCAGAGACCACCAAGCAGAATGCCCAAGAAGTGGCGAGCATCATAGCGCAGCGTGGCATCAAGCGTGTCATTCTGGTCACTAGCGGCTATCACATGCGGCGAGCGCTGGCTGAGTTTTCAGCGCAACTGCCGAATGTTGAGCTGCGGGCACGCCCGACGACGCACGACAGGCATTGGAGTGCATGGTGGTGGCTGACGCCGTGGGGTTGGTGGCTGGCGGTCGGCGAATTGTTGCGGATCGGTTTATTTGCACTGGGAGTGTCGCGCTGATGGCTCGGGTATTTGTTGGTATGTCGGGCGGCGTTGATTCGTCGGTAGCGGCAGCGCTATTGGTCGAGCAAGGCCACGAGGTAACTGGCGTGTATATGAAAAATTGGTCGGAGGATCTGCCGGGTATGCACTGTCCGTGGGCCGAGGATGTGGCTGATGCCAAGCGCGTGGCGGTGGGGCTGGGAATTGATTTTCAGGTGTTCGATTTTCAGAAAGAATACAAGCAAAATGTCGTTGACTATATGATCCGCGAATATCAAGCGGGCCGTACGCCGAATCCTGATGTGATGTGTAATCAAGAGGTGAAGTTTAAGTTGTTTTTAGAGGTGGCGTTGGCGGCGGGTGCGGAGTATATTGCAACGGGGCATTATGCACGCACTTTTTCTCCCGCGGGTCCTGTCGCTCGGTCCGCCCCTGAAAATTTTTCAGGTGAGCTGAAAACATTTTCGGGCGCTACCCCGCCTCGCGCCACCCGCAGAGCAGATTCTTGCTTGAGCGAGGGTCGACTATTCCGCGCTCACGATGACAACAAAGACCAAACCTATTTCCTCTACCGGGTGACGTCCGAGGCGCTGGCGAAAACTATGTTCCCGCTCGGCGATTTTACTAAGGCTGAGGTGCGCGAGATGGCCAAAGAACGGGGTTTGTGGACGGCCAGCAAAAAGGAATCGATGGGGATTTGCTTTGTCGGGCAAGTGGGGATTCGCGAGTTTTTGTCAGAATATGTTGAGACTAACCCGGGCG
>ERZ772772.83-NODE-83-length-53373-cov-5.071346_pt1 | contig 53373 bp, 43 predicted proteins | sample MGYA00511484_ERZ772772 | MGnify/ENA primary metagenome ERZ772772 (study PRJEB29015, sample SAMEA2737913) | human oral metagenome | biome: human oral; feature: human-associated habitat; material: dental | place: China | collected 2088 ... | reverse complement strand
GTTGCGAGTATGATTGAATTATACGGAGTTTTTTATAAACTAATAACTATACCCATAAACTATTATAGTAGGTGTTGTAGTATTTATTATAATTGTTTATGTTGCCAACTCTCCAACAAATTAATATGTGGATAGCAAATTTGTAACAATTACTATTGTAAATTTTGCCTTTGATTAGTACAATAAAAAGGTTAATCAAAAAAGTTTTTAAGGAGTTTTAAATGGAAATAGCACTTTCTAAGGAAGACAAACCTGAAATCCTTAGATATTTGGAATATCGAAAGCACGATATAGATGAAAATCTTGACAGGCAGCTTGACAGATGTATGGATCTTATTAATAAGGCGGCAAGACCTAAGTACATCAGCAAGGTAGTTGACATAAGTAACGGTATACCTAAGGACTGTACTTTTATCAAAGGTTTTGATATATTAAAGCATCTTGGCGGTGCGAAAAAAATGATACTTATGGCGGCGACTCTCGGACCGGAGGTGGAATTTGCCATAAGAAAGGCACAGATCAGGGATGTATCGGATGCACTTATTATGGACTCATGTGCAAGTACTTTGGTAGAAGTGCTTTGCGACAGTATAGAAGCCGAGTTTAGAACCGAATACGAAAAAGAAGGTTTATACTTAAGCACAAGATACTCACCGGGGTATGGAGATATGCCTATCAGCGTGCAAAGAGAATTTACGGTATATATGGATACCGTACGCAGGATAGGCCTCAATGTGAGTGAAAGCGGAATTATGATACCGAGAAAGTCGGTAACGGCAATAATAGCAATAACAAAAGAAAAAAATTCAGGGCTTAAAAGAAATTGTGGGACTTGTAATATAAGAGAGGCTTGCAGATTTTTAAGAAGAGGGACGACTTGTGGAATCTAAAATTACAATACTGGACGGAGCTATGGGAACGATGCTTCAAAAAGCCGGATTAAAGCCGGGGGAGCATCCTGAGGTTTTTGGATATAATAATCCTAATATAGTGATAGACATTCATAAAAAGTATATTGAGGCAGGAAGCGATATAGTTTATACCAATACTTTCGGTGCAAACTCACATAAGCTCTCCGGCTGCGACTTAAGTGTGGATGAGGCGGTAAAGTCCGCCGTACATTGTGCCAAGGAGGCGGTAAAAGAAAGCGGTGTAAGAGTAGCACTTGATGTAGGACCTATAGGGGAACTTTTAGAGCCTTTGGGTACTTTGGCTTTTGAAGAGGCTTATGAAGTATATAAGGAACTTATGATTGCCGGAGAAAAATACGGAGTCGACCTTATAGTATGTGAAACATTTACGGATCTTTATGATGTAAAAGCTGCGGTGCTTGCAGCCAAGGAAAATACAAAGCTTCCAGTTTGGGTTACAATGAGCTATGAAGAGAGTGGAAGAACCTTTACCGGCACTATAATCCCTTCTATGGCGCTTACACTTGAGGGACTGGGAGTTGATGCTATGGGATTTAACTGTTCACTCGGTCCTTTGCAAATGAGAGGTTTTATAGAAGAGCTTAGGCAGTGGACAAAACTTCCCATAATACTAAAGCCCAATGCCGGACTGCCGGATCCCATAAGCGGAGCTTATGACTTATCGGGAGATGATTTTGCCGAGCATATGGCAACTTTAAGCGGACTTGATGTAAGCGTAATGGGAGGTTGCTGTGGAACAGATCCTGAGTATATCAACTTACTTAAAGAAGCACTTAAGGAAAATAAAAAAGTAGGTAATACAGAAAGACCAAAGCAAAGGCATGGTGTATGTTCAGCTACACATACAACTGAATTTAAGGGAGTAAGAGTCATAGGAGAAAGACTTAATCCTACAGGTAAGAAAAGATTTGCACAGGCGCTTTTGGAAAGAGATATGAATTACATAAGTAAGATTGCTTTGGAAGAAGAAGAGTGCGGTGCTGAAATTTTAGATGTCAATGTAGGAGTTCCCGGAGCGGATGAAGTCTTACTTATGATAGATGTTGTAAAGGCTTTACAGGGAATAGTATCGGTACCTTTACAAATAGACTCATCAAACCCTGAGGCTATAGAAGCCGGACTTAGAGTATATAACGGAAAATCAATTATCAATTCAGTTAATGCGGATGATGAAAAGCTTGATAAGATACTGCCTATAGCTAAAAAATACGGTGCAGCAGTTATAGCCTTGGCATTAAATGAAGAAGGCATACCTGACACGGTAGAAAAAAGAGTTGAGCATGCCGAGTATATACTTAAAAAAGCCTTGGAGTACGGGCTTAAAAAAGAAGATATTATCATAGACTGCCTTACACTTACCGTATCAGCCCAGCAAGAGCAGGCTGTCAATACTTTAAGGGCGGTTGAAATAGTAAGCAAAAAGATGGGACTTAATACCACGCTCGGAGTCAGCAATATTTCTTTCGGACTGCCGGAAAGAAAAAATATTACAGAGAGCTTCCTTATACAGGCAATGTATGCAGGGCTTAATCTGCCTATCATAAACCCGAATATAAGTTCGCATATGGATGCGGTGGTATCTTTTAGGGTACTTTCAGGCGAAGATGAAAACTGTAATAAATATATAGAAAGATTTGCCAATGTTAAAAGTGAGGAAGAAGCCAAGCCTAAAAAGGCACTTAGTCATGATGAAAGTATAGAAAGTGCAATACTCAAAGGACTTAAGGCTGAGACCAAGGAGCTGGCGGAAAGCTTACTTGAGACTATGTCGGAGGTGGAACTTATAAATCAAAAGCTGATACCTGCACTTGATATAGTCGGGGAAAAGTATGAGAAGCAGGAAATATTTTTACCTCAGTTGATCAATTCGGCTAATGCCGCCTGTGAAGCCTTTGAGCTTGTAAAGCTTAGAATAGCAAAGCAGGGCAAGGAGACAAAAAGCAGGGGTAAGATAGCACTTGCTACAGTCAAGGGTGATATACACGATATCGGAAAAAATATAGTTAAGGTTATTTTGGAAAACTACGGATATAAAATCATAGATTTAGGAAGAGATGTGGCTATAGAAAAGGTCGTAAAGGCGGTTATAGAAGAGGAAGTAGGGCTTGTAGGGCTTTCCGCTCTTATGACAACTACACTTCCTTCTATGAAAGAAACTATAGAAAAGGTCAAAGAAGCTTCTCCGAATACCAAGGTATGGGTAGGAGGAGCGGTACTTACAGAGGACTATGCCTATGAAATAGGAGCGGACTATTATGCGAAGGATGCAAGAGCAAGTGTAGATATAGCAAAAAAGGCATTTGGAGATAATGATGAAAGTTAAAGAATATTTACAGAATAATATATTAATATTTGACGGTGCTATGGGTACTTATTATGCAGCTCTTATGAATGATATGAGTTCCAATTGTGAAGCTGCCAACATAGATAATCCGAAACTTATACTTGATATACATAAAGAATATATTGCAGCAGGTGCAAGGGCTATAAGAACCAATACTTTCGGACTTGATATTACTAACTTGGGCGGAGACAGAAAAAGGCAGAAAGAACTTATCAAAGCCGGTTATGAAATCGCTGTTAAGGCTGCCGAAGACAAAGCCTTTGTATTTGCGGATATAGGACCTATTATGGCAGGTGAACACAATGAAAAGGTTGAAGAATACATTAACATAGTATCAACTTTTTTAGAACTGGGTGCAAATAACTTCATCTTTGAAACACACAGCTCGGATATAGCAATGGTGGAAGTGGCAAGGTATATAAAAAAGGAGTGTAAAGAAGCCTTTGTAATGGTAGATTATGCCTGTCATGCAGACGGATACACCAGGGAAGGTTACTCTTATAAGAGTCTTTTGGAAAAGGTTGCCAATTCCGATGTAATAGATGCAACCGGCTTAAACTGTATATGCAGTGCAAGCCATATGTATAAACTCTTAAGAGAAATCAATATAGAAAATATACCGCTTGCAGCCATGCCTAACATAGGTTATCCGATAGTCAGAGGAAACAGGACTTATTATGGCGGAAGTAAAGAGTATTTTGCCGAGCAGATGAAGCAAATACTTGAGATAGGGGTCAGGATAGTAGGTGCCTGCTGCGGAAGTAATCCCGAATATATAAAAATAATCAAGGGTATAGTAGATACTATAGGACAGCCTGTAAAGAAAAAGATAGTATACACTCATAAAAAAGATTTTTCAGAACTTAAAAATGTATTTTGGGACAAGGTAAACAGCGGAAAGAAAGTTATTGCGGTAGAGCTTGATTCTCCGAAAGACTTTAATACTGAAGACTTTGTAAAGTCAAGTATAAGGCTTAAAAAAGCCGGAGCCGATATTATAACTATAGCCGACTGTCCTATAGCAAGACCGAGGCTTGACAGTTGCATGCTTGCTGCCAAGCTTAAGAGAGAACATTCTATAGAAGCAATGCCTCATATGACCTGCAGAGATAGGAATATCAATGCTACAAAAGCTCTTTTACTTGGAGTTCGTGCGGAAAATATCTCCAATGTGCTTACCGTTACGGGAGATCCCATACCTAATGCCGAAAGAACTGAGGTTGCAGCGGTATATCAGCTTAATTCAAGGAAACTTGCCGCCTATATAGACTCTCTTAACAAAGAGGTCTTTAATAATTCCATAAAGGTGTATGCGGCACTTAATGTCAATGCAAGGAAGTTCGACTCGGAGTTAAAGAGGGCAATGACTAAGATTTCTTCGGGTGTAGTAGGCTTTTTAACCCAGCCTGTGCTTACAGATGAAGCCCTTCAAAATCTTAAGACAGCAAGAGAAAAGCTTGATGCAAAGATTTTGGGAGGAATACTTCCTATAATCAGCGATAAAAATGCGCTGTTTATACAAAACGAAGTAAACGGAATTAATGTACCTGAAGATATGATAAGGCTTTATGAGGGTAAGAGCAGAGATGAGGCTGAAAAGTTGGCTTATGATATATCTGTAGATATAGCAAAGCGTATGTCCGAATATGTAGACGGCTACTACCTGATTACACCGTTTACACGTATAGACTTAATGCTCAGGATCATAAATTATATAAAATACATATAGTATGAGCTTAAATTTTACACACATAAAACAGGTTAGTGATTTAATCATTAATCTTTATAACATCTTAAGGTTGTGGGAAATGTAAGTATTAATTAATCAGATTGTATACCGAGGGGCTGCAGCCTGGGGCATCTTGAAACTATGGTGAATGAACTAAATTTAATCGGGTTTTATACCAAAGGGCTGTAGACCTTAAATAAGTAAAATGAAAAATCAGCTAAAGCAAAACAGGTAGAATTTAATGAAGAAGATATTAAAAGAGCATTTTGACAAGCTTATTTTGATACTTTTCCTTATAAGCTTAGTACTTATCTATTATTTTGTTCCAAATGTCAAAGTTAATGTAAACAAGGTATTTGCCATGCTTGTAAAAGGAGACTTTGAAAGTATAAAAACTTTTGTAAACTCCTACGGAGCCTACGCTATGCTTGTATCATTTGCTCTTATGATAATGCAGTGCATAGTAGCTCCCCTGCCGGCTTTCGTAATTACACTTGCCAATGCGGGGCTTTTCGGCTGGTGGCAGGGAGCTTTGCTGTCATGGGTAAGCTCCCTTGCCGGAGCAAGCACTTGCTTTTATATAGCAAGAATACTCGGAAGAGATGTGGCGCAGAGGCTTGTAAGCAAGGGTGGTCTTGAACAGGTTGATAAATTCTTTGCCAAGTATGGGAAAAATGCGGTACTGATATGCAGACTTTTTCCGATAATTTCTTTTGATTATGTAAGCTATGCGGCAGGACTGACTCCTATGAAGTATTTGGAATTCGCACTTGCTACAGGAATAGGGCAGATTCCTGCAATATTTATATATTCGTACTTCGGAAAGATTTTAACACAGAGAATGGAATATCTTGTTATAGGCTTACTTAGTTTTTTTACTATAGGAGCTGTAGTTTTTACACTGAAAAATATATATAAGACCAAAGAAAAACAATAACACTTGTGCATAGTTTTTATAATAAAAATATTACTTGCTTTTCGGAAATTGAGAGGATAGATTTGAAGGTATAATAATTCTTTTTTGACGAAGATGAATGACCTATCTGACATGTAGCACTAAATCTAAACTTTGGTACGGTTAAAGTGTTTATTTGACTTTACTTTTTGATAGTAATATAATATGTTGGTACAACGGTATAATATTTTGTACGGAAATGAGGTTTGGTGCAGTGATTAAAAGTATGACAGGTTTCGGTAAGGCGGAAGAACTTACCCATGAATATAAGATTGCTGTAGAAATAAGGTCTGTAAACCATAGATACTTTGATCTTAGTGTTAAGATGCCGAAAAGATTTTCAAAATTTGAAGCTGATATAAGGAAGCTTGTTAAAGAATATGTGCAAAGAGGCAAGATAGACCTTTGTATAGTATATGAGTCGTATACCGATACATATAGCAAACTTATACTGAATGAAGATATACTTGATCAATATGTTGCACATGCAAAACATATAGAAGAAAAGTACGGTATAAAGAACGAAATGCATATGAGCAGTTTGCTCAGGTTTCCGGAAATCATAACAGTATCAAACTCTGAGGAAACTGCAGAGCATATATGGCTGCAAGTAAGAGATTGTATAGTAAAGGCACTGGAAGAATTTGTTGCGGCAAGAAGTCTGGAAGGGGATCACCTGCATAAGGATCTAAGAGACAAACTTGAAAATCTACTTAAGAATACTCAGGCAATAGAAGAAAGAGTACCTTTACTTATGGAAAGATACCATAATAAATTAAAGGAAAAGATAAGTACTTTGCTTGAAGAAAGCAATATAGATGAGAGCAGAATTATTACCGAAGTTGCCATTTATGCTGATAAGATAAGTATAGATGAGGAGCTTGTCAGGTTAAAAAGCCATATAAAAGCTGTTGAAAGAGAACTTGAAGCAGGAGAAAATATCGGAAGAAAAGTGGATTTTATCTCACAAGAACTCAACAGAGAGGCTAATACTATACTGTCCAAGTCTGATGATATAGATATATCAAACAGGGCTATAGAACTAAAGACTTGTATAGAAAAAATAAGAGAACAAATACAAAATATAGAATAGACATAAGGAAGGTCGGATGGAACAGGGACTTCTTATAGTACTTTCCGGATTTTCAGGAGCCGGTAAGGGAACTATAATCAATAAACTACTGAAGCAATATGATAAGTATGCACTTTCAATATCAGCTACTACGAGAAAGCCAAGAGAGGGTGAGGTACATGCAAGAGAGTATTTTTTTGTAAGTACCGAGGAGTTTCTTGCCATGATAGAGAATGACGAACTTATAGAACATGCCAAATATGTGAATAACTACTATGGTACGCCCAGAGCGTATGTAGAAGAAAAGTTACAAAAAGGAATAGATGTAATACTTGAAATAGAGGTACAGGGAGCCGTTAAAATAAAGGAAAAGTTCCCGGAGGCGGTTTTGATATTTGTAAGTACCAAAGATGCTAAGATACTTGAAGACAGGTTGAAGTCAAGAAATACCGAAAAAGCAGAACAAATTGAGGATAGGCTTTTGCGTGCCGCTAAAGAGGCTGAATATATGAAGCAATATGATTATATACTCATTAATGAAAGTATAGAAGAGGTTACAAAGGACTTTAACAGTATAATAGAAAGCGAACATAAAAAAACCTTTAGAAACAAGGAATTAATAGAGTTTATAAAGAATTCACTAAAAAACAGGTCTTAAAAGGAGAGAAAAATGTTACATCCGTCTTATAATGAATTGATAAATGCGGTAAATAAAGATGTAGAGCAGGGAGAACCGCCTGTAGTGCAAAGCAGGTATTCTATAGTTATAGCTACTGCAAAAAGAGCAAGGCAGCTTATATCCCAAGATGGTGAAAACAGCGAAAATACTACTGCAAACAGAAAATATTTATCTATAGCCATAGATGAACTTTATAAAGAGAAAATTAAAATACTGCCGGAGGAGAAAGCTGAAGAAGCAGTATCTTAGTCGGTGTTTCCTTGGAACGTAGGCTGTTGTATTAATCAAATGGGGTAAAAATACCCTTTATCTTTAGTGCAATAGTCTATTTTTATATTATAAGCTTTAGGGGAGAGGATTATGAATTTAGCTAATAAGCTTACAATGTTAAGAATACTTATGATACCGGTATTTATTGCAGTATTGGTATACAGTAAGGACAGGGATATTGTATACAGATATATAGCACTGGGGATTTTTGTTATGGCTTCCGCTACGGATGCATTAGACGGTTATGTGGCAAGAAAGTACAATATGATAACCGACTTCGGCAAACTTATGGATCCTTTGGCAGATAAAATACTTGTATCTTCAGCACTTATAATACTGATAGAGCTTGGAAATATAAGCTCATGGGTAGTAAGTATAGTTATAGCAAGAGAGTTTATAATAAGCGGAATAAGGCTGATTGCTACGGAAAAAAATATAATTATAGCGGCAAGTCCTTTAGGAAAGTTAAAGACGGTATCTCAAATGCTTTCTGTAATACTTATGCTTTTGTCAATTGAGGCTATCAGCTTTATTACTGATATAAGTGTATGGCTTATGTGCATTTTAAGTGTAGTTTCATTGCTTGATTATATAATAAAGAATAAAAAAGTGCTTAGTTTAGGAGGTATGTAATATGGGAACAGGTACTTCATTAGTTAAAAGAAACAGAAATATAAGACTTATCAACATAAGTAAAGAAGAAGTATTGGAAAAAATATCCGATGTCGTGAAATTGGACCATATTGAAGTAAAAATAGTTCTTCCGGACACAGGTGAAGTAATCATACACTTAAGTGCTACAGGAGATACCGAGGAAGAGGCAAAGTCTCTTATAAAGCCTATAGTAAAAGAATTAAAAGAAAGATTTAAGGATAAGCTGGCAGCTGCAAAGGAAGTTGAAACTTTGGAAAAGTCGGTGGTAAAACTTTTGGAAAAGTATGATTTAAGTATATCTACTTCCGAGTCATGTACCGGAGGTCTGCTTGCCGGAAGGATAATCAATGTAGCCGGAGTATCCGAAGTCTACAAAGAGGGATTTGTAACCTATACCAATAAGTCAAAAAGAAAAAGACTTGATGTAAGTAAATCAACATTAAAAAAGTACGGTGCGGTAAGTAAGCAAACAGCAAAGGAAATGGCAGCAGGTACAGCTTTGGCAGCGGATACGGATGTTGCTATTTCAGTAACAGGTATAGCAGGTCCTGACGGAGGAACCGAAGAAAAACCGGTAGGACTGGTATACATAGGGGTATTTTTAGAGGGTCGGGTAACTGTAGAAGAATATCACTTTAGCGGAGACAGACAGCAAATAAGAGAAAAGACTGTAGAAGAAGCGCTTAAACTTGCTAAAAAATGTATTATGGCTTCAAGGTAGTAAAGCTAAAGATTTTTAGTTTTTTGACGAAGATGAACGCTTACTTTAACTGTAACATATATTCGGATAAGACCGATTTATTAATATCTGACAAAGTATAAAAAACATATTTAGTAAAGGTTTTGTAGGAGGCTTAATGTACATATATAAAAAAATATATATAAGCAAAAAGCTGAAATTCTCTTATAGAAGAAACTTGAAATGGATTTCCCGAAATATAAGCAGAAAATCAATATATCTTATAGTTTGCCCACAAAACGGTAAAATAGAGATAGTACATAATATATTTTATATTCGCCAATATGATTGTGATACAAAAGTACTTGGAATTGCAGAGTCAAAGTCTGCTGCAATAGAACTTATGAAAGACATTGTAAGCGATATATATGTGCATAAGAAAGATATTTTTGATAAAGAACTTTATAAGAATTTTAAGTAGGAGGAAAAGCCTTGGGTATATTACTTACGCTGTTAAATATAATAGCCTTCACTTTGCTTTTTCTGCTTGCTCTAATTATACTTATACTGCTGACAGTACTTTTAGTACCTATAAGGTATGATTTGAAATTAAAGTACAGGGAAAGTTTTTGGTGCAGCTTAAGCGTATCGTGGCTGTTAAAGATAGTTAAGTTTGAAGTAAACTACGATAAGGAGCTGAGTACCAAGTTTAAGATTTTCGGTATAGATTTCTCTAATAAGGCAAAGGATCTTGATAAAGAAGATGAAGATGATTTTTATGAAGAATCTTTTTCGGATGAAGACAGCTTTGATGAAGGACAGCTTGAAACAGAAGATAAAAAAGACTATGAAGAGTCTGATAAAGAAACTTTTAGTGGTGAAGAAAACAGTCAAGAACCCGATGAGGGCATAGAGGAAAAAAGCATTGTAGAAAATATTGAGGATGCAAGGGCTTTTACCAAGAAAAAAAGAAAAAAGAAAAAACAGAGTTTTTCAAGCTTTATAAAAAATAAATATGAAAAAATCAAGACAGAAGTAAAGACATTATTGGAAAAAAAAGACAGAATTGTAAAGTTGTTCAATAATGAAAGTCTTAGAAGGGGCATTAAAAAAATTTGGCAGGCACTTGTAAAGATATTAAAGTTATTTAGAGCAAGGAAGTTGTCGGGAAGGCTTATTTTAGGCTTTGAAGATCCCTACACAACCGGTCAGGTCTTATCGTATGCCGCACTTTTTTACTGCCTGTATAAAGATAAGATAGAGCTTATACCTGTATTTGATAAGGCAATTATAGATATAGACATAAGGGCAAAAGGTGGAGTAAGACTTATGCCGGTAGTTATTATAGCAACAAAATTGTGGTTTGATAAAGATTTTAAGAAGGTATATAAACTTTACAAAAATAGAAATAAAATTTTATAAAGGAGTTATAAATGGCAGAAAATAAATTATTGGATACAGTTGAGACTCTATTTAAAGGTATGGATAGCTTTATAAGTACAAAGACGGTTGTCGGAGATCCTATAGAGGCAGGAGGGGCTATAATAATTCCGCTTGTAGATGTAAGCTGCGGTATGGGAGCAGGTGCATTTGCCAATAACAGCAAGGAAGCCGGCGGCATGAGTGCAAAAATGAGTCCCGTAGCCATACTTATAGTACAGAACGGTATAACTAAACTTGTTAATGTAAAAAATCAGGATATATTGGCTAAAATTATAGATATGATACCTGAGTTGATCAATAAATTTGCTGCTAAGGATAAAATATCAGATGAAGTCGAAAACTTGGCAAATAAAATGTCTGAGGATAGTGAGGCAAAATTCGAAAATATTCCTGATTAAATTTAGTTTTATTGACAAGATAAATACTTAACACTATACTAGCAATATACGAGTATTTTACTGGTATTAAAAACTTTATTAAGGATGAGGTAGAACTATGGAAGAAAAGAGAATTTCCAAAGCAGTTATATCGAGATTGCCAAGATATTACAGGTACTTGGGGGAATTACTGGAGGATGGTGTAGAAAGAATATCCTCAAGTGATCTTAGTATCAAGATGAAGGTAACCGCATCTCAAATAAGACAAGACCTTAATAACTTTGGTGGTTTCGGCCAGCAAGGTTATGGGTATAATGTGATGTATCTGCATGGAGAAATTGCTAAGATACTTGGTATAGACAGACCGCATAAGCTTATAATAATAGGTGCGGGTCATCTTGGCAATGCTATAGCAAATTACGCTAATTTTGAAAGAAGCGGATTTATAATATCGGCTCTTTTTGATGTAAAGCCGGAGCTCTTCGGTAAGACTATAAGAGGTGCTAAAATATATAATTTGGATGATCTTGAAGCCTATCTTAAAGAAGAAGAGATAGATATAGCGGCTCTTACAGTACCTAAAGACGAGGCGAGAGCTATATCAAGAAGGCTTACAGATGCAGGGATTAAGGCTATATGGAACTTTGCTCATACAGATCTTGCCGTAACCGCCGGAGTTGTAGTGGAAAATGTTCACCTGTCAGAGTCTCTTATGAGGCTTTCATACAAGGTGAAAAGTGCTAAGGAAGATGAAAGTGATATCTAAAGAGGCTTTTATACCTCGAAGAATTAAAAATGCTGACAAGTTTACTTATAAAAAGGTACTCATTATAGCCGGAGCAAAGGGTATGGCAGGAGCTGCTTATTTTGCGGCTCATGCGGCATATAAAACAGGTGCGGGATTAGTTAAGATACTTACTGTAGAGGAGAACAGACAAATAATTCAAACCCTTTTGCCGGAAGCTCTCATATCATGTTATTCTAATGAAAAATTTGATGTAAGTCTGGTTAATAAAGAGCTTAATTGGTCCGATCATTTGGTTATAGGACCGGGGCTTGGAAGAGATGAATATGCATTTGAACTTGTAGCTGAAGTTATAAAAGATTATAAAAAGCCTATGGTAATAGATGCGGATGCCTTATATGTATTAGCGATGAAAAAAGATTTAAGTGCTTTTCTTTCTTCAAATATGTTGCTTACACCGCACATGATTGAGATGTCAAGGCTTATAGACAAGGATACAACTTACATAAACGAACACATGGAAAAGGTAGCCAAGGATTATAGCCAAAAAAATAATACCAATATTATATTAAAGGCTTATAAAAGTATAATAGCAGGCGTGGATAAAAGTGTATATATTTCCGACTCCGGCTCTGCGGCTATGGCAAAGGGAGGAAGCGGAGATGTACTTACAGGTATAATAGCAGGATTTATAGCCTTAGGTTTTGATATCATAAAAGCGGCAAGGTATGCTTGTTTTATACATGGTTTATCGGGAACTTTGGCTTCAAAAATAAAAGGAGAGCATGGAGTATTAGCTAGGGATATAGTAGATTTTATACCTGAAGCTATGAAAGAATATATGCTTTCTTAACAGTGTAGCGTATCAAAGGAGATTTAAATGGACGATGCTCATTCGTGGTTTTATATTGTAATATTTTTAGTTTTTATAGGGATTGATTTTGTGTTTTTTGCATTCGGGGCAGCTATACAAAATCTTAATGCAACTCAAACGGAAAGCCGCATGGAAGCCGGAGATAAAAAGGCTGCCAAGGTATTAAAAATATATAACAGACCTACCAACTTCGTAAATGCTATACAAATAATGTCTACTTTGCTGGGATTTATGACAGGCTCTTTAGTAGTGGAAAAATTTGCAAAATTCACTATAACTGCATTTAGTACGGAGGGTTTTGTTTGGATCAGAATAATATATGTACTGTATTATGTGCTTTGTTTAATATTAATAGTAAGTATAGGAATTATTGTACCGAAGCGTCTTGCAGTAAGAGATGCTGCAAAATACGCAGACAGTTTGGTAAATATAGTCGGACTTTTTATGATTTGCATATTCCCGCTCACCTTCGTAATTAATCTGATAGCAAAAATGATACTTAAGCTTTTTTCTATAGACATGGATGTAAGCTCTGAGAATGTTACGGAAGAAGATATTATGAGCATGGTCAATGAAGGACATGAGCAAGGTATACTTGAGTCAAGTAAAGCTAAAATGATTACTAATATTTTTGAGCTTAATGATAAGAGTTCATCTGATGTTATGATGCACAGAAAAGGTATAGTGTATGTAGACGGTGATGATACTCTTAAGACCGTAGTTGATTTTATGTTAAGTGAGGGTAGTAATTCCAGATATCCGGTGTATGGAGAGGATATAGATGACATCATAGGAATACTTAACTTAAAGGATGCTCTTATATTGGCTAATAAGGGAATGTTTCTTGATAAGAAAGTCAGAAACATAAAAGGGCTTTTAAGAAAACCGTACTTTATACCTGAAACTATGTCCTTGGATAAACTTTTTAAGCATATGCAGTCCAACAAGATACACATGGCTATAGTAGTGGACGAATACGGACAGACCTCAGGGCTTGTTACGATGGAAGATATACTTGAAGAAATAGTCGGTAATATTTTGGACGAGTATGATGTATATGAGGAGCTTATCATAGATAACAAAGACGGAACCTACACTGTGAGAGGAATGGCGGAGCTTGAGGATGTAGCAAAGATTATAAATATAGATTTTACGGAAGAAGAGCTTGATAACTTTGAGACGCTCAACGGTTTTATAGTTTCCAAGCTTGACAGAATCCCTAATGACGGTGAGAAAATAGAACTGCAAACCCATGGACATTTATTTAAATGTGATAAGGTTGAAAACAGAATGATAGATACCGTACATATAGAGAAAGTGGAAGAAGATAAGGAAGATAAAGAAGAATAGCTATAAAAATAATAGATATAAAAAAGCTGTAGCGGATAAAATCCACTACAGCTTTTTAATTGCTCAAAGGAAAACTGCCAACTAATATAAATTGCTAAACCTGCTGTAATCATAAGTACAAGTAATGCTATAGCCAGCACTTTAGTAATATTACTTTTTGGAAATCTCGGCAAATTAAAAAAGAGAACGCTAAAGACAAGGCAGAGCAAAAGAAGTCCCCACAAAGAGTTAGCTATAATATTGGGAACATATATGCCTGCATCACGGGCATAGCCGTCTTTGATCTGAAAATGACAGGTTACAATAAACATTATTATTGAGATAAGCACACCTAACATACAAACTGTTTCGACTTTTATCTTTTTCATCAAAGCACCTCCAAATTCAGGTTAAAATCAATAAAATTGACCGGTTTACAAGTATCTTAGACCTTGTTTTTATAGTACTGAAAGCTACAGAAACTTATATAGCTTAATACTAACTATGCTAATAAAATAATATATAATCTTATAAATAGTCAATATACAAATAGTTATATTATTGTTAAAGTTCAGGTAGGTAATTCATATTTATTAATAAACTAAAATCAAAGAAAGTCATATAATACAGAGAGCTTGAGCTTGAATAGTTATAGATGAAGGAAGTATCAAATATTTATAAAAATCAAAAAATGCAAATCATTTACATTTTAATTCATTTCTGCTATAATGTGCTACATTGTGTATATACAGATATTGTTAAGCTGATAAGTGCAGTGTAAAAATGAGTTCCTAAACCTTTGTAAATTGGGCAAAATTTTGAAAAAATCTTAGCGGCTAAGCAAAAATTAAAGCTGTGTATCTTCCTGTCCGGACAAATTTAGAAGATAACAACAGCCTATAAATAAAAACAGGAGAAATAAAATGCGGATAAAAACAGCAATAAAATTTACTTTGTTGTTAAGCATTACTATATGCATTCAATTATTTTTAACTGCTTTAAGTGTAAAAGCAGAGCAAAAGACATATACCGATAACGAAGTAAATATTAGCAAAAAAGACTTGATTATATTACTTGAAAAGCTCTCAGGCAACCTGGAATCCGACATAGCGGACATAGGGGATTATGCAAAGGCGGACGAAGAATATATCAAAAATTCGGTAGAGAAATTAAAAGGGCTGAATATAATAGACGAACATGTATCATTTGACAATCTTTCTGAAAGTCCCAAAAAGGAAGAGATTTACTACATACTTGCAAAGTATATAGGTCTTGAAGCGGCTGAGGGAAAAACTTCTTTTAATGATGATGAAAAATTACAATCATGGTCAAGAGGATATATAAAAGAACTTGAAAACCTTGGTGTTATTGAAGGAAAAGATAAGAGTTTTGAGCCTGATAAGGTATTAAACAGAGGTGAATTAAGGAATGTCAATAAAGAGACTTTCCTTGCAGTTATCAATACCTCTCAAAGCTTTAAGGCAGATGATAATAATAATTCAAAGGCTTTTATAGTTGTCAATGCCAATGATGCACTTATAGAAAATATTAAGGTACAAACTCCCATACTTATAAATCAAAAAGCAAGTAACGGAAGGTTAAGGATCATAAATTCCGACATAAGTAAGATCTATATTGCTCAGGGAAGCAGGAATTTTGAGGTGCAACTTTCAAACTCCAAGTTGCAATCGGCAAAAAGCCTTGGCAAAAATATCTCCTATACTTCTGTAGGTTCAGACGGTAAGGTAAGTCCTTTGCCAAATCCCGAAGAGTATAAACCCGGTGAGAGAAAGATAGTTACAAAGGTAATAAAAAGCAGCAAAAGTCATACATCATCGGGTGGTTCATCAGGCAGCAATAATCAAAAAGAAAGTAAAGCTCAAAGCGATAAAGAAGCTGAAGAAAAGGGAAGAACTCAAGATAACGATACTAAGGTAAAGCCTCAAGAAGGAAGCGGCTCCGGTAATAAAAAAACTCCCCAAGAAGGTAAGATTGCCGAGGGTGAGAATAAACCTCAGGAAGGAAACGGTGCTGATAACAAAAAAACACCTCAAGAAGGTAATATTACTGAGGGGGAAAATAAAACTCAGGAAGGCAAAGCTTCCGATAGCAAAAATAAAGCAGGAGAAGGTAATATAGGAAGCCCCGATGCTAAGTCAAAAGATAATAAAAAAGAAACCTTACCTAAAGAAAATGAAGGTGCTTTTGATAAAAGTGATGAAGATAAGGCACTGGAAAATGCGAGCGAAGACTTTATAATATTAAACGAACACTTGTATGCGGATAAAACATTAAAATATAAGGCATTGGAGGGAGTAAACCTTGAAGAAAATGCCCTCATAGGACTTAAGTTAAGCGGAGAAAATAACGGAGTAAAGCTTAATGTAAAGTGGGAAGGCAAAAGTCTTGAACAGGTAAAAAGTGCCCAAAAAGGCGAATATCAGCTTGCTGTAAGCAGCTTACAAGATCTTGTAATCAACGATAAGAACTATGGCAAGGTAAAATTTATAGTAAAAATAATTATAGAATAGGTGAATTATGTATAAAATAAGTAAAAAACTTGCCTTGTTTTGTGCCGTACTTCTTATATATCCTTTAGTTTTTACAGCTAAGCCGAGCCTTGCGGCACAAAATAACGGGGGTAGAGTTACTGAATATGTAAAAGATGCAGACGAGAAATTAAATGAAGCTAAGTCCGAATATACAAAAGATGCGGATGAGAAACTAAATGCAGCTAAGTCTGAATATGCAAAAGATGCGGATGAGAAGTTAAATGCAGCTAAGTCCGAATATACAAAAGATGCTGATAAAAAACTGAATTCGGCTAAGGCTGATGAAAAAGATGAAAATAAGCCTAAGGAGCTTAGGCTGATAATAGAGCTTGATAAGGACTCCTTAGTAGAAGAGGCTATAAATAAAGATATAGACTACGATAAATTGGATGAAGCCTTTATAGATGAGAAAAAGCAGGAATTAAAAGAAGACCAGGATAAGCTTTTAACAGATATAAAAAATGAGGCAATAAAGGTGGATGCCAAAGAAGTAAGGCATTATGATACTATATTTAACGGAGTGGCATTAAGTGCCGATGAAGCTGAGATAGAAAAAATAGAAGCACTCCCCGGAGTAAAAAGTGTGTATGTATCACAGGAGTTTCAAAGACCTTATCTTAAGTCTTCCAACAGTATAATAGGTTCCGGATATGCGTGGAATACACTTGGTTATAAGGGCGAGGGCAGCGTGATTGCAGTAATAGACTCGGGTATAGATTACAGACATAAGGCACTTAGACTTGATGAAGCGGTACAGCCTATGTATAGTAAGGAAGATATAGAAAAGATAATAGCCGAAAAGGGATTAAAAGGCTCTTATTATTCTAATAAAGTACCCTACGGTTACAATTATTATGATTTTAATAGAAATCTGCTTAACAGTTTCGGTGTAATGCATGGTATGCATGTATCGGGAATAGCTGCTGCCAATGATATTGATAGTAAGACCTTCGGTGTGGCACCTAATGCACAAATACTTGCACTTAAGGTATTTTCGGACGACCTTGAGTATCCTACAACATTTACCGATATTTGGCTAAAAGCCTTGGATGATGCTATAACATTGAAGGCGGATGTAATAAACTTAAGCCTTGGAACGGCAGCCGGATTTTCAATGGAGAACAGGGCTTATCCGGAAAATGAGGTTATAGAAAAGGCAAGAAAAGCCGGAATAGTGGTTTCGGTCGCTGCCGGTAATGATGGAAATATTACCTCCGGCAATATAAATAATGTAGAGCCTTTAAAGGAAAATTACGATACTGCATTAATAGCCAATCCGGCAGTAAATGAAGGAACTATAGCAGTCGCATCCATGGAAAATACTAAAAGGCATATGTATGCTATAAGGTGGAAGGATAGCTGGGGTGCCTATGTAAATGAAGAAATGGATCTGCATAAGGGAGAGAACCCGAAAAAGATTATAAGTGCGGCTATATTTGATATAAAAAACGCTAAACAAGAGCTTATTAAAAAAGAAAATATAGAAGATAAGCTGGTACTTTTTGAAATCCCTACAGCAAGAGATGCCTTTGGCTTTGGGGATAAACTTGAGGCAATAGCTGCATTAAAACCTGCTGCCATTGTTTTTTACAATAACAGGAGCATGGCTGAGCAGATAGGCGGCAATCTTGAAGTTCCGGGTAGTGCAGGAAAGCTTACCTGTATCCGTATAAAAAGAAGTACCTATGATAAGCTAATGGAAGAATACGCTTATAATAATGCTCTAAGACCGGAGATATTTACGGAAATGACGGATGTTGATAATATAGCAGCAGGAAGTGTTTCAAAGTTTTCTTCATGGGGTCCTACTCCCGACCTTAGAATAAAGCCGGAGATCACCGCTCCGGGAGGACATATATACTCAAGTGTTGAAGATAATAAGTATAAGGATATGTCGGGTACTTCCATGGCTGCTCCTCAGGTAACGGGAGCTACAGCCGTACTTAAACAATATATAAAAGCAAAGAATATACAAACCGATAACAGTTCGGAATTTATAAAACTTTTACTTATGAATACCGCAACTCCTCTAAAGGATGAGGGAATATTTGAAGATATACCCTACTTTGTAAGACAGCAAGGAAGCGGTGCTCTAAATATTGAGAATGCATTAAAAACCACCGTAGTAGTAAGGGCACAAGGAACTAATGATAATATAGCTGACGGTAAACTTGAGCTTAGGGAACTTAAAGAGAAAAGGTTTGAGGTAAGACTTAGACTTGAAAACTTCGGTGACAGTGCAAAAAGCTATAATATAAATTCAGTTGCACTTTATGAGCCTACAGACGGTACTTACAGACTGCAAAGATCGGAAATACTACATTCCAATGAGTCCAATATAAGCAGAGAGATAAGTGTAGAGGCACATTCATCTGCAAGTATAGACTTTACTATGGATTATTCAGACGCTCTAAACTTAGAAGAGGATAATTTTATAGAAGGTTTTATAAGTCTTAAGGATAAAGACGGGGTATCCGACCTTAGCATACCTTTCCTCGGATTTTACGGAGATTGGGGTAGGCAAAGAGCTATAGATGCCTTCCAGCTTCCGGAAATAGGAAGTGAAAAAAGAAATGTGCAATTTTTTGTAAATAAAAATGCCGGAGTTAGTTCTTCAATGCTTGGAACAAGCATGATGCTTAAGCTTCCGCTGCATGATAATGCGATATATTTTTCACCAAGCAGCAAGTACTATCCTGATGTGGCGGCAAGAATAGCACCGCTTAGAAATATGGAGCAGATAGAGTATTCTATACTTGATGCTAAGACGGAGGAAACTTTAAGAGTTTTAGGCGTTTCAAAGCAGGTAAGGAAGCTTAGCAGACTTTCAGTCAATAAAAGCTTTAAGTTTATGCCGGATTCGGTATGGGACGGAAAACTTGGAGGGCAGGTTGTAGAAGACGGTGCTGAGTACATATACTGTATTAAGGCAAAGCTTAATAATAATAATGTGGGAGATAGCAAAGAGCAGGTCTACAAATTCCCTGTGAGAGTTGACAGCTTGGCTCCTAAGCTCAGTACTGTAAATGAAGTTCAGGTAAATGATATTGACGGCAATATGAAGGAGATAGTGTTTAATGTTCATGATAAGGGCATAGGTATAGAGAATGTATATTTGCAGTCAATAAGATACACACAGACTGATAAGGCTGATACAAGTATAAGATACGGAAAATCCTTTGTTATAAGATTTCAGGATGAACCTATGAGAGAGGGAAAAGAACTTATAAAGGTTGAAGAGGGCAAGCTTAATATACCTTTAGAAGCCGTACCCAATAACCCTACTTCAAGGGGAGAAGTGTATGTGTATACCAACGGTTACAGAAACTCGGATATAGAAGTGCACTGTCCCTACTTTGCAGACACTTCGGATCTGATTATAGATGCCGTTGACTATATGGATAATAAAAGCAGAACCACTCTCGGAGCTGTCAGAGAAAGGAATTATAATCAGCTTAATTTCCTTAATTTTTATGACTATATAAGCAATAACAATGCAAGTGTCTATGTAAATGGTATAAAACTTGATGATATGACTTACAGTTTGATAGAAAAAGAAGCGGTGCTTAAGATACAGCTTGCAGACGATAGTTCTCATTTGCATAAACTTACTCTAAAACATGATAATATCGAGGAAAATATAATTCTTGATAATAGAGTAAACTCTGAAACATCTAAAAAGTATAACTTCAAATACGATGAAGACAAGCTTTGTTATGAGCTTACGATAAATCCTATTGATACAAGCTTTGATATAACAACGGTATTTAGAGAAGGTAAGCCTATGCAAAATCTTGGAGAGAGTCTTGAAGAAGAAAGTATTGCAGAAATTACCGATAATGCTGCCAGTCCGTCCAATGCCGAAAAGAAGTCTTATCCGGTAGTATTCCTTAAAACACCTGAGTTCTTTGATGTACTTGGAAACAAAAGCAACAAAGAGGGGGAGATAAATATATCCGGTTTTGTAGGATATGTGGATGAAGATGACAGTGTTGAAAGCGTGCAGATAAAGCTTGTGGACAATGACGGCAATGAGATTTCAAGTCCTATAACCATAGCTAAAGATGAGCTTGTAAAAAACAATGTTGTCTATAAAAAAGGCGGCAAGATCATATATAAGGGAGAGGCGTATTCTTTTGAAAGCAAAATAAAACTTCAAGAATTTAATGTCAATATAAAAGTGGAGGTAAGCACTAAAAACCAAAAAACAGCAAGTATAGTAAGAAGACTATTCTATGATAAGATAAATCCTTTAATAGATTATCAGGTATATGAAAGAGGGCTTGATGCTGATACGGTAAACATAAAAATCCGCTCCCTTGATAATTCATTTAAGTTAAGCCTTTATAATGGAGATTCACTTATAGGAACGGATGATAAGTCCTCAAGTTCTTATATTGCAAGCAAAGACGGTACTACTACACAGATAGTTACGCAGATAGAAGTTCCGTTAAACGAGGGGCAAAACAGTATAAAAATAAGCGCTGTAGACCTTGCCGGCAATAAATCGGAAAAGACCGTATATATTTATAGGGCGAAAAAATAAATTTATAACAGTGAAGTTTTAAAGCTCCAAAGCTACATAGCAGATAATGTTCTATATGTTGTTTTGGAGTTTTGATTTATAATTTCTTGCTCAAAGAAACTATGAGTTTAGTTCTCATAAGAACTTGAATATACCGTGCTATATAAAAAAAAACAGTAAGTAACTACTAAATTTTTGTGGAAAATAGTACTTTATTTTGTGAATTATGAAAGAAACATACTTGTATGTTTATGGCAAAAGTTATATACTGTTATAAGTTAGGTATACCTAAATTCAAATAACTTATAAGGAGATTATGATTTTATGAGAAGATTATCTGCAATTATATTATGTTTAATAATGAGTATAAGCATGCTTTTTGCTTGCTCTTCTGGTAATAACAGTCAAAGTTCATCTAATGTTTCGGAAAAAGATGGAGTACTTAATATTGCAGGAGCAAGAGCTTATGAGTCATCAAGAGAGGGAGCTTCACTGGTATTTGATACACTTACTGAGTTAGATGAATATTACCATGCAATACCGTCAATAGTCTCAGAATGGAAGGCTGAAAACGATTCTAAGGAATATGACCTTACGATAAGAGACGGAATTAAGTTTCATGACGGGACAGAATTAACTGTTGACATTGTGAAATGGAATATAGAAAACGGTGGTGCAATTAATTACTGTGGTTACAGTTATCTGCTTGATAAGGTCGAAGTAACAGATAAAAATCATATAAAGGTAAGTTTTACAGCTCCATATTTGTATTTTGATAGGGATCTTGCCTTAGTTCCTTGCGTAAAACCTGATGGATATACAGAAGAAGGAACATTTAAAGACTTTGTAGGAACAGGACCATTTAAATTTGAGTCAAAAAATGAAGGAGATGTAACTGTACTTATAAGAAATAAAGACTATTGGAATACAGAATATAAAACTGACATAGAAAAAGTACAATGGTATTATATAAAAGATGCTCAAACAAGAAAACTGGCACTTGAAAGCGGTGAAGCTGATGTACTGGGACTCAGTGAGCATGGAATATCTATACCTTATACAGTAATAGATGAATTAATCAAAAACGGCAAGTTTGACTTTGTTAAGGAGGATGATGAGGCATATACAAGTACAGCTTCTATTAATACTAACTGGAAGAAGGGAAAGATGTCAGATGTTAATTTAAGAAGGGCTTTTGAAACATTATTTGACAGAGAAACTCTGGTAAAAGATATATTCCTTGATGTTCCAAAGGCTTGCGGACAAATATACAATCCCAAGTTTGATGACGGTCCTAAGAATGAAAATGAATTTACTTATTCAGAAGAAAAATTTAAAAGCAACCTTGAAAAAGCAGGATATACAGTAGGTGATATCTCTACTCCTACAACAAATAAATCAGGAGAAGCACTTGTGCTTAAACTGCTGGTAGGTGATAATGAATCTGAAAAAGATCTTGCTGTTTATATGCAGGAGTTATGTAAAAAGTGGGGCATAAGCATTAATATAGAAAGTATGGCAAGTGCTTCAGGTAAACAGATGATTAAAGACGGAGACTATGATTTGGTAATAGGGCATCCTTGGTTCGTTCCGCTTGTAACGAGCTTAGGTTATATGGGACTGTCAAGTGACTATATGGATGAGGGACTTGGATTTTGTATAAATGATGAAATGAAAAAAGCCGGAGAAGAGTATATGTCAGCTGACAGTTCAGAAAAAGCCTTAAAGTATTCTGATGAAATTTGGAAAATACAGTATGACCAAGCTGTATCAATTCCGCTTTATGCTAATTTGAGATATGCTTTTTACAACAAGAAATTTGAAGGTTTCCATTTTAACAGTGATGTGTTCAAAATAGACCTTAATGGAGTTAAATATAGATAATGATTAATAGCATTAGTAAATGTTTGAATAAAATTTGGAGTAAGAGAATAATCAGAAATATTATATTGTTTTTTCCTATGTTATTCATAGTTACGCTTATTTCATTTGCAGTTGTGTATTACGCACCGGGAGATGCGGCAACCCTTCTTTTAAAAGAAAATTTACAAAGAAACAGTGTAAGTGAAGAAGATGCCCAAAAGTATGGTGAAAAAATTGATATTAACGGAAGCTTTCCAAAACTTTACGGTAAATGGATATCAGGTGTATTAAGAGGAGATTTTGGGAGATCGTATAGTAAAAGTGAAGATGTTCTTAGTATTCTTGACAAGAGATATAAAATTACACTTATGATTGCATTTTTAAGCATTTTGATTGAAATAGCGGTTTCATTTCCCTTAGGACTTCATGCAGGTATTAAACCGGGAGGACTTTCTGATAAAATTGTAGGTGTATGGTCTGTTATCACTTGTGCTATTCCTGCATTTTGGATAGGTCTTATATGTTTATGGTTTTTAGCTATCAAACTTCATTTTAAGTATGCGATAGGCTATGTAGGGCTGCAAAGCCTTATTATACCTGCACTGATAATGGGAATAATAAGTTGTGGGCAGCTTTCTTGTACTATACGCAGAAAAAGCAGTGAAGTTTCTTCTTCAAGTTTTATAGAATTTGCACATGCACAGGGACTTAGTAATAAAGATATTTTATTTTGTCATATGTTAAAACACATACTTCCATCTGCTATATCTGTTATTGTACTGGATCTGTCAGGTTTTGTAGGTGGTGCAATAATAATGGAAGAGATATTTAATATACCGGGCTTCGGGAATATGTTGCTTGATGCAATTAAATTAAAAGATTATCCTCTTATAAGTAGTTCATTATTTTTTATAGGCGCTATGATTTGCTTTCTTAATCTTTTGGCTGATAGTATCTATCCGTCAATTGATGCAAGAAATAAAAATGAACTTCTTGGAGGAAGCTGAGATGTTAAAAGCAAGAACACATAAAAAAATATATTTTTATGGGATTATAAGTTTATTTATAATTATAACGGTATTAATAATATCCTTTATTTCAGAAAGATTTAATCTTGGAAACGGAGACTTTGATAAATTAGCTGCACCAAATATTTCCCATATATTCGGCACTGACAGCATGGGAAGGGATATGTTTATAAGAACCATAGTCGGCTTTAGAAATACCTTCCTTTTAGCTCTTGTATCTCAGGTTATCCCATTTGTTGCGGGAGCAGTACTTGGTTCATTTATTGCTTATTTTGGAGGGATTTTTGATGAGATTTTGTACCATATATTTAATATTGTGTTAGCGTTTCCCATTATATTAGGAGCAATATTTTTAAGTGTATTATTCGGAAGTGGGATAGGTGTAATACTTATTGTAATTTCAATATTTGGAACTGTATATAATACTAAAATAGTGCGTGCGGAAATATCACAGGTAAAAAATGAAGAATTTATACTTGCTTTGAAAATAAATAAAATAAGCAATATTAGAATTTTTATATATCATATTTTGCCACGAGCATTTTTTGTATTGTTACCCTTATTTCCGCTTATTGTAGGACATAGTATGATAGGAATTTCATCATACTCGTTTATAGGGCTTGGAATGAATATATCAACACCTGAACTTGGAGCCATACTTAAAGATTCTTTGCGTTTTATATCACGAGCTCCATGGCTTATAATAATTCCGGGGATTTTTCAGTTTGTCTGTGTACTTGTATTTTCCCTGTATTCAGCTGAACTGGAAGAAAAGCTGACACTACATAGAGAGATATAGTTGTGAAACACTCTCATAACAGTTGTTATCGCAAGCTGACAGTGAAGAATGGAGAACAGTATGGAAAATATTTTGTTTGAGTTTAATAATTACACTGTAAAGTGTGGAAATAAAATATTGCTTGATAATATTAATTTTAAAATTCCCCAAAGTGGGATATTTTCCATTATAGGTGAGACCGGAAGCGGCAAGACTCTGATTGCAAAAAGTATAGTTGGATTGCTTCCGGATTATATGAGTGTACAGGGTAATATAATCTATAATGACAAAAGTATAAAGTACGATTTAATTAATTTGCCGGTTAAAGAAAGAAATAAGTTTAGAGGGAAACAATTATTATGGATTCCTCAATCTTCATCGGCACTTAATCCTTTGCTTACAATAAGGAAACAACTGATTTTGCCTATAATCAGACACAGGAATATTACTGCCGGACAAGCTGAAAATATAGTAGAAGAAATATTTAAATTCCTTGACCTTGATACAAAGATATTAAACGGCTACCCATACAGTCTTTCAGGTGGTATGAAAGTAAGGGTTATGTTGTCTATTGGTCTTGCAATGCAAAGCAGAGTACTGATACTTGATGAACCTACAAAGGGACTTGATGCTAACAGATGCAATTTGCTTATGAAGCTTATTAGACGAATAAGCTCCCAATTTGGAGTAAATATAATATTAATTTCTCATGATTTGGATGCGGTACTTGAAAAAGCAACATATTGTGCAGTATTGTATGGTGGAAAGCTTGTAGATACAGGATTTGTGGATGAAGTCTTGATAAATAAACCACATAGCTATGTGAAGGCGTTATACAAAGCTATGCCTAAAAATGGTATGGAGGTGTTTGATTTTGAATGAGATAATAAGCATTAAAAATGCCGATATATCATATTTTAGTAGTAAGAATAAAAAATCAGGTAATAAATGTGAAATTAAAATTTTGACCGATGTAAATTTCTATATAAAAACAGGTGAAGTCGTTGGTTTAATAGGAAGTTCCGGATGTGGAAAATCAACACTTTCTTATGTTCTTTGTGGACTTAAAAGTATATCTTCGGGAGAAATAAGTTGTCCTTTTGATAAGGTGGCTATGGTTCTACAAAATCCTGAAAGCTCATTTGATACAATGTGGAGTATAGGAAAGACTCTTTTTGAGGTTAAGGTTAGCTACCTCAAAAGGCATAAGCTTTTTGTACCTGCTAAAACAGAGATTGAAAAGGAGTTTAAGTTTTGGTTTTCAAAGCTTGGTATAGATGAGTCAAAGCTTTACAATTATCCAAGTCAGTTCAGTGGTGGAGAATTACAAAGAATAGCAATAATATGTGCACTTTTAAGAAATTCAAAAATAATTATTTTTGATGAGGCAACATCTATGTTAGATGTATTGGTTCAGGCAAAAGTAATGAAATTATTGATGAAAATTAGAGAAGAATACAATTTATCATATATAATAATAAGTCATGATACGGACATGATAAAACTATTGTGTAACAGAATATATGAAATCGAGAACGGTCATATAAAAGAGCTTACAAAAGATAAGGAGGGTAAGATTGTTTATTCATAAGCGTATAGGAGAACTTGTATATGGAGTGAAAAGATATATTTTTTCCAAAGGAATTATAGGCATTTTGATAAGTGTCATTTCTATTTTACAGGCATTACTTCTTGGACGAATAGTAAGCGGAGTCTACTCAGGGGAAACTACAGTAGATATAATGTCAAATGCTATAGTGCTTGCCTCTCTTTTATTATTTCGTATACTGCTATTATGGTTTAATCAAGTATATGGTAAATGGATTATAGGAAGGGTGAAAAATCGGCTGAGAGAAAGAGCTTTTGAGAAACTTTTAAGGTTGGGTCTCGGATACCTCACACAGAACAGGACGGGTACTTTAGAGTCTACCATAGTAGCAGGTGTGGATTATCTTGAGGGCTATGTATCTCTTTATCTTCCACAGATTCTTGTTTGTATAATAGGCTCAGGAGCAATGATAGTTTACATTTTTACCATAAATATTGTACTTGGAGTAATGGTTTTATTAACAGCTTTGATTGCACTTTTTGCACCGGTAATTTTTGTGGATTGGATTTCTAAATTTACTGAAGATCACTGGCAGTCGTATACAGATCTTAATGCGGAGTTTGTTGACTGCGTCCAAGGTATGGTAACATTAAAGGCATTTAATGCGACAGAAAGAGTAGGAGATTATCTTAAAAATAAAATGAATATACTTTTTAAGGCAACAATGAAAAGTCTTAGGATAAACCTTGCTGATGTTGGAATAGCCGGTTTTGCTATTTCTTTCGGTTCGGCATTTACTCTTGCCCTTGCCGCATACTATACAGCGAAGGGACTAATATCTGCCTCCCAGCTTTCAGTATTATTATTTCTTATAACAGAGGTTTATAGACCTGTAACGGAACTGGGAATTTATTTTCATCAAGGTTTTATGGGAATGACATCGGCAGATGATATATTAAAACTTTTAGATGAAGAAGAAAATATAAAAGATTGTGAGAACAAAGTTGCTTCATCTTATTCACAGATAAATATGATTCCGCCTCAAATAACTTTTGATAACATAAGTTTCAGTTATCCGTCTCAGAATAAGGGTGATATATATATAAAAAAAATAATTGATAATTTAAGTATAAATATATCAGCAGGTAAGAAAATTGCACTTGTAGGAGAATCGGGTAGTGGAAAAACTACCTTAATAAAACTTTTGATGAGGTTTTATGATACTGATAAAGGAACAATTTATTATAATGATATCAATATAAAAGATATTCCGCTTAAATTACTTAGGGAAAAAATATCTGTAGTATCTCAGGATACATATTTATTTAACGGAACAATAGAAGAAAATTTAAGATTGGCTAAACCGGATGCTTCTTTAGATGAAATAGAAGAGGCTGTAAAGGCAGCTCATATATATGACTTTATACATTCATTTAAAGATAATTATAGAACAAGCATAGGAGAGAGAGGACTTAATTTTTCAGGAGGTCAGAGACAGCGTATAGCTATAGCAAGAGCAATTCTGAAAAATGCTCCTTTGATTATACTTGATGAAGCTACTTCAAGTCTTGATAATAAAAATGAAAATGATATTCAAAAAAGTCTTGAGAAATTGCTTGAGGGTAAAACCGCAATCATTGTGGCACACCGTCTTTCAACTGTTAAAAATGCAGATAAAATACTTGTACTTAATTCAGGAAATATAGTTGAAGAAGGTACGCATCAGAAATTGATGGAAAAAAAAGGATATTATTACCGTCTTGTATCGGCACAGAATAATGTGGAGGTCAGGCAATGAGTCTTATAGCAGAGAAATTAAATAAGTATCAAAATATAATAAACCTTTCAAAGTATGTTTTTAGGCATAAAGGAAGATTTTTTGTTTCAATTGTATATGGTATATTAGAGCAAATATTTACTCTTGCTTCGCTGCTGCTTGGAGGATATTTAACCGGACTTGCATTTACAGGAGCAACAGTTGAAGAAATATGCAGTCATTTTTTAGTATTATTGCTTTGCATAATAGCCAAAGGAGTATTTTCTTATTTACATATGTATGTATGTCACGAAGTTGCATATAAGGTTCTTGAAGATTTAAGAGGTGATGTATATGATGCTCTTGCAGAAGCGGCACCTTATAATAGTACAGATTATAGAACCGGCGATGTAAGTTCTATTATTATGGAAGATGTCGAAACTCTTGAAGTATTTTTGGCACATATACTAGGTGATTATGTTATTGCGGGTATTTGTATGATACTGTTTTCAGGAATATATGCATATTTTTCATTTAGTGCAGCTTTAGTAAGCTTTATAGCTTCTTGTATTATAATGACTGTTCCTTATTGGTTTGGAAAACTAAATGAAGAGCTTGGATGCAAGTTAAGAGAAGAATTGGGTCAAACCAATGCGGGCGTAGTAGACAGCATACAAGGACTTAATGAGATAGTGATTTTCGGGGCTGAAAAGAGTTTTATAGATAAAATAAAACATGATACCGATAAGCTAAATAAAATTGAAGTAAAAGATGGTAATCTTAAAGGTTTGCAGTCAGGGATAATAGGCTTTGTAATGTCGGCGGTACTCATATATATAGTTTTGCTTGCAAATAATATGGTGCTTAAGGGAAGTTTGCCTTCGGTGCTGACCGGTGCGTTTGTAGTTATGTCATTAAATATATTTTTTCCTGTAGTTATGGTATCGCAAAGTGCAGGAAAAATTGATGCTACTGCTGCTGCTTCAAATAGGGTACATGCTTTGCTTACTAAGGTTTCTCCTTTGAAAAAAGCAGATAACTTTGAGAAGTATGATAATGAAAAAAATGTCTTTAATCCTAATAATGAAGAAATAGCAATATCGGTTCAGGATGTACATTTCTCATACGAAAAGAATTTTAATGACTATAATAGACCGGAAACAGTTTCAAATCAAGTACTCAAAGGAGTAAATCTTAATATTAAAAAGGGCGAAAATATAGTAATTACAGGCAAATCGGGTGCAGGAAAAAGTACTCTTATATATCTGCTCATGAGATTTTTTGATCCGGATAAGGGGAGTTTATATCTTTTCGGCAAAAATATGAAAAATATGAACCCTGAAGATGTAAGGAAGAATATAGCCTATGTACCACAAGATACATATATTTTTCATGGTAATGTAATAGACAATCTTCGCCTAGGAAAACCTGATGCAAGTATTGATGAGGTTAAAGCAGCTGCACGCATAGCAGTTGCAGACGGATTTATTTCTGAAATGAAAAATGGTTACAATTCTTTTATAGGAGAAAGGGGAACTACCCTGTCCGGAGGACAAAAACAGCGCCTTGCAATTGCAAGGGCATTGCTTACAGGAGCTGACATTATAATTATGGATGAAGCAGTCTCTAATCTTGACAGCGAGAGTGAGGCTGAGTTTAGGACAGCACTTGACAATATATCAAAGCAGAAAACAATTATAACTATTGCCCATAGAAGTTCTACAATAATGGCAGCTAAGAGAGTGGTGATACTTGAGGATGGAATAATTACTGTAAGTGAGAGACCTGAGGAATGGATAAAAAGAAATCAGGTTAGGTAATGGGGAGAGAAATTGTTGCCGGTCACCTGAATTATAAAAATCACAAACAGTTGTAAGTAATTTATTAAATATTTAATGGTATTCTATATAGCTTTTAGAAACTTATAGGAAAGGAAGTATATGTTAGACCTTATTTTAAAACGAAGAAGTGTGCGTCAATATTTAAAAAAGGAAGTAGAAGAAACAGTATTAAAAGATATCCTGTCGGCAGGGCTTTTAGCTCCTACAGGTATGAATAAAAAACCTTGCAGATTCTATGTTATAAAGAAAAAGGAAATCCTGGAAGCACTTTCCACAGTAAAGCCTGCAGGAGCGGCTATGTTAAAGGAGGCTCCTGTAGCTATAGCAGTGGTTGTGGATGAAGAAAGAACCGATACATGGGTGGAGGACTCAAGTATTGCCCTTAGTTTTATGCAACTTGAAGCCGCAGATAAAAACTTAGGCTCATGCTGGGTACAGATAAGACTTCGCACTAATGAAGGGAAGTCTTCAGAAAGTGAAGTACAAAAGCTGCTTAATTTATCGGATAAAGACAGGGTAGTTGGTATACTGGCACTGGGATACCCTGAAAAAGAAGTAAAAGCACATAGTGTGGAAGAGATAGATTGGAGCAAGGTACAGGAAGTATAGGATGTATGAATAATAATTTTGTTTTTATAGGATTTGGACTTATAGGAGGCTCTATTGCCAAGGCTATTAAAAAGTACCTGAAGGATTCCAAGATATATGCCTATATGCTCTCCAAAACAAAGCTTGAAAAGGCAAAGTCACAGGGAGTTGTCGACTATATTTTAGACGGAATAGACGAGAGTATATCTTTGGCGGATATAATCTTTTTATGTACTCCGGTTGAGTATAACGAAGAGTATTTAGAAAAAATCAAGCCCTATATAGCTGAGAATACTATTATAACTGATGTGGGAAGTACAAAGACTTCCATACACAAGGCTGCTATCAGGCTTGGTTTGGAGAAAAACTTTATAGGCGGACATCCTATGGCAGGCTCCGAAAAGACAGGATACGAGGCTGCTACGCCTTTGCTAATTGAAAATGCCTACTATATGCTTACTATGGGAGAAAAAGTAAGTAAAGAGGATGTTGGCAGATTGGAGAGTCTATTAAAAAAGATCAAATGTATTCCTTTTATAATAGATTATAAAAAGCACGATATGGTGGTTGCCGCTATAAGCCATCTTCCGCATATAGTGGCAGCAAGTCTTGTTAATCTTATAAAGGACTGTGATTATGAAGATGAGGTAATGAAAAGAGTTGCTGCCGGAGGTTTTAAGGATATAACAAGAATAGCCTCTTCCTCTCCGGTCATCTGGGAGCAGATATGCGAAACCAATAAAGAACCTATTGTAGCTATGCTTAATAAGTACATAGACTCACTTAGCAAGATAAGAGATGAATTAACTCAAAATAAATCAGGCTTTATATATGACTTATTTGAAAGTTCAAAGACTTATAGAAATACTCTTTCGGATAGGAATATAGGTCTTATCAGCTCAAAGAATGCTTTTTCTGTTCATGTGGTGGATAATCCGGGTGCAGTCTCCATAATAGCCGTTATACTAAGTTCACATTCTATAAATATTAAAAACATAGGAATCAATCATAACAGGGAGCTTGGAGAAGGAGCTTTAAGGATAGAGTTTTATGATTCGGATTCCTGTGAACTTGCATCTAAACTTTTAAGGGCTTACAGTTATAAATTGGATTTTTGATTTTTAATTTGTATAAACTTAAGCATTTAACAACTTGCATATTTTATGATAGTGTGTTAGTATAGTGGTGGCGTATTATACTTTGGATTTTGGGTGGACCGTTTAGGTCCACTTTTTTATGTGAGAGATAAGCATTTGCTTTACTTAATTAATTACAAGAGCAAAAGACCGGAAAAAAGCAAAAATCAATGAAATTGTTCTCTTGCATTATATTAAATATAAATCGATAAATTTATAGATGGAACTAAAGGAAAGAAGGGTAAGATGAGTAAAAGCGATACTTATGTAGCAAGAACGGAGAAGTTTTTGGAAGCACTCAGCAAGGAACTGGCATTTGAGGTCGTTGATGTGGAGTTTGTTAAAGAGGCTTCAGAACATTACTTAAGAGTATACTGCGATATGGATAAGGAAGGCGGTATAACTATAGATGACTGTGTGGAAATCAGCAGGGCTGTCAGCGATTGGCTTGATGAAACCGACTTTATTGATGAGTCATATATACTCGAGGTAAGCTCTCCGGGACTTGGAAGAACCCTAAAAAAGGACAAGGACTTTTTAAGGGAACTGGGAAAGGGAGTCGAAGTAAAACTTTATAAGGCAATAGATAAGAGAAAAGATTTTTCCGGAATACTGAAAAGTTTTGATGACGAGAACATTGTTATAGAAGAGAATTCAAAAGATATCAGCTTTTTACGCAAGGATATAGCCCTTATAAGGCTTAGTATAGAAGATTAATAAGAAGGTGAATAAAGCACCTATTAGGAGGAAAATAAAAAAATGAATAAGGAATTAAAGGAAGCACTGGAACTCTTGGAAAAAGAGAGGAACATAAGTAAAAGTTCTCTGCTTGAAGCCATAGAGAACTCGCTTATATCCGCCTGTAAAAACCATTTCGGTGTGGCGGATAATGTTAAGGTGAGTATAAATCCCGATACTTGTGATTATTCAGTGTTTCAAGAAAAGGAAGTAGTGGATAGCCTTGAGGATTTGAGTGCTGAAGAAAAACCGCTTAAGATAAGCCTTGAAGATGCCAAAAAAATGGATATAAAATACGAAGTGGGAGATAAGGTATTAATACCTATTAAATCAACGGAGTTCGGGCGTATAGCTACCGGCAGGGCAAAGAGCGTAATACTTCAAAAGATTAGAGAAGAAGAAAGAAAAGCTATCTACAATGACTATTATTCCAAGGAAAGAGAAGTAATAAGCGGAGTGGTTCAAAGGTATGTAGGAAAAAATATGACGGTAAACTTAGGGCGCTGTGATGCCATGCTTCCGGAGTCGGAGCAGGTCAAGTCGGAGCAGCTTAAACCTACAGACAGAATCAAGGTCTATGTGGTAGAAGTTAAGGAAAATCCCAAGGGACCGAAGATAACCGTATCGAGAAATCACCAGGAGCTTGTAAGAAAGCTTTTTGAATCCGAGGTATCGGAAATAAAAGACGGTATAGTGGAAATTAAATCAATAGCCAGAGAAGCAGGCTCAAGAACCAAGATGGCAGTATCAAGTAATGATGAGAATGTAGATGCGGTAGGAGCCTGTGTGGGAATTAACGGAATAAGAGTAAACTCCGTAGTTGAAGAACTGAGAGGAGAGAAGGTAGATATAATCAACTGGGATGATAACCCAGGCTATCTTATAGAAAACGCTTTAAGTCCCGCTAAGGTAATCTGTGTTGTGGCAGATGAGGATAACAAAGAGGCTCAGGTAATAGTTCCGGATTATCAGCTATCACTTGCAATAGGAAAAGAAGGACAAAATGCAAGACTTGCAGCAAAGCTTACCGGTTACAAAATTGATATAAAGAGTGAGACACAGGCAAGAGAGATAGGTTTGTTTGACGAACTCGGTATAGATTACAGACCTGAGGGAACCTTAGATTTTGAAGAGATTGAGGTAGAGCCTGAAATAACCGATCCGGAGGAAGAAACCGGGGAAGTTATTGAAGAAAAAGGAGAAGATAGCGACATTTAATATAAAAGTGAGGGCTTAGGAATGGAAGTTAAATCTAAACCACTGAGATTATGTATAGCCTGTGGAACACAAAGAAGTAAAAAGGAGATGATACGCATAGTTAAGTCTAAAGATTCGGTGATCAGTTTAGACCCTACAGGAAGGGCAGCCGGCAGAGGAGCGTACATTTGCAAGGATACAAATTGCATACAAAAAGCCGAGAAGAACAAAGCACTGGACAGATCGTTTAAGATGAAGGTACAAAAAGAAACTTATCTGAAATTAACAGAGGAAATGAAGGAATTAAGTGAATAAGATATTAAATTTAATAGGCTTGGCTATGAGGGCGGCAAAGGTTGTAAGCGGAGAATTTTCTACGGAAAAGCTTATAAAAGAAAATAAAGCTAAACTGGTAATAGTTGCAACGGATGCTTCCGATAATACCAAAAAGCTTTTTATGAATAAATGTGCTTACAAGAAAATACCTATATACATATACTCGGATAAACTAAGCCTTGGACATGCAATCGGAAAAGAATACAGGGCATCGCTCGGAATCAGTGATGCAAACTTTGCGCAAGCAATCAAGAAATTATTAGATACAGGGACGGAGGTAGTTTAATTGAAAATATATGAACTTTCGAAAGAATTGGGAAAGTCGAATAAAGAACTGATAGCTATACTGAATGAAAAAGGTATGGATGTAAAAAGTCATTTTTCATCAATTACTGATGAGCAGGTTGAAAGTGTAAGAAAAATGTTTTCGGAGGGCAGTAAGTCCGGGGAAGCTAAGTCTGAGGAAAGTAAGTCGGATAGCAAGAGCGAACCGCATAAGAAAAAATATACCGCAGTATTCAGACCTCAGAATGCACAGCAGCATAGCACGAAACCTGCTCAAACTACAGCTAAACAGTCAGGAACAAGAGTACTTTCCGTTCTTTCCGCCAATGATAAGAAACAAAGTGTCAGTGAAGAAGTAAAAGAGGTGCAGGCGAAAGCACCTGTGGAAGATAAAAAAGAAAAAGCAGTAACAGAAACAAAAACTGTAGAAGAGAAAAAAGAAGCAATGCAAGAAAAAGTTGTAACAAAGACAAAGACTACAGAAGAAGCTGTTAAAGATATAGACAATAATTTGGAGAAGCAAAAGCCTACGATGCAAAATGAAGAGAAAAAAGAAGTAAAAGTAAGAAATGTATATGACGATATGGCACGAAGAGAAGAAGAAAAAAGAAAAGAAAGTGCCAATCAGCCAAAGCCTCAATCAGACTCAAGAAGCAGAGGACAGGATAGAGGTCATGGAGATAACAGAAGAGGTCAGGGCTACAGAGGTCATGACAACAAAAATGCGGACAGAAAAGGTGCCGAGGGACAAAGAAATACGGATAGAAGAGGAGCTGAAGGACAAAGAAACTTCGGAAGTCGACAGCAGGGAAATAATCCGAGATATTCCGACAGAAACTCTCAAGGTCAGCAAAGACAGGGCGCGGCTCAAAAGCAGGCAGGAGACAGACCTTTCAATCCTAATTTTAAAGACAGGAATTCATCCGGCGGGCAAAATTATAAACCAAGAAATCAAAGAAATGATTTCTTTGACAAGGATAAAGATAAGGATGAGAAACCTGTTTCACAAAGACAGGGTGGCTTTAAAAAGAGTTCTCAAAGGGATTCTGTTGCTTCAATGGACGGTTCTCTTGCTAAAAAGACCACTACTACAAGGGTAAATAAGAATAACTTTAAGAATCAGAAAAATGATAAAAAGCATCGTACAGAGGACGGACCTGCTAAGGGCAAGACAGTTAAGCATCCTTTTATCATGCCGGTTAAACCTAAGGTAGAGACGGTGGTTGAGGATATTAAGGAAATTACCATACCGGAAGTGCTTACTATAAAGGATTTGGCAGCACAGCTTAAACTCCAGTCTTCTGCAATTATTAAAAAGCTTTTCATGAAGGGACAGATAGTAACTCTTAATACTGAGATAAGCTTTGCCGAGGCTGAGGAGATAGCCTTGGAGTATGATGTTATTTGTAATATGGAAGAAAAGGTTGATGTTATAGAAGAGCTTCTTAAAGAAGAAGAGGAAAATGAAGCCGATCTTTTACCAAGACCTCCTGTAGTCTGTGTTATGGGACATGTAGACCATGGTAAAACTTCACTTTTGGATGCTATAAGAAAGAGTGATGTAACAAGCCATGAGGCAGGCGGTATCACACAGCATATAGGTGCATATATGGTTAAGATCAACGGACAGCCTATAACCTTCCTTGACACACCCGGACATGAGGCATTCACCGCTATGAGAATGCGTGGTGCGCAGTCTACTGATATAGCTATACTTGTTGTAGCTGCCGATGACGGTGTCATGCCGCAGACAGTAGAGGCTATCAGCCATGCAAAGGCGGCAGGTGTAGAGATTATAGTAGCGGTAAATAAGATAGATAAGCCGAGTGCCAACATAGACAGAGTAAAGCAGGAACTTTCAGAGTATGATCTTATACCTGAGGATTGGGGTGGAAGTACCATATTCTGTCCGGTATCCGCACATACTAAAGAAGGTATAGAGCAGCTTCTTGAGATGATTATACTTGCAGCCGAGGTCAAGGAGTTAAAGGCTAATCCTAATCGTAAGGCAAGAGGTATAGTTATAGAGGCTAAGCTTGATAAGGGCAAGGGCTCTGTTGCTACGGTACTTGTTCAAAAGGGAACGCTTCATGTGGGAGACTTTATAGCGGCAGGAGCTTGCTCAGGTAAGGTTCGTGCTATGATAAATGATAAGGGAATCAAGTTAAAGCAGGCAACTCCGTCTACTCCGGTAGAGATACTGGGACTTGATAATGTACCTAATGCCGGAGAAATCTTTGTAGCTACCGAAAATGACAAGGAAGCTAAAGCATTTGCGGCTACCTTTATATCTGAAAATAAGAATAAACTTATAGAAGAGACCAAAGCAAAGCTAAGCCTTGACGATCTGTTTACACAAATCAAGGCAGGAAACTTAAAGGAGCTTCCGGTTATTATCAAGGCGGATGTGCAAGGTTCTGTGGAAGCGGTAAAGGAATCACTTGTTAAGCTTTCCAATGAAGAGGTACAGGTCAAGGTAATACACGGAGGTGTAGGCTCTATTAACGAATCGGATGTAGCCTTGGCTGCTGCAAGTAATGCTATAATTATAGGATTTAATGTAAGACCGGACGCTACAGCAAAGTCAAGTGCGGATCAGGAGAAGGTCGACCTTAGACTCTATAAGGTCATCTATCAGGCTATAGAAGATGTTGAAGCTGCAATGAGGGGTATGCTAGAGCCTGTTTATGAAGAAAAGGTAATAGGACATGCCGAGGTAAGACAGATATTTAAGGCTTCAGGAGTAGGTACTATAGCCGGATCTTATGTAAAAGACGGTAAGTTTGTAAGAGGCTGTAAGATTAGAATTACAAGAGATTCAGAGCAGATTTATGAAGGAGCACTTGCCTCACTTAAGAGATTTAAGGATGATGTAAAAGAAGTCAATACCGGATATGAGTGCGGATTGGTGTTCGAGAAGTTCAATGATATAAAAGAAGGCGACTATGTTGAAGCTTACGATATGGTAGAGGTTTCAAGAGGCTAATTGCCAAACTAATATCGGCTTAGGAGATTTATGAGAAAAAACAGTATAAAGAATACCAGAATTAATTCTGAAGTTATGCGTGAGATATCTCAAATTATAAGAACTGAGTTAAAAGATCCGAGAGTCAGTACTATGACCAGTGTTACGGATGTTAATGTAACTACAGATCTTAAGTATTGCACAGTATATGTAAGTGTGCTTGGAGGTAAGGAAGAGGCTGATAAAACCTTAGAGGGCTTAAGAAAAGCAGGAGGATTTATCAGATATGAACTTGCACACAGACTTAATTTGAGGAATACACCTGAACTTAAGTTTGTTATAGATAATTCTTTGGAGTACGGAATGAAGATGGATAAACTTATAGATGAGGTAATCAGTAAGGATACAAAAAAGCATAAGGAAGAGGGTAAGGAGGATGAAGAAACGCTTTAGGGCGTTTCTTTGTCTAAAAATACCGCTTGTAAATCACATATAGTGCTTGTGATTTCAAAAGCATAAACATTTAACGGGCATTTCCATAAAATGCAAGATTAATAAGAGGTATAAGAGTGAATATATTAGAAGAAAAATTATTATCGGCAAAAAAAGTTGCCATAACTGGTCATGTCAATCCTGACGGTGATTGTATAGGTTCTGTACTTGCTATTTATAATTATATAAGTACAGTTTACCCTGAAATTAAGTTGAGTGCATATTTGGAGGAATTCAGCGATAAATTCATGTTTTTAAAAAACAGTGAAAACATAAAGCAGAGCGTGGAAGAAGATATTGAATTTGATCTGCTTATATGTGTAGATTCGGCAGATATACAAAGACTTGGATTTTCAGAGGTTTTATTGCAAAAAAGCAAGGAATCAATAAATATAGATCATCATGTAACCAATACAAAGTTTACGGATGAAACCTGTCTTGAGGCAGATGCAAGCTCTACTGCCGAAGTTATATATACCCTTTTGAATAAAGAAAAAATAGATAAGGCTGTAGCGGAGTGTCTGTATACCGGAATGGTTCATGATACCGGTGTATTCAGGTATTCCTGCACATCACCAAAGACTATGAGGATAGCTGCCGATTTAATGGAAAAGGGCATAGATTACACAACTATTGTGGATGAAAGCTTTTATGAAAAGAGTTATTTACAAAACCAGATACTTGGAAGAACTCTTTTGGAAAGTATATTAATACTTGACGGAAAGTGCATATTCTCATTTGTAAACAGAAAAACCATGAATTTTTATGAGGTCACTAAAAAAGATCTTGATGGCATAATAGAGCAACTGAGACAGACAAGAGGAGTTGAAGTGGCTATATTTTTATATGAGGTGGAAACACAAAAATACAAGGTGAGTTTACGCTCCAAAAACAAGGTAGATGTAAGCAAGATCGCATCATTCTTCGGGGGCGGAGGTCATGTAAGAGCGGCAGGCTGTACCATGGACGGAACAGTGCATGATATTGTCAATAATATTTCAATGCACATAGAACAGGCATTACTTAAAGGCTAACAGTTTGGGAGTACAGTTTTGATACAGTAATTTTTAAAAGATGCACCGGCTGCTTGTTACAAAGACTAATTAACGATTTGGAGATAAGATGATAGACGGAATATTACCTATATATAAGGAAAAATCCTATACTTCTCATGATGTGGTCGCTAGGCTAAGAGGTATATTAAAGCAGAAAAAGATAGGTCATACAGGCACCTTAGATCCGGATGCGACCGGCGTGTTGCCGGTATGCCTCGGAGCTGCCACAAGGGTGTCGGATATGCTAAGTACGGGTATAAAAGAATATAGGACTACTATGCTTTTGGGTGTGGAAACCGATACACAGGACATAGGCGGAAAAGTCCTAAGCACAGGTACTGCCGATATAAGCGAAGACAGGCTTAAGGAAGCTATATATTCATTTAAGGGTATATATATGCAGGAACCGCCCATGTACTCGGCTATAAAAATAAACGGTAAAAAACTTGTTGATTTGGCAAGGCAAGGCATAGAGGTTGAGCGAAAAAAAAGAGAAGTCGAAATCATAGAAATAGAGGTAGAAAGAATAGAACTTCCGGAAGTTGATATGAGGGTGCTTTGCTCAAAGGGAACTTATATAAGGACTTTATGCCATGATATAGGTAAAGCTTTGGGAACGGTAGCCTGCATGAAGTCTTTGATAAGAACAAAGCACGATATGTTCGAGCTGTCGAAGTGCATAAGTCTAAAAAAAGTGGAAAACTTAAGTAAAGAGGATTTAGACAAGCACATAGTCAAGGTTGAAGATTATTTTAGTTATTTGAATAAAGTTGAAGTTTTAGAAGAGTATCACCGTTATGCAGTAAACGGCAACAAGATAGAAAGGGATTTTATTAAGCAAGATAGCGAGGAAATAAAAAATTTTAAGACGGTACGCTTATACAGTATGGGACTTTTTATAGGAATTTATGAATATATAGCTGAAAAAAAGCTTTATAAACCGCTAAAAATGTTTTATATTAAGGATAAGTAGAGAGGTTTCAAGTATGAATTTTATAGATAAAAAGGAATTTAAGATACCGGAGGCTACAGTACTTAGTATAGGTAAATTTGACGGAGAGCATAGGGGACATAAGAAACTTTTTAAGAAGATGCAGGAAATTGCAACAACTAAAAGCCTTAAACTTGCCATATTTACCTTTGATACAGCACCGATCAATATACTTAAAACAAATACCTTAGTATATACACAGATTAGTACCAACTTGGAAAAAAGAGCTTATTTTGAAAAAATGGGCATAGACTATCTGGTAGAGTATCCGTTTGATAAAGAATTCTCAATGTATAGAGCTACTGATTTTGTCAAAGACATACTTATAGCAAAGATGAATATGAAGGCGATAGTGGTTGGAGAGGATTGTGCCTTCGGATATAAAAAGTCGGGGGATCTGAATCTGTTAAAAAGACTTTCCAAGGTATATAATTACGAAGTATATCCTATAAAGAAAGAAGTTGATGCACTTAACAGAGATATAAGTTCCAGCCTTATAAAGCAGCTTATACTTAAGGGGGATATCGGTATGGCAAATGAACTTTTAGGATATAATTATAGTATCTTTGGCAAGGTGGTTCATGGCAATAAGATAGCAAGTCAGGTACTTAAAAGCCCTACTGCCAATATCTTTGTCTTTGATGAAAAGACCCTGCCTAAGTTTGGAGTATATGCCACAAGTATTAAACTTGAAGGAAGCTCTAAGACCTATCTTGGGCTTAGCAATGTAGGCACCAATCCTACAGTAAAGAATGATAAGGAAAATCATAAGGCAAGAATAGAAAGTTATATATATGATTTTGATGAAGATATCTATGAACAGGAAATAACGATCAGTTTTATTGAGTTTATAAGAGAGCAAAGAAAGTTTGCTTCTTTAGAGGAGTTAAAAACTCAGATAGAAAAAGACAAGGCTGAAGTTTATAATAAATACGGAAAACAATATGATCAAGGGGGAGAGCGAAGATGAAGAAAATAAGAACAAGATATGCACCGAGTCCTACAGGAAGAATGCATGTAGGTAATCTAAGGACTGCACTTTATGCTTATCTTATAGCCAAGCATGAAGGTGGAGACTTTTTACTTCGTATAGAGGATACGGATCAGGAAAGATTTGTAGAAGGAGCACTTGAAATTATTGAAAACACCTTAAAATATGCCAATCTTATACCTGATGAAGGTCCTGATAAAGACGGAGGTTACGGTCCCTATGTGCAAAGTGAAAGACAAAAGCAGGGTATATACATGGAGTATGCCAAGAAGTTGATTGATAAAGGTGAAGCCTATTATTGCTTTTGCGATCAGGAAAGACTTAACAGCCTAAAGACAACTGTAGCAGGTGAGGAGATAATGAGCTATGACAAGCACTGCCTTGGTTTAAGTAAGGAAGAGGTAGAGGAAAACCTTGCAAAAGGTCTTCCATTTGTCATAAGACAAAACAACCCGAGAGAGGGAAAGACCACCTTTATAGATGACATTTACGGTGAGATCTCTGTAGAAAACAGCCAACTTGATGACATGGTTTTGATTAAGTCTGACGGTTATCCTACCTATAACTTTGCCAATGTTGTAGATGATCATATGATGGAAATAACCCATGTGGTAAGGGGTAACGAGTATCTGTCTTCCGCACCGAAGTATAACAGACTTTATGAGGCTTTCGGCTGGGAGGTGCCGGTGTATGTACACTGTCCGACCATTACCAATGAGGAGCATAAAAAGCTTTCTAAAAGATGCGGACACGCTTCATTTGAAGATCTTTTAGACCTTGGATTTATACCCGAGTCCATACTTAACTTCGTAGCCTTACTTGGCTGGTCGCCTGAAGATGATAGGGAAATCTTCTCATTGGAAGAGCTGGTTAAGGTATTTAATTATAAAAATATCAGTAAATCTCCGGCTGTATTTGACATGGTAAAGTTAAAATGGATGAATTCGGAGTATTTTAAGGCTATGGATGAGGATAAGTTTTTTGAGCTTGCAAAGCCTTATATAGATGCGGTAATATCAAAACCGCTTGATAAGAAAAAAATCGCTTCAATGGTAAAGACTCGTATAGAAGTATTTCCCGATATAGCTGCACATATAGATTTCTTTGAAAAGCTTCCGGAGTATGATAATGAATTATATGTAAATAAGAAAATGAAAACCGATACCGAGAGTTCACTGAAGGTGCTTAAGGACATATCAAAACTTTTGGAAAATCATGACGACTACAGCAATGATGCCTTATATGCCCTTATTTCTTCCTATGTTCAAAAAGAGGAGAAAAAGACCGGCTATGTGATGTGGCCTATAAGAATAGCACTTTCAGGTAAACTTAATACCCCTGCGGGTGCTACGGAGATCATGGAAGTTTTGGGTAAAGAAGAAAGTCTAAAAAGGATAAGAGAAGGAATTGATAAATTACAGTCCTAATCAAAAAGCGGCTATAGAGCATGAAGGAGGTCCGCTTATGCTTATAGCCGGTCCCGGCTCAGGTAAGACCTTTGTTATCACACATAAGGTAAGGTATATGATAGAAGAGCTTAATATACCGGCTTCCAATATACTGGTGCTTACCTTCTCAAGAGCTGCGGCTATGGAGATGAGAGAAAGATTTGCAAAATTAAGTTCCGACTTGGAATCTGCAAGAAAAGTTACATGGGGTACTTTTCATTCGGTGTTTTTTAACCTACTTAAACTTGCCTACGGCTACAGAGGGGATCAGGTCATAAGTGATGAGGAAAGATACAAAATAGTAAAGGAACTTATAATAAAAAGCAAACTGGGGACGGAAGATTTAAATAATTTATCTTCTTCCATACTTGCCGAAATTGCTTTTGTAAAGCAGGAAAGTATAGATATAGAGTATTATTATTCAAACTCCTGTTCCGGGGAAATTTTCAAGAATTTATATAAGGGCTATGAAAGTATAAAGTCATCCCTTAAGAAGATAGACTTTGAAGATATGCTGGGTCTTACTTTTGAGCTTCTAAGTAAGAGGGAAGATATAAGACTTGCCTGCCAAAGAAGGTATGCCTATATATTGATAGATGAGTTTCAGGATATCAACCGTATGCAGTATGAGATAGTTAAACTTATGTTGGGACCTGAGGCTAATATAAGCATAGTCGGTGATGATGATCAGTCCATATACAGATTCAGAGGGGCAAAACCTGAGATAATGCTTAATTTCCATAAAGACTTTCCAAAGCTTACCAAGATAGTACTTGATATAAATTACCGCTCAAGCAAGGAAATAGTGGATGCGGCATCCAGACTTATAGCCCATAACAAAGAAAGATTTCCTAAAAAGATAACTGCGTTCAGAGGATTAAAAAGACCTGTTTCTTTGACTGAGTTTTTCAATCCTCTGGCGGAAATAAAAATGCTTATAAAGGATATAAGAGATTATACTGCTGTCTACGAGTACAATGATATAGCAATTCTTTATAGGACTAACTTACAGGCAAGGCTGCTTACCAAACTTTTGCTGGAGAACAACATTCCATTTATAATGAAGGACAGCATACCCGATATTTTTGAACATTGGATATCAAAGGATATTAAATCCTATATAAAGCTGGCACTCTCAGAAGGAAACAGAGAGGATGTGCTTAGAATTATTAACCGTCCGAACAGATTTATAAAAAGAGAGGCAATAAGAAGCTCGGACAATATATTTTCTAATTTGTATGATTACTATGAAGATAAGCCCTTTATGCTTAATAAAATAAAAAACTTGGCTGAGGATCTTAAAAGAATAAAGGATCTTACTATGTCAAGGGCTGTAAAGTATATAAGAAGGGTTGTAGGCTATGATGATTTTCTTAAAGAGATTGCAAAAGAAAGAGGCATAGACGAGCAGGAGCTTTTCGATATACTGGGAGAGCTTGAAGAAAGTGCTTATGAATATGATACTTTTGCCGATTGGGTAAGTCATATGCAAGAATACAGACAAGAGCTTATTAAAAAAGTTAATGAGTCAAAAAAAGAAAATGATAAAGAGCTTAAGGGAGTAAGGCTTATGACCTTCCATTCTTCCAAGGGACTGGAGTACAGTGTGGTATATATAATAGATGCCAATGAAGGCTACAGTCCTTATAAAAAGGCAAAGAGCAAGGAAGAAGTAGAAGAAGAGAGGCGAATGTTTTATGTTGCCATGACCAGAGCAAAGGACATACTTAATATATGTTATTGCAAGATGGGCTTTCATAAAAGGATAAAGCCTTCCATATTCTTAAAAGAAATCATTAAATAATAAATATAAAACGGTGTATGGTATCATTGATATTTAACCTTATTAGTTTGTTAATGGATTGTAACAAATATATAATAAAGAAATTTAAGTTTTATCCTATTATTTCCGATATTAATTAAAACTCAGTGATACATTACACTCTTGCTGTAGCTGTCATGTTATGTATTGCTTTATTATACAGATAAAACAGCTAAATAAATGAATATTTGTTATAGCATTTTTTATAAAAGCCTTACAGGCGGCAGTTTAGTTTAAAATTCAGGGAGTTGAGATGCAGATTAAAATTAAGTATTTTTCCAAAGATATAGAAAAATTAAGATATATAGAAAATAAGAGTGATTGGATAGATTTAAGAGCTGCAAAGGATGTGGAATTAAAGGCGGGAGAGTTTGCACTTATACCGCTTGGAATAGCTATGCAGCTGCCTAAAGGGTATGAGGCACATGTACTTCCAAGAAGCTCTACTTTCAAAAATTTCGGAATTATTCAAACCAATTCCATGGGTGTTATAGATGAAAGCTATTGCGGTGATGAGGATCAATGGTATTTTCCGGCATACGCACTTAGGGATACTAAAATAAAGACCAACGAGAGGATTTGCCAATTCAGAATTATGAAGCATCAAGAAAGCATAGACTTTGAAGAGGTTGAATTCCTTGAGAATAAAAACAGAGGCGGTTTTGGAAGTACAGGTAAGGTATGATATCTAATAAAAAATATATAAATCGCATTTTTTTTATGCTTATATTATCTGCATTATTTTTAAGTGCCTGCACTACTAAAAGAAGCAGGGAAGAGGCATTAAAAAAAGAAGCCATAGTTTTAATAGATGAGAAAAAATATGAAGAGGCATCCGATAAGATAGAAGAGGCGATAAAATTAAGAAATTCAGGTAAGATAGACAGATCCAAGCTTGACCTTTTAAAATACAGAGCCGAACTCCAGTTTCTTATGGGTGAGTATGAAAAGGCTGAAGCAAGCTATGCCCTGCTTTGTGATATAGACAGTGAGACCAAGTGGTATAACTATATGCGCATTATCTCCATAGTAAGAGGAAGCAAGGACATAGATAAGGCAAGAGAATTATATGATAAAATAAAGGACACCAATACCAATGAGGCTGCTTTTGAGGATGCAAAGTATGAGTTTATAACTCTTATGATGGAGCAAAACGAAAGTATAGAAGAGGTGCTTTCTTATTATGAGGCGAATATTAATGATGAAAGCAGGTCTGACGCCAGAGTATATAACAATATTGCAAATATTTATTTTCATTATAAGGAATATGACAAGGCATTATACTACTATGACAAAGGCATAGCCTATGTAGACGGACTCAGCGAGCCGCTTGAAGACTATAATAATATTAAAAAGAATATTATTTATAATAAGGGCTGTCTTTATGAGTTTATGCATGATTACAGCAAGGCTTTGGAGACTTTTAGCGGCTATAGAGATGCTTACGGCAGTGATGAAAATATAGAGCATGAGATAGAATTTTTAAAAAGCAGAATCAGATAAGGAGAGGCGGATGCAGGAGCTTATAAGCACAGAGGAAAAAAAGGAAAAGTTTATACTTGTGGCTGTATCTATTTCCGGTGAGAAAGAAACCCAAAGTTCTTTGGATGAGCTTGAGGAGCTTGTATACACTGCCGGTGCTATGTCTGTAGGAAGACTTGTGCAAAACAGGGAAAGAATACATGCTGTAACCTATCTTGGAAAGGGCAAGCTTGAAGAATTAAAAGAAATGCTTTTATACATGGAAGCTGACGGAGTGCTTTGTGACGATGAACTAAGTCCGGCACAGCTTAGAAACTTGGAGAGGATACTTGATACCAAGGTAGTGGACAGAACGATGCTCATACTTGATATATTTGCGAAAAGGGCAAGTACGGGTGAGGGTAAGATACAGGTGGAGCTTGCACAGTTAAAGTATGCGGCGGTAAGGCTTGTAGGACTCAGATCCTCTCTTTCAAGGCTTGGAGGAGGGATAGGTACAAGAGGACCGGGAGAAAAGAAGATAGAGCTTGACAGAAGACTTATACATAACAGAATATCGGTTCTTAAAGAAGAGCTTAGAGAGGTGAAAAAGCAAAGGGATATAAGAAGAAAGGCAAGGAAGGATAATTTTGTAATAGCCATAGTAGGCTATACCAATGCCGGAAAATCCACTTTTCTTAATAAACTTACAGGGGCTGATGTTTTAGCGGAAGATAAGCTTTTTGCCACACTGGATCCTACTACAAGGAAACTGAAACTCCCCTCAGGCAATGAGGTGCTGCTTACCGACACTGTAGGTTTTATCAGAAAGCTTCCGCACCATTTGATAGAAGCCTTCAAGTCTACTTTGGAAGAGGCAAAGTATGCCGACCTGATACTGCATATGATAGACGCAAGCAATCCCGAGGCGGATACGCAGATGCTTATTGTATACAATACTTTAAGAGAGCTCGGTATAGAGGACAAGGAAGTAGTAAGCCTTTATAATAAAATAGATATAATGCCTGAGGACACGATACTTCCAAGGGATTTTCATGCGGAGCATACACTAAAGATTTCGGCAAAGACAGGAGAGGGCTTGGAAGAATTTAAGGAGCTGGTGGATAAGATTTTAAGGCAGCAGCGAATATACCTTGAAAAGCTTATACCTTATAAAGACAGTGCCAAGCTTGCACTTATCAGAAAGCATGGGGAACTTGAACTTGAGGATTATAGAGAAGACGGTATATATATTAAGGCAATGGTACCGACTAATATATATGATTTGTTATAAGAAGGAGCTAATATGAAATTTGTAAAAATGCAAGGTGCAGGCAATGACTATGTATATGTGGACTGCTTTAGGTATAAAATAAATGATCCCAAAAAAGTTGCACAGATCGTAAGCGACAGACACTTCGGCGTAGGGGCTGACGGTCTTATATTGGTATGCCCTTCCGATGTGGCGGATGTAAGGATGGATATGTATAATGCTGACGGCAGCAGGGGAAAGATGTGTGGAAACGGTTCAAGATGTGTAGCCAAGTTTGCCTATGACAGAGGATATGTTAAAAAAGAGGAGTTTGAACTTGAAACTTTAGCAGGTATCAGGAAGATAAGCTTAAAAGCTGAAAATAATAAGGCAAAAAGTATTACGGTTGATATGGGAAGTCCTAAGCTCTACAGTAAGCTGCCTGAGCACATAGTTATAAACGGCATAGAAAAAGAGTTTATAGGTGTAGACATGGGCAATCCTCATGCGGTGTACTTTGTTAAAAGTTTGGAAGAACTTAATTCTTTGGACTTGGAAAAAATAGGTCCCTTTTATGAAAATCATGAAAGATTTGCACCCGATAAGGTAAATTCGGAATTTATTTATGTTGAAAATGATGAAAACATACATATGAGAGTATGGGAGAGAGGAAGCGGAGAAACTTTGGCTTGCGGTACCGGAGCAAGTGCAAGTGCTTATGCCTGTATTTTAAGTAATTTGTGTAAAGATACAATAAATGTTTATTTAAGAGGTGGACAACTTAAGATAGCTTATGATAGAATATCAGACAGCATATTTATGACCGGAGAGGCAGTAGAAGTTTTTACCGGTGAAATAGATATAGCCGGAGAGGAATAGACTTTGTATGTTTTACCCATGTGAAAGATATTTGGTAAAAAAGAATAAGTTAGAATTACAGAAGAAAAAAAGTTTAATAATTCAAATTTCAATCTTACAAACAGTAGGGTTTATGTTTTCTTTTTTCAAAAAGAGGCTGTTACGAAATATATTTTTATTAAAAGAGGTAGTATAATCTCTAATAAAATCTATTTTGTAACAGCCTTTTTTGTGTAAGAAAACGACATTATATTGATTATGAAGAAAGGGTATTGGATTTATGAAAGCATATCTTATATTGGAAGACGGTACGGTATATCAGGGAAAGAAAATAGGTTCCCATAAGGAGGTTATAAGTGAGATAGTGTTCAACACCTCTATGAGCGGTTATCTTGAGGTGCTTACAGATCCTTCATATGCAGGTCAGGCAGTGGTAATGACCTATCCTTTAATAGGTAACTACGGTGTGTGTGAAGAGGATATGGAGTCCGAGAGACCTTGGATATCTGCATTTATAGTTAGAGAGCTGTCCAAACACTACAGTAATTTCAGAGCAAGATTCGGTATAGAAGACTTTTTATTAAAAAATGACATACCGGGAATATCCGGTATAGATACAAGGGATCTTACTAAAAGACTCAGAGAAAAAGGAACTATGAACGGTTTTCTTACCACCAAGGAGTATAGTGAGGAAGAAATCAAAAAACTGCTTGAAAAGATCAAAGAGTATAAGGTAGAGGGTGTGGTTGCAAGGGTAAGCTGTGATAAAAAGTACATTCTAAGACCGGAAAAGACCCATAAAAAAGTGGCTCTCATGGACTTCGGAAGTAAGAAAAATATAGCAAATAATTTGCTTAAAAGAGGTTGCGAGGTGACGGTGTACCCTTATAATACCAAGGCAAGCGAGATCATAGCCGATAAACCTGACGGAATCATGTTAAGTAACGGCCCCGGAGATCCTAAGGAAAATACTCAAGTAATAGAAGAGGTAAAAAATTTATATAATTCAGATATACCTATATTTGCTATATGCTTAGGACATCAGCTTATGGCACTGGCTAAGGGAGCCGATACCTATAAGTTAAAATACGGGCATAGGGGCGGTAACCATCCGGTAAAGGATCTGGAGAGCGGAAGGACTTATATAAGTTCACAAAATCACGGCTATGCGGTAGATGTAGAAACAGTAGATAAGAATATAGCAATAGAGGCTTTTGTTAATGTTAATGACTCAACTAATGAAGGATTAAAGTACCTTAATAAGAATATATTTACCGTGCAATACCACCCGGAAGCTGCTCCGGGACCAAAAGACAGCGAATATTTATTTGATAAGTTTATAAAGATGATGGAGGAAAATTTATAATATGCCACGCAGATCAGATATAAATAAAGTATTGGTTATAGGATCGGGACCTATAGTTATAGGTCAGGCGGCAGAGTTTGATTATGCCGGAACTCAAGCCTGTCGCTCTTTAAAAGAGGAGGGAGTGGAGGTTATACTTCTTAACTCCAATCCGGCAACAATTATGACTGATAAGGATATAGCGGATAAGGTATATATAGAGCCTCTTACGGTAGAGGTACTTAAGGCGCTTATCATAAAAGAAAAGCCCGACTCAATACTGCCTACTCTTGGAGGACAGGCAGGGCTTAATCTTGCAATGGAGCTTGCGGAAAGCAAGTTTTTGGAAGAACAAGGGGTTAAGTTAATAGGAACAACGGAGCTTACCATAAAAAAGGCTGAGGACAGAGAAACTTTCAAAGAAACCATGGAAAAGATAGGTGAGCCTATAGCTGCTTCAAAGGTAGTTGAAAATGTTGAAAGCGGTGTAGAATATGCAAAAAAGATAGGCTATCCCTTGGTTTTAAGACCTGCATATACACTGGGAGGCTCCGGTGGAGGTATAGTTAAGAATGAAGAAGAGCTTATAGAAACTTTACAAAACGGACTTAGGCTCTCAAGAGTCGGACAGGTACTTGTGGAAAGATGTATCTCAGGTTGGAAGGAGATAGAGTACGAGGTTATAAGAGATTCTATAGGTAATGTTATAACCGTATGTAATATGGAAAACTTGGATCCGGTAGGAGTGCATACAGGAGATTCAATAGTTGTTGCTCCAAGTCAGACCCTGTCGGATAAAGAGTATCAGATGCTTAGAAGTTCCGCACTTAATATAATTTCGGAGCTTGAGATCACCGGTGGCTGCAATGTCCAGTATGCACTTAATCCTGACAGTTTTGAATACTGTGTTATAGAAGTAAACCCGAGGGTAAGCCGTTCTTCCGCCCTTGCAAGTAAGGCAACAGGCTACCCTATAGCCAAGGTGGCTGCAAAGATAGCTCTGGGTTATACCTTGGATGAGATTAAAAATACGGTTACAGGTAAGACCTACTCAGCCTTTGAGCCTATGCTTGATTACTGCGTAGTAAAGCTTCCAAGACTTCCCTTTGATAAGTTCATATCCGCAAAAAGAGTGCTTGGAACTCAGATGAAGGCTACAGGTGAGGTTATGAGTATCTGTACTAATTTTGAGGCTGCACTTATGAAGGCTATACGCTCACTTGAGCAGCATGTAAACTCACTTATAAGCGAGGATCATGCAAAGCTTGATGATGAGGAGCTTATAAAAGAATTATATAAGGTAAATGACAGGCGTATATGGGCTATAGCGGAAGCCTTAAGAAGAGGTATGAGCTATGAGCTTTTGTTCGACATAACCAGAATTGATATATGGTTTATAAGTAAGATAGACAATATAGTAAAGTTGGAAGCAAGGCTTAAAGAAGAAAGTTTAAGCGAAGAGCTTCTAAGAGAAGCTAAAAGGATGGAGTTTCCTGATGAGCTTATAGCAAGTCTTAGCTCAAAAACTAAAGATGAAGTTAAAAAGTTAAGACATGACTACGGCATAAGAGCCGCTTACAAGATGGTTGATACCTGTGCAGCGGAGTTTTCAGCACAGACGGCATATTACTACTCTTGTTTTGACGGATATAACGAGGTTGAGACAAAAAGTGATAAGAAAAAGATCTTGGTGCTCGGTTCAGGACCGATAAGAATAGGTCAGGGTATAGAGTTTGACTTTTGCAGTGTGCATTGCACATGGGCATTAAAAAAAGAAGGCTTTGAGACCATTATAGTAAATAACAATCCGGAAACCGTAAGTACCGACTTTGATATAGCTGACAGACTTTACTTCGAGCCTTTAACCGATGAGGATGTAGAGTCTATAGTTGATTTGGAAAAACCCTATGCCGCTGTGGTACAATTCGGAGGACAGACAGCTATTAAGCTTACCAAGGCTCTTATCAAGATGGGAGTAAATATACTGGGAACCTCTGCCAATGATGTGGATGCTGCCGAAGATAGAAAAAGGTTTGATGCCATACTTGAAGAGTGTAAGATACCAAGACCTATGGGAAGCACAGTTTATACTGCCAAGGAGGCAAAGGAAACTGCTGCAAAACTCGGCTATCCGGTGCTTGTAAGACCTTCTTATGTACTGGGAGGTCAAGGTATGCAAATAGCCATATCGGATAAGGACATAGACGAGTTTATGGCAGTTATCAATAAATATACTCAGGAAAGTCCTATACTCATAGACAAGTATGTGGTAGGTAAGGAACTGGAAGTTGATGCGGTATGTGACGGAAAAGATATACTTATCCCGGGTATAATGGAGCATATAGAAAGAGCCGGAGTTCACTCAGGGGATTCTATAAGCGTGTATCCGGCTATGAGCATTGACGAAGAAATCAAAGCAAAAATAGTGGACTACACCGAAAAGCTGGCAGCAGCGCTTCATGTAATAGGCATGATAAATATTCAGTTTATAGTAAGTGGAAGAGAAGTCTATGTTATAGAGGTAAATCCCCGTTCTTCAAGAACTGTGCCTTATATAAGCAAGGTTACAGGTATTCCTATAGTAGAGCTTGCTACAAAGGTAATATGCGGCAAGAAACTAAAGGATATGGGACTTAAAGTAGGTTTGCAAAAGGAGGCGGATTACATAGCCATAAAGATGCCGGTATTCTCATTTGAGAAAATAAGAGGAGCGGATATAATGCTGGGTCCCGAGATGAAGTCTACAGGAGAGTGTCTCGGTATATCAAAAAGCTTCAATGAAGCCTTATATAAGGCATTTGAAGGAGCGGGAGTAAAGCTTCCCAAGTACAAGAGAATGGTAATTACCGTAAAGGATGAGGATAAGGAAGAGGTTATAGAAATAGCAAAAAGCTTTGAAGAGCTCGGCTATACCATATTCTCTACAAGGGGTACTGCAAGAGTCTTGCAGGCTGCCGGTATAAAGGCACTGCAAATCAATAAAATTGAGCAGGAAAGTCCAAACCTCCTAGACCTTATATTGGAGCATGAGATAGATCTTGTAATAGATACTCCTCCACAAGGTGTGGAAAGAAGCAGAGACGGATTTATAATAAGAAGAAATGCAATAGAGACCGGAGTAAGTGTATTAACTTCACTTGATACCGCCAGAGTGTTGGCTGAGTCTCTTAAAAACAGAAGTGAAGAATTATCCTTAATAGATATTGCAAAGATAGAGGGGATATTATAAAAATAATAATAATTATCGAATTCATAGTTTTTTCATACTTTTTGTATTTACAAACTCTATAGGGTAGGGTAATATTTTGCTTGTGGCAAATTTAATTGTTACAGATCAATAATCAGCTATACACATTAGCTTAATAAATATTCATTATAAAATTTATAAATCTAAACTATAAGTTATATGATATTTTGACCGGAATGAAAGTATAGCCAAACTGTAATCTTAATTATTGCCGCAGGCATTTTATTATGCTTAAAAGAGGTAAGAGTTCAGGCATATATTTATGGGAATATTTAGTTTATTCGTTTTCATCAGGTTTATAAATAAAATTTTAAGGCGCTTATATTATTTTGATGAAGATGAATACTCCACTGAACTGTTACTGAAAGAGTAACAAAATATAAAGGATGGGAATATTATGTTGGGAGAACAGGTTTTAGCAAGTTCGGTCTTTCTGGCTGGTATACTTTCCTTCTTTTCACCCTGTACTTTTCCGATACTGCCTGTATACATAGGTATACTGAGTGATGAAGATGAAGAGTATAAGAAGTTAAAGATAGGAAATATACAAATAGCCACCGGCGCAATACTTAAGACTATAGCATTTGTGCTTGGTTTAGGAGTAAGTTTTGTATTGCTCGGTTTCGGAGCCGGATTTTTAGGCAAATTTTTGCTTAATAAATGGGTATTTGTAATTGCAGGTTTAATACTTATAATTTTAGGTATACATCAAATGGATATTATACATATCAAAGCAATGGATAATATGCCGGGATTTAAGTTTCAAAGTACCAAGACCAAGGCACTGGGAAGCTTTCTTATGGGAGTGTCTTTCAGTATAGGCTGGACACCCTGTATAGGTCCGATACTGGCTTCAATACTTGCCATATCGGCAACAAGAGGTACGGCTCTTTACGGTTCATATATGATGCTTTTATATACTTTAGGGCTTATGATACCTTTTTTGGTAATAGTATTGGTCAAAGTTTTTGCTGTAGGTATGCTTGAAAAGCAAATGGACTTTATGAAAAAGCACCTTGTACTTATAAAAAGGATAGGCGGAGCTTTAATAGTACTTATGGGATTGCTTATGATGCTTAATCAAATAAATTCAATTACAGCATTTATACAGGGCTTATTCAGATAGTGAAATAGTGTATCGTTTCTTAAATAACTATACCAAACAACTTGTATCTTTTCCTGATTGCATACA
>ERZ772772.81-NODE-81-length-53579-cov-5.790262_pt1 | contig 53579 bp, 42 predicted proteins | sample MGYA00511484_ERZ772772 | MGnify/ENA primary metagenome ERZ772772 (study PRJEB29015, sample SAMEA2737913) | human oral metagenome | biome: human oral; feature: human-associated habitat; material: dental | place: China | collected 2088 ... | reverse complement strand
CGCATGAGTCGCTCGGCAACCTGCCACCGAGTGTCTTCCGCCAACAATGCGAACGAGCAAATTCTCCTTTACAACCGTCTACTTGATGGGGAAGGCTACGCGTAAACAATACGATTTCTCAATGGCAATATCAGACTGAAAAAAGACACGCAAGTAATTACCGAAGGCTGTATATACAACATCAACCCAGCGCAAAAGTAATCTTCTACCTGTTCATTTTTTAATACTGAAAATGGGTGATGAAGCTCAGAGAATCTTCAATAAGAAGAATCTAGATAAGTTTATAAAAGCCGAATTTTGCAAGAGCCTTATGGAGATTAAGCTTAACAAAATTGTTAGCTAACTTGTTGAAATAAATAGAAATAACAAATACTCAAACTATTTTTGGATTACGTAAAAAACTCTTCCCTAGATTCTGCACTACTTTTCACTAGCCTTTTTGGCTCCAGATATAGGTATTAGCTTGCATTCAATCAAACGCTATATCTAGATTAAACTTTAAGTGCCTTACTCTTTACGTTTTTCGCATTTTTTTCTTTATCAGCTAGTAATGGCGCTTTAGTTTTTTCCTTCTTTTCAAACTCAAAACCAATTTTACCGTCAGTACCGCGTACCAGATACGCAGAAAATTTCCGTCGTGTACGTGCGGAAATAAAATTCTTGAGTAAATCGGTGCGCCCTGTTGTAAGTAGTTTATGCATCTGTTCGGGTGCAATGGGCTGTTGCAATATGACTTTTCCTGAGCGGAAATCACATGTCCGATTTTTTCCTATCGATTTTTCACAAACGTAAGCTGTGCCGTACTCGAATATATTGGCATTACATTTGGGGCATACACCAAGACTTGTCTGGTTAGAAAAATCAACGGGTTCAGCGTTTTCATCATCTTTATTGCCAGTTTTCCCAAAATCAAATTCCGGTACGTTATCAGCGTTCAAGCGAATTGTGGCGTTGAACGGTCGTCCCATCTTGTTTCGGAAACCCGTCAATGGGCCAATAACGCGCGCGGTAATCAATGTTTCAATTTCATCAGGCTCGAACTGACGCCCGGCGACAATTTTCCACAACGCAAAATCACATTCCTGGCACTGAAACTTCTTGTATGTTTCTTTGATGTGTCCGCCGCACTTAGGACAGGGTGCGCTCAGTTCCCCAAAGTCGCCGGGAATTGTGTCACTGTCATAGGTTTTAGCGCGTTCGACGATCAATTCTGTCATCGCAGAAATTTCTTTCATGAAGGCTGGGCGCGACATTTCGCCGCGTTCCATGCGCGCAAGCTTATATTCCCACTCTCCAGTCAATTCGGCAGCGGTCAGTTCTGGAATACCCAGGCCATTAAGCAGCGTCATCAACGAAAATGCTTTAGCTGTTGGCTGTAGTTCCCGCCCCTCACGGTGAACATATTGTTCAATTAGTAAGTTCTCGATAATTTGGGCGCGCGTTGCAGGTGTACCCAGACCGCGCCCCGCCATGGCGGCTTTCAGTTCTTCATCATCAACTGTTTTGCCTGCACCTTCCATGGCCGAAAGTAAAGTGGCCTCAGAATAACGGGCGGGCGGCCGCGTTTGATTCGAGTTAATACTAACTTCGTCAGTGCGTACGATTTCCTTGGCCTCAACCGGAGCCAGGTTACCATCCTCCCCTTCCTGACGATCTCGACCATAAACCGTAAGCCAACCAGGTGTAACCAATACTTTGCCTTCACTTTTAAACGGTTCGCCTTCTACGCGGGTAATCCGGGTGGTCAGCAAATATTCGGCCGCTGGATAAAAAACTGCGAGAAAACGTTTGACGACAAGATCGTAAAGTTTTTGTTCTGGTTCAGAAAGGTGTTTGGGTGCCTGTGTCGTCGGAATGATGGCAAAGTGGTCGGAAATTTTTGCATTATTAAAGATACGTTTGTTGGGTACCACCCAATTTCGCGCCAGAATCTGGTGTGCGAAGGGTGCATAGCGAGCAATTAATGCTTCGTCATGGCTTTTACCAACGCCTTCTCCAGTAAGCGTTGTCAGCGTATTTTTGACGGTTGCTAAATAATCTTCGGGCAAGGCGCGTGAATCCGTGCGCGGATAGGTCAGCACCTTGTGTTTTTCATACAAGGCCTGCGCCAACGCCAGTGTTGATTTGGCAGAGAAACCGAAGCGGCTATTCGCGTCACGCTGTAGACTGGTCAGATCGTAAAGTAATGGCGAGAGTTGGGTCGATGGTTTGGATTCCTCGCTAACCTGGCCAGATTTCCCTTCACATTTCTTTTGCAGAGCAAGTGCTTGAGCTTCATCCCACAAGCGATCAGCACGCGCATGTTCGTCGTTTTCCTTACCTCTGAAGGCCTCGGAAAACCATTTTCCCCGGTATTCGCCGGCCAGACAAACAAAAGTCGCCTCAACTTCCCAGTAAGCGCGTGGCTTGAATTTACGGATTTTTGCCTCGCGGTCAACCAATAGCGCTAACGTCGGCGTCTGTACGCGACCCACCGTCGTCAAATGAAAACCGCCTGTTTTGGAGTTGAAAGCCGTCATGGCGCGAGTGCCATTGATACCGACCAGCCAGTCGGCCTCAGAGCGGCAAACAGCTGCATCCGCCAGTCCGCGCATATCAGCGCCCGGACGCAATCTGGAGAACCCGTCACGAATCGATTGCTGCGTCATGGACTGTAGCCAAAGCCGTTCGACAGGCTTATTCGTTTTGCTATAGCGGACGATATAGTTAAAAATTAGCTCGCCTTCGCGGCCTGCGTCACAGGCATTGACAAGGCTCGTTACATCCTTGCGCTTGATCAGTTTGATGAGCAGTTTAAGCCGAGATTCGGTTTTATCGATCGGTTTGAGATCAAAATGCGGTGGAATGACTGGTAAATGGGCAAAAGACCATTTGCCGCGCTTGACCTCATAATTTTCTGGGCAAACCAATTCGAGCAAATGACCGACCGCCGAACAGATGACCGCCGTCTCGCTTTCATAATAATCATCGCGCTTAGTGAATCCACCGAGTGCTCGGGCGATATCGCTGGCAACCGAAGGTTTCTCGGCAATAATCAGTTTTTTAGTCATGGCGTAAAGCTGATGCGCAAGAAAATATAGAATGCATTCATCATGTCGGTACGAACAGACCGCATGATAAGAGCGGACGATAGCGATTGGCAAGCGCTGAAAATCTGCGGCTTTCAGATTGCTGGCTTCACGTAGGCTTCCATAAAACCAGAGAGTGGCAGTGCATATTTACAAAGTGTTTAGACAGATTTTCCGACCGTTGAAAAAAGCGCCACTATGCCGATATGCGCTGAAATCGTCCGCCGGGCAAATTGGCGAGATGGCCATCGAGTTCGAGCTGTAGCAATTGCTGCGAGAGTATTTCGATAGACAAGCCACTCCGTGCGGCCAGTTCGTCGATACTGCATGGGTCAAAGCCAATCAGCGTCAGCAGTTCATCTGCATCTGTCTGTGCTTCCTGGCCCGTAGCTGTAACCGAAGGCGTCAGGGGAGGAGAAGCGCTTGCTTGGCCTTTCTCGCTGGGTTGGTCGTGCCAATCCAGCTCCTCCAAGATATCCTGCACCGTTTCGACAAGCTTTGCGCCTTGTTTGATAAGTTTATGGCAACCACGCGCTTGGGGGGAGTGGATCGATCCGGGAATGGAAAAAACCTCTTTACCTTGTTCGCCTGCCAGGCGTGCAGTGATTAATGAGCCGCTCTCAGCCGCAGCTTCGACGACAAGTACGCCGCGTGCCAAACCGGAAATTAGGCGATTACGGCGAGGGAAATTGTGGGCCACAGCGGGCGTTCCCAAGGGAAATTCCGAGATAATGCATCCTTGTTTGACGATCCTTCGAGCAAGGTCAAGGTTGCGCGCCGGATAAATGCGGTCGATTCCCGTGCCGATGACTGCAATCGTATCCCCTTGAACAGAAAGCGCGGCCAGATGTGCTGCCGTGTCGATACCCAGTGCCAGACCGCTGACAATGATCAGTCCTGACTGTGCCAGAGCAGCAGAAAAATTTTCGGCATTTTTGATTCCTTGCGGCGTTGGGTTACGGCTGCCCACAATCGCTAATGCTGGGCGTTGCAGCAAGTCCAGCCGACCACGTACATAAATCAGTGTTGGCGGATCGGCAATGTCAAGCAGTGCGCGGGGGTAGGCGGTATCGGCCAGCGTCACAATATGCTGGTCGGACGCCTGTGCCCATTGGCGAGCAGCGGCAACTGCCTGGCTATTATCGGCCTCAAGCAATAGACGGGCGGTTTTGCTGCCGACGACACAACGTAAGGCATCGTACCCGGCAGAAAAAACCGCCTCTGGCAACCCGAAGGCGGTGAGCAGTTTGCGCTGTGATTCGCTGCCGACGCCAGGTACGAGCGTTAAGCGCAACCAGGCGTCGAGCGACGGATCCTCAACGAGCGTCATCGACGCACAGAATCCATAAAGCAGCGTTGATTATGGCGTTCTGACAAAATCGTTCTGTTCGATGATGCCATCAGACTGCATTACCAGCGCATACGAAATATGTGCAAATGTACGGAAGATAAAGATTAACCCGGTTCGCGTTGCCGGAATTTGAACGCTGACTTTATTGTCGTTTTCATCGCGCTCAGTAAAGGTCAGATTGCGTTCGAGCGCCAGTACATGACCAATTTCTAGGCCGTCGCGTGCGCCGCGATTGATGGCAATGATCGAACCTTGTCCACCCGTGCCCACGCCGCCATAAACAGAAATGATGCGGCCTTCAATCTGCACATCCGGCCGGTGTGGAACATAATCAATAAATGGCGGCCTGGTTGCCGGCGAGAGACGATCACTGACACCGATTTCCTGTTTGATCGTCTGGATCTCAAGCGTTGCCGGCTCTCCGGGACGTACCTGCTTGGCTGTGCCCAGATGGAATGCTTCGTAGCCAAGTACGGTTTTTCCATCTTCTGGATCAAACAGCGGCCGGCCTTTGCGGTAGACATTCCACATCGCTGTGTCGGGATCGATATTGTTGGCGTAAACCAGATCGCCATTGCCGACATTGACGCGCTCGTTCTGAGTTGCAACGATACGCGGCGCATTGGTGAGTTTGTCGATTTCGTCAGCTTCGACGACCAGTGGTGCGGCCAGGAACGGTTCGATGACGTGTGCCGGAATGGGTGGAATTGCGCCCGAATCATTGGGTGTTTCATAGATTTTTGGTCTTAACTTGACCGTTTCCCTGCGCAGATACGGTCTGCCGGAAGCATCCCGACTCAGAATGATGACATCCCCCGGATAGATACGATGTGGGTTGCGGATCTGTTTACGGTTCATCCGCCAGATTTCCGGCCAGCGCCAAGGGTGTTTAAGGAATTTTGCAGAAATATCCCATAATGTATCGCCCTTAACGACAACATATCGTCGGGGCGCCGCTTTGGCGAGTTCGATCGGTTTGTCAGCCGGTTCGGCTGGTTTTCCCTGAGCCACGCACAGTGTGGCGGTCGCAGCGAGCAGGAGCGCAGATATAATGCGGCGTATCATCGTGTTATCCTCACTAGACAATCGGCAATATCTTGAAAACCCTCAATGCCTTTATTCGCTAGCCCATTCCTTTAAAGTTTCCCCTTTTGAACAAATGCCTATGAAATTTTCGGCGATTTTTGGGGAGACTCCGGTGGAAATCTGGAATCCGGCAAATATGGCAGATGTCATTCTTAGATATTCCATTGGATTCTGCACGCAATTATTTATTTGAGCAAGCTTTTTATATGGCCTTACTTCCCATTCTTCGTTTTCCCAATCCCCGACTCAAGAAAATCGCAGCGCCCATAACGCATTTTGACGAAGCACTTCGCCGCCTCGCAGAAGATATGGCCGAGACGATGTACGAAGCGCCGGGTATTGGCCTCGCGGCAACGCAGGTCGACGTGCATCAGCAGCTTATTGTCATTGATGTTTCCGAAACGCGGGACCAGCTTCAGGTGTTCATCAACCCCGAGATTCTTTCCAGCGAGGGCGAACAGATCGGCGAGGAAGGCTGCCTGTCGATCCCCGGTGTGTACGAACAGGTCAAACGCGCCGAACACATTGTTGTTCGCTATTTTGACCTCGACGGTCAGGCGCGGACGCTGGCGGCCGATGGTCTGCTTGCGGTCTGCATCCAGCATGAGATCGATCATCTGAAAGGCATCCTATTCATTGAACGCCTCTCGCCGCTCAAACTCGGGCGCATCAAAACCAGATTGGCTAAACAGGCGCGAATTACCGCATGAAGCTGATTTTTGCCGGTACACCAGAATTCTCGGCGCATGCGCTGCGCGCTATCGAGGCTGCTGGGTACCAGATCGCACTGGTGCTGACCCAGCCGGATCGGCCGTCGGGCCGAGGAATGGCCGTACAGGCCTCGCCGGTCAAGCGCTTTGCACTCGAACAGGGCATCGAGGTTTTCCAGCCGGTGAGTCTGCGCGATACCGCTGCGCAGGAGCAGCTTCGTACCGTGGGCGCCGACGTTATGGTGGTTGCCGCCTATGGGCTGATTCTGCCGCAAGCCGTGCTTGACATTCCGCATTTCGGCTGCCTCAACATTCACGCTTCGCTGCTGCCGCGCTGGCGTGGCGCAGCACCCATTCAGCGCGCGATTCTTGCAGGCGATACAGAAACCGGCGTCTGCATCATGCAGATGGAAGCCGGCCTGGATACCGGCCCGGTGCTGCTTTCGGAGGCTTTGACCATTGCGCCGAATGATACTGCCGGCAGTCTGCACGACCGTCTGGCCGATCTGGGCGGGCGTCTGATCGTCGATGCCTTGGCGCATTTACCTATGGCAATGCAGCCGCAGTCGGGACACGGTGTGACCTATGCCGCCAAGCTGGAAAAGTCAGAGGCTGTGCTTAATTGGCGTCTGCCCGCCGTAGAACTTGCCCGCCAGGTGCGCGCCTTTAATCCGTTTCCCGGTGCGCTGACGCATCTGGACGGCGTTCCGATCAAGATTTGGCGCGCAGAAGTCCGCGCTGCGGTGGATGTGGCGGAATGTGACCAAGGCAGCAGTCATGGGGTGGCGCCTGGCATGGTGCTGTCTGCCGATAAGGAAAACGGCATCCTCGTGGCTTGCGGCGAAGGCGCGTTGTGTTTGCTGGCGCTACAAAAGGCCGGCGCAAAACGCCTGTCCGCCGCCCAGTTTCTGGCCGGGACGCCGGTAGCGCGCGGCGCAGTATTTTCGTTGCCCGCCCTTTCATAAGCCGTCCTCCGAATCCCTTGAATTTTTGATGCTTCCCCCCATTTTCTGACAGGTGCGGCAGATTCCGCCGCTTGAACGACGGAGAAAAACACATGTTTGGCAACTGGCTGAAAACCTCGATCCTGATGGCGGCGATCATGGCGCTGTTTGGCATCATCGGTGGTTATGTCGGCGGCTCGCAGGGCATGCTGATGGCGCTGCTGTTCGGCGGCGTGGCGAATATTTTTGCTTACTGGTTTTCCGACAAAATGGTGTTGCGTATGTACAACGCCCAGGAAGTCGATGAAGCCTCAGCGCCGCAGTTTTACGGCATCGTGCGCGAACTTGCCCATAACGCCGGATTACCGATGCCGCGTGTTTACCTGATCAACGAAGCGCAGCCCAATGCTTTTGCCACGGGCCGCAATCCTGAGCATGCTGCAGTGGCGGCGACGACCGGCATCCTCCAGCTGCTCTCGGCACGTGAGCTGCGCGGTGTCATGGCGCATGAACTGGCGCACGTCCGCCACCGCGATATTTTGATCTCGACGATTGCCGCAACGATGGCTGGCGCGATCTCAGCGCTGGCCAACTTCGCCATGTTCTTTGGCGGGCGTGATTCCGAAGGACGCCCGGCCAATCCACTGGCCGGCATCCTGGTGGCATTGCTTGCGCCGATGGCGGCGAGCCTGATTCAGATGGCGATTTCGCGCGCCCGCGAATTCGAGGCCGACCGCGGTGGCGCGGAAATCAGCGGCGACCCCAATGCCCTGGCCGACGCGCTGGCCAAGATCGATGCCTATGCCCGGAATATTCCCATGCCGACGGCTGAAGAACACCCCGCAACGGCGCAGATGATGATCATGAACCCGCTTTCCGGCGGCGGCATCAGTGGGCTGTTCCGCACCCACCCGGCGACAGAAGAGCGCATCGCCCGTCTGCGGGCGATGGCTACCGGTGGCCACTGAGGGTGCGCTGGAGCCCGCATGGATAAAGGAACTCAGAGCATACCCCGCTGAGATGCCCTAAATACGCGGGCTTCAGGCCACCTCTTTTTGGAGGTATGCCTGCGCTTCTGCCCCCACGTTTTTCCAATTCTCACCCTGTCGGGGAAATGCCTCGAAACCCGCGCGGATAAAGGGTCTCCGGGAAGGCGCTTCTGGAACCCTTGTAAATAAAGGGCTTCAGGGTAGGGGTGCCGGAGATGCCCTGTTTACGCGGGTTTGCGGACACCTCCTCTGAAACGCCCTAAATACGCGGGGTTCAGGGCGTCTCTTTTTGGAGATGCGCCTGCGCTTCTGCCCCACGTTTTTCCAATTCTCTCCCCCTGTCGGGGAGATACCCTTAAGGGGCAGAGAGGGCAACACGCCGAAGGCTCGGCTTTTGTTATTTCAGATAGGATTTGATTTTTCCCCTGCGCTTTTTTTGCTTTTTTATCCTCTCACCAAATTTCTCTCCCAAAGGGCGAGGGGCTTTTAGGGAGCTCCGAATCCCGCGTGGATTGGGCGTTTGCGGGGTGCCTTGATACAGCTGGCACGGTCTTAGCGGTCAAGCCCCTGGTCGATGTGCGAGGCGGGGTCTTCAAACGGCTCGAAATGCGTGATAACCGTCGTCTGCGGCAATGCGGCGCGGATTTCGGCTTCTAGGCACTCGACGTATTCATGACCGCGCAGAATCGTCCACGCGCCCGGCATGAGGATATGCACCGAAACAAAACGACGCGCCCCCGATTCGCGTGTGCGTAGGGCGTGGTAATCGAGCCCCTCGCTGCGATAGCTGTCCAGAATGGCGGTGATCTTGGCGTATTCCGCCGCCGGCAGAGACTGATCCATCAATCCCTGGATCGCTCTTCGGGTTAACGCCCAGCCGGTGCGGATGATATTGGCGGCGACCAGGAGTGCGATGACCGGATCGAGCCATAGCCAGTGCGTCAGGCTTACGGCGCCGACGGCGGCAATGACGCCGGCCGAAGTCCAGACATCGGTCAGCAGATGCCGGGCGTCGGCTTCCAGCGTCAATGAGCGGTATTTGCGTCCGGCGGAAAGCAGCGTTAGCGCCGTTGCCAGATTGAGTACGGAGGCGATGGCGGAAACGGTTAGACCGAGCCAGGCGTGTTCGAGCGGTTGCGGGTTGCGCAGGCGCTCGACGGCGCCCAGGGCGATAGCGACCGCTGCGGCCAGGATCAGCAAGCCTTCAAAACCGGCGGAAAAATATTCCGCTTTGCCGTGACCGTAGGCGTGCGCTTCGTCGGCCGGCTGTTCGGCAAGCGAAATCATCGCCAGCGCCATCATTGCACCCGCCAGATTGACCAGCGATTCCAGCGCATCGGAAAGCAGGCCGATCGAACCGGTGAGCCACCAGGCCAGGGCCTTGAGCAGGATGGTGATGAACGCTGCGGCGATCGATAGCCAGGCGAAATGTTTGGCGGACGAGAACATCATGCCGCTATTATCGCCGCCGGAATGCCGTCGTGTCATTTCCGTCATGCTAAACTTCCCGCGTCGAAACAATGTTCAGGATGACGAACGTTGTCCTCACTGCCGAGAAAATTCAAGATCATCAAGGCGGCTGGTGTCGCTGGGATGTCGCCGCGGACGGGGGGAAAAACATGCACGCTGGCGCCGGATTCGCTTGCGTGCAGCCTGTGGTTCGCGGCACAGGCGCTGGTCGGCGTCAGTGGCGGCAAGAACCTTACCGAAGCGCTGGCTGCCGTAGCGGATGCGCCGCCGGCTGCGCGTGCGGCAGCCCAGGACATTGCCTACGGCGTGTTGCGCCGGTATGGCTGGGCCGAATTCCTGCTTGCCCGTCTGCTGCGAACGCCGCTTAGCCATGCGGGAATCGAGGCGTTGCTGCGCGCTGCGCTTTATCGCCTGGAGACCCGTCCGGATGCCTGGCATACCGTTGTCGATCAGGCCGTGCTGGCGGCGGGCGAGATGGCGGGCAGTCCTCTCAAGGGGCTGGTCAACGGCGTGCTGCGCAACTATTTGCGGCAACGCGACGCGCTGCTGGCCGCCGCCGCGTGCGACGAAGTGGCTAAAAACTGGCATCCGCGCTGGTGGCTGCAACGCTTGCAACGACGCTGGCCAGCGCAATGGGAATCCATTGTTGCCGCCGACAATGCGCCGCCGCCGATGACCCTGCGCGCCAATGGCCGGCGTGGCACGGCGGCATCTTATCTGGCGCGTTTGCAGGCGGCCGGGCTGACAGCGCACCTGCTGGGCAAAGCGGGCGGGAGCGCTTTGCGGCTGGAACGCCCCGTGCCCGTCGATGCGCTGCCCGGTTTTTTCGAGGGCGAAGTTTCCGTGCAGGATTTGGGCGCACAGCGCGCTGCTGAACTGCTTGCGCCGACGGCGGGCATGCGGGTGCTCGATGCCTGCGCCGCGCCGGGCGGAAAAACCTCGCACCTGCTCGAACGGTCCGATCTCGACCTGCTGGCGCTCGATGTTGACAGTGCGCGTGCAGCACGCATTACGGACAATCTGCGCCGTTTACAGCTTTCTGCCGAAGTGTGTGTCGGGGATGCCGCTCGTCCGGCCGACTGGTGGGATGGCCGCGCCTTTGATGCGATCCTTGCCGATGTTCCCTGCTCCGCGTCCGGCGTAGTGCGCCGGCATCCCGACATCAAGGCGTTGCGCCGGGAAAGCGATGTGCGCCGCTTTGCCCGCGAGCAGGCGGCCATTCTCGATGCGCTCTGGCCGCTGCTCCGGCCGGCTGGGCGTCTGCTCTATGCGACGTGTTCGCTGTTTGAGGAGGAAAATAAGGGGCAGGTTGATGCTTTTCTTTACCGTCATGCGGACGCGCGACAGCTGGCGGAAGAATACTGGCTGCCGTGCCCGGAAAACGATGGTTTCTACTACGCGCTACTAGAAAAGCGACATGCGCCGGAAAATCAAGGTGTTCAGGAGGGCGCGCGTGAAGCCGGCTGAGTGCGGGCGGCAATGCCGGCAGCAACATCGGCCACGGTATTGGCAATCGTGGCTGGCCGTGCTGATGCTGGTTTGGGCCATGTGCCTGATGCCGCAGGCCCAGGCCTCGGGCATTGCCGTGTTTACGCCGCGCATCGAGGCTGACGGCGAGGGCTACGGTCTTTCCGCCGATTTTATGATCGACCTGCCGCCGCGCATCGAGGAGGTCATCAATCGCGGCATCGAGCTCCATTTTGTCGTTGACTTTGAATTGACGCGCAGCCGCTGGTACTGGTTCGATGCGCGTATCGCCCAGCGCAGCCGCACGTACCGGCTTTCCTATCATGCCTTGACGCGCCGGTATCGTTTGTCTACCGGCGGGCTGCATCAGGGGTTTGCAACGCTGAACGAGGCTTTGCGCGTGCTGGCGCGGCTGCGTAACTGGCCGGTTGCCGATCAGGGCGATTTATCGCCGGATGTCGTTTATCTGGCGGCCTTACGCATGCGGCTGGATCTGACGCAGATGCCCAAGACGTTCCAGGTCAGCGCGCGCGCCAAGTCCGAATGGAATCTGGATTCCGGCTGGCTGCGCTGGCGCTTTCAACCACCGAGCGCCGATGTGGCCGGCGCACCGGTAGCGGACGCCGGCCCGATTCAAGGCGGCAAGCCGCCGATCCATGCCGATCAGGCCGCAGGTGCGGCGGAACCTGCCGGGGAGGCGACCAAAGAACCCGATAAAGTGCAGGACAAAACACTGCCTGCCGACCCGCCGGCAGACGTTCCCGCCGCGCCTGCCGAGGCCGATTTTTCCGGCGCTGAGGCGCCTGCGGACGGTGCACATTCTCCTGATCCGCCTGCGCCACAACAGAAACAGCAGGAAAAACAGGAGGCGCAAGAGACGCCGAAAATGCGGGAGAGCGCCCCATGAAAACGCTGATCATTCTTACCGCTGCATTTGGCGGCATTCTATTGTTTCTGCTTGCCTCGGCGAGCGCCGATACGGCGCTGTTCGTTCGCCATTATCCGTGGTTGCTGGGGCTGAACGCCATTGCCGCCCTTTCCCTGTTCGCGTTGATTACCTGGCAGGTGTATGCGCTGTGGCGGGAACATCATGCCAAGGTTTTTGGCTCGCGCCTTAAGTTGCGCCTGATGCTGATGTTCGTCCTGATCGCCGTGTTGCCTGGCATGCTGGTTTATGGCGTGTCAGTGCAGTTCGTCACCAAAAGTATCGATGCCTGGTTCGATGCGCGCGTCGAAAAAGCACTCGAATCCGGCCTCGACCTCGGGCGCGAGGCGATTGATGCCATTCGTGACGAACTGATCGAAAAGGCGCGCAGTATGGCGCTTGAAATGAGCGAATCGGGCGAAATGCAGACCCATCTGGCGCTTGGTCGTCTGCGCGAACAAGCCGCCGTACAGTCAGCGGCGCTTTATGCTGCCAATGGGCTGTTACTGGCAACGGCCACCAGCGAGCTGGCTTCGCCGCCCTTGCCGCAGCCGTCCGCCGAACTGATCAGCCGCGTGCGCAACGGCCGCGTGTATAGCGAAACAGAATCGGGCGAGCGCGACAGCATTCTGATTCGCGCCTACGCGCCGGTTAGCGCCAATGGCCTAGGTGGGGAAACACGCGTGCTGCTGCTCATGCAGAGTGTGCCGGAGGGACTGGCCAGCAACGCCGGGCAGGTGCAGGCGGTTTACCGCGACTACCAGGAACTCTCCCTGGGCCGCCAGGGATTAACGCGCATTTATGCGCTGACGCTGACGCTGACCGTGCTGCTCGCCTTATTCACGGCGATTGCTACGGCGTTCGTGCTGGCGCGCCGGCTGTCGGCGCCGTTGTCGATTCTTGCTGAGGGCACGCAGGCCGTGGCGTCCGGCGATTTTACGCCGCGCCAGGCCATTTACAGCCGCGACGAACTGAGCGTGCTGACCCAGTCGTTCAGCCAGATGACGCGCCAGCTCAACGATGCACACCGGGAAACGGAGCGCCACCGCGCCGAACTCGAATCGGCACGCGCCTATCTGGAGTCCATCCTGTCGAACCTGTCGGCCGGCGTGCTCGTTTTCGATGCGCATTTTCTGCTGCGCACCGTCAATCAGGGGGCGAAAACAATTCTGCGCGATAGTTTGGACGATCTGTACGGCAAGCCGGTCGATGCCTGGACGCGGCAGTGCCCGCTGGGCGGGGCGATCCGGGACGCTTTTGCCAAACATGGACACGCAGAGTGGCAGACGCAGATCGAACTGGCGCGCCAGGGCGAGCTGCCGCAGATCCTCAACCTGCGCGGCACGCAACTGCCGGAGGATAGCGGCGGCGGCTATGTGACTGTTTTCGACGATGTAACCCGCCTGGTTGCCGCCCAGCGCAGTGCCGCCTGGGGTGAAGTGGCGCGTCGTCTGGCGCATGAGATCAAGAATCCGCTCACGCCGATTCAGCTTTCCGCCGAGCGCCTGCAACTCAAGCTGGACGGTAAGCTGACGGGCGGCGATGGCGATATGCTTCAGCGCTCGACGCAGACGATCATCAATCAGGTCATGGCGATGAAGCGGATGGTGAATGAATTTTCCGACTACGCGCGCCTGCCGCCGCCTGATCTGACGGCGCTTGATCTGAATGCGCTGATCGGCGAAGTGCTCGGGCTGTACGAAAATTCCGTAGCATGCATCGAGCCGGCGCTGGCCGGGGATTTGCCGCTGGTGCGTGGCGATGCGTCACAATTGCGCCAGATCATCCATAATCTGCTGCGCAACGCCGAAGATGCGCAGGAAGGCATGGAGAATCCGTGGATCGGCATCCAGACCTGCTGCGACGGTTCGATGGTCGAGTTGAGAGTAGCGGATAATGGCGCGGGTTTTCCGCCAGAAATCATGGCGCGTATCTTTGAGCCGTATGTGACGACCAAGGCGCAGGGAACAGGATTGGGGCTGGCTATCGTCAAGAAAATCGTCGATGAGCATGGCGGTGTGATCCGCATCCAGAACCGGCAGCCGTCGGGCGCACAGATCAGCATTCTGTTACCCTTGGCTTCGTCGGCGGAGGCGAAAGCTTTTATTGGAACTGAAACATCCATAGAGAATTGAATATGGCGCAAATACTGGTTGTTGATGATGAAATGGGCATCCGTGAGCTGCTCTCGGAGATTCTGGCCGACGAGGGGCATAACGTGACGCTGGCAGAAAATGCCGCCGCCGCACGCAGCGTCCGCGCCGAAAAGCGTCCGGATCTTGTTTTGCTCGACATCTGGATGCCCGATACCGATGGTATTTCGCTGCTCAAGGAATGGTCAGCCGCCGGCTTGCTGACGATGCCGGTCATCATGATGTCCGGGCATGGCACCATCGATTCGGCGGTGGAGGCGACGCGTGTAGGCGCCGTCGATTTTCTGGAAAAGCCGATCGCCTTGCAGAAACTGCTGGCGACCGTCAAAAAAGCGCTCAAGCACGATGTGTCGCCCAACCGGCAGCCGCTAACGCTGGAAGCGTTTGCCCGATCGTCCCTGCTCAAGGATTTCCGGCGGCGGCTCGAACAGGCGTCCGGAAAAACCTCCGTGCTCCTGCTCAAAGGAGCCTGCGGCAGCATGGCCGAGATCTGCGCGCGTACGCTCCATGCGCCGAAAACGCCGTGGCTCGACCTTTCCTCGTCGAGCGCGCCGCTGACGCAGGAAATGCTGGAGGACGCCAGCGGCGGCATTCTTTTCATTGCCGACCTGATGCTGCTGGGCAAATTGCAGCAGAAGAATCTGAGCTTTGCGCTGGAGCGGCTGGAAAAATACCACCTGCAACTGGTGGCGGCGCTGGCGCGCCCGCTGTCCGCGCTGACCGAAGCCGGCTGGGACGCGGCGCTGGTTGCCCGCCTGGGCGAAGTCTGGCTGGGGCTGCCGCCGCTGGCCGGCCATACGGACGAAGTGCCGGAAATCGCCGCACTGCTGCTCACCCATATGGTTGAACGCAATGAGGTGCCTGCCCGCACGTTTTCCAGCGGCGCGCTCAACGCACTGCGCCTGCACCGTTGGCAGGGCGACTGGGTCGAACTGCTGGCGACCGTGCGGAATCTCGCGTTGTCGGCGCTGGATGAAGAAATCACGCAGAATGACGTGGAACCGCTATTGCAGCGCGAAGCGGGCGAGGTGCCGGAGCCGCTGCCCATCATGCCGCTGCTCGATCAACCGCTGCGGGAGGCGCGCGAGGCCTTTGAACGCCTGTATTTCGAGCATAATCTGAAAATCGAGAACGGCAACATGACGCGCGTCGCCGAGCGCACCGGCCTGGAGCGCACGCATCTGTACCGCAAGCTCAAGCAGCTCGGCCTGAATCCGGGGCGGCGCAACGAGGAGGCGCAAGAGGCGTAATTTCACGGAATAGCCGCCGCGTGGCGGTTCCGGGACGCCGGAAAATGTGTTGGGAGGGAACGATCCATGAATCTGGAAAAAGTGGTTTTCGGTTTTGTCATTATCCTGGCCTGTACGCTCAATTTTGGCTTTTTCATCGGGGGGGTCGACAGCATTCATGAGCATGATGCCGGCCATCTGTTCGGCGCCGTCGTGGTTAACCTGATCGCGCTGATCATGAAATTCGGTGATCGCACGCATCTGGGTGCTACGCACCTGGCCACCAGCCTGGTGGCCATGCTGCAATTGCTGGCGGCCTCACTCGTCTGGATGTGGCACGTCAATATCCAGCATCTGACAATGACTGGCGAAACCATGTCGAGCATTGTTTCGCTGAGCGGCGGCGCACTGCTTGCCAATGCCATTTCGGTCATTCTTCTGGTCAGCGAAACCCTGTACCAGTCGCGCTGATCCGGTGGGCGCATGAACGAAGTTTCCTTCGTTATCCTGCGGCGTTTGCGCCGTCCACTCATTGCGCTGGTCATCGCCTATGCGATTTCCGTGTGGGGGATGGTGGTCATCCCCGGCATTGATGAAAACGGCCTGCCCGATCATCTGAGTTTCTTTCATGCCCTGTACATCGTTAGCTATACCGCGACGACCATCGGCTTCGGCGAAATTCCCCATCAATTTACCGATCTGCAGCGCGCCTGGATCATCGTTTGCATCTACCTGTGTGTCGTGGCCTGGGCCTATACGCTTGGTAGCGTCTTCCACCTCTCGCAGGATCCCACCTTTCGCCGGGCGATCAGCCGCCGGCGCTTCATGATCCGCGTGCAGCGCCTAGAGACGCCGTTTGTCCTGATTGCCGGCTATGGTCAGAGCGGCATCATGCTGGCGCGCATGCTTGATCGCATGGGCTACCGCATCGTCATCATCGAGCAGCGGCACGAACGCGCTTCGCGCATCGAGATCGACGAATTCGAGCGGCGCCCGATCTTCTGGGACGGCGACGCCCGCCTGCCCGACGTGCTGGTCGATGCCGGCGTGACGCATCGCCACTGCATAGCGATGGTGGCGATGGCCGGCAACGACGAGACCAACCAGTCGGTGGCCATCGGCGGCACGGTGCTCAATCCCTCGCTACGCATCATCGCCCGCGTGCACACGCCGATGGCGCAGGCAAACCTGAAGTCTTTCCGCAACATCGAGCTGATTAATCCGTACGAAACGTTTGCCAGCAATATACGCCTCGACATGGGGTCGGCGACAAAGCTGCGCGCCATCGAATGGCTTTCCGGACTGCCGGGCGGCGAATGCCCCGAATCGCTAAATCTGCCGAAAGGATACTGGGTCGTCTGCGGGTCGGGCGCTTTTTCGCTCTATGTGGCCGCAGCGCTCGAACAGGCCGGCGTCAGCTATTCGCTCATCAACATCGATACGGCGCACAAAACCGAGGATGATCTCGTTCAACTGACAAGCTTGCAGGAGATGGAAGACGATGAATTGCACCAGGCCGGCATCGAAAGAGCCGTTGGCCTGGTGGCCGGCACCGACTCCGTCGCCGTTAACCTGGCGCTGATCAACCGCGCCCGTCTGGTCAATGACAATCTCTATGTGGCGATTCGCCAGACGCATGTCGTCAATGCCAGCCTGGTGGACGCTTCAATGGCCAATCTGCGCTTCGTCAAAGCCGAAGTCGTCGCCCATAAGGCGCGGCAGTTGCTGACCTCGCCGCTGCTGATTCGCTATCTGCGCCATCTTGAGTGCGATGACGATACGCTGGCGCAGCGCACGATCGAACTGCTGCAAACGCAAGTTGGCGAGAAGGTGCCGTTTATGTGGGCGTTTAACTGTTTTGCTTCCTATGCCGGATTGCGCGATGCACTGTCGCCGGATATTGATCCGTCGTTATCGATCGCCGACCTGCTGTCGCATCCGACAACGCCCGCCGAGCGCCTGCCTGCCTTCGCCTTGCTGCTGCTGCGCAACCAGACGGAAATCCCCCTGCCGCCGGAAGACACCGTGCTGCGCTCCGGCGATCGTATTCTGTTCGCCGGCCAGCGCGGCGTGGCGGACTTGCAGCGCCGCTTCCAGATCGAACCCGGCGTGCTGGAGTTTGTCCGGACCGGCGTTGAAGTGCCGCGCAGCTGGCTGTTCCGTTATTTCCGTTCGGCGAAAGAACGGCGGCTTCGGTGGGAACGCCTGCAACAACGCCTTGCCGCAGCGCGGCGCGCCAGTGCTGAAAATGCTGAAGACCCCGAAGAAACTGGCGAGGCCAATGACGCCGATTTTACCGATGAGGATCGCCGCAGCGACGGGGCGGAATCTTCCGGGCAGAGCGCGGACGATCGCTGAGCATCCTGGCGCAGCCCGGCCTAGTGTGCCATGCCGCCGCACCCGCCGGACCACTGCTGGAGCCCGCGTAAACAGGGCATCTCCAGTACCCATGCCCTGAAGCCCTTTATTTACAAGGGTTCCAGAGGCGCCAGCCTGGGAACGCCCTGTTTACGCGGGTTTCCGGGCGCCCACATCTGAAACGCCCTAAATACGCGGGCTTGCGGGCAGGCGCCCGGCGCACTTTGTCAGAATGCCATCGGATCGACTTCCAGATGCCAGCGCAGTCGGGACGGCGTTTTGATTGCTGCAACAGCCGACCGCCAGGGGGTGAGAAATGCCTGCAAAACCCGCCGTGAAGGCGATTCGACCAGCAGTTGCGCGCGTTCGAGATTGGCGCGGCGGGCCAATCGCATGGGGACGGGGTCGTACAGCATGACTTCCGGATACTCTGCGGCCTGCGGCCAGGCACGCGCCGTGGCCAGAAAGGCGATGGCGTCGGCCATGTGCGGCGATTCGGCGCGGAGCATGGCCTGGTAGGCGTAGGGCGGGAAGCCAGCCTGCTCGCGCTCCTTGAGCTGCGCCTCGGCAAAGCCGGCATAGTCGTGGCGCACCAGCGCCGCGTAGAGCGGGTGATCGGGATACTGCGTCTGGATAATGACTTCTCCGGGCAGATCGGCGCGGCCGGCACGGCCGGCAACCTGCATCAGCTGGGCGAACAGCCGCTCCGCCGCCCGCCAGTCGGCGGCGAACAGGGCGGCATCGGCGCCCAGTACGCCGACCAGCGTCAGCTTCGGGAAATCATGCCCCTTGGCCAGCATCTGCGTGCCGACGAGGATGTCGGCCTCCCCGGCGCGAATGCGGGCGACCAGGGCTTCCCATTGTTTACGGCTTTTTGCCGCATCGCGGTCAACGCGCAGCACGCGGGCATAGGGAAAGCGCGCGGCGAGCGCCGCTTCCAGCCGTTGCGTGCCGCGCCCGAAGGGCATGATGTCCTGGTTGCCGCAGGTTGGGCAATGTTTCGGCACGCGGCACTCGAAGCCGCAGTGGTGGCAGCGCAACCGCCGATCCGCCAGATGCAGCACCAGATTGGCGGCACACCGCCGGCAATGCGAAATCCAGCCGCACGCCGGGCAGGACAGCACCGGCGCATAGCCGCGCCGGTTGAGGAAGACGAGGCTTTGTTCTCCGCGCGCCAGACGCATGTTGATCGCCGCCAATAAAGCATCGCAGCATCCGTCCTGCAATTTTTCATGACGCGTGTCAATGCGCCGCACCGCCGGCAGGCGCGCGCCGCCGATGGCGCGCGCCTTGAGCGTGAGCAGCCGGTAGCGCGCCCGGGTGCGCGGATCGGTTGCATTCGCCCAGCTTTCCAGCGACGGCGTCGCCGAGCCGAGCACGATCGGAATATCACGGGCGCGGGCACGAAACACGGCCACATCGCGCGCCGAATAGCGCATGCCCTCCTGCTGCTTGAACGAAGCGTCATGTTCCTCATCAACGATGATCAGGCCCAGATCAGGCAGCGGCGTAAATACCGCCAGCCGCGTCCCCAGTACGATGCGCGCCGCGCCTTCGAACGCCGCCCGCCAATGTTGCGCGCGCGCCGCTTCGCCCAGTTCGCTGTGCAGGCTGACCAACGGCACATCCGGAAAACGCGCGGCTACGCGCTCTTCGAGCTGCGGCGTCAGATTGATTTCCGGCACCAGCAGCAGCGCCTGCCGGCTGGCGGCCAGCGCCCGCGCAATCAGGCGCAGATAAACTTCGGTTTTGCCGCTGCCGGTCACGCCATGCAGCAGGTATGGGTGGAAACCCTCTTTGCCGGCAATGGCCGCCAGCACGGCTTCCTGTTCATCGGTCAGTGCCGGCGCGGGGCAGGGAAACGGCGTTCGGGCGGTACGGCGCGGCGTTCTCGCCCGCGGCGGGTCGATGCGGCGCAGCCTTGCCGGCAGGGTCGAGAGCATGACTTCGCCCAGCGGCGCATGGTAGTAGGCTGCACAGAACTCACATAGACGAAACCACTCGGCCGGCAGCGGCGGCAGGTCACGCAGTACCGCATCGGCGTCCTTGAGCCGCGTTTCGGCCAGTTCGCTGTGTTCGGGCAGCGCGGTCAGCACGCCGATGCGCATTTGCCGGCCGAACGGGACGCGCACGCGCAGCCCGATGTCGGCAGCGCCCAGAGGCTCGCCCGCCGGCGCGTAATAATCGAACAAGCCGTCCAGCGGAACGTCAAGGGCAATACGGATAATCTGGCGCACGCAATAGACTCTTTAAGACAAGCTCAGGCTCTCCAAGCCATCAAGCGGCAGCGCCGGCGGCACGGGCCTGAATGGGGCGCGCCTGGCGAAATCTTCCGCCGCACAAACGATGGAACGACTGAAACAACGGAAAAACCGCCGCGCGACGGCGCCCCCTTTAAAGACGGGGTAAAAGCAGAATGAAATATCATGTGGTTGGGCTGCCTTTTTCATTTGCTTTCTACGAAACGCGCCTAACGCTTTCTCTCGACAAGATTTTTTCGTTATGCACATTTTCTGTGGATAATTTTGTGGAATTGGGCTGAAAAAAGTGCCTAATTACGTGTTCCATAAGGGTTTTCATTGGCTTGCCTGAAAAATAATCAGAAAAATATCTTTTAATAATCAAGTAGATAAAAATAATTCGCTGATTATCAACGAGTTTCTGAATGCGCCGGCACAACAAGCTGATTTTTGTGCATAAGTCAAGCATCCGCCGCCGGTCTGTTCTACGCCATTTCAGGACGTCCGACCGGATTTCCCGCCTTATTTTCCGATAACAAAGGTTTGCGGCGATAGGTATGGACCGTTTCGACCAGCACGGCAATGTTTTCGGGTGGCGTGTATTGGGAAATCCCGTGGCCGAGGTTGAACACATGCCCGGTATGCCCCGCGCCATAGCAATCCAGCACCTTGATGGCCTCTGCCGCCACGACCGCCGGCGGAGCGAAGAGGACATTCGGATCGAGGTTGCCCTGCAAGGCGACCTTATCGCCGACGCGCCGGCGCGCTTCGCCCAGATCAATCGTCCAGTCCAGGCTAACGGCGTCACAGCCGCAAGCCGCAATGTCCTCCAGCCACAGGCCGCCGCCTTTGGTAAATACGATCACGGGAACGCGGCCGTCCTTTTGTTCACATTTCAGGCCGGCAATGATCCGCTGCAAATACGCCAGCGAAAACGCCCGGTATGCGGCCGTCGACAGGCTGCCGCCCCAGGTATCGAACAGCATCAGCGCCTGCGCGCCGGCTTCGATCTGAGCGTTGAGGCAGGCCGTCACCGCCTCGGAAGTCACCGCCAGCAAGTGATGCAGCAAATCCGGACGCGCGTAGAGCAGGGTCTTGATATGGCGATAGTCGCTGCCGGAAGCGCCTTCAACCATGTAGCAGGCCAGGGTGTAAGGGCTGCCGGCAAAGCCGATCAGTGGCACGCGATCGCCGAGCGCACGCCGCACCTGGGCAATCGCATCGGTCACATAACGCAGGCGATCGTAGGGGTCTGGTACGGCCAGCCGCAGAATGTCCCGCTCTTCACGCAAGGGGCGTTCAAAACGTGGCCCTTCGCCCTCGCTGAAATACAGCCCCAGCCCCATGGCATCGGGCACCGTCAGAATGTCGGAAAAAATGATGGCGGCGTCCAAATCGTAGCGTGCTAGCGGTTGCAGCGTCACCTCACAGGCGAGCGCCGGGTTCCTGCACAGATCGAGAAAGCCGCCGGCGCGCCGGCGCAGCGCACGGTATTCCGGCAGATAACGTCCGGCCTGACGCATCATCCAGATCGGCGTATGGTCGGTCGGCTGGCGCAGCAGCGCGCGCAGAAAATTGTCGTTACGGGGTCGAGCCATGACGGTTTTGATTGTTCGATAGGTGTATCAGGACAAAAACGGATTATGCGTTAATTTACAAAATTGAACCGCTATTAAGGCTTCTGGAGCACGTCTCTGAACCCCACATAAACAGGGCATCTCCAGACCCCTTGCTCTGAAGTCCTTTATTTATAAGGGCTCCAGAGGTGCCTACCCGGAAGTCGTTTATCTGCGCGGCTTTCAGGACACCTGCCTAGAGCACCTTTATCCACGCGGGGTTTGGAGCACCCGAAAAGCTCCTTGCCCTTTGGGAGAAAATAAAAAAGCAAAAAGAGCACAGGGGCAATATCAAGCTCCATCTGAAGTAACAGAAGCCAAGCCTTCGGCGTGTTGCCCTCTCTGTCCCTTCGGGGCATCTCCCCCACAGGGGGAGAATTAAAAACCTATCGGCCACCGACACGACGGCTCCGTGACGCTTTCTCCAAAAGAGGCTGCCCGCTAAACCGCGTATTTAGGGCATTTCCGAGAGGGGTGCTCTAAAACCCTTATAAATAGGGCGTTTCAGAGGTGCCTGCCCGGAAACGCCCTGTTTACGCGGGGTTCAGCGGCGCTTGCCGGGAAGCGTTTGGGAATGCCTGTTGCCCTCACGCCTCGATGACCCGACGTCCCGACACGTCCCGCCGCCGGTCAACGTCCGCTGAATTTTGCCGGGCGTTTGTCCAGAAAGGCCGAAACCGCTTCGGCAAAGTCTGCTTCCTTGGAGGATAAGTGCATGGCCACGGCTTCTTCTTGGTTGAAGGTTTCCAGCTCACTGTAAAAATAAGCGTTGAGCAAGGCTTTTTGCCGCGCCAGGATTCGGGTCGGCTTGTGCAGGAGTTTCTCGGTAAAAGCTTGTCCCTGGGCTTCCAGGGCATCGTCGGGAACGACCTCGGTGGCTAGCCCCAGATCCTTGGCTTCTTGGGCGCTGAGGGCGGTTTTGAGCGTCATCAGTTCATAGGTGCGGGCAGGCCCCAGATTTTTGCCCAGAAAGTACATGAGGCCGGTATCTCCGGACAGGCCGATGCCGTTGAACGCCGGAACCAGCTTGGCGGATTCGGACAGAATGCGGTAGTCACAAGCCATCGCCAGGCCGAAGCCGGCGCCGGCGGCGGCTCCCTGAACTACGGCGACAACAGGCTTTTTGCAGCGGCGGACGGCCAGCGCCATACGCCCCGTACCCAGCACCAGTTCGACGGGCAAGGGCGCCTTGGCGGCAAGAAGGTCGCGGAACATCTTGATGTCGCCGCCGCCGGAGAAGAGCTTGCCGGCAGCCTTCAAAATAACGGCCCGGGCCGGAGAATCCCGCTCGATTTGTGTGAAGACTGCGGCGACTTCGTCCAGCATTTCCTGGGTGAACGCATTGGCCGTGTCCGGTCGGTTCAGGATAACGACGTCGATTTCGCCCTGTTGCTCATAGATGAGATGCTGATACATGGTTTCCTCCGGTGGCAGTTAAAGGTTCACTCAAGGATTCGCGCAGTCTAGTCGCCGCCGCTTTTTGTTGTCAAAGCATCGCCTCCGGGAGTCAACGATCATTGCGCGCGGTTTTCTGTTTTATGTTTTTTGATGCGCCGAAGCCCTTATGTTTAAAGGGCCTCCAGGCAATTTATGTTTTCTGCTTTGTTTTATCGGTTTCCAGGCAAGGATTGGGGAAACGGGCGTACGACGATTCTTGTCTCCGGATGTTTCCTGCGCCCAATCTGAAAATCTGGCCGCGGCGGACGAGGAACGTTTAAAATTCGCAGCTGCAGGGAAATCCGAAAAACACAGCGAAAATAATTTCAATGAACCCGATCTACATTACTTTTGGCATTTATCTTTCCGCCGTCCTGCTCATCGGCATGGCGGCTTATTTTTCTACCCGCAATTTCGACGACTACATCCTCGGCGGGCGGCGGCTGGGCGCTTTCGTCACGGCCATGTCCGCCGGGGCGTCCGATATGTCCGGCTGGCTGCTGATGGGGCTGCCGGGGGCGATTTACGCCAGCGGGCTGAGCAAATCCTGGATCGCCATTGGCCTGGTGATCGGCGCCTGGCTGAACTGGCTGATCGTCGCGGGGCGGCTGCGCGTGCATACCGAGCACAACGATAATGCGCTGACCCTGCCCAATTATTTCTACCATCGTTTCGGTGCGCAGGGGCAGTTCATGAAGGTTAGCTCCGCCATCATCATCCTGTTTTTCTTCACCATCTATTGTGCGGCGGGTGTCGTGGCGGGCGCGCGGCTGTTTCAGAGCCTTTCCCCCGGCCTGGATTACACGACCGCCATGTGGCTGGGGGCGGGCGCAACCATCGCCTATACCTTCATCGGCGGTTTTCTGGCGGTGAGCTGGACGGATACCGTGCAGGCTACGCTGATGCTCTTTGCGTTGATCCTGACGCCGGTCATGGTGTACCTGTCGCTGGGCGGTACGGCGCAGATGCACGCCGCCATTGCCGCTGTCGCGCAGGAAACGGGGAAACAGTACGACAGCCTCTGGACGGGAACGACCTTGATCGGCATCCTCTCCACGGCGGCCTGGGGGCTGGGGTATTTCGGCCAGCCGCATATCCTGGCGCGCTTCATGGCGGCGGAAAACGTCAAATCAATCGGCGCGGCCCGCCGCATCGGCATGACCTGGATGATCGTCTGCCTGAGCGGTGCGGTGGCAGTCGGTTATTTCGGCATCGCCTACTTCGGCGGCAACCCCGACCAGGTCGGCGTGATGGAAGGCAAGGATGAGCGCGTATTCATTGCCCTGACGACGCTTCTGTTCAACCCGTGGATTGCCGGCATCATCCTTTCCGCCATTCTGGCTGCCGTGATGTCTACCCTGTCTTGCCAGCTGCTCGTCTGCTCGAGCGCGATTACCGAAGATTTCTACAAGGGCTTCCTGCGCCCGAAGGCACCGCAGAAAGAACTGGTCTGGGTGGGTCGCGTCATGGTGCTGGCGGTGGCGGTGATCGCCATCCTGATTGCCGCCGATCCGGACAGCACGGTTCTCGGGCTGGTGGAGTTCGCCTGGGGCGGTTTTGGCGCGGCCTTCGGCCCCATCGTCATTCTTTCCGTTTTATGGAAGCGCATATCCGCCAGCGGTGCGCTGGCCGGCATGATTACCGGCGCCTTGGTGTGCGTCGTGTGGCTGGTTCAGGTGAAGAATCCCGCGCTCGCAGCGGGGCTGGATGGCTGGCGAACCTTTTACGAAATTGCGCCCGGTTTTGTCGCCTGCGGGGTGACCGCCGTACTCGTTTCACTGCTCGGCAAGGCGCCGGACGCCGCTGTTCAGGCGCGTTTCGAGCAGGCCGATGCGGATTTTCGGGCGCAGCGCTGAACGGCGTGGGTAAGGGGAGGCGGTGTCGACCGGTGCCGCGCTGGCCGCTGCGCCGATACCGGTCGGCTGTAGCCCGCGTGTTTATTGGGCTGCCGGCATGCCCATCCTGTCCGGTATGTCAGGCGCGCCTGACGACGGTGCGGCGGCCTGGCTTTTAGCGACGAATTGCTTGAGCGGCGGAATCCAGTGCGTCCACACGTAACGGCCGCCCATGCCCAGAACGCAGGCCCAGAAAACGAGCTGGATGAGAAAAATGATGAGATTGCGCTGCTGCCGACTGATTTTTTTGCCGGGGTCGGTGGCGCCGCAGCTGGGGCAGGCCATCGCCGAAGTGTCGACCTGGTGGCCGCAGGCGCGGCATGAAACGAGCGGCATGACGGGAATCCTCTGGAGTTTCTTGGTTTATTGAAGGCGCCGATTATAATTTGCCGGCGCGGTTTTGTGACGCCGCGTCTGGGGAACATTGGAAGCATGGATGGGCATGGCCGTGAATGACCGAAACACCGAACTTGAAATCCGCTTGAGCCTGATGGAAGATCTGGTTGAGGAACTCAACCGCACGGTTTTCCGTCAACAACAGGAACTTGTCCTCCTGCAAGCGCAGCTGCGCCATCTTTACCGGCAGATGCAGGCGGATGCGGAAGCGCAGGCAACGGCTGAGTCCGCCGCGCCGCGCAGCCTGCGTGAAGAGGTGCCGCCGCATTACTGAACCGAATTGGTTGATGCTTGTGCGGCGTTGCGGTATCTGCGCGGCATGGATATGTTTTTTGCAATCACGGAGTTTCATTTTGGCCATCATTCAAATCGACGAACCGCGCCTCCGCCCCAAAACGCCGCCGGCAGGTTTTGCCCTGTTTGCCCTTGGCTTTCGCCCCTTTTATCTGCTGGGCGCGCTGTTTGCCGCGTTGGTGCTGCCGCTATGGCTCGCCCTATACGCCGGCGGCGTCGAACTTGCGCCTGTGCTGCCGGGTATGCTCTGGCACGGTCACGAAATGGTGTTCGGCTTCGCCGTTGCCATCATCGCCGGTTTTTTGCTGACGGCTGGGCAGGTTTGGTCGGGACTGCCGACGCCGAAGGGCGGGCGGCTGGCCGTGCTGGTCGCGCTTTGGTTGGCCGGGCGGCTGGCGATGTTTTCCGGCATGCCGGTTCTGGCGGCGGTCTTCGATCTTGCCTTTCTGCCGACGCTGGCTGTCGTTATCGGGCGTCTGCTTTATCGTGCCCGTAATCGCCGCAACTATTTCGCGCCCTTTCTGCTGCTCGCGCTGGCAGCCGCCAATGCGCTGGTGCACGCCGGCGCGCACCTCTGGTTTGATGTCGAACCGTTGATCGGCCTACACCTGGGCGTGGCGCTGATTACCGTGCTGGAAACGGTAATTGCCGGGCGCATCGTGCCGAGCTTTACGGCCAATGCGCTGAAAACCGTGCCGTGGCGCAACCCCTGGTGCGACCGTGCGGCTGTGGTGCTGACGGCGCTGGCGCTTTTTGCCTGGGCGGTTGGCGCGCCGTCGGGATTCGTCGGCGTGCTGGCGTTGCCCGCCGCTGCCGTGCAGCTCGTGCGTATCTGGGGCTGGCGGCCATGGCCGACGCGCACTACGCCGCTGCTGTGGATTCTGCATGTTGCGCACGGCTGGATCGTCGTTGCTCTGCTGGTGCTGGGGCTGGCCGCCTTCGGTTTGGCTGATCCGGCGGCAACACTGCATATCCTGAGCGTCGGCGCAATGGCCGGGCTGATCATCGGCATGATCACGCGCACGGCGCTTGGCCATACCGGACGCCCGCTCAAGGCCGGATTTGGCGAGACGCTCTGCTACTGGCTGATCGGCATCGCGCTCATCTTGCGCGTCGCTATCTGGTTCGGCTTGCCAGATCGCTACTACATTCCGTGTCTGTACGCTTCGGCAACATTCTGGACGCTGTGTTTTCTCATCTATCTGTGGAAATACGTGCCGATCCTGACGCAGCCGCGCGTGGACGGCAAACCCGGCTGAACGAGCGCTTGGGCGAAGCCTCGCGACGATGCCGGCTGTGCCCCTGGTTTGCGCAGCAATGCGTAGGATTTGCGCCGGAATGCGTAGAAATCTGTGTTGGTCTGCGGCGGGTTTACGGCAGGTTCGCGCCTGGCATCCCAAGGGGGCGATTGCTGGATACAGCGTTTTTGGCCGCCGAAAATGGAAGGTACCTGGGGTTTTGCCGGCATTGACGCGGGAATTTGGGCGTTTCTTTGTCCGTCAATGCCTTCGCATAACTGCGTGGGAGGCACGCGCACTGCCTTCGCCGCCGCCGATCAATGCCATCCGTGGCGTCGGTCGGGCGGCGGCTTGCCGTGGCAGATGTGGTTCAGCGCGGCCTTTGCGCATAAAATACGTAGGCTCCGTGCGTGTAGGCCACATCCGCTGTCCGGCCGTTACCCTCAGTGCGCATTCAGAGTCGTGCCCGCATGAAGGCATGGCATGCAGTATCCGGATGCGCATTTCGCTCATTTTCTGACGGGAGAAATCATGCAGAAGAACAGGCAACTGATCGTCACCTTGCTGACCGCGCTGGCGCTATTCGGCTGTGCGTCGGTTGATACGACTTCCGGCGGCCAGGTCGGCGTTAGCCGCAAGCAGATGATGCTTGTCTCGTCCGCCGAAGTGAATCGGGAAGCGGCGAAAGCCTATCGCCAGGTCATTGCCGACGCCCAGAAAAAAGGCATGCTCAACCAGAACGCCCTCCTGGTGCAGCGCGTGCGTAGCATTTCCGCCCGACTGATTCCGGCCACCGCCACTTTCCGTGCCGATGCGCCGGGCTGGCAGTGGGAAACCAACGTGATTTCATCCAAGGAACTCAACGCCTGGTGTATGCCGGGCGGCAAGATCGCCGTCTATACCGGGCTGATCGAGAAGCTCAACGCGACGGACGATGAACTGGCTGCCGTCCTCGGCCACGAAATTGCCCACGCGCTGCGCGAACATGGCCGGGAAAAAATGAGCCAGTCCGCCGGCATCAATGTGGCGACGGGTATTGGCGGCGCGTTGCTCGGCGCCTATCTCGGCGTCGATGCCAAACTGGGCCAGCAGGCGCTGGGCGTGGTCGGCGACCTGGCGTTCATGCGCCCCAACTCGCGCGGGATGGAGCAAGAGGCCGATCGCATCGGCGTCGAACTGGCGGCGCGCGCCGGCTATGATCCGCGCGCAGCGATTTCCCTCTGGCAGAAGATGGAGAAGGCATCTACCGGCTCGGTGCCGCAATGGCTCTCGACGCACCCGTCGCATGGCTCGCGCATTGCCGATCTGCGTGTGTACGCTGACCGCGTGTACCCGCTCTACACCGCCCGACCGAAATAAACGCGACGATCCGCCGCTATGTCTTCGGGGCGCGCCGAATGCCTGCGCGATACCCGAAATCGCTCAGATTCAGACGAAGATTCAGACGACTGCCTCTCATCGCGTGCACCGCGCCTGGGGGACGCCCTTTGACGGCATGCCGTTGAAACCCGCGTCAATCGGCGGCTTCAGCGCCGCTGTAGCCCAGGTAGATCAAGGCGTTCCGGGGAGGGGGTGGTGTGGGGCGGAGGAGAGGCTATTAGCAGCGCTTTCCGGGCGTCATCGTCGTTGGCTTCGATAAAGCTCACTGTTGCTTCGATAAAGCTCACTGTTCGATGGCTTCATGCGCCGGCGGCACATCAATCGCCGTCCGTTTTGCGGGGGAGCGGGGCAGGCGCGCCAATGCTGTCGGGGCCGAGTCCAGGAACAGGGTCGTCGACGGCAGAGGCTTACTGCCAGTCGACAATTGAAATGCCGAGGCCGAAGGTCGTCTGCCGATGGTTGTAGTCGAGCAAGGTTTCGCCGTAGCCAGAAGAGGCTTGCAGATAGCCCTTGAAGTTGCGATGGATGGGGAAATTCCATTCGGCGAGCAGCGCGCCGCGCGAATGTTTGTGCAGCAGCGGGCCGCGCGCCGTTATCGACAGGGCATGTTCGCCCGCGTACCAGCGCGCTTGCAGGTCGCCGCGCCCCAGATAGTGGGCGATGTCGGGGTTGTCGTTGAGCAGGCTGCCGCGGCCGAGAATCTGCCAGGCGCGCCCGATCAGCTGAAAGTTGCCGTATTCGAAGCCCGCTGTGCCGATGAGCCGGTTCCAGCTGCGCGATTGCGGCAGGCCGCGTCCGTTCGACTGGTGGTTGAGGGCGAGCGATAGCATGCGCAGGCGCAGGCCGCCGCCCAGATGCAGGTTGCTGCGGAAGACGGAGAGAATTTCCGGTTCGTAGATCGTGTCGCGGAATGGCGCTGAGTTGCTGTAAAGCTGCCAGTTTGATTGCTGCGTGTAGCCCGCCCAGAGGTCGCCATATTTGCCGAACAGACCTTCCGTCAGCTTGGTTTTGAAGCTGATCTGGAATTTCGCTTCGATGTTCTCCAGGTCGAGCGGCTGGCCGACGCGGTTGTTTGGATTGGGCGAGGCGGGCAGCGTATTGGGCGAACTGCTCCAGCGTACCGGCAGCAGGTAGTTGAGCTTGTAGGGGCGCAGGTTAAACGTGCCGCGTTTGTCCGCCGCGTCGAGTTCCCAGCGTGCGGACAGGCTGCGCTTGTCGCTCGGGGCACTTTCCGCCAGTGCCGGCAGCGTGAGGCCGTTGCCGGAGGCGGCCGCCGCCGAAGCGGCCGAAGCATCCGATGGCGCGCGGCTGTCGGCGTCCGTGCCGGCGGTGGCTGCCCTGTCGGCAGCGCTGGTTTGCGAAAGCTGCGCAGAGGCAGTTTCTCTCGGCGGGTTGAGAGTAGCGGGTGCGCCGGCGCTTGTGCGGCCGACCGCAAGGTCGTAACAGGCAAGGCGCGCATGGTCGTCGCTTAATGCGGCGCAGGCGGCCGGGTTGCCGGTGGAGACGGTAGCGGGGGTAGGCGTTGCGGCGGCAGCGGCCGTGGAATGCGCGCACATCGCAGCGCTTGTGCAGGAAAGCAGAAGCAGGTCAAGCGCATTGGTCGGTCGGGTCGGGAACATCGTTGATTTCCTTGATAAATAATGCATTGCGGTACATTTTACCCGGATATCGCCGATGCGCCGGATTCCCCCCTTCACGGTTGGTGCATGCCGATACGCCGTATCGTAATTATTAGTTGCCGATCTGCGGCTTACCACCATACGGGGCGAATGAATTTCGGTGCGGACAGCCCGCGCCCTGTATGGGTCAAGGAATACGACGGGCTGTGGTACACCATCAACAATGCGAGTACCTATTTACGGGTGCGTCCGCCACGGGCTGCGATCGAAAAGCGGAAAAATGCGCATGACGCTGACTACGACAATGTTCCGTCGAAGTGAATCTGATGCTTGCCCGCCCCTTTCTGCTATGGAGTGAAGCGCGCCGGCGTGTTTAGGCATGGTTCGCGGCTGACTGGCTAGTTGGTTAGGTGGCGCCGGCCTTTTATTTGACTGCCGCGGTCTGCGGCGAGAGCCGAAGCGCGCGGTTTTTCCTGAGCCTGCCGATGACGTGCATCTCACAGGGGCCGCAGTCAAAGCACAGGATTAGCCTTTCTTTGCCGTTTAGCAGGATCAGCGGATCGGGACGCAGTCCCTTGACCTGCCTGGGACACAGCTGAAGGCTGTAGCGCACGCAGTGTTTGGTCACCATCAGCGAGACTTCACCTTTTTCCTGCCGGCATTCATAGGCGGGCTCAATGAGGCGGACGCCGTGTTTTTCATAAAAGGCACGTGCTTTGGCGTTATAGACGTTGCCAAGATAACTGAGTGTATCTGCCGGATAGGGCAGCGGAGGGGTGCGTGCGGCATGGCGGGGCGGGCGGGTATAGGCGGCTTGCCGGGCGGTATCCAGAGCCTCAATGCCTTGCCGGCGCAGGGCGTTGAGTGCTGCCGCAGGGATGAAGCGGGGCTTGGTGTGCGTTTCCCAGTCGATGTCGATGGCGGCGGCTGTGTAGATCGTATTGCCGAGCCGGCCAAGCGCTTCGCGCACGGCGGTTGTGGCGCGCTCGGGGTGCTGTGCCGTCTCTTTGGCATGTGTAAGGCGGGCTTCGGCGCAGATGCCGCGTTCGTCGGTCAGGCGCAGGGCAAACCCTTCGGGAGTTTCAGCAAAGGACAAATTCAACGACAGGCGTCGTTCAGCGGATTTTTTCTCCAGCAGGCGCTCGAATTCATAATCGAGGTTGCGATGTACCGGGGCGCCGACACGCAGACTGGCGGGCAGCCTGCCGCCGGGCGTCAGCCGGTAATGGCCGGGGGCACCCTCGATCGGTTCGGCCAGATTGATGCGGAGGCCGGTTAATTCGCTCGGTTCGCCATCCGGTGCGGGAAAACTGAGGCCGTCGCCATTGTGCAAGGGAACGCTGCTCTGCACTTCAAAATATGCTTGACCGAGGCGGGTAATCTGGCCGATCGGTTCACCGGTGAATTTCGGTGAGTCGAAGGCGCCGATATCGGCATGGCGTTCATTGACAAAGTAGTCGGTGGCGCCACGGTTAAAGGTTTTTTCCGGCTGCGGCGTGAAGAAAAAGGCACAACGGCCAGAGGATGCGCGCCGCCAGCCTTCCCCGGCGTCGATGATGGCGTCGAGCTGCTGCCGGTAACAGGCGGTGATGTTTTTGACGTAGGCCAGATCCTTAAGCCGGCCTTCGATCTTGAACGAGCGGATGCCAGCCTCAATCAGCGGCCGCAGGTTGGCGCGTTGGTCGTTGTCCTTGAGCGAGAGCAGGTGTTTGCCGGAGCGCAGCGTTGTGCCCGATGTGTCGGTGAGCGTGTAGGGAAGGCGGCAGGCCTGCGAACAGTCGCCACGATTGGCGCTGCGCCTGGTGTGCGCATAGCTCAGATAGCATTGGCCGCTGTAGCTGACACACAGTGCGCCGTGGATAAAAAATTCGAGCTCCGCCGTCGTTTGGGCGGCGATGGCATGAATCTGCGCCAGTGACAGTTCGCGCGCCAGTACTAGCCGGGAGAATCCGACGCTCTCGAGAAAGCGCGCTTTTTCCGGCGTGCGGATGTCGCATTGTGTGCTGGCATGCAATTGAATGGGCGGCAAATCAAGTTCAAGCAACCCCATGTCCTGCACGATCAGGGCGTCTACACCGGCTTCCCAGCATTGCCAGATGAGGCGGCGCGCAGTTTCCAGTTCATCGTCACGCAGGATGGTATTGAGTGCGATCAGCACACGGGCATTGAAGCGGTGCGCATGTCTGACCAGGCGTTCGATATCCGGCAGAGCATTGCCGGCATCGGCACGCGCGCCAAAAGAGGGGCCGCCGATATATACGGCATCCGCACCGTGCTCAATGGCGGCCATGCCGAAATCGGCGTTTCTGGCGGGTGCGAGCAGTTCTATTTCCCGTGCCTGTGCACGTTTTATCCCAGGAATGATTTCCCGCGTGGTTTCATGCATGCTTGCCGCGGTCTTTTGCGCCGATTCGTGGCCGGATCGATGGTTGGGAAGGCTCATTAAGAGTTTTTTGGGTGGTCTGACGAGTGCAGTGCCTATTGTAAGTCATTGATCTGGAATGTGCTTACCGTAATTCTTACGATATTTGACGGTGTTTCGAGAGTGCGAGCGAAATTTTTTGTCAACCGCCGTATGGACAGCGCGTTAATCGGCTCATGGCGACAGATCATCCATGTCGCTGGACCAAAAAAAGCATAGCAAAGGAGTTGAACATGGGTAGTCTGAGTAAAGAATCTTTCGACGCTTTTCTGGAATCGCTGAAACGGGCGGGTGTTGCCATTTACAACGAAAGTGAATTGCGCGAACGGTTGGCCGAGGCGCGGCGCTGGCAGTATGCTTTTGCAACGCTGGCGTCCAATGGACGTGCGTTGGGCATCCGCTTTGAAGATGCGCGTAATGGTGTCGATGAGGTTGGTATCCGCCGTACCTTCTGCCGGTTCCATTTTCCGAAAAGCATCGAAACGGCTTTTGCCGCCAGTCTCCGTGCCGCATAAGCGTTGGTGCATTCAACCTTGAACGCTGGCAGAGGGCTTAAACTTAAATAATATTAGAAGCGCCATTTTTCAACCTGCCAACTTGACAGCCGCACTGCCTTGGGCGTGCGGCTGTGTTGTCAGTGGTCATTTGTAGTCATTCTTCGTTTTTCTTTCCGACCCGCTAATGGCGGGTTTTCTTTTTTCAGCTCCCGCTGTCTCTGGTTATTCCGGCTAACCTCGGTAGAGGTCGTCAAAATGCGTCTTTTTCGGCATTTCCTGTGCGAGTCGCAGTATCATGCTCGCCCCCTCATTGGATCCGGCCGCCTCAACAATGTCCGCAATTTTGCACGGGCAATCCGTACCTTGCCAAAACATGCAGTGGGTCGCATTGCTCCTATTTTCAGTTGCCGTGGGTGGCACACTGGTCTGGTTGGGTGTGCCCGCAGCATTTTTTCTCGGTTCGGTGCTGTGTGGGATGAGTTTCCGGCTTTTGGGCGCGAGGCTGAAATTGCCGCGTCCTTGCTTCATTTATGCGCAGGCGCTGGTCGGCTGTGCAGCGGCAAAGAGCATGACGCCGTCGGTATTGGGGGCGCTGACCGAAAACTGGCAAGTACTCGGTGCCATGGTTTTGAGTTCGGTAATTGCCGGCGGGCTGGTAGGCTGGTTTCTGACCCGGTGGCGGGTGTTGCTGGGCAATACGGCGGCCTGGGGCGCTTCGCCCGGTGGTGCGAGTGCGATGATTGCGCTGGCCGAAGCCTATGGGTCGGATGTGCACATGGTGGCGATGATGCAGTATCTGCGCATGCTGCTTGTCGTTCTGCTGGCCTCGCTGGCAGTGCATCGTCTATCGGTGTCACATCCCATTGATGTTGCGGCGGATGCGCGGTTTTCGTTATCTGCTTTTTTCCAGGGTGATCTGGTGCAAATGGCGCTGACGCTGGTGATCATGGCGATTTGCGGTTTTATTGCCTGGCGTTTGCGCATCCCTGCCGGCGCTTTGCTGGTGACGATGCTGACCGGCGCCGTCATCAATGCGGCGGGCTGGATGGATTTCCGCCTGCCGCCGGTTTTTCAGATGGCCGCTTCGATGGTCATCGGCTGGTTCGTCGGACTTGGCTTCAACCGCATGCTGTTATACGCAAGTCTGCGCAAGATGCACTGGCTCTTTTTCTCAGCCTTCATGCTCATTGGGCTGTGCGCATTTTTTGCCTGGATGCTGCACCGTTTTGCTGGTAGTGATCTGCTGACCGCTTATCTGGCCACAACGCCTGGCAGGCTGGATGCAATCATTTTGCTGGCAATGGATAGCGGCGCAAAAACGGATATACCGTTTGTCGCGGCAACGCAGACGCTGCGCCTGTTCATTGTGATCTTGACCGCGCCGCCGCTGGCACGCTGGATTTGCCGCACTACCGGGCCTTTGAATGCTTTAAATGGGGCACAGTCACCGGGGACATAACCGGTTGCACGACGGCCGGTAGCGGTTACGAAAATGACGCTAGACCCACCATTCCGGGCAGCAGGATGGCCCCAAACACCACACCCGTCGCCAGGCTGATGCGATCCCTGACGACGAAAACGGCCGGTTTTTGTTGCGCGGAGGCTGCCGGTCGTTTTCCAGATCGGGCAGGTCGTTGACGACATAGACGGAGGATGCGCAGATGCTGAAGGCAAGAAATGCCAGCAGCAGTGAAAGCCATGCATCGGGATTGAAAAACTCATGCGCTGCCAGCGGATGATCCCCCAGCAGACGCACGGCCGATTCGTGCCGCATGTCGGTATAGATCAGCGAGCCATCCAAATCGACGACAAGTACGCTTTCTGTCACAACCTTTTCGCTAAAAGCGTTCAATACGATGAGTCAGAGCCATGAGCTGGCGCCTGTAAATCAAGATGATAGGTCAAAGTCGATGCGGCGCGATGGCGTCTGCGCTGGGTGTGGTAAGCCAAATTTTGTTTCTCTACGATCTGTTGTCCATCTAAGCTTATTTTAGGTTGTCGACTAAAATTTCCGAAGCGGGCACTTTGTCACCGAATACGGGCCGCAGCGTTTTCTGGTAAGCAGCCTTGAGTACGCCGTTTTTGCTGATTTCCTCAATTTTTTCATCCAGATAGGCGCGTAGTTTGTCATCGCCTTTGGCGACGGCTGGAGCGATAAAGTCATCGTTGCCCAGACGAGCGATACCGACGGTGTAACCAGGATGTTCTTCTGCCCAGGCGAGCAGCAGGGTATTGTCGTGTGCCAATGCCTCGCCGCGCCCATCGACAAGAGCGTTGAAGGTTTCGGTGTTGTGGTCGAACTTCAAGCTTTTGATTTCCTTGTGCTCCTTGCTGAAGTAACGGTCAGCCGTCGTGCCTTTATTGAGCAGCAGGGTTTTTCCCTTGAGCTGGGCGATGTCGGTGATGACCGCTTTGTTGGGGGATACGACACCGAGTGCGACTTTCATGTAAGGTTTGGCAAAATCGACAACCTTGGCACGTTCCGGCGTGACGGTGAAGTTAGCAAGAATGATGTCGACCTTGCCAGATCGTAGGAATTCGACGCGGTTGGCAGCTTCCACCAGTACGAATTTGGCCTTGTTTGCGTCACCCAGCAGATCTTTAGCGATATAACGGCCGATCTCAACATCGAAACCTTGCGAGATGCCTTTGGCGTCGACATAGCCGAATGGGGGCTTGTCGCTGAAAACGCCAATACGAACTTCCCCCTTGGCTTTGAGGTCTTCAGGGCTGGCGGCAAAGGCTGAAGCCTGGGTAAATAGAGCGCCGAGTAATGTAGCCAGGAGAATCGTCTTTTTCATTGGAGAGTCCTTTCGGTCAAGTCAAAAAATTAAATGTGTCAATAATGCATAAGGTTGAGGAATGCCTGTGCCCGTTGCGAGGCTGGGGCGGTGAAAAAAGTTTCCGGATCGGCCTGCTCGATGATTCTCCCGGCGTCCATGAAAATGATGCGATCGGCGACTTTACGCGCAAAGCCCATTTCATGCGTGACGATGAGCATCGTCATACCTTCAGCGGCCAGTTCGAGGACAACGTCGAGCACTTCGCGCACCATCTCCGGGTCGAGCGCAGCGGTGATTTCGTCGAGGAGAAGAAGTTTTGGATTCAGGCAAAGCGCGCGGACAATGGCGATACGCTGCTTCTGGCCGCCGGACAGTTCGCGCGGATAGGCTGTTTTGCGCTCGTAAAGCCCAATGCGCTGCAATAGCTGATCAGCTTGTGCTTCTACTTCATCGCGCTGTCGCTTCTGTGCCTTGAGCGGGCCGAGCAGGATGTTGTCCAGCACATTGAGATGGTTGAATAGTTCATAGCTCTGGAAAACCATGCCGATGTGCTGACGGGCGGCGTGCCAGCCAATATCCTTTCCCAGTGCGCCGTAGCCGTCGAGAAAGATTCGCCCGCCCTGAGTGGGCTCCAGTCCGTTGATGCAGCGTAGCAATGTGCTCTTCCCGCAACCGGAAGGTCCGAGCAGAACGACCACTTCGCCGGCGGCAATATCCAGATTGATGTCATGCAGGGCATGAATATCGCCGTAGTATTTATCAATGCCGCGCAAGCTAAGCAGTGGCGCCGTTGTGCCGGTTACGGATTTCATGACTCCCGCTCCTGTTGTTCCAGGCGCGCTGCCAGCAGAGAAAGTGGATAACAGACGATAAAGTACAGCACAAATACGGCTCCATAAATCCAGAATGAGGCGCTTGGGTGCAACTCGATAATCTGCTGCGCAACTTTAACGACTTCGACAACGCCGATCAGGGCGGCCAGCGCTGTCGTCTTAACCATTCGCGTCAGCAGGTTGACTATGCCGGGCAAGGCGCGGCGGACACTTTGCGGCAGCAGCACGTAACGGAAGGTTTGTGCCTTGCTCAAACCGAGTGCTAACGCTGTTTCGCTCTGATGCTTGTCGATCGACGAGAGCGCTGCGCGCACGAGGTCACCCATTTCGGCAATGCCCCACAGGCTAAACACGAAAATGCAGACCACATACGGCTCCCAATGCCAGTCGAACCAGCCAGCCAGTCCAAAATAAAAGATGAACAGTAATACCAGAAGCGGAATGAAGCGGATCAGTTCCAGATAGCAGCGGCAGCAAAAACGCAGCAACCGACTGGGCTGCATCATCAGTATCCCGAACAGTACCCCGCCAAGAATTGAAATACCCATCGAGACGATGGAGATGGCGAATGTCATCTTCATGCCAAGCAATAGCCGCCAGGCATATGCACCCCATTCGACCGGTTCAGCCATGGCTTGCTTTGCGTACCTGGCGCTCGATCCACGGCGCCAAGGCGATTACGGGTAGCAATAGTGTCGCATAGCCGAGCACCAGCATCAGCAGTGCCTCGTTCGTCTGGTAATCCAGGCCGATTAACTCCTTGCTCAGATTGAGTAATTCCACTACCGCCAATACGCCGACAACCGAGGTCTCTTTGATCAGGAATAGCGTATTGGCAACCAGCGCCGGGACGGACGCCGCAAGTGATTGCGGGAATACGACATAAATAAAAGTTTGTGCGGGGGTTAGCCCAATGCTCAGCGCTGCCTCTTGCTGAATCTTGTTCACCGATTCAATGCCGCCGCGGAACGCTTCGGCCATATAAGATGCCCCCAGGAAGGTCAGTCCGATCACCCCACAGACAAAGCCTGATAGGTGGACGCCCAGTTTCGGCAGGCCGTAATAAAGGAAAAATAATTGCACCAGCAGCGGCGTGTTGCGTGATAGCTCGATATACAGGCGGCAGAATCGAGCGAGTACGGGCAAGCGGTAGACGACTGCAATGCATACCGGCAGACCGAGTAGTAACGACAATCCGACGCCCCACAGTGACAAGCGCAGCGTTTCTCCCGTTGCGCTAATGTATTGCGGAAAAACTTCGCTGAGATAAGCAAAATCCATGGAAAGTGGTGCAATAAAAGTAATGCGATGAAACACCGATGAAGCAGCGTGTGGAAGTTGGGCATTATCCCTGAAAGCATGGCGGGCGAAGAAATCTTTTCGTCATGGTGAAATAACTTGAAGTTATAACCGCTGCTATCGTGGGTAGCTGGTCACTTTCTATCGTCTTGATGATCTATCCGGCAGATTGTGATTATCGGCGCGTCAGGACTGCGGATGAAGGCGTAATGATTGCCCAGGTATGCGCTTTTTTTCCTGGTCGTTTAGTTTATATTGCACCATTTGCCTTGGTGTGATTGCTTTCACATGTGTGTGCGATCCCATTGATGGCTTGATCGTGTTATCAACCTTTTCCAGAAAATTCTCCCAGAAAACGCAAAGGAAGTTGCCATGAAAAACATCCTGATTATTTCCGGCCATCCGAACCTGCAGCAGTCTACCGCCAATCGGGCGATTCTCGATGAACTTGCCGGTCGTCTGCCCCATGCGCAGATTCGCCGTTTGGACGCGCTGTATCCCGACTACCAGATCGATATTGCCGCCGAACAGCAGGCACTGCTTGCCGCCGACGTGATCGTCTGGCAGTTCCCGCTTTTCTGGTACAGCCTGCCCGCACTGCTTAAGAAATGGCTGGACGATGTGTTCACGCACGGTTTTGCCTATGGATCAGGTGCCAAATTGGGCGGCAAGCGGCTGATCATTTCCTTTACCACCGGCTCGCCAGCCGAAGCCTATGCGGAAGGCCAGGCGATGAATTACGCCATCGAGGCGTTTATTCCCCCTTTACGCCAGACAGGGCTGTTGTGCGGCTTGCAGTTCGGGCAACCGGTCATTTCCAACAGCATGATGTACATTGCCGGACTCAGCCGTGAGGAAGATCTGCAAAGCGTGCAGGCTAAGGCCAGGGATCACGCTGGGCGCCTGGTGCGGCAGATCGAGGATTTGCCGGAATGAAACTGAAAACCCTGGGCGTCATCGGCGGTATGAGTCCGGAGAGCACGGTGTCCTACTACCAGTGTATCAACCGCGAAATCAATGCCCGCCTGGGCGGCAATCACAGCGCCGACATCGTGATGCACAGCCTGGAGTTTGAGCCTATTGTGCGGATGCAGCGGGCAGGCGACTGGGCGCAGGCCGGAGAAGTCCTTGCGCAGAGTGCCCGCCGGCTGGAAAGCGTTGGCGCACAGGCGCTGGTATTGGCGACCAACACCATGCACAAGGTTGCCGATACCGTACAAAACGCGGTTGGTATTCCTCTGCTGCACATTGTCGATGCCGTTGCCGATGCCCTCCGGATCAATGGGCTGCATACCGCCGCTTTACTGGGGACGCGCTTTACCATGTGCGACGGTTTTTATACCGACCGCTTGCGTCTGCGGGGCGTGCATGCACTTGTTCCGGATGCGGCGCAGCAGGATGAAATCGATCGGGTGATTTTCGAGGAGCTGTGCCGCAATCGCCCGACTGCCGAGGCGCGCGCATTTTTTCAGAGCGTCATTGCCGGTTTACAGGCAAGCGGTGCGCAAGCGGTGATTTTCGGCTGCACTGAAATTGGTTTGTTGTTGCAGCCGGAAGAATGCCCGCTGCCCGTCTTCGATAGCGCCCGGATTCATGCACTTGCCGCCGTGACATTTATTTTGGAGGGATACGTTTGACGTGTTCGATGCTTTTTGAGCGGGCGCGGCCGGGACGCCACCGCTTAATGATTTTTTAAAGAGCTGCTGAAATGCCCTATCTGACGCTTTCCGATGCCTCATTGGCTTACGGTCATGTACCGCTGCTCGACCACGCCAGTTTTCAGCTCGATCCGGGTGAGCGTGTGGCGCTGATCGGGCGCAACGGCAGCGGTAAATCTTCTCTGCTGCGCGCCTTGGCGGGGCAGGGCGCGCTCGACGATGGCGTGGTGTGGCGGCAGCCGGGGCTGAATTTGGGCTATGTGCCGCAGGAGCCCCTGTTTGCGCCGGATATGAGCGTGTTTGAGGCGGTCGTCGCTGGCATGGGCGAGGTTTCGTCACTGCTCGCCGAGTACCATGCCGTGGCGCATGAAATTTCCGCATCGCCGGAGCGTCAGGTATTTCTGCTCGATCGTCTGCACCATCTGCAAAGTGCGCTCGAGATGCGCCAGGCCTGGTCTTTTGAAGCGCAGGCGGAACAGGCGATCCAGCGCTTTTCACTCGATGCCGGCGCGCGGGTCGGCACGTTGTCCGGCGGGCAGAAAAAGCGGCTGGCGCTGGCGCAGGCATTGGCGGTGCCGCCGGATGTATTGCTGCTCGACGAACCGACCAACCATCTCGACATCGAGGCTATCGAATGGTTGGAGGACATGCTGCGCGCGTCTGCCGTGGCGATGGTTTTCATCACGCACGATCGGCATTTTCTCGACCGTGTTTCGACGCGCATCGTCGAGCTGGATCGCGGCCGCCTGCAATCATTTCCCGGCTGCTTTGCCGATTACCAGGCGATCAAGGAAAAAGCGCTGCACGACGAAGCAAGCCTTAACGCTCGCTTCGATAAACTGTTGGCGCAGGAAGAAATCTGGATTCGTAAAGGCATTGAAGCGCGGCGAACGCGCAACGAAGGCCGTGTGCGCCGGCTTGAACAGTTGCGGCGCGAACGCGCGGCACGGCGGGAACGCCAGGGGCGCGTCGAACTGGCGATCGACGCCGGCAAAAAAAGCGGTCGCCTGGTGGCTGAATTGGTCGATGTATCCAAAAGCTTTGGTGATCAAGCCGTGGTGCGCAACTTTTCCTGCCGCCTGCAACGCGGCGACCGCATTGGCATTATCGGCCCCAATGGCGCGGGCAAGACGACGCTGCTGCGCCTGATTCTCGGCGAACTGGCGCCGGATACCGGTCAGGTGCGCTTGGGGACGCGCCTGCAGATTGCTTATTTCGATCAATTCCGGACGCAGCTCGATGAGGAAGCGGCGCTGGTCGATGTGATTTCTCCCGGCTCGGATTATGTAGAAATCGGCAATGAGAGGAAGCACGTCATCGGCTATCTCGGCGATTTTCTGTTTGCGCCCGAGCGCGCCCGTTCGCCGGTCAAATCGCTGTCCGGCGGCGAACGCAACCGGCTACTGCTGGCACGCCTGTTTGCGCGGCCTGCCAATGTGCTGGTACTCGACGAGCCGACCAACGATCTGGATATCGAAACGCTGGAACTGCTTGAACAGCTGCTACAGGATTACACGGGCACACTGTTCCTCGTCAGTCACGACCGCGCTTTTCTCGACAATGTCGTGACGCAGATCATCGCGCCGGAAGGCGAGGGCCGCTGGTATGAATCGGTCGGCGGCTATGGCGACTGGCTGGAATACCAAAAAAGGCGCCAGAGAGAACGTCAGACGATGCAGCGCACTGGTGGCGCGCATCGTACAGTTTCGGCAAAGCATCCGGCAACGACAGCGCCGGCATCGCCCGAATCCCTTTCAGAGAAAAGTTCTGCCGGAGGGCGGCGCAAGCTGGGTTACAAAGAAACGCGCGAACTCGACGCTTTGCCGGGGCGCATTGCAGCGCTGGAGGCGGAACAAAAAAGCACCATGCTGCGGCTGGAAGATCCGGCGCTGTATCAGGCGCAGCCGGACGAAGCGCGGCGTTTGTCGACGCGACTGGCCGAGATTGAGGAAGAGCTCATGGCCTTGCTGGAGCGCTGGGCGTTTCTGGAGGGCTGAATCGCGCGCTCGTCGATAAGTGGGGGAAGAATTAGGAGGGATAGTGCGCAAATTCTGCTGAGGTATTGCGCCGGTTTTTTCTGCAACATCACAGCAAAAATATATCGAAGGCCGCAGCGACTGCGGCCTTTTTCATTGGCGTGTTTATGTTTTTTACCGAAGGCGATCATGGATGGATTGGGTCGCCGGATTTTCCGGAAAATTATAAAAAACCGTGAAAACCACGAATGGCCTTGGGGATATGTGTTGCGTAATGGCAAGAAAAAAGCCGTACTCAGCGTGTTTTTTGATCATAACTATAAAAATGTTATTGATGATTGTTATCATTTATTGCTTAATAATAAGCCAGCTGGCGAACACATTTAATGTGCCTTGTTTTGCTGCTGAGAGAGACGTTGCAGCGTGCCGGCATTGCGCTTGGGCACTCGTGATTTACGTCTTGTAAGAGATGCCAAAACATGCCGTCCACCGGCCTGGATTTATGATTTACCCGAATATGCATGGAGAAGATTTGATGAAGAAAACCTGTCTGGCAAACAGCATTGCGCTGTTGGGCGTATGCCTTTCCATACCGGCATTCGCTCAGGAAAATGATTCCGCCAAACCACCCCGTACGTCCTCTGACTCCGCAAGTACGGAGGTGAGCCTCGCGCCGGTGACGGTCACTGCCAACCGCATGGATAGTTCCGCCGCAACATATGCCGGGCAAGTCAGCGTGCTGGAAAACGAAGACTTGCAGGGCAGTGAGAATGTCGTTGAAAGCCTCAGCCAGATACCAGGCTTCGAGACGGGCTACGATCATGGTCGTCAGATCGGCTCGCAATTCAAGATTCGCGGTTTTGGCTATCAGTCGGAGAATCGGGTGATCATCGAACAGGATGGCATCCGGCGCTCGGTGAATATGTTTTCCAACCATATTTCTTCTTTCCGTACGGATCCGAATCTGTTGAAGGAGGTTGAAGTCGTCAAGGGCGGCTCTTCCGTGCTGCATGGTAGCGGCGCCATTGGCGGAATCGTGAGTATGCGGACGAAGGATGCCAGGGATTTTCTCGCCGCAGGCAAGGAAACAGGATTGACCGTCGGTGGCCGTTATGATGTCAACAACAGCCGAAGTGGGTATTTAGCTTTTGCGTTTGATCCAAAAAACAGCCCCTTTGATTTCGTTGTCTATGGGCGCAGAGCCGAATTCGGCGACAACAAATTGGCTGCCGGCGGCGTAGTGACGACCGATGGTGAACGGATTACGCATGCCGCGAACGATGAAAACATCAAGAACACTATGCTCAAGCTGGGCTGGGATATAACGCCGGAACAACGGCTGTCCTTTTCATACTTCGACTATAACGAGAATCTGGAAACTACATGGCAGACCTTGTACGGCGTTGATCCGGGCAAGTCGCCCGTGTATGGATGGCTCAAGCAAAAGGACTACAGTCTTGGCTATCAGTTTGCCCCGGCGAACAATCCGTGGATCGATCTGGAGGCCAAGCTCTATACAAGCAAGGCGTCCTATTCGCGCATCTGGGATGGGTTATCCGCCAACCGTTATACCAACTGGGATGAGCGCTGGGGATTGGGTGTCAAGAACAAATCGAAATTTAAACTCGGTGCGGTTGATAACCAGCTTGTCATTGGACTCGATTATGAAGACCGCAACGAAGATGCGCACATGGTCAACAAAGGGAAAGTGTCTGCGTTTGGCTCGATGCCCAATTACTATAAGGATCTGGGTATCTATGCGCAGAATACCGCCAGCTTCGGCAAGCTGGATGTGACCCTTGGCGCGCGTTATGACAGCTTCCAGCGCGGTGTCGATAAAGGCGGCGCGAAAGGATACAAGGATAGCCGCCTGTCGCCGAAAGTCAGTCTGGCGTATCAGGCATTTGATGGCATCTACCTCCTGGCCGGTTATGCGGAAACCTTCCGTGGCCCGACGCCGCACGAAACCTCATCCGATGGTGCGTTAAATCCCCATTACTGGTATGTGCCGAACGCTAACCTGAAGCCGGAAACGGCCAAGGAGTATGAGATCGGCTTTTCGGTCGATAAGCAGAATTTACTGGGTCATGATGAACTCTATTTCAAGGCGACCTATTTTGACGGCAAAATCGAGGACATGATCTCCCTGAAGGAGGCGCCTGAACTGGGTACGCCCCCCGACATTGGCGATCGTGTTACAACTCGTCAATATGCCCAGTACCGAAATGTCAGCGCGGCCAAACGCAAGGGGTATGAAGTCGAAGGAAAATACCGCTGGCGCGACTGGAAATTCGGCGGCGGATACGATCACCTGAAAATTATCGATAGCGCAACCGGCAAGCTGGAGCAGCCCTCGGTGGATAAGCTCTCTTTCAATGCTTCCTACACCCATCCGGGGTGGAAGCTGACCGGCGGCGTCAAGTTAACCCATTGGTTCAAGCCGAAGCGCGACATCTATGTCCGTAAAATTCGCGGCCGGGAATACCGCTACATCAACCAGGCGTTTACCATCGTCGACCTGTTTGGCAGCTGGAAGCCGGTGGATAGCGGCATGAGCTTCTTCGATAAGAACTTTACGCTGAATTTTGGCATCAACAATCTCTTTAACCGGAAGCGTATCCATTACAACAGCTATGACACGACCACCATGGTTGGCCGAGGGCGGAATTACTACGTTTCATTTGATAAGCGTTTCTGAAAATCTGGCGCGGCTGTGGACGTTCGGACGCCACAGACGTTTAGCCCGCCGCACGCCGCCGCTACCGCTACCGCGCTTAACGTGCAATGCAGGCAGATGCCGGCAGCGGTGGAGCAAGCTCGAAGCCCGAATGGAATCCCGCGTGGAATAAGGGTTTCCGGGATGCCTGGCCGCAAACGCCCAATTGACGAGGGTTCCGGCACTGCCCTGTCTGAAACGCCCAATCCACGCGGGTTCCAGAGGCACCTGCTCGCAAACGCCCAATTGGCGCGGGTTCCGGCGCTACCCTGTTTGAAACGTCCAAAGGACGCGGACTTCCGCGCAGCCGTCGCAGACAGGACAGGGCGTACGGAAAAGTGGCGCAACGCGGTGATGATTTTTTAGCTATTTGACGCTACACGCACAAGCACTTGCGCGCCGCGGACAAAAGCCCGAGCTGAAACGGCACATGCCGTGCTTATTTTTTACGAACGTTTTTCTGGCTTGGGCATCTCTGAACCACTGCCCACTAGCTGCCCGCGAGCCCGCGTAGATTGGGCATCTCCGGCCTGCCTTCTTCAATGCTTTTGTTTGAGCGACCATGCTTTCATGCTTGAAAAGGGGGCAGTTGCGGCTTATAAAAGATTATTTCGCCAAGATGGCAGTTCTAAAAACACTTTTTTCCCATGACAATGACACCGCATTTTAGCGTTTCAGCAATTCTAGTAATTCGCGCTGTGCGCTGCGCTGTGTCTTTGCCCGACGCCCGTCGTGACGCGGGCGGTAGCCGCCTTCGGCGTTCATTTCCCAGGCCTGCTGGTTATCTGCGAGATAAAGACGCAGACCTTCGTGAATGACGCGGCGCTTGAGCTTTTTATCGAGGACGGGAAAGGCCAGTTCGATGCGGCGGAAGAAGTTGCGCTCCATCCAGTCGGCGCTTGACAGCAGAACCTTCTCTTCGCCGCCGGCATAAAAATAGAAAATGCGCTGATGTTCGAGAAAACGGCCGATGACCGAACGCACGCGGATATTTTCTGACAATCCCTTGAGACCGGGACGCAGGGCGCAGACGCCGCGCACGATCAGGTCGATCTTGACGCCCGCCTGCGAAGCGGCGTACAGCGTATCGATCACGCCCGGTTCGAGCAGCGCATTCATTTTGGCGATGATGCGCGCGCGTTTGCCGTTGCGTGCCGCGTCGGTTTCGGCCTCGATGGCGGCGATGACGTTGCGGTGCAGCGAGAACGGTGACTGCCAGAGATGGCAAAGCGCGCTGGCTCGCCCCAGACCGGTGAGCTGCTTGAAGATTTCGTTGACATCGGCGCAAATGGCCTCGTTGCTCGTCAGCAGGCCGAAATCCGTATATAGGCGGGCGGTGCGCGGATGGTAGTTGCCGGTGCCCAGATGCGCGTAACGGCGCAGGCAGCTGCCGGAAGCGTCGCTCTCCCGGCGCACAATCATCAGCATCTTGGCGTGTGTTTTGTGGCCGACGACGCCGTAAACGACATGAGCGCCGACTTTTTCGAGCTGGGTGGCCCAGCCGATATTGGCCTCTTCGTCGAAGCGCGCCATGAGTTCGACGACGACGGTGACTTCCTTGCCGTTGCGTGCGGCGCGCAGCAGCGACTTCATCAGCACGGAATCCGTTCCGGTGCGATAGACGGTCATCTTGATGGCAACGACCTGAGGATCGGTGGCGGCCTGGTCAATGAGCGCAATAACGGGCAGAAAACTCTGGTAAGGGTGATGCAGCAGAATGTCGTTTTTACGCAAGGCTTCAAAAATACCGTGCCTCTTGTCGAGCGTCTTGGGCAGGCTCGGCGTAAATGGCGGAAACTTCAGATCCGGCCGGTCGACCTGGTCGGGAATCTCGATGAGACGGGCGAGATTGACCGGGCCGCAAACGCAGTAAAGATCGCTGCGGCGGAGACTGAACTGGGTCAGCAGAAAATCGGCCATATGTTCCGGGCAGTTGTCCGCAACCTCCAGCCGCACGGCGTCGCCGAAGTGGCGCTGGGGCAGTTCCCCCTGGATTTCGATGCGCAGGTTTTTGGCTTCTTCTTCATCGACGAATAGGTCGCTGTTGCGCGTGACACGGAACTGGTAGCAGCCGAGTACCGTCATGCCCGCAAACAGCTCATCGACAAAGGCGTGCAGTATCGACGACAGAAAAATGAAACCATATGGGCAGCCGCACAGGGCTTCGGGCAGGCGGATGAGACGCGGCAGCACGCGCGGCGCCTGGACGATGGCCGTGCCGGAATGCCGGCCAAAAGCATCCTTGCCGTCCAGCTCGACGGCAAAGTTCAGGCTCTTGTTCAGGACACGCGGAAAAGGATGGGAAGGATCCAGCCCGATCGGCGTCAGCACCGGCATGACTTCGCGGAAAAAATAATCGCGAATCCACTCGAACTGCGCTTCATTCCACTGGCTGCGCCGGGAAAAACGGATGCCTTCTGCGGCCAGTGCCGGCAGGATCTGCCCGTTGAGCAGTGCGTATTGTTCGGCGACCAATCCATGTGCCGTATCACTGACCCGATCATAGGCCGCCTGCGCCGTCAGTCCGTCCACCGACACTTCGCCCGAATTGAGCTTGATCTGTTCCTTGAGACCGGCGAGGCGGATTTCAAAGAATCCGTCAAGGTTGCTGCTGACGATGCACAAAAAACGCAGGCGTTCGAGCAGCGGTGCGGACGGATCGCTTGCCTGCGCCAGCACGCGCCGGTTGAAGGCCAGCAGGGCGAGTTCGCGGTTGAGGTATTTGCCGTGATCCCCTGGTTTTCCAGCGGAATGAGGCAAGGAGTGGGGAGAGCGGGGCGATTTGGACAAGCGCATGGGGATAAGAACACGTGGAGAATCATTGCCGGATCGGGCAGCGGCCATTCTATCGCCAAACCTATGATATTTCCGGATGGTTGAATCTGCCCGCCGCATCCGGCCGGTTCGGGTGAGTGAGGATTCTCCTGATGGCAGCAACAAGAAGCGGGGAACGGCGCTCAAAAGCGGCAGGAAACTGGTAGGGAAGCGGCAGAGAACCGGCAGAAAAGCAGTCGCGAAATATCGCTGATATCCCCGTCTCCGCCGAAAAATCGGCCTGTGCTGCCCTGTGGCGAGCGATACACAGACCGGCCAACGCATCGTGAATACATTAACCGGGCCGGTAATGCGGGCGCGGCCCGACGATCGCATAGGGCGAGGTGATAGAATGACGCCCGCCGTGCAAATTCAGGCCGGTGTTCCCGGCGTTGCCGGAACTGGCTGCTCCACTCCACGGTCACTCCATTCCAATATGCAAGATACACGGAATATGCTGAAATGCGCCGAATCATCGGCCGCCGGAAAGTCTTGATCGCCCTATGCCCTACGAACAGATTGCCGCCGTCGATCTCGGGTCGAACAGTTTTCACCTGGAAGTCGGCCGCCTCGTCTATAGCCAGATTTACCCGCTGGATACCCTCAAAGAGACGGTTCGCCTGGCCTCCGGCCTGACGCCCGACAAGCTGCTGGATGCGGCCTCGCAGGCGCGGGCGTTGGCGGCGCTCTCACGCTTTGGCGAGCGTCTGCGCAATTTCCAGCCCGGCTCGGTGCGCGCGGTGGCGACCAATACCCTGCGTGTCGCCCGTAATGCGGCGACATTTCTGCCCAAGGCAGAACAAGCGCTCGGTTTTCCCATTGAAATCATCGCCGGCCGCGAAGAGGCGCGCCTCATCTACCTGGGTGTTGCCCATGCGCTGCCGCCGACGCGCGACCGGCGGCTGGTCGTCGATATTGGCGGCGGTTCGACCGAACTCATCATTGGCAAAAAAATCGAGCCGATGCTGATGGATTCCCTGTACATGGGGTGCGTGAGCTATTCGCTGCGCTTTTTCCCTGGCGGACGCGTCGATGCCAAGCGCCTGATCAAGGCGGAACTGTCCGCCGCGCGCGAAATACAGCGCTTTGCGCAGGCGTATCGGCAACTGGGCTGGAGCGAGGCGGTTGCCTCTTCCGGCACGGCGCGGGCGATTGCCGACCTGTTGGAAATGAACCGGCTCAATCCCGGCGGCAGTGACGGCATTACCCGCGCTGGTCTGGAAAAACTGCGCAGCCTGCTGATCCGCGCCGGCTCGATGGAAAACCTCGGCCTGTCCGGCCTGCGCGGCGAGCGCGCGCCCGTGCTGGCAGGCGGTTTTGCGATTCTGTCCGCCGTGTTTGCAGAACTGGGCATCGAGCGCATGATCTATTCCGAAGGTGCGTTGCGCCTGGGGGTGCTCTATGACCTGCTTGGCCGTTTTCACCGGCGCGACATGCGCGATACGACGGTGCGCCGTTTCATGCGCCGTTACCACATCGACGTGTCGCAGGCCGCGCGGGTCAAGGCTATGGCGTTGGCGTGCTTCGCGCAGCTGGCGGACGGTTGCGATCCGCAGGTGCATGAGTACGGAATGCGCCTGCTGACATGGGCGTCGTCGCTGCATGAAATTGGTATTTCGATTTCGCATGGCGATTTTCATAAACATGGCGCGTACATTACGCGCTGCGCGGATATGCCGGGTTTTTCGAAGACGGAACAGGAGCGCCTCTCCGCCCTGATTCTCGGTCAGCGCGGCAAGCTGGAAAAGCTGAAAAAATTCCTGCCGGATGGCGATTTCTGTTGGGTGCTGGTGTTCTGCCTCCGCCTGGCTGCGCTGCTCTATCGTTCGCGCGACAATCTTTCCGTGGCGCCGGATGTCCGGGTCAGCCTGCAAGGCGGGGAATATGCCGGCAGAACAAAAGCATCACAAACCGCGCGTACAAAGGGTTCGGGCGATAAAAGCGGCGCCGAAGGCGAATATGGCATTTTTTCGCTCTCGTTTCCTGCCAGCTGGCTGGCGGCCAATCCGCTCAGCGCCTCGGCGTTGGCGGATGAAGCGGCGATCTGGCAACGCGTGGGATTCGGCTGGACAATCAAGCGCCGGTCGGCGGCGCGCGGGAGGACGTAGTGCAAGGCGGATCTGACAGGGAAGCGACGATGATGGCGCCGGTGTCGGAAGCGGCGTTTTCTCTGCATGAAGCTGCGGATGGCCGGCGCACGTTGGCTCTTTCCGGCGACTGGACGCTGGCCAGGCTGCCCGCGTCGATTGCGGCGTTTGAAGCCAGTCTACGCGCGCAGGTTGGGGCTGAAACCGCCTGGGATTTGCACGGCATTACGCGGCTCGACAGCGTCGGCGCCTTAACGCTGTGGCGCGCCTGGGGCGGCAAGTGGCCGAAAGCCGTAGCTGTTCCGCCCGTCTTGCGGGCCATTATCGAACGCGCTGCCGCTGTTCCGGTAGACAGTGCCCGGCCGGAACGCCCAGCGTACCTTTCCGGCGGCCTGTTGCTCGTCGGTAGCGCTGTGCTGAGCGGCTTGCGCAATCTGGCGGGGCTAATCGCCCTGTTCGGGCAATTGGTGCTCGATGCGCGTTATCTGCTCTTCCACCCGCGCGATATTCCTGGGCGGGAATTCTCGGCCAATATTTTCCGCAGCGGCGCGCAGGCTTTGCCCGTGACGGCGCTCGTCGGCTTTCTCATCGGCGTCGTGCTCTCTTTTCTTTCCGCGCTGCAACTGCGTACTTTCGGCGCGGACATCTATATCGTCAATTTGCTGGGCATCAGCATCATCCGCGAGCTGGGGCCGGTGCTTGTCGCCGTCCTCGTTGCCGGCCGTTCCGGCTCGGCCATGACGGCGCAGATTGGTGTGATGCGCGTGACGCAGGAAATCGACGCGCTGGCGACGATGGGCGTTTCGCGCAGCCTGCGCCTGGTATTTCCGAAAGTCGCCGCGCTGGCGCTGACCATGCCGCTGCTGGTCGTCTGGTGCTCGGCGGCGGCGCTGGTCGGCGGTATGGTGTCGGCCAATCTGGAAATGGGATTGTCTTTTCACTATTTCATTACGGCGCTGCCGCGTGTCGTGCCGGTCGCCAATGTGTGGATCGGCCTGAGTAAGGGCGTGTTTTTCGGCTTTCTGATTGCGCTGGTGTCCTGTCATTTCGGCCTCAAGGTGCGGCCGAATACCGAAAGCCTGTCGAGCAATACGACGACGGCCGTCGTCACGGCGATTACGCTGGTCATTCTGACGGATGCGCTGTTCGCCATCCTGACGCGCAATGTGGGGATCTGAGCATGGACAGACGAACGGACATGACACCGCTTCCAGCGCGTGAATCTGCGCCCTCGGCAGCGTCCCGGGCGCCTGTCGTGCAGGTGCGCGGCTTATCGACGCGCTTCGGCGAGACGGTCATTCACCGCGATCTCGATCTGGACGTTTTGGCCGGACAGGTGATGGCGCTGGTCGGCGGCTCCGGCAGTGGCAAAACGACGCTGCTGCGTGAAATCATTGGGCTGCTGACGCCGGAGCGCGGCACGGTGCGCCTGTTTGGTGAGCCAATCGCCGATGCCGATCCCCTCCGCCGCCGCGCCTTGCGCCGCCGTTTCGGCATGTTGTTCCAGCAGGGCGCGCTGTTTTCCGCGCTGTCGGTTTTCGACAATATCGCTTTCCCGCTGCGCGAACTGCACCGGCTTGACGAGGCCATGATCGGTGAGCTGGTTCGCCTCAAGCTGGCGATGGTCGAACTCGAACCGCGTCATGGTTATCTGATGCCGGCGGAACTGTCGGGCGGTATGATCAAGCGCGTTGCGCTGGCGCGCTCTCTGGCGCTGGAGCCGGAACTGCTGGTGCTGGACGAGCCGACCGCCGGCCTCGATCCCGATCTGGCGGCCAGCTTCGTCAAACTGATCAGTGCCTTGCAGAAGGAACTGAATTTCACCGTCGTGATGGTCACGCACGATCTCGATACGCTGGCCGGCCTGGCCACGCATATCGCGGTGCTGGCCGACCAGCGTATCATTGCCTGCGGCCCGCCGGCCGAGGTGATGGCAGTCGATCATCCGTTTATCCACAACTTTTTTTGTTCCGAACACGCGCTGGCCGCCTTATCCGCCACCTTGTCCAAGAAATAGGCAGAGAATCCACCATGGAAAACCGCTCCCACGCCCTGATTACCGGAATCTTTACCTTACTGCTCGGCATCGCCGCCATCCTTTCTTTGTGGTGGTTTGGCGGCAAGACCGAACATATGCGCGATTACCTGGTCGTGACCGACAAGAGCGTCAGCGGGCTGAATCCGCAAGCGCAGGTGCGCTACCGGGGAATCCGCGTCGGCCGCGTCGAGGACATCGATCTCGACAGCCGCGATCCGCGCAATATCCTGATCCACATCCGTATCCGCGACGATGTGCCCGTCAGGCAGGGCGCCATCGCCCGCCTGGGTTATCAGGGCGTAACCGGCATCGCCCATATCCAGCTCGATGACCGGGATGAAGACGGCGTGGGACACCCCGTGGATGCCGATCGCGCGCTTTTGTCGGCAGAGTCGGGAGGCATGCCGCGCATTCCGATGGAAGATTCCCTCGTAGACGCATTGACCGACACGGGCACGGATACGCTCAAACAGATTCATCGTCTGGTTGTGAATATCAACCGGATTCTGAATCCCGAAAATCGGAAGGCGATGACGCGCACGCTGGATAACCTCGCGTCCGCTTCGGATAATGCGCGCGAAGCTTCGGAGCAGCTTCGGCAGGCGCTGTCCGGACAGAATCTGCGCACCTTGCAGACGACGCTGCAACGCGCCGAGTACGCCACCGGCCAGATCGGCCCCTTCTTTGCCGAAGCGCGCGGGCTGGTTGCCCGTCTGCAAAGCGTCAGCGATAAACTCGACGTGGCGCTGGGCGGTCAGTCCGGCGCCGCGACGCTGCCGCGCTTAAATGAGCTGGGTCGTGATCTGGCAGTCACGTCGCGGCAGCTAAACCGTGTCCTGAAAATGCTCGAAGACCGGCCGCAAAGTCTGATTCTGGGCGGCCCCAAGCAAACGCCGGGGCCGGGAGAAGCCGGATTTACCGCGCCGGCAGACAGGAAAAAACCATGAGGAACCCGATGTTGCTGACAATTTTCCGCCGCTGGGCGTATCCATCCATCGACCGCGCCATCCGTCGTGCTATCCACCGTGCGGCGGCTCCTGCCGGCGCCTTGACGGCGATCGCGCTGCTGGCCGGCTGCGCTGCCAGCCCGTCCGCCGTACAGCCAACCGTCTATGATTTTGGCCTGCCCGTGTCAGCCTTGGCCGGGCAGGGCGGTACCGGCGCCGAGGCAATGAACCTGGCCGTCGATGTCGATACGCCGCCGTGGTTCGATTCGCCCGGCATTGGCTATCGCCTGGCCTACGACGATCCGCTCAAGCGGCGTGAATACGTGGATAGCCGCTGGGCGGCCAATCCTGGCCAGTTGCTGACGCAGCGTCTGCGCCAGCAGCTGGGTGTGCCGGATGCGGCGGCGGGCGCGGCGGGAGCCTGTGCGCTGCGCGTCGAACTACAGGAGTTTTCGCAGGTCTTCGATTCGCCGCAGCACAGCCGGGCGCTGCTGCAGGCTACCGCGATACTGACTGATGCTACGCGGCGCGTTATTGCCGAGCGCCGGTTTGTCACCGAAAAAAATGCGGCCACACCCGATGCGCGCGGCGGCGTGGGAGCGCTTGTTGAGGCCGGCAATGCGCTGGGGCAACAGCTTGCCGACTGGTTGGGCGCGTTGAACGCGCAGTCTGCCGGCCGCTCCCTCTGCCGCACGGCGGAAACGGCCAAACCGCGACGGCACTGAGCCTGCTGGTAAAAAGATTCGATGAGTAAAACCGTCACGCTGCGTGCGCCACGGGATCGCTGCCGGCAAGTCGTACTGTTTGAAATCGGCGGGTTATTGCTGATTACGCCGCCGTTCATCTGGCTGAGCGGCGTGCCTGCCAAAACCTCGTTCGGTCTGATGGCGCTGATCGCCTTGATCGCCGCCTTCTGGAATGCCGTCTACAACACCTCGTTCGACTGGGTGGAAGGCAGGCTGACCGGGCGCAACGCCGACCAAAGACCGCATCTGCTCCGAGTTCTGCATGCACTCGGTTTTGAGTTCGGGCTGCTCGTCATCACGCTACCCTTGATCGTGGTCTGGACGGGCATGGGCTGGCGGGAAGCGCTGATCGCCGATATCGCGGTGGCGCTGGCTTACGTTGCCTATGCCTTTATTTTCAATCTGGCCTACGACCGCTTTTTTCCGATTGTCGGCAAGGCCTGAAAACTATAGCGGCTCGCCGCCTTGTCTTTTGGCAAAGTTAAGCTGCTATATTTTGGGCGCCTCAAATGTGGGCGCCCTGAACCCCGCGTATTTAGGGCGTTTCAAAGGAGGTGCCCGTAACTTCCTTGTATTTAAGGCATCTCCGAGGTCATTGCTCTGAAGCCCTTTATTTATAAGGGCTCCAGAGGTGCCTGCCCGGAAATAGACTATCTACACGGGGTTCCGGGTATGTCCCTTCGCGCATAAGGAAAGCCCGGAGTGCCCCCAAACCCCTTAGGCGCAGCCGCAGGCGCGGGGCGGCTTGGCGGAAGCAAGGGCTTGATTGTCTGAGCGCAGCGAGTTTTCAAGCCCGCCGCACAAGTACCACTCCAACCCGCGGCAAGGGGTTTTCTGCGCCTCGGGGTCGCGTTTCTTTGCTGACTTTCTTTGGCGAGGCAAAGAAAGTCAGCGGGGC